>Ga0172367_10000114_pt1 | contig 116708 bp, 109 predicted proteins | sample Lak10m_FD_114542 | JGI IMG/M metagenome (GOLD analysis project Ga0172367, IMG submission 114542) | Freshwater microbial communities from Kabuno Bay, South-Kivu, Congo - kab_022012_10m | ecosystem: Environmental > Aquatic > Freshwater > Lake | place: Democratic Republic of the Congo... | reverse complement strand
TGCAAATTGAAGTTGCCTTGTAGCATCCGATAATGCGTCCGGTTGGTGTGAAACATTTTGGCCAAATATTCCTGCTCGGTCTGGCCGGGTGTTGGTACAAAGACAGCCTTCTTTCCCATAACGGAAAGATCCATAACCGTTGAATAACCTGAACGGGAAACGATAACGCTGGCATTGGCTACGGCCTGTTGCAACTGTTTGGCAGATAGATGTGACACGATCCGGTGACCTTTCGCATCGGATCGCTCGGTCACCTTTTCGGGCGTACCTAGCACCGCCATGGCGGTTCCATCAAATTGCTCCAATTGAGACAGCACCATTCTTTCGAATCGTGTACGCTGCGGTTCTGGACCCGAAATAAGAATGAGAACACCCAACGTTTCGGTTGGTGCCAATGCGGAAAAGCGTGAAAGTGACCCGATGTAATGGCCGTTACGTGGAAGCGGATACCGATGCGAGAGATCGCCCGAAAGTCCATTCTCCGCAAAATCGGGAACCCACGTGTATGTGAACTTGCGCATGAAATCGGCATGGAAACGGTATAGCACGTCCTCGAAAAACGGAGCCTTTATCATAACCTGATGCGTCATATACACACACGGCACCAATTTGGTGTGCAACCCGAACCGATTGTCAGAGATCACCGCATCCAATTTCAATTTCTTGATGAGCGATTGCAGTTCGCGATGCTCGTCTGAAATGCGTTTCAAAATGTGTGGCGTACTTCGAAACATCTTCCATGCCATGCCACTTCCTTCCGGATACGTGATGTCGTACCCTTGAAAATCAACGAATTCGGTATTCGGAAACTCAGCCTGAAGCAGTTGCAACGGGCGGCCAGAAGCCGCAATGATGGGTTCGTGCCCCAACTCCAACAGATAACCGATAATGGGAATACATCGCGTGGCATGTCCAAGTCCCCAATCGAGCGGTGCTATGAGTATCCTTTTCGCCAAGCGACCGCAAATTGAGAAAATTCGACATACGTACTGAATATGGCGCCTGACGGATGCGAACAGATCCATTAACTTCGTGGCCCCCAATTCCTTACCATGCGAAAGTTATTGCTTGCCATTGTAGGCCTTGTGCTCTGCAGCGTTGCGTATTCATACGTTGGCACCGACACCACCTCAACGGAGATCTCCGCCCCTGCCTACGAACGGCCAATGGACTACAAAGGCCACAAAAGGCACTCGTATTACGTGATGATGGACGATAGTGTGCATCTGGCCGTAAACGTGTATTTGCCGAAGGGATTGAAGAAAGGAGAGAAGGTTCCAGCCGTGATGTTCCAAACGCGCTATTGGCGGGCAGCTGGTGTCAAATGGCCGTTCAGCATGTTTGTCGATGTGGTTCCGCACACCCCGAATTTCCCAGTGCTGGATCTGCCCAAATATGGCTACGGACTGGTAACGGTGGATGTACGAGGAAGTGGTGCATCGGAAGGGCACAAAACTTTGACCCTTTGCGACCTGCGGGAGGTGCTGGACGCTAAGAACATCATTGATTGGATTGTGAAGCAGCCTTGGTGCAACGGAAACGTGGGGGCCACGGGCGTTTCCTACATTGGCAATACCGCTCTTTATGCGTTGTACAACCAACATCCCAACCTAAAAGCAATTGTTCCCACCTATTCGGTTTGGGATCTGTATGACGATGTATCGGCACCTGGTGGCATCTATTTCCATCAGTTCATCAGCCAGTATGGCGATTTCTGTGAAATGCTCGATCAGAATCGCATCCCGCTTTCGCGGAATGCCAGAGGAGCAAAACTCTCGTACGGTGTAGAGCGTGTTGACGGCTACTCGAAAAAGGATATGCAGCGCATTTGGGAATCGCACACGTGCAATCATTACCAGCGATCGGAAGGTAGCACGGCCGAATACATGGATGACGTTTACACCATTAACGGTAGTTTCCGCATCAAAGATGTGCTCTCGCCCCATCTTTTTGCCGACCGCATCCGCAATTCGGGAGCTGCCATTTATTCGTGGAGCGGTTGGTGGGATGCCGGCTTCTCGCATGCGGCCATCCGGCAGTTCGTCAATTTGAACGATGGGCGCAACCGCCTGCGCCTTGGCCCTTGGAACCACGGTGGCGGTGCAAACGTCAGTCCGAGCATGGCATCGGCATCAGCATTTGATGATGTAAAGGAAGTAGTCCGCTTTTTTGATTTTTACCTGAAGGGCGTTGACAATGGCTTGGAAGATTCACCACGCGTCAACTACTACACCATGGGTGAGGATGTTTGGAAATCGGCTGACACTTGGCCACCCGCTGCCCAACGCCAGAAGTTCTATTTGAATGATGGGGGAACCGCAGCTTGGAACACCTCTGAACCTGCATCCGTTTACACCGAATACACAGTTGACACCACACACGGACTTGGCATCGATTGCCGTTGGAATTTCGATACGAACCACAAAGGCGTCACTTACAGCAACGCACTGGCCGAAGACAGCATTACGCTGGTTTTCAAGGGCAATGTGCTGAAAGAGGACATGGAAGTGACCGGGCATCCGCAGGTGAGCCTTTACATTCAAAGCGCCACGACCGATGGGAGTGTTTTCGCGTATTTGGAGGATGTGGACGAGAACGGAAACGTGTGGAAGGTGACCGATGGTCAACTGCGGTTTGTGCATCGCAAACTGAGCAATGCACCTGTCCATTACAACGATGTGGTTCCTTACCGAAGCTATAATAAGGCCGATGCGCAGCCAATGGATCCGAACAAAGCCGAGTTGGTGTCTTTCGATATGCTGCCTACCTCGCACCTGTTCAAAAAAGGGCACCGCATCCAGATCCGTTTGGCAGGGGTTGATACCTACAACTTCAAGAATCTATACCCTAATGGTGGAAGTTGGAAGGTGTATCATTCTACTGATATGCCAAGCAATGTGGAACTGCCAGTGGTTACACGCACGGCAGAGGTGGGTCAACGCTGACATTGCTCAGGCCGATGGACCTTTCAGCAAACTGCTGGTAGGAACTGCCAGCAAAGCACCTAAAGTAGGTGCCGCAAGGTAAACCCATACATCGGCCAAATGACCCGACACCAACGCGGGGCCCAACGAACGGGCAGGGTTCATGGATGCGCCCGAAACAGGACCGGCAAGCAACGCCAACACGGCCACGGCCGAACCGATGGCGATGCCTGCCAATGTTCCAACCTCCTTTGAGCCTGTAGCCACCATGATGATGATGAGCATGAGCAGATAGGTGATCACAAATTCGAGTACGAACGATTGCCAAACCGCACCAGAAACGCGGGTGGAACCCAGAAATTCTGAATCGGGGAACAGCAACAGCAACAGGGCCGATGCTGCTACTGACCCAATGACCTGCGTTCCTACATAAGGCAGCACTTCTTTTGCCGGAAATCGGCCTGAGGCCCAAAATGCAATGGTAACGGCAGGGTTGATGTGTGCACCCGAAACATCGCCAAAGGCATAGACCACCGAAAGCACCACCAGTCCAAAAAGAGCACAAATGCCAACATGCGTTACTACCCCACCATAAAGTTCGTTGACCACAATGGCTCCGCCACCGGTAAATACCAAAGTGAATGTTCCAAGCAATTCAGCTAATAGTTTCCGTGTCATCGCATTAAATGTACACGAAATCCGAGCTTGAGGAAACGCTACTTCCGATTCTCGAAAACGAGCTTCGATATTTCTTGAATGACCGTGGCCTGACGTTCCCAATCAGTACCCTTTGTCATAATGCAGAGCAGGTAAGGCGAGTTGCCGTCATAAACAATACCGCAATCATGAAGTTGTTTTGCATTGGAATCAATCAGTCCACGCTCACCGAACTTACTTGCCACGGTAGCCTGGTCGCTTATACCTGCCTTGATCCCATTTTTGAAGCGTGTTCTACTCAATACCTCCAAAGCCAACTAAGAGTGCTCTTTCGTAAGGTAGGTAGCGTTATAGAGAATTCGGAAAAATGATGAGTAATCCTTAACGCTAAGAAAATCCGAAGGGGTTGTTGCACTCGGTTCGGCCAAGCCCAAACTGACCCAAAGTTGGCTGTTGACGGTAGATGTTTGAAGAATCCTTAACAAGACATTCTTGGCCGTGTTGTCGGAATAGACGATCATCCTTTCAATAAACTCCTGCACCGAATGATTCTCACCGACCTTCACCATCTGATCATCAATGTTCGGTGCGAAATCGTCCACATCAGCTGCCGTAACCTCATATTTTCTTTTCAGCAGATCAGACTCAGACTCAGCGAACTTGAGAACTGCCATCATTATCGGTACCTTAAGCATGCTTGCCGGAGAAAATGGATCCTGTTCACCCAGCCCTATCCAAGGTCCATTGTTCAAATCCCGGTAGTAAACAGAAATATGGGTTACCTGCTCAGTGACCTTGGCATTGGCAATATACTTGCTCAGTTTACTCTTAATTACAGCATATGAGGCAATTTCGGATGGGGCGAAATTGTCGCATTCCAATAACGGATTTATGAACTTATATCCGAAGGCATTCCTGGTTTCGGCCAACTTGTTAATACCGGTTGTTTCATTCCGCTTCGTTTCGGATGGAGTGAACTTGACACCTATGAAATATCCCGCACAAACCCCAAGCAAGAAACTACCGGCAATAAAAACCCAATTCTTCATTTGTGCTGAAATCTGCGGTCAAATGTAGTTTCCACAATGTATGCCCAGTCTGCGTTCATCGAAATTTAATGCCATACAAATGACAGTTCTGTAAGTAAGGAACAGGCCGTGCGTTAACCTAGAACTTCAGTCATATCAACTTCAGCAAAAAGCCCCGCCACGCGAATCGCGTGGCGGGGCTTTTGTTTCTAACCTAAGCAGGTCGGCTTACATCATGCCGCCCATGCCGCCCATGCCTCCGGGAGGCATTCCGGCCATTGGGTTGCCTTCCTCAGGCTCATCGGCCAATACACACTCTGTGGTGAGAAGCATGCCTGCAATTGAGGCTGCGTTCTCCAGTGCCACGCGTGTTACTTTGGTCGGGTCGATAACCCCGAAGGTGTACATGCCACCGTACTCATCTGTGCGGGCATTGTATCCGAAGTCGTCCTTGCCTTCTTTTACCTTCTGCACCACAATGCTGCCTTCGAGGCCGGCATTGCCAACAATTTGGCGAAGCGGTTCTTCGATGGCTCTGAGCACGATGTCGATACCTGTCTTTTCATCGGCAGAAGCTGGATTGGCCTTCTTCACCGCATCGATGGTACGCAGGTAAGCTACGCCACCGCCAGGCACGATGCCTTCTTCAACGGCAGCGCGGGTTGCGTGCAATGCATCATCCACACGGTCTTTCTTCTCTTTCATTTCCACCTCGGTGGCTGCACCCACGTAAAGCACGGCAACGCCACCGGCCAGTTTGGCCAAACGCTCCTGTAGTTTTTCGCGGTCGTAGTCTGATGTGGTGGTTTCGATCTGCGCTTTGATCTGGTTTACGCGGGCTTTGATGGCCTGCTCTTCTCCAGCACCGTTAACGATGGTGGTGTTGTCCTTGTCGATAACGATCTTCTCAGCAGTGCCCAGATCATGTAGCGTTGCATCTTCCAGTTTCAAGCCTTTCTCTTCGCTGATGACAGTACCGCCAGTAAGAATGGCGATGTCTTCCAACATGGCCTTTCTGCGGTCTCCGAAACCAGGGGCCTTAACGGCCGCAATGCGCAGTGAACCACGGATCTTGTTGACCACCAATGTGGCAAGGGCTTCGCCTTCCACCTCTTCGGAGATGATCAACAGTGGTTTACCGCTCTGTGCCACCTTCTCCAATACTGGAAGCATTTCCTTCATGCCGCTTACCTTCTTGTCGTAGATAAGGATGAACGGATTGTCCAACACGGCCTGCATCTTATCAGCATCTGTAACGAAGTATGGCGACTGGTAACCGCGGTCGAACTGCATACCTTCTACCACGTCAACGGTGGTTTCGGTTCCTTTTGCCTCTTCAACGGTAATGACGCCTTCTTTGCCCACTTTGCTCATGGCCTCGGCAATAAGGCTGCCGATGGTAGAATCGCTGTTGGCAGAAATGGTAGCGATCTGCTCGATCTTGGCGATGTCGTCACCCACTTCCTTAGAAATGTTGTGCAACTCGGCCACTACGGCAGCAACCGCCTTGTCGATGCCTCTTTTCAGGTCCATTGGGTTGGCACCAGCGGCCACGTTCTTCAACCCTGCGGTAACGATGGCCTGAGCCAATACGGTTGCAGTGGTTGTTCCGTCACCGGCCACATCGTTGGTCTTGGAAGCAACTTCCTTCACCATTTGAGCGCCCATGTTCTCGATCGGGTCTTTCAGCTCGATCTCTTTTGCCACCGTTACACCATCTTTTGTAACGTGCGGTGCACCGAATTTCTTGTCAATGATCACATTGCGTCCTTTCGGGCCAAGGGTGACCTTTACGGCATTGGCCAATGCATCAACGCCTTTCTTCAACTTGTCGCGAGCGTCCAGGTCGAATTCTATCTTCTTTGCCATTGTTCTTAAAATTTTAGGTTAATACTTGAATTAAATGATCGCGAAAATGTCTGATTCGCGCATGATGAGAATATCGATACCATCTATGGTCTCCGCAGTTCCAGCATACTTTCCATACAGAACCATGTCACCAACTTTCACGGTCATAGGTTCGTCTTTCTTTCCGTTTCCAACAGCAAGAACTTTTCCTCGCTGTGGTTTCTCCTTGGCAGTATCAGGAATAAAGATGCCTGAAGCTGTCTTCTCTTCGGCCTGAGCGGCTTGCACCACTACTCTATCGGCCAATGGTTTGATGTTTATAGCTCCCATTGTTTTGAATATTTAAGGTTTGAAAATTTGATTTAACGATTTCGCGCTTGTCAGAATCTGTGCCAACGCCCGGTTGTTGTCAATTTTTCAGTTTGGCGCGGGTAAGGGGCAAAAAAAATGTCAGGATGCGGTGACATCCTGACATTCTTACGTCAGCGGAACTGACAATTACTCTACCGGAGCAGGTTCTCCAGCGTCATCGGTTGCTGGCAGAGCAGCATTATCGATCTGCTCCTGAATAGCCGACTCGGACTGTTCGTTAGTCTCGCCACGGTCGATGAAGAAGTTCGAACCGAGCGAAAGGACGATAAGCCCCAGCGCCAAGTACCAAGTGGCCTTCTCCAGAAAATCGCCTGTGCGCTGCACCCCGATGATCTGGTTTGATGATGAGAAATCGGATGCAAGACCTCCGCCTTTGCTGTTCTGAACCATTACTACGGCCACCAACAGCAGGCAGACAACGATTACAAGTATGATGATGAGTGAATACATTTCAGTTTGATGTGTTCTGTTTGTCCTCTATTTCTTTTAAACGGGCGGCAAAGTAAACGCTTTTAACGGGATATTTCAAGCACAACGCCTTGTAAGCCTGCGCGGCCAGTTCCAAGTTGCCTTGTTGAGCGTAAATGCGGGCCAACGTTTCGGAAACCATGCTGAAATCATGATCGGAACTTCGCGCTGCCGCCTTTTGCGGACTGAAAAACTCTGCGCGTTTCTTGGGAAGCTCCTCGCCTGTGCTAAGGAAACGGTCTATGAGAGCCATTTTCGAAAGAGAAGGCAACTCAGTTTGCGTTGAAATCGCATCTGATTCAGGCAGTTTTCCGTGCGAATCGGTAAACTCCAACCATTCGCTGAAACTCATTTCAGCAGGAACTTCCTCTTGCAAAGGCGGTTGCTCAACCTCCGCAATGGGCAGTTCCGGCAGATCGGCATACTCTATCCGATACAGAACGGGCTCTGGAATGAGTTCATTGGGCAGCAGGTGTTCCACCGCTTCAGGCTGCTCTTCAACCAAAATTGGCTCAGCTACTGTCTCCACTTCTAATGGCTGCTCCATTGCTGGTTGCTCCACCTCACTTGGCTCTGACACAACATTCGGAACCCATTTCCCAACGATGTAGTCGTGCAGTCGTTTTCGGTCTGGAACTGCCAATGCAGCGCGCTGCATCTGTTCCAGCTGATCGATATGATTCAGCTGTTTCAGGTTCTTTGCCAACAGCATCTGCGCTTGCGAGAAGTAGGGGTAACGTGCCGTGAGATCGCGCAGCATGATAACCGATTGCCCGTCCATGGTGGTGGGGTCGTTCATCCACGTATAGAACTGCTCCTGGGTCATTTACCAGTTGACTACGGCCTCATTGAAAATATCGAGGATCAATTGCTCGTTGATCTCTTCGATGAGCGATTGTTCCACATCGGTCAGATTCTGAGTGGCATCGAAATCGGCAAACCGCGAAAAGCTCTTCTCAAAGTTCTTGTTGTCCTCCTTTGTGTTGGTGTAACTGACATTGACAGTGATGGTCAGTCGGTTCTTGGCAGCCGTTTCGTTGCCCTGAATGGCCACCGGATTGGTGCGGTAATCAGAAATGTACCCTTCAAAACGGATGTCCCCGTTCTTGGCAAGCATGTCCAAATTGGTTCGGTTGATGAACACTTCGCGGAGACTTTCGGTGAACGTTTGCGGTAGATTGGCCGGTGCCAATGCTGCGTAGCTCGGAAAGAAATCGACACTTACCGATTTGACCTCTGGCGAGATGCTGGCACCTGTGAATGAATAAACGCCACAACCCGTTTGAGATATGAGTATTGAGATGAGAGATATGAGTAGACCAATGCGTGACATCATTTTCAAAGGGCCTACATACTCGTTACTCAATACTTTGTACACCATTAACCTAAGTTGTACTCCTTGATCTTTCTATAGAGCGTCCGTTCGGAGATGCCAAGTTCCTGAGCGGCCATTTTACGCTTGCCCCGATGGCGTTCCAACGCTTTTTTGATAAGCTCTATTTCGCGGTCTTCCAACGAAAGCGACTCTTCCACTTCCTCGTGATCCGCAAACGCCTTCTCTCCTGCCCTATGAACCTGTACGTCATGAACGGGTTCCACGACAGCCGAATAAGAAGCCGGATCGACATCCTGATAAAGCCTTCTGATGGTGGAAGCGTGATGCTCTGAAATATCACTTTCACCCTGAACCGAAACCACATCCAATACCAATTTTTTCAAATCGTTGATGTCGCGCTTCATGTCAAAAAGCACCTTGTACATTAGTTCGCGTTCGGAGAAATCGGTTTGCGCTTCGGGACCACCTGCAGTTGCCGTGCGCACGGCAGGCAGGTTGGCCTGTCCGCCATCAGGCAAATAATGGCGCAGCACGTCAGCATCAATTTCGCGCTCACGTTCAATAATGGATATCTGCTCGGTGACGTTCTTCAGTTGACGGATGTTGCCAGGCCAACGATACTTCATCAGCAATTGGCGCGCATCCTCGGTGAGGCGAACGGCCGGCATGCGGTATTTCTCAGCAAAATCGCTGGCAAACTTTCGGAACAGCAGTGGAATATCGTCCTGGCGTTCGCGCAATGGCGGAATGATGATCGGCACCGTGTTCAAACGGTAATAAAGGTCTTCTCTGAACTTTCCACGACTGATGGCCTCTGGAATGTTGACATTGGTAGCGGCCACCGTCCGCACATTGGTTTTCAGCGGTTTGCTGGAACCCACCTTGATGAATTCGCCTGTTTCCAATACGCGCAGCAAGCGCACTTGTGTTGACATGGGAAGTTCGGCCACTTCATCCAAGAAAATGGTTCCGCCATCGGCCACTTCAAAATAACCTTTGCGGGCTTCGTGCGCACCGGTGAACGAGCCTTTCTCATGACCGAAAAGTTCCGAATCGATGGTCCCTTCCGGAATGGCTCCGCAGTTTACGGCAATGTACTGCGCATGCTTTCGCACGCTCAGCTGATGGATGATCTGCGGAAAAACCTCCTTACCCGTTCCACTTTCTCCTGTTATCAGAACCGAAATATCGGTCGGAGCCACCTGAATGGCCGTGTTGATGGCATGGTTGAGCAGAGGCGAATGCCCGATGATGCCGAACCGCTGTTTTATCTGATCGACTGTCATTGAATCAATTTACCGCTTTGCCAAGAAGCGTTGCCTTGGTGCAATCATGTACCAGAACGTTGACGTAATCGCCTTTCTTGTATTGTTCCTTCGGAAAAACAACCACCTTGTTCTGGCTGTTCCTTCCTTGCAGTTCCTCGTCTGTTTTCTTCGAGAATCCTTCTACCAGCACGCGATGTACTTTTCCTACATCCCTTCGGTTGCTGTCGAGCGAACTTTGCATCTGTAGGTCGATGACCTCTGCCAAGCGTCTGCCCTTCACGTCCTCATCAATGTCATCCTCGTATTTGCGTTCGGCCAACGTGCCCGGGCGCTCCGAATATTTGAACATGTAAGCGAAATCGTATTGCACTTTTTCCATCAAACTCAGTGTGTCCTGATGCTCGGCCTCGGTTTCAGAACAGAATCCGGTGATAATGTCGGTTGAAATGCCACAGTCGTGAATCAGTTCGCGAATGCGGTCGATGCGTTGCAAGTACCACTCGCGGGAGTAACCACGGTTCATCATTTCCAACACACGGCTGTTGCCCGATTGCACCGGAAGGTGAATGTAATTGCAGATGTTGTCGTACTTGGCCATCACGTGCAGCACCTCATCGGTCATGTCTTTCGGATGCGAAGTGGAAAAACGAACGCGCAATGCAGGATCGACCTGCGCCACCATTTCGAGCAATTGCGCAAAACTGATGGTGTTCGACAGATCTCCACTGGCAAGGATGTCCTTCTTCAGGCCACCGCCTCCCCACAGATAGCTGTCAACGTTCTGCCCAAGCAGTGTCACTTCGCGATAGCCGCTTGCGAACAACTGACGGGCTTCTTCCACAATCGACTTAGGATCGCGACTGCGTTCGCGGCCACGGGTAAACGGCACTACGCAGAAACTGCACATGTTGTCGCAGCCGCGCGTAATGGAAATGAACGCACAGACACCGTTTCCGCCCAAGCGTACAGGGTTGATGTCGGCATAGGTTTCTTCTCGAGAAAGGAGCACGTTCACAGCCTTCTGACCTGTTTCTGCCACACGGACCAGATTCGGCAGGTCGCGGTAGCTGTCAGGCCCAACCACAATATCAACGATCTGCTCCTCTTCCAACAGCTTGGTTTTCAGCCGTTCGGCCATGCAGCCCATTACACCAATGACCAGATCCGGATTGTGTTTTTTGGCCTGACGGAAAACGTCCAATCGGCCACGCACGCGCTGTTCGGCATTGTCGCGAATGGCGCATGTGTTCACAAAGATCACATCGGCATCTTCCATGTTCTGCGTGGTCTGATAACCTTCTTTGATGAGCACCGAAGCCACGATCTCGCTATCGGAGAAATTCATCTGACAACCATACGATTCCAGATACAGCTTCTTGCCCGTGCCGCCTTCTGCCGTCAGCGCAACGGCTTCGCCCTGGCGGCTCTCGTCTATCTCTTTGGAAGTGTTCTCCCTATACAGCATACTTCAAAAATTGGAGTGCAAAGATAACACAACCGATCGGGTAAACTGCCAGTTTGACAGCATCGGACACGAAAGCGAGCACGCGGCTATTCGCTATTTTCGCCCGACCGCATGCAGCACTGGCCATCATTAGACATTATTCTGCCCTGCTACAACCCCCGCAATGGTTGGGCAGATGTGGTTAGCGATAGCGTGGCCAACATCCGAAAAATGCTTCCCGAAGGCGTGCTCCGCTCTGTTATACTTGTAAATGATGGGTCTACGAAAGAGATGAATGATGAGCTGGTGGTTTCGCTTCGAAGCCGTGTTCCAGAACTTCAATTCATCTCGTATGCAGAGAACCGCGGAAAAGGCTTTGCCGTGCGTTCGGGGGTAAAAGCCAGCACTTCTGCCATTCAAATTTACACGGATGTCGATTTTCCGTATACGGACCGATCGATCACCAGCATTTACCACAAACTGGCCAATGGCGAAGCCAACGTGATCATTGCAAGTAGAAGTACTTCATATTACGATTCGCTTTCTGTTTTCCGAAGGGCGCTTTCGTTGACGTTGAAGAGGATGAATGCACTTCTCTTCAAGCTGAAGGAAAGCGACACACAGGGCGGACTCAAAGGATTTGATGCAAAGGGAAAGGATGTCTTCCTTACAACTCGTATCGAAAGATACCTTTTTGATCTTGAGTTCGTTCAATGGGTCTCAAAATCTGACCTGAAACTGATGACGCTTGAGGTGCAGCTTAAACCCGATATCTCGTTACCATCGCCCGGCATTTCTGTGCTGCTGGATGAATTGGGTAATTTCATTCGACTGTTGATGAAACGCTGACCGTGAGAACAATCGTTGATCGCATACTGCCATCGGTCCTGGTCGTTTTGTTGGCCATAGTCATCTGCTTCCGTTTTTATGCAGACATCATTCACGATCCAGGTTCCTACCTGTTCGGGGCCGAAGGAGATGGACTGAAGAATTACTACACGGTAGCATATCAGGTAGTACATGGTAAAGGCATGTGGTTCAACGGCATGCTTTATCCGTATGGCGATCATCTGATGTTTGCTGATGGTCAACCATTGCTTGCCAAGGTGCTTTCTTGGTTTGTGGGCAACGATGTGAATGATGGTATCCGCGTTATCGCCATCATGAATATGCTGATGATTTTCAGCTTGATTATCACGGCTTGGGCCGTTCATCGGCTCCTTGCCATCAACCTCATCAATCAATGGTTTGCGATTCCGTTTGCGCTTACCATCGCATTTCTCAGCCCGCAGATAGCCCGATTCACGGGGCATTACGCCTTAGCGTACACCTTCTTCATACCTGTTCTTTGGCTGCAGACGCATGCCTTGATGAACGGAAAGCGCAAATGGCTTTGGAGCCTAATTTCCATCATTTACATCACAGCGTTCGGATTCATTCAGCCGTATTACCTGTTCATTGCAATGTTGTTCATTGGCAGCATTATCGGCTGGGAAATGCTGAGCAACCGTTTTCGGATAACAGATCCGAAAGCACTTGTTTGGAAAGCCGCAACATTGATATTTCCACTCGTCATTTTCTCTATTTACCATCGTTCGGTAGATGTTTACACGGATCGCCCTTGTTGCCCAGGCGGTACCATGGATTTTCTGGCAAGTTTTCAAAGCGTTTTCCTTCCGGTGAAAGAGCCGTTCTATTCGCTGTGCAACAGTTATTTCTTCCGCCTTTTTGTCCCGCCTAATTGGGAGGCGCACGCTTATGTCGGAATGGTTGCCTCATTTATCGGCCTTGTATCTATTCCCCGCTGGATGCTGAAGCTGCGGTCACGAGGTTTCAGGAACATTTGCCGACCTGTACTGCCACAAGCACTTCGAACGGTGTTCTATCCAGCCGTGCTGACGTTGCTTTTTGCCATGGGACTGTTTCACGCTCTAGGCCTCAATTGGCTCGCAGAATATGTCGGACCGATGAAACAGTTCCGGTCGCTGGGACGCTTGGCGTGGATCTTCTACTACGTATTTTCAATTTGGGCCGTGTTCAGACTTTGGGCATTTTATCGGCTGATGCGATCGAGTGCCAAAGGCCGCTTCAGATACCATGCGGCAGTGCTCGTTGGCATCTGTGCATTTGTTTGGATACTTGATGCCATCGTCAACATCAAATCGGCCAAGGAACTGATGATAGCCGACCGTTCGGCAAGCAAAGCGTTCACAGACCAATACCGAAAGGAATGGGCTGATGCAGGAATAGAAGCCAACACGTACGAAGCCATTTTGCCGCTGCCGTTCAATTTGGTTGGCTCCGAAAAGATCACGTTGGAAAAAGGCCGACATAGCCTCATCCACAGCATGCGGGCTTCGTTTGCCACCGGCTTGCCAATGTTTGGCGGAGCCATGTCGCGCACATCGATGCAAGTGACTGAGCGTTCTGCCCAATTGGTAGCAGACCCACTCATTCCGAAACCGATTCTTGAAGAGTTGAATGGCACAGGAAAACTGCTTGTGCTTTGGTCGTTGGAACCGCTGACTGCCAGCGAACAAGATGTGCTGAAACATGCCAAACCACTGTTCGAAACCAGCGAATACCGGCTTTTTGAATTGGATGTCAACGACTGGAAAGCGGCTTTGAACCTTGGCAGAAAAGCCGCTTTGTCCGACACGTTAGCGATCACAACTTCGTTCGAAACAATGGTAGGAACGGAAACCGAAGAAACCGTGTTCGGAGAACCGGCAATTCTTGTTGAGCCTCAGCATCCATTTTGGAAATTGCAGAGCGCAGAAAATGACACGCTGGTCATATCCGTGTGGGTGAAGGTTGATGCTGAAACCGAATTGCTTCCAAACTTCAACGTATTGGCGAATGGTGTGATCGACCATGAAATTTCTGCCAAATTTTCGCCCGACATGATGGATGGTTGGCTGCTGGTTACCGACACATTGATGAATGCAAAAGATCAAGATTTCGGACTGCAATTGGCCAAGCGGAAAGCGGTTCTGGCCCGGTTGCTTGTACGACCGATAGGCATGAACACTATTCAGAGCAATGGTTCATTCCGATCTGTGAACAACATTCCTATCAGCGAATGACCGGATCGTTGAGAAATTCCTTGCTAAAGTTTGTATTGATGTTTTTGGCAGGCATCATCGTTTCGGCCTATTACCATCATGGCGACCGCAAAAATGGTGTCATCTGGTCAGACCAGGAAGGGTATTACATCTACCTGCCCGCTTTGTTCATTCACGGTGGTTTCAGTGGACTTCCATGCGTAAACGGCTGCACCACCGTTGAAACCGGAAACGGCCCAATGACCTTTACCAAATACACGTATGGCGTTTCGTTGCTTGAAAGTCCGTCCTTTCTGGCAGCGCATGTGGCAGCCAACGTGCTTCGGTTTGAGCAGGACGGAAGATCGCTTCCATACGTTTGGGGCATCATGCTGGCTGCTGTTTTCTATATGGCGGCAGGCTCATTTCTGCTTTACCGTTTGCTGCTGAAACACGGCTTTGCAGAAGACATAGCATTGAGCACCATCCTTGTTCTGTTGCTTGGCACAAACCTGTTCTTCTACACGTTCCGCGAATCCGGAATGTCGCATGTCTATTCGTTCTTCTTGGTTTCCGCATTGCTCTTCACCTCCGTTGAATCATCGCGAGACAACCGCATTCTTTGGCCCGTTCTTTCAGGATTGCTTCTTGCGTTTTCCGTTCTCATCAGACCGACCAACGCGTTGGTCATCCTTGTTCCGCTGCTTTGGAATATCCACTCGCTTGAATCGCTCAAACTGCGTTTGCTGCGAGCACCGTTCTGGATCGCCTTTGCGATGGGCAGTGTGGTACTTTTTGTGCCACAACTTCTGTACTGGAAATCCGTTTGGGGCAGCTACTTTTTCTATTCGTACGGTAACGAAGGCTTCAGCAATTGGCTACAACCAAAAGTGTATCAGGTGCTTCTCAGCCATCAGAACGGTTGGTTGATCTATTCACCAATTGTACTCGTTGCGCTTTTCGGCCTGTTCCGAATGGCCAAGCAAAAAGTGGACGGATGGCAATTGCCCGTCATCGTGCTTTCAATATCCACTTACGTTTTCGGCAGTTGGTGGGCGTGGTGGTTCGGTGGCGCTTATGGGCACCGTTGCTTTGTCGAATTTCTACCGCTACTTGCCATTCCGATGGCATTCGCATTTCGATATATTCAAGCTCAGCCATTCATAGTGCGAATTGGCAGTGCCGCTGTCATTTTTCTATTCCTGTTTGTGAATCTGCGGATGAGTTACAATTACTTCGGAATGTGGGACGGCCCCAACTGGACATGGGCCAGTTACCTCTACGAACTCAAACGGTGTTTCTGGCTGTGATCAGCGAACCAGCGTGAACGTTCCGAAATATCGGTGCGGCTCATGCAGAATATCGATCACATCGATACGATATGTGTAAACGCCAACGGGCAGTTTCTTGCCTTTGTAGGTTCCATCCCAACCGTTATCCAAACTGGCCGACTGGAACAATTCCATATCCCAACGATCGTAAATTATCATGCTGAAAAACAGGATGCTTTCACCTTGCGGGATCCACTTTTCGTTCAGACCGTTATTATCCGGAGTGAATGCGTTCGGGATGTAAAGCGTGTAATGCGGGTTCACTTCCACATCGGCCGAAATGGTGTCCATGCAACCATGTGGTGTGGTAACGATCTGCGAAATGGTGTAAACTCCGGTATCCGGATACGTGTATTCAACCTCCAATCCGGTGATGACATCGTTGAATGGTTGGAACGTGAATTCGCTAACTGCTACGCTGTCGGCCAAGTTGGTAACCACAACGGTCGGATCGATGATATCAAGCACCTGCGAACTGAGGCTGAAAAGCGCATCGGGTTTCTGATGCACGATGATATAATTGTTCTTGGTAAGTTGATCGGCACATCCTTCTGATGTTACCACGCTCAACTTCACGTTGTAAACTCCTGCTTCGTAAACGTGCGATGGCGATGCACCGTTCCCGCCAGATCCATCACCGAAAACCCATGTTCTGCTCAGCGCACTGTTGCCGTTGTAAGACTGATCCTGGAAAGTAACCGTCATTGGTTCGCAACCTTCAACAGCGTTCGCTGTGAACTGCGCATCCGGCATTTCGTACACATCAATGGTTCCTACAAACGGTTCGCTTACACAACCATTGTCAGTTACCACCAGCGTTACATCCTGTGGACCGGCAACATTGAAGATGACGCCCTCTGGTTGCATCAACGTTGAAGATGCCGGAAATCCGACAGGTCCGAAATTCCAACTGAACGTGGCGTTAGGCCCGAAATATCCGGCAGCAAGCAGATCGAATGAATTGACGTTGAAACACTTTCCATCAGGAATGGCAAATTCTGCCGTAGGAATCGGGAACACCGTAGCAGTAAGTGTGTCGTAGCTTTTGCATCCCTGCTGTTCTGCCATCAACACGTAATCGATGAATTGTATGTCGTGTGTTGGATTGACAATCGACAATGTGGTCTGTGATGAACTCGGGTCGTCTACTCCATTTATCGGGCTCCACAGATAAGTGATTCCTGCAACAGGAGCGGTGCCGATGGCAGCAGAACCTTCTGAACAGAACGAAACATCAGAACCTGCATTGACCGGTGGCGCACCAAGAATCACGATCTGATTGGTTTCGGGAGTTGAAAGGCAGCCACCCCAAGCCACAAGCAACTCCACTGTGTAGATTCCTGGAGTTGTCCAAAGCACCGCGTAAGGCCCCATTCCACTACCGTTTGTAACCACACCACCATCCCAATTCCATTGATACTGAGCAGCAGCATTGGCGTTGCCATTATAATGTACCAACAATGGCTCTCCGGCACAACCAGTGGCAGGCAAAATGAACTCTGCCGTTGGCGGTGGGGAAAGCGTAACCTCAACCGTATCCGTGTTGGAGCAACCATCACTTCGCGTTACAGTTACCACGTATTCCATGTCGGCTTGCGGTGTGCAAAGCGGATTCGGAATGTTGATGTTGGAAAGGTCTGTCGGTGGATCCCACAGGAATGTACAGTTCGGTTCATCGGACGATGCGTTCAGCAGAACGCCACCACCAATGCAAACCGAAATATCGTTGCCCGCAAAAGGTGTAGGACCATCGTCAACCGTCACTGTGACCTCATCGGTAACTGCTGTAGAACCACAGTTGTCAGTGACACTCACGGTGTACGTGGTCGTTTGCGTAGGTGCTGGGAAAATGGTGGTAGCAACTCCGAACCCGTTGTCCCATGTGTAGGTGAACAGACCTCCACCTCCATCCGCCTCGCACCAAACAATGGCATTGCCGATGCAAATGGTGGTATCGTTACTTGTGGTTGTTGTTATTGGAAGCAAATCGCTGATATAGATCCTGAATGTATCCGTAAGACCACAGGTGGATGTGATCACAATGAACTCGATGTATTCGGCCGGTTCGCTGATGTTGTCATTCACTGGAGTAACAGTGAAGGTCACGGAATTCTGTCCGGCAGGGATGATGATGGTGGAATCCGCAACGTTGAGTTCAGGAATGTCCAAGAAATCGACACCCCAATCAGCCGTCATGTTCGATATCCAGATAGGAACGGGAAAATCCTGTGCAATGGCAGGTCCGTTCAGTGTAAGGGTCACGGTGGCATCGCTGCAACCTTCATATGCTGTTGAATCTGAAGCCGCTGTAGCTGTTTCAACCGTTACACTTCCGGTTGTCAAACTGTTCTCGGCAATGAAACAACCCGAATCGAAAGACGAGTCGCCACCATCCGAAAGCATCAAGCGAAGTCTGTATGTTTCACCACAGATTACTGGTGTTTCCGCAATGAGCAATGTCGTAAGACCATCATAGGCAACAACCGTATTGTTCGCATTGTCCACATAATATTGGCTATAGTTTCCGCCACAGGTCGGGTCGTCATTTATGGTGTTGATACCTACAGGAATGCTGGTTCCGGGAATCAATGCAATGTTGGTCTGCGGCATGGCCACGGTGACGCCCTGAATGGTGAAGGCGAACATGTCGTTGAATGAGGAACAGACCCATTCAGGGTATTCCTCCGAACCGAAAACGTACTTGAACTGAACGTAATCGGCATTCGGAATGAATTCGAACTGCAGAATGATGGCGTCATTTGATATCTCTCCCGAGATCTGCTCGAGATACGGATCGCCACCGGAACCAATCACCGAGCTGGCAAAGTTGTTAGCTGCACCACTGGCATCTTGTACATCACCAGACGCCATGATGACACCACTCGCAACTCCCATGCCCAATGGGGTTGCGCCTTGAGAGAAATAGCCGATCGCAATCGGATCGCCTGTGATGCTGGCATTGAAAACCTGGACACCAGGACCAGCGATCACCTCCGCCAACTGTTGTGCCGTCTGGCCAGTAGCAACATTCATCTGAGCACGCGTAACCGTGACAGAACAGAAAAGTGACAGCAGAATGGCAGTAAAAACTCTCAGCACAGTTGGTTTAATGGGGAACACAAAGGTAATGTAAAGCTAACGTTCGGTCTATCTCACAAGTATCACGCTGCCCAACTCTCTTATCACATCGCTTTTCACCGATCGGGCCAGTATACGGTAGGCATAGACGCCTGGAACGGGCTCGTGGTTGCCTTCGTTATTGAAAGTGCCGTTCCATTGCTCGAACGGATCGATAGAATAGAACATCTGTTTCCCCCAACGGTCGTAGATCCACAACTCGTATTCGCTGAAACCGAAAGCCTTCGGACCCCACGAATCATTTATACGGTCGCCATTTGGTGTAAAGGCATTGGGCAGCCAGAACCGAACCTCAGGTTCTACCCTTACCACTGCAGTATCAAACACTTGGCAGCCATTTGCATCGGTGAACACCATGATGGCGGTGTAGGTGCCCGTATCGGAGTAAAAGTGCTCGATGGTGCAGGTTCCTGATGTGTCATTCAGAAACAGCCCGTCACCCGTATAAAGCCCACAGTAAATGCCTGCATCTGTCGTTCCTTGGAAAACAAAGGCCGGGTCGAATACAAACTGTGTGTCAGGGTCAACCGTTAACTCGCCCGATGGCAACGGCAGCACCTCGATCATGTTCGTCACGGTAAAAACTGAAGTGTCGATACATCCGCTGTTCGTCCAAACTGTGAGGGATACGCTGTAGGTTCCAGGCTCGGTGTAGGCATGCAGCACGCGATCGCCTTGAAACGTGGTGCCATCTCCTAAATTCCAAAGGCTTTGATGCGGTGTGGCTGAGGTCGATCCATCCAACAACAGCACACCAAGTGGCGCGCATCCTCTCAATGTATCAGGTTCGAAAAACGCCTGCGGTGGCGGATAGGTCTGTACTTCGATCTCATCCTGGTCGGAACAGATGTCTTCTGTCACGGTCAGCGAAACCGTGTACGTTCCCAACGTGGCGAATGCAATTCCCGTTGGATCCTGTTGCGAGGATGTTGCCGGGTTTCCATTCTCGAATTCCCAAAGGAACGTAGCGGTGGGACCAAAAGTGCCGCCCGCCTGAAAATCGAACGAATTGTTCTCGAAACAAAGGTTCCCATCACTGACGATCTCCGCGGTAATGGCATCATGAAGCTCGATAATGCCTATGGTGGTATCGGCACACGGATAACCGGGATTGGCTATGAGCGTGACCAAGTACGAGCCCGAATCGGGAAACGCAAAGAATGGGTCTTCCAAGTTGGAAGTATCATCCAACGCCCCCGGAATTCCGAAATCCCAATGGTAGTACTGCGCGTTCTGACTGATGTTTCCGAACGTGACCTCATAACCGGAACAGGGGTCATGGAAGGTTTGCTGCGAAGGAATGGCTGCCACCACGTTTGATGAACAGTTGACCACATTGAATTGAAAATCGCGGCTATTGGTGCTGATGAGCTGCCCATTCCGATACTCATCTACACATACGCCAACCACATACTGACCCGCCTGTGTTGGAATGCCTGTGAGCAAGCCAGTTGCAGGATCGATGAAAAGTGCGGGCGAAGCATCGATGGGGTCGGAGCTGCTGTAGCCACTTCCCCAATTGATCTGCGCGTAGGGCGGTCCATCTGGCGGACTGGGGGCCGGGTCGATCTCGCTGCCACCATGGTAAGGTGTGCAAAGCGAATACACCAGCACATCGCCATCGGGGTCATTGGCCGAATGGTCGAAGATCAGTTCCTCGCCAATGCACAAGGCCAAAGGCGGAAAACTGATAAAGCGCGGGCCGCTGTTGCACGTGTTCAAAGCCAATTCCGGAATGCGCACATAATAGGTGGAACCCTGCGCTCCCGGATTCACCAGGTTGACAATACCATCATTGCGGCAGCAACGTTGGTAAGCTACATGATAACCTCCCGATACAAAAGGCAGGTTCACCTCCACGTGGTAAATCGCTTCCTCCACGCAGATATTGGGCGGTGCCTGCAAACACGGATTGTTCAGTTCCACTTCCAGCAGTTGCGAGCTTTGCAACGATGCCATCAGATTGGTGAAAAGGCTGCCCGATGCCGTGTAAATGGCAATGTTGGCAGGGTTGTCGAACGGTGCCTGGCCATTCAGGCAATCGCGGTAAACTTTAAGGGTAATGCGGTAATTGTTGTTGCCAAGGCATGTGTAGTATATCTCGCCACCTACAATGTGCGTGGCGAACGAAGCCTTAGCAGCAAACAGAATGGAAAAGATGACGGCAAGTAGCGTTCGAACCATGCAAATGCCTCATTTCGAACTTGAAATTACCATCAGAAGCCCACTTTCCTTCACTTCAATACCGATGGGTGGTTCAATCCACACGCGGTAGGTGTATGCACCCGTTGGAACCAACTTGCCTCTGTAGGTGCCATCCCATGCCGTGTCGTCTCTATATCGTCCGCTTACAACTTTGTTTCCCCAACGGTCGAACACTTCCAGATCGTACCACAGATACCCTTCGCCCACCACCCCGAAAACATCGTTGATGCCATCGTTGTTCGGGGTGAACGAGTTGGGAACGTAAACGTGTAGCGGTGGATAAACGGTAACGCTATCGATCACTGTTGCCTCGCACCCGTTGGCATTTGTCACGGTCATAGTTACGGTATAGGTTCCGGGCAGTTCGTACGTGTGCTGCGGCCGTTCATTTGTTCCCGTGAGGCCATCTCCGAAATCCCACAGCACGCCATTCGTGTTCACCGATGTATTCTCGAACTGCACCGCATCATTGCGCACCAGTTCGTGGGTAAAGGAAGCGTCCACCTCATCTACCGTTACGGTTGACGTGGTGTTTTCCGACAGGCCGCAGCTATCCGTCACCACCAATGTGATGGTAGTGGTGGCCGTGGGCGACAGCGTGTAGCTGGCGTCCGTGCCTGTTCCATCCCACAGATACTGAATGGTGCCCAAACCGCCCGAAACGCTGGCCGTCAACGTGGCCGTGTCGCCATTGCAAACAATGGCATCCGTAGCATTCACGGTCAGTTGTTGGTAGTTGGGCATGGTGATGGTGGTGGATGCGTTGGCCGTAAACCCACAGGCATCCGTCACAAATACGTTGTACGTGGAGGAAGTGAGGGCCGTAACCGTGATCTGATCGGTGTTGTAGCCACCCGTCCATTGATAGGTGTAAGCAGGATAACCGCCCGTAACCGCGGCTGCAATGGTGTATTCCTGCGGGCACACGAAATTGACATCGGGCGAGGTCTGCACCGTCATCGGTTCGGGGTCTTCTATGGTGAACGACACCGAAGTGGGCGGTCCCGAAGCACAAGGGTTCAGCTGCACCAACGCTATCTGCATGGTTTCCACGCCTTCCGTCAGCGCATCGGCCAACACATCGAAACTGAGCGAGGCAGTCGATTGGCCTGAAGCAAACGTCACTGTACTTCCGGGATCCGAAATGTCGATACCGACCGAGGCCGATCCAGAAAAAACCAAGTCAACGGAAAGCGCTTCATCATACGGGGCCGAACGTTCAAAGGTCAACGTCATGGAACTGCACCCTTCAACCAATTGCTGCGATGAAGAGGAAGCGGAGAATGTACTTTCTGCATTCAGGCTGATGGACGGACTGGTGAAACTGCCTGCCTCCAGAAACACGGCACTGTCGTAGCTACCATCGCCCGCATCGGCTACCGCCAAACGGATGCGGTACGTTTGGCAAGGCTGAAGCACTGCCTGTGCGGTGAAAACCCGCGTAAAACCATTGTATTCCACCGAACTGCCTGGTGGATTCTCGTTGTCGATGTAGTACTGCGAATTGACGTTGGCATTCACGTTATCGATGGTGACAGGTGTGGCCGTGCCCGGAATGAGCGCTACGTTCTGTTCGCCCACAATGCCCGGTCCGCTGATGAGGAACGCGAACACATCATTCACCCCTGTGCCCACATACAGCATATATTCATCGGAAGCGAACACATATCGGAACTGAACGGTATCGGATGATGGCACGAAATCGAAGGAAAGGATGGCGGCATCGAACGTGCCAAGCAGTGACCCCGAAATGGCCGAAAGGGCTGGATCGCCCGGACTGAAAAATTCGGTTCCCGGATCGCTGAGTGGTGTGCCGTTGGGCCCTTGCGCATCCACCGCACGGCCCGTTGAAATGATGATGCCACTGTTGAGCCCGATGTTCGAATTGCTGCCATCGAAGTAGCCCCTTGCCGCGCCATTTCCGCTGAAAGCAATGTTGCTTACCTGCACCCCTTGGCCCACCAACACATCTTGAATGAGCTGCTGGGGCGTGTAGCTGGGGTCGACCGTAAGCGTTTGGGCCGATGACAGAAAACTGCCACAGCACACCAAAAACCATATGCCTATTCCTAAGAACCTCATTCAGAAGCGGTTGACAAAGGTATGGAAAGCACGAACCCTCATTTCAACGTTGGCGGTACCATTCAACTCCATTCGGCTACGGATGTTTCGGATTCGATAAAAACTAATTTTGAACGGATTCTAAACTCAGATAGTATGACCCTTGACCAAGTTGACAGCTACATTGGACCGAACAAAGACCGTTTCCTCAACGAACTCATCGAACTGCTCCGAATTCCATCGGTAAGTGCCGATCCAGCGTTCAGCAAAGACGTTCAACGCACGGCCGAGTTGCTTAAGCAGCGATTGGTGGAAATGGGCATCGACAACGTGGAGATCTGCCCCACCAAGGGCTACCCCATTGTGTATGGCGAAAAGATGGTGGACCCGAAACTGCCCACCGTGCTGGTGTATGGCCACTACGATGTGCAACCTGCCGACCCATTGGAACTGTGGGAATCGCCCCCGTTCGAACCCGTTGTGAAAAACGGAAAGATCTACGCCCGCGGTGCCTGCGATGACAAAGGCCAGATGTACATGCACGTGAAAGCCGTGGAGTTGATGCTGAAAACAGGCGGACTGCCCTGCAACGTCAAATTCATGATAGAGGGCGAGGAGGAAGTGGGCTCTGACAACCTGGGCACGTTCGTGAAGGCCAACAAGGAGCGTTTGCGCTCCGACCTGGTGCTTATTTCCGATACGGCCATGATCGCCAACGATGTACCGGCCATTACCGTGGGGCTGCGCGGACTGAGCTACTTGGAAGTGGAAGTGACCGGCCCGAAGCGCGATCTGCATTCGGGCATTTACGGTGGCGCGGTGGCCAACCCCATCAACACGCTTTGCCAGTTGGTGGCATCCCTGCACGATGAGAATCACCGCATTACCATACCCGGATTCTACGATGATGTGATAGAAGTGAGTGCCGAAGAGCGGGCCGAAATGGCAAAGGCGCCCTTCAACGAAAAGGAATACATGCAGGACCTTGCCATTGGGGCTGTGCATGGCGAAGCCGGATACAGCACCATGGAACGTTGCACCATTCGCCCAACGCTCGACCTCAACGGCATTTGGGGCGGCTATATTGGCGAAGGCGCCAAAACCGTGCTGCCTTCAAAGGCATTTGCCAAACTCTCGTGCCGCTTGGTGCCCGGGCAAGACCCGAACAAGGTGACCGAAATGGTGCGCCAACATCTGGAAAGCGTGGCTCCGCCTTATGTGAAGGTGAAGGTGAGACCGCACCACGGTGGCGAACCGTACCTCACCCCTACCGACTTCATTGGTTATCAGGCCGCGCACAAGGCCATGCAAACCACCTTTGGCAAAGAACCCATTCCGATACGCGGTGGCGGCAGCATTCCCATTGTGGCCATGTTTGAGAAGGAACTGGGTGTGAAATCGGTGCTCATGGGCTTCGGGCTCGATTCGGATGCCATACACTCGCCCAACGAGCATTACGGGGTGTTCAACTACCTCAAAGGCATTCAGACCATTCCGTTCTTCTACCAGTATTTGGCCGAAATGAGCTGAGCCATCAGCCCATTTCTTGCAAGACTCCGACAGCTTAGCCCGCGTCATGCTGAACGTGGTTCAGCATCTGACCATAAGATCAGTTTCAAACTGATCGTACTTGATTCCACACAAGAAATCCGTTGGGAGTCTTGCGTGGGCCTTTGGAACACCTTAGCCGGGCGGGTGCCCTTCAAAGAAGGAAGTGATCTCATCAATGGCCAACTTGATGTCGTAGAGCGATTTAAGCAGCCGCTCTGTCATACACTATTTTCATCTCGCGGTCCAACACACGTCTGAATATCGGGTTGACAACCGCTTTATCCTCTATAAGGTCCACATTGCGCTGGAAGAGTTCTTCCAATGCCTCTTTCAGATCCATGTAGTTTGTGAAGTATTGTTCAAGGGGAACCTTAAGCTACTCCCCAATCGTTGGACCAATTTTCCTTGATTCTTAGTTTGGTCTCATACTGCCATTTGGTAGATGGAGACCGGTGTCCGTCTTTCCTTTCCCTGATGTTTCCTTTTCGTGTTGTACCATTCGAACCACTTTCTCAACCCATGATAGAAAGCCAGCCCGTCCTTCTCAGGGTTGAGATGAACATACTCATATTTCACACTTCGCCAAAGTCGCTCTATGAAGATGTTGTCGATGGCCCTTCCCTTGCCGTCCATTGATACCTTCACCTTCGCCTCCTGCATGGCCTCTTTCCACAGTGCGCTGGTGAACTGGCTGCCCTGGTCGGAGTTGATGATCTCCGGTGCACCGTACTGCCTGATGGCCGTCACAACGGTCTCAACGCAGGGGTCGGCCTCCAGCGTGTTAGTGAGCTTCCAGCCCACCACATATCTGCTGTGGATGTCCACCACACCTATGAGGTACAGGAACCCCTGTGGCATGGGGATGTAGGTGATGTCGATGGCCCAGACCTTGTTCGGCCTGTCGATGTCAAGCCCTTTGAGCAGGTAGGGCATGATGTATTCTGCCGAACCGAGGGTGCTCAGACTCCTCTTGGGGTAGATGGCCTCGATGCCCATGAGCCGCATCAGCCTTCGGACGCGTTTGTGATTCACCGTGTATCCCAGATCCGCAAGATGGTCCTGCAGACGCAGCACTCCGCAGTACGGGTGCTCCATCCAGTACCTGTCCATGATGTCCATGAACATCAGGTTCTCGGGGCTCTCACCCTTGGGAGTGAAATAATACACGCTGCGCGTCACTCCCAGCAGTTCGCACTGTCTGCGGATGCTCAGGGGGCCATCGGCCCATATGATGTCCATGCGCTGTCTCATGGTTCCAACCTGTCCAAGCTTTTTTTTAGAAAGTCGTTCTCCACCTTGAGCCTGCCTATCTGCGCATAGAGCGGCTCAGGGTCCACCACTGCTGTGGCAGAGCGTGTCCCGACCTCCTTGAAAAGGTCGGGACAGCGGTCGAGGAAATCCCGCCTCCATGACGTTATCTGATTGGGATGAAGCTCGAAACGCTTGGCCAGGACGGCCAGCGTGTCGCGTTCCTTCAAGCTCTCTATCACCACTTTTACCTTGAACTCAGCAGTGAACTTCCTTCGTGATCTTCTCTTGTCCATCTTCCATTTTTTGATCGGTCATCAAACTTAGCTGATGGTCCGAAAAATGGGGAGTATTATATCTTTCAAACATCTCAACGAAGCAATTGAGGGCAACCCATATGGAATACTTCGTTCTTCTTACATTTGACACTACGCAACCGAACCTTTATGATCCGAAATCTGCGTTTGCCACTGCTCTTCCTCACCGTGCTTCTGACCCTTGCCAGTTGCGAAAAGGACGAGATCATCGTTACCGACAACACGGCCCCACCCGACTCTACCATACCCACCTTGGTGTTGGAGAACTACGTTACCAAGTGCTACATCAGCCTGCTTGGTCGCGAACCATCGGCACAGGAAGAGAATGCAGCCTTGCAGGTGCTGAAGAACGCCAACGTGAGCAGCGCCAGCCGCAAGCAGATGCTACAGAGCATCATCGACAAGCCCGAATACAAGCAGAAGGTATTGGAGTTCAACGCGCTGAAGCTGGTGAACAGCCCCTTCGACACCATTGCCATCCAAGAGCAGCTCTACATCTACAACCTTTTGGCCCAGGATCCGCAGTATGCGCCCTTTCTCGACATCATCAACCACATTATCGACAATCTGGAAATACTGCTGGCAACGCCCGAAGATTTTGGCAGCGGCACCATTGGCATGCAGGAAATGCAACGCAGGCTGGTGTACAACGAGATATACGACCAGCTGAACATGGGTTCGTACAATTACGTGCTCAGCCTCTTCAACCATTTCCTCTTCCGCGACCCGACCAACGATGAGCACAACTCGGGCATTACCATGGTCGATGGCTTTGAGGCCATTCTGTTCTACGACACAGGCAATTCCAAAGAGGAGTTCATTGACATCTTCCTGCATTCTGACGACTACTACGAAGGGCAGGTGCGCGAACTTTTTCTGCGCTACCTCTTCCGCGAACCAACCTCTGAGGAGCAGGGCTACCATGCGGTACGCTATGGGCAGTCGCTCGACTATGAGCAATTGCAGAAGGACATTCTATCAACAGACGAATTTGTGGGACTATGAGCATAATGCGTAACACCCCCGCCATGGCCGCGCTGCTTGCCTTGCTATTGGCGACCAGCGGATGCCAGAAGGAAAGCGACATCATCTACCAGGTGAATGATGTGAACGTGTCGGACCCGAATGCCGATAAGGACTACACCAAGAGCCTGACGGAGTTCATCTCCATTGCCTATGCCGATCTTTTCGGTGAACCGATCAACCAGGTGCAACTGCAAACCTTGGCCGTGCCTTACGCTGGTTTTGGAGACCTGAAGCTGATCGAGGATATGATCATCAAGAATTTCCTGAATTCGGGAAGCGCCATTGTACCGACCGATGCGCAGATGCGTGCCGATGTGACGCAGTTCATCTTCGATACGTATCAGAAATTCCTGAACCGCAACCCCAACGAATTTGAACTTTGGTACATGAAGAACCTGATAGACGAGAACGAGGAGATAACCCCCGAACTCTTCTACTACGCCATCATGACCTCAAACGAATACCGTTATTATTAGAATTAGGAATTAAGAATGAGGAATGAATAATTATCTCGGCATGAAAGACCTATGCAAGCGCGATTCGAATATTCGTACATCATTCGTAATTGGTAACCATCTATGAAAAGGAGAGGATTCATAAAGAAAGCGGCTGCCGCCACCGCAGGGGCGTTTGCAGTGCCTTACATACTTCCAAGCGGAAGGTTGTTTGCCGCCACCGGAACTCGTATTGTTGACCACGTGGTCTTCTGCCTCTTTGCAGGTGGCGTTCGCAACTTGGAGTCGGTACACAAGGCCGATGGCAACCTGATGCCCAACACGCTGCTCGGTTCCGAGAGCATTTCATCAGACATTGCCGCTGGCATACAACCGCTTGGCATGGCAGGTAGCACACGCCTACAGCAGGTGGGAACGCTTTACAAGGAGTTCCGCTTTGCCGATGGGCCCACGGGTCACTTCAGCGGGCACAGTTCGGTGCTTACGGGCGTTTACAACTTGCAGGACATCAACATACGTCAGCGCCCGCAGACGCCCACGGTTTTTGAGCTCTATAGAAAGCACACAAACCCTGCCGCCAATGCCATGAATGCTTGGTGGGTGAGCAACGCTTTGGGCCCGTACCCTGCGCTCAACTACAGTTCGCACCCCGAATATGGCCCACTGTATGGTGCCAATTACATTCAGCCCGCTTCCATCATCAGCACTTCGGCCTACAATGCGTTGGGAAATCCGAAGCAGTTCACTGCGGCACAACACGATCTGGTAGGTGAAATGCGCGGCTTTTTCGACAACAACTTCGGAAATCAGTTTGTAGAAGGCTCAGCCGGGGTTACCAACACTTCCACCGACAACGCGGCCATTCAGCAGTTCATTCTCGATTCGTATACGGAAGCCATCGGAGGTCAATACACCAATCCATGGGGTGTTGGCGGCCTGAGCGGAGACATGTTCAACGTGTTCTTTGCCGAGAAGATCATCTCGCGTTTCCAACCCGAACTTCTGGTGGTGAACATGCAGGATGTGGACGTTTGCCACACCAACTTCACGCAGTACGCCAACAATCTTGTACGTGCCGATTATGCGTTGGGGCACCTGTGGCAGACCATACAGAGCACACCGGGCATGGCCAACAACACCATTCTGATAGCACTGCCCGAGCATGGCCGTAACCAACAACCGAACACGGTCATTGATGCCTACGGTCGCTATGCGCTCGACCACACCAACGATGACATGTCGAGAGAGATCTTCTGCTTGGTGGCGGGTCCTTCGGGCAAGGTGGTGCAAGAACAGGTTATCGATCAGGTGCAAGGACAGACCATTGATGTGGTGCCCACCATTGCCAAGATCCTCGGGTTCTATGAAGATGTTTCGGGATTGCTGCCCGGTCAACCGCTAAACGCTGCACTGGCATGAGAATGAATTGGAAGAACGGAGCCATTTTCGGTGCCTTTGGCATCATGGCGCTCACCATGGCATTGATAGGGTGCGATAAGGAAACCGACCTGCCGCCCAATCCTTACGATAGCATCGTCTATCCTACCCCACCCGCTCCGGTCGATACGCTCGATCCAGCCTCCATCGTATCCATTCACCGCGATATTCTGCAACCACGCTGCGCGGTTCCCGGTTGTCACGATGGCAATTTCGAGCCCGATTTCAGAACCGTACAAAGTTCCACATCCACGTTGGTCTATGCCCGTATTGTGAAGAACAATGCCGATAGCACGTTCACATTTCGCGTGGTGCCTTACGACAAGGACAATTCGGTGCTGTATGAGCGCTTGACCAATTGCTGCTTTGCCAATACCAACGACCGCATGCCGCAGGACAACATCGGGGTGCCGCTTGAAAGCGCGTACATCACTCGCATCGAAAATTGGATAATGAACGGGGCGCAGGATATGTTCGGGCAAGTGGCCGATTATCCGAATCAGGCACCACAGGTACAGTTCTATGTGGCGGTTGATACCATGAGTGTGGACGGTATAGTGGCTGCGTTCAATGCCAACTTTCCACTGGTGGCAGCATCAAACCGCATTGATGGCGTGTACTACAACCCGTTCATTCTGCAACATGGCCGCAACGTGGGCATCATCATCGATGTGAAGGACGACAGCACCAACATTGCCAACCTTCAGGGCAGCATGATGAAATTCTCGTACGACCCCGACAATTTCTCGCCATCGGCCCCGGGTTACCGGCAAATGAACGCGCAGTTCTTAAGTGTTCCCGGTCTTCAGATGTGGTACGTGCAGTTCAACACCGACCTGTTCAACAGCGACAATGTGGTTTACATGCGCTACTACGTAAGCGATGGCGAAGCCACCACCGAAATGCCACGTGACGAACTGGTGATACAGTACAAAACCTTCTGGTCGTTCTATGTTTACTGATATGAAGACATTCAAAAGCCTGACGATTCTTCTGCTTACGCTGTCGGTTCTTTCATCTTGCCAGCAAGACGAAGGCATAAGCGAAGTGCCCGAGATATCGTTCGTAAGTGTGGTGCCGAATGTGGTTACGGCTTATCAGGATTCGTTGGTCATCACCATATCATACCGCGATGGCGATGGCGACCTGGGGCAGAATTACACGGATGAGAACAACCTTTTCGTGCAGGATTCGCGCAATCAGGTAACGTACGGTTTCCGCATCCGCCAGTTGGCACCCGACAATGCCACCATTGCCATTGAAGGCGAACTGAACGTGAAACTGGACAACGCGCCTATCATCAATGGCGGTGCCTCCGAATCGGTAACCTACACCATTTGGGTGGTTGACCGTGCGGGAAACATCAGTAACCGCATTTCCACCTCTACGGTAACGGTAAACGCCTAACGGTCATTCCTCCTTTCGGAACGGAACGTAGCGGAAGTAGACCTTCACAGTCACTTCCTTGGCCACACTGTCGAACACCGCCCCCGGAATTTTGATGCCATGATCGGCAAGCACAATTTTGAATTCGGTCTGCAACGTGGCAATGCTGTCCTTGCAGGTGAAAACACCCGGATAAACCCCCATTCTATCCACACCATGCAGTTTCATGGTTCCGGTTGCCGTGACGTTGTAGGTCGTATCAATGCTCAGATCGAGCGAGTCTGAAAGTTTACCGTTGAACTGCGCATACGGAAACTGCTTCGGATCCAGATAGCCATCATTGAAGTGTTCCTGCATCAATTTGATCTGGAACTGAAACCCGATGACAGGAACCTGAAAACGGATGGAACGCGAAGCCATTTCGATCAGCGAAGTGGAAGCATGATTGTGTGCTTCAATGGCCTCTATCGGTGTTTTCGAGTAGAAACTGACGTGCGATGAATCGCTCTTGTAAATTGTCTGTGCGAACCCGACCACAGGTAAAAGATGGAGAACGGCAACCGAACGGATGCCGTTTTTCAATACCTGTTTCAGTTGGCTGCCCAGTTGCAACATCGGAGTGCTAAAAAACAAAAAAGGTGCCGACTGGCACCTTCTCTGCTTTGCACTTTGGCAATTCTTATTTCACCATGATCTTGCGAACGGTCTGTTTGCCATTGCGCTCCAATTCAAGGAAGTAAACGCCTGTGGTAAGCGACTTTCCACGAAGATCAACGTTTATCTGACCTGAATCGTAACGGTTGTCCAACACTTTACGACCATCAATGCTGTACAGACGAACGAATATCTCCTCGTCCACATCGCGGGCGTTGATGTTGATCACGTCCGTTACAGGGTTCGGGTAGATCGAGATTCCATCTTTCGCATTCTCCGTTACACCAACTGTGCTGGGCGAAACGGTGTAGGTGTCTGTAAGTACCACATCGCCAAGTTGGTTGTTGTTGCTGTTGGTAAAGTTGAACGCTCCGTAAAACGTTACGTCACCTTGTCCTGCAGGCGCAGTCCATTGAAAGTTCCAGCTCCTCACACCCGAGCCAGAGGTTCCAGCAGAAGTATGCGTCAGGTACTTGGTTCCAACTATCTGCGTGCCTGTTCCAGCGATCAGCGTACCTAAGTATGTGCCTGAACTACTCTGAGGCGAGATCTGAAACCCGAATTTGTTGCAGCTCGATTTGGTCATCGTTACTGTGAAGTTGTAAGTAACCTCGGCAATGTAACCAGACCCTGGTACATCTGAGGTGATCTCAACCATGGCGTCTGTAGCACCTGGTTGGCCTGTATGGCAACTGGTAGAACAACTCTGCCCATCGGCAGGTGAACCTGTAGTACCGACAGGTGCACCACCGCTGTTGGTGTGTGCCGGTTGGAAGTGGTAATCCCAGATCATGGCAGTTGCCATTAGAGCTGACAGAATGATGGTAAACTTTTTCTTCATGGAACGATGGTTTTGTTTGATTTACAATAATGAGAAATCTAATTGAAACGATGCAAACGCAATGTCAATAATACTCAATTGAACGCTGTTGGTTGCCTCACGACAGTTCGTTGGACATGGCTTTTTCTACTTTTGGCGCAAACAGAGACAAAAAATGGCTGACGACCGCTACCAAGGACACGATTACTACCTGATAGATGAACTGCTTACCGAGGAACACAAACTGATCCGCGAAACGGTACGAACGTGGGTGAAACAGAACGTTTCTCCCATCATTGAAGAATACGCACAGGCGGCAAAATTTCCGCGTCATTTGCTGCGCGGTTTGGGCGAAATAGGTGCTTTCGGGCCCTACATTCCAGAGGAATACGGTTGCCCGGGACTGGATCAAATATCCTATGGCATCATCATGCAGGAATTGGAACGTTGCGACAGCGGTCTTCGAAGCACAGCTTCCGTGCAAAGTTCATTGGTCATGTTCCCTATTTGGAGCTACGCTACCGAAAGTCAGAAGATGAAATGGCTGCCCCGATTGGCCACGGGTGAATTGCTTGGATGCTTCGGTCTTACAGAACCAGACCACGGCTCAAACCCAGCCGGTATGGTGACCAACTTTAAGGATGCAGGCGACCATGTGATTCTGAACGGTGCCAAAATGTGGATCAGCAATGCTCCGTTTGCAGACATTGCCGTGGTTTGGGCCAAAGATGAGGAAGGCATGATCCGCGGGCTTGTAGTTGAACGCGGCATGCAAGGCTTCAGCACACCCGAAACCCATGGAAAGTGGAGTCTGCGCGCCTCGGCCACGGGCGAATTGGTGTTCGATAACGTAAAGGTTCCGAAAGAGAATCTGTTCCCCGAGATACGCGGTCTGAAAGGCCCTCTCAGCTGCCTCAACTCTGCCCGATATGGCATTGCATGGGGTGCACTCGGCTCAGCGCTCGACTGCTATGATACTGCGCTGCGTTATTCCAAAGAGCGGATTCAATTCGGGAAACCGATCGGCAGTTTCCAACTGCAACAGAAAAAACTGGCCGAAATGATCACTGAGATCACCAAGGCGCAGCTGCTTGTTTGGCGTTTGGGCGTGTTGAAGAATGAACATCGCGCCAGCCCACAGCAGATATCAATGGCAAAGCGGAACAACGTTGAAATCGCTTTGCGAACTGCAAGAGAGGCGCGCCAAATGTTGGGCGGAATGGGCATTACAGGTGAATACCCGATCATGCGCCACATGATGAACCTTGAAAGCGTTGTGACCTATGAAGGAACCCATGACATCCACCTGCTGATAACAGGAATGGACATCACCGGATTCAATGCATTCAATTGAAATTTCTGAGATAATAATACCAAAAAAACGATTAATGAAAATTGCCTAATTTTGTCCAAAATTCATTAGAGATAATATTCACACAAATGGCAAAGAAAAACACAATGACTCCTGGTGTATTGGTAGCAGGACTTCGCGAAAACATGAATGCAAAAGGAACCTTGAAAGCCCAGTTCCGCAATCTGTTTCTAGCTAAACTCACGGAAGATGAACTGAACGGTATCAAGAAAGGAATTGAGCAGGAAATAGCAGGCCGCAAGCAGGCGGTTGTCGATGAAAAGATCAAGTTCCTTGAGGAGATGGGTTACAAGATCTCCAAGTGATCGTTCCGAACATCATTTTTGAAAAGCCCTCCAATGCGAGGGCTTTTATTTTTGCACCATGCGTCATTTGGTTATTCTTCTTCAATTCATTGCTATTTCCGTAGCTGCACAACACACGGGCAACAGTTATGTTCTTCATAACGAAACGGGCAGGTTCGAACTCGCTTCGCTTACCGTTACCCACAATGCCGACAACCAAATTGGGGTTACCTTCATACTTGGGCATCAAGAAAAAGACACGCTTTATCGTATCGAATCGTACCTCAACGGCTACGTGGCTTTAAGCAACGATGGCCGTACGGTTGCACATTTGGTGACCGAAAAGGAGGGCAAACCGCTCGATGCAAGCAACATCACTTTTTATAGGGACGGAAAGGTCTTCGATTCCGTAAAACTTGCCAAGCTGATATCGTACGATCTGAAAGATGTTTTGGCGATGAATCGATTACCAAAAAGCGGGTGGCTGAAAAACGACAGCCTTCTTCACAAGATGGCCACAAATCCGTTTTACATAACCGATGACAGATTATTCATCAGTTTCAACGACCCGATTTTGATGGTTTTTGACATGAATCAGATGTTCCACATTTACACCGGAAACGGTGCCAATCATTTCATGCAGAACTATTTTTCCATTCCGAACCCGCCACGAAGAGAGGAAATGTTGGATGTGAAGTATTTTCCGAAAGATCTGCCACTGACGCTTAGCGGCCAATCTCTCGAAAAACTGATTGAAAAGGCCACCGACAAACACACAACCGAAAAATCTATTGGTTCAAGTAAGGTCGAAATAGCGTTTCTGCTTTCTAGAAATGGTGTTCCAACGCTCACCCAACTGGAGGTTGAAGATGCCAAAGGCGAACACGACCATGAGTTGGAGGAAAGCATCCGCAGATCGATTGAAACAACAAAATTCAGCACGGATCTGATTCCGCCTCGGCACCCGATGTGGTTGTTCGAGGCCACGTATTTCCTAAAATGATCAGCTGATCCTGATCTTCAAGTCCTCCAATTTTCGAAGCACCATCAACAACGGGAAAAGCGAAACCAGAATGAAGGTTCCGCCAATGGCGTATGCCCAAACAATGTTGTTCCCTTCTGAAAAGAACGCCATGCTGAATGCAGCGATCATAAGCCCTCGGCTGGCGATGTTGTACACGTAAAAAATGCTGTTGGCGCGCCCAATGATGTTGTTCGGCACATGGTTGAACAGAAAGGTAACGCGCGTGATCCGAGTGCCCGCGTTGAAAAACCCGATGGCAACCGAGAACACGTAGAACAACAAAATGCTTTTGGTGAATGCAATGAGAACGAAACCTGTTCCTGCACCGAACATGAGCAATGCAATGGCAAGGGCTGGCGGCAGATTACGGGTCAGTTTCTGAATAAGCAATCCTGCGGCAAGGCTTCCAAGGGCAAAATACACCTCGCTACTGGCGTAAACATCGGCTCCAGCAAGCAGATGGTTGTTCACATACATGGGCAGCAGATACTGCACTTCCACCAGTAGCACCACAAAAATGGAATAGGATGCAAGTCCGAAAACGAGCAGTTCGCGGTTCAGCATCAGAAAACGCCAACCGCGTTTGAAACGCTGCGCGATCGACTCCATATCAATGGGCAACGGATTCAGGTCGACAAAGGTGATGAACGGCAGAATACATGCCGCCATCAGGTAGGTGGATGCATCCAGAAGGAAGATCTCCCAAATATTCCAAGCCTCAATTTTGAACGGAAAATCGATGTGAAAACCAAGAAGATCGATGGCTTCGCCCGTGGTACCGGAAAGCAGAATTGCCCCCAGCGCACCCGAAAGCACATTCGTGCTCTGACCCAACACTTCGATCAACGAATTCACCTTACCATAATCGCCCCGCGCAGCCAGTTGCTGTGCAAATGCATACAGATTCGGGTAATGGATATTGAACCCGAAAAAGGTGAACACGAAGACAAACGCCACCATCCAAAGAGGAATCTCGTGGTGCAAATGACCGTAGATACCTGCCGCGCCAAGCACTACGAAACCGACCACCGAGGCGAACAGAAAAATATTCCTACGCGGGTATCTGTCAATGAGCGTTCCGGCAAACAGTCTCCAGAAAATGCTTATGAATGTGGCCACGGCCAGCACTTTACCGAACATGGCCGATTGGTGAACCACCGAAGCGAAATACCACGGAATACTGAGCATGGTGATGCCCTGCGCAAAGCTGCTGATGACATGAGCTGAAAAAAGCAGGACAAGCGCGCGTTTGTTCTCCATTCGAGGGGTCGACAAAGCTACGTTTAGTCGCAAGACGCAAGCTGCAAGTCAACAGTAAAAACCTTTCATTTACAACTCATCACTAATTTTCACCCATGGATCCCTCATCCACAGAAGTACTGGAAAAACTGCGGAAATACTGCGCGTTCCAAGAGCGTAGTCACCGTGATGTTGGTCAGAAAATGTGGGACATGAAGATCCCTTCCAACCTCCACGATGACATTCTGATCGAGCTCATCAGTTCTGATTTCATCAATGAGGAACGATTTGCAAAAGCGTATGTCAGAGGCAAATTCCGCATCAAGAAATGGGGGCGATTGAAGATTGTTAAAGGCCTAAAGGAGCACAACATCAGCAAACCGTGCATCCAGATCGGGCTTCGCGAAATTGACGACCGCCAGTACATGAAAAACCTTCGGCAGTGTATTGACGAAAAGCGGTTGAAATTGACGGAAAAGAACCCTTGGAAACGGAAATCGGCCATCATGCGGTTTGCACAGCAGCGCGGTTTCGAAACTGAACTCATCCTCGAACTCATTGGCTGAAGCCCCGCTGCCTCTGAATTGAATTCGATTCATCATCCGTGAAGCTGAGACCGTACATTTGCGCCCGAAATTGAGAGAATATGATCACAGCCGATCAACTGAACGACCTTAAGAAGCGCCTAAGCGACCTGCGTGGCTACTTGGAGATCGACCGGAAATTGCGCGAAATAGCCGAAGAAGAACAGACAACGTTGGCACCAGGCTTTTGGGACGATCCTGAGCAGGCCGAGGCTCTGATGAAGAAGATCAACGCCAAAAAGGAATGGACCAAGGCCTTTGATGCGGCCGCCACTGCCTTGGAGGATCTGGTAGTGCTGTTCGATTTTCAGAAGGAAGGCGAGGCAATGGAAGAGGATGTGAATGCCCAGCAGGCTATTTTTCTGGAACTGTTGGAAGACCTGGAGTTCCGCAACATGCTGGGCGAGGAAGGGGACGACCTTGACTGCATCATTGAGATAAACTCGGGCGCGGGCGGCACCGAAAGCTGCGACTGGGCCAGCATGCTGATGCGCATGTACATTATGTGGGGCGAGAAGAACGGGTTCAAAGTGACCGAGGTGGATGTGCAGGATGGTGATGTGGCCGGAATAAAATCATGTACCCTGCAATTCGAGGGCGATTACGCCTACGGCAACCTGAAGGGCGAGAACGGAGTGCACCGACTGGTGCGCATTTCTCCTTTCGACAGCAATGCGAGGCGGCATACTTCGTTCGCATCGGTGTTCGCATATCCGGTGGTGGATGATTCCATCGACATACAGATAAACGCTGCCGATATCACATGGGACACGTTCCGTTCGGGCGGTGCAGGCGGTCAGAACGTGAACAAGGTGGAGACCGGTGTGCGCGTAACGCACCATCCCAGCGGCATCATTATCCGTAACACCGAAAGCCGTTCGCAGCTACAGAACCGGGAAAACGCGCTGAAACTTCTGAAATCTCAGCTCTACGAACTGGAATTGCGTAAACGTTTGGAAAAACGGGCGGAGATCGAAGGTTCAAAAATGAAGATCGAGTGGGGAGCCCAGATACGCAACTACGTTTTCCATCCTTACAAACTGGTAAAAGACCTGCGTTCCGGCCTCGAAACTTCGAATGTGCAAGGCGTTATGGACGGTGAACTGAACCCGTTCATCAAAGCATTCCTATTGCAATTCGGGAACAAGAAGGTGAAACAGGAATGAAGATCTACCACAATCAGCGCTGTTCCAAATCACAACAAACGCTTCAGCTGATCCGCGATGCGGGAGTTGAACCACAGATCATTGATTATCTGAATGATGTTCCTACCACTACGGAATTGAAGGAGCTGATAGCGTTATTGGGCATTAGTCCGTATGAACTTCTGAGAAGAGGAGAAGCCGACTTCCAAGATCATTTCAAAGGCAAGGAACTTTCGGATGATGAATGGATCGAAGCGATGGTGAAATACCCGAAACTCATCGAGCGACCGATTGTGGTAAAAGGAAAAAAGGCCGTACTCGGACGGCCACCTGAAAACGTGCAGGAATTGCTTTAAAGCTTATCGCGGAGCAATAAAGGCAGCGAGTTTCTCACCCAATTCTGGGCTGAAACGCTCCAAGAAAAGTAGCGTAGCCATCAACGGAATCCAAAGTCCTAGGAATACCAACATCCAGAATCCGAGAAGCATATAAGCGAAAATGACAACGATACCGACACTCATCTCTTTGAAATTTGTGCCGAAAGTAATGGTTGTACACTAATTGCGCAAAATGAATTGGTCAGTTACGGATCAACTTTTCGGTAAATAATTCCCCGTTGGTTTCAACCTGAAGGAAATAGACCCCCGAATTAGGGACGGCCAACTCTACCATATGACCTGATGTGGTTTGAGCAGACACCAACTTGCCCAGCGCATCAAACAATCTTACTTGAGTCACATAACCGTTTTTTAAACGAAGTCGGAACACGCCTTCTGATGGATTCGGGAAAACAGCGAATGGTTTTTCTACCGATGGAATTTGATCAACGGAAACTAACTGATCTAAACTGTACTGACTGAAAAAGCGCCATATCTCCTTCGAAGCCGAAAAATCCTGACTGGTGACACCAATGTTCAATGCGGCTCCAGGCCACGTGTGGGCGCCACCGTTTACACGATAATGCTCTACGGTTGAACCATTATCACCTCCAGTATATAGCAAATGGTCCGTTGTGCAGCCATCGCTCAAACTGATATTCGGCAAGGCTGTCTCAATAGCCGTTTCTGTACAGTTGTTGAAAGTGACCCAGTAATCAACCACATCAACAATGGGTAACGAGCCGACACTGCCGCTACCTGCGTACGGCACCGTTGGGTCGGCCGTACCATGGATCTGCATCACTGGTATCGGATGCGATGGATTGCAAGAAGCCACCATTCCCGGACCCATGGCACCCGTAACAGAAGCCATGGCTGCAATGCGTTGGCTGAGGTCGCATGATAGTTTGTAACTCATAAACCCGCCATTGCTCATGCCGGTGGTGTAAACGCGGTTCAGGTTGATGTTGTATTCTGCACTCAAGGAATCGATCAATGCCGAAATGAAGCCCACATCATCAACCGTTTCGCCCGGCCAATCGAAGGCGTTCCAGAAAGTGGTCCCGCTCATATCGGTCGTTCCGTCCGGATGCACCAACAGGAAGTTGGCCGTATCTGCTATGGGGCGGAAATCACCGTACAACTCCTGCTGCCAAGCGTTTGAAGTATATCCGTGAAGATTGAAAACCAATGGAACAGCTACGGAACCATTGTAAGAAGCAGGGACATACAGCCGATAATCGCGCTGAATACCGTCATGCATAATGCTTTCGGTAAGCGTGATCTGCGCAAAAGAGGCAGATGTGACCGTAAGGCAGATCAGAAGTAAAAAACGTTTCATGAACAATCGATTAGCGACACTAAGTTAATCATATGTCGCTGGTCATTTGGTCAGTTACCTGTGCTGGGTAAATTTGCGGCCGATTCAAACGAAAATTTTCATCATGTCAGATTTCAGAATAGAGAAAGACACCATGGGCGAGGTGCAGGTGCCTGCCGATAAATACTGGGGAGCCCAAACTGAGCGTTCGCGCAACAATTTCAAGATCGGACCAATGGCCAGCATGCCGTTGGAGGTGATCTATGGTTTCGCATACCTTAAAAAAGCCGCTGCCCACGCCAACTGCGATCTTGGTGTGTTGGAAGAAAAGAAACGCGACCTCATTTCAACCGTTTGCGATGAGATATTGGAAGGAAAGCACGATGACCAATTCCCGTTGGTTATCTGGCAAACGGGTTCTGGTACGCAAAGCAACATGAATGTGAATGAGGTGGTTGCAAACCGCGCCCACGTCATTACAGGCGGTAAACTCGATGACAAGGACAAGGTGCTGAAGGCGAACGATGACGTGAACAAAAGCCAATCATCGAACGATACGTATCCAACAGGAATGCACATTGCGTGCTACAAGATGGTGGTGGAAACAACCATTCCCGGGGTTGAGATCCTTAGAAATACACTGAAGAAGAAATCGGAAGAGTACATGGATGTGGTGAAGATCGGCCGTACGCACCTGATGGATGCTACGCCATTGACGCTCGGACAGGAATTCAGCGGATACGTTTCGCAACTCGACCACGGATTGAAAGCGTTGAAGAACACGCTTCCGCATTTGGGCGAACTGGCATTGGGCGGAACCGCTGTTGGAACTGGCATCAACACACCTAAAGGTTACGCAGAATTGGTGGCAAAGAAAATTGCCCAATTCACCGGCCTTCCGTTCACATCTGCTGAGAACAAGTTTGAGGCTTTGGCATCGCACGATGCGTTGGTTGAAACACACGGTGCACTGAAGCAGTTGGCCGTTTCGCTTAACAAGATCGCCAACGACATACGCATGATGGCTTCTGGTCCACGTTCGGGAATCGGAGAGATTCTCATTCCCGCCAATGAGCCTGGATCATCCATTATGCCTGGAAAGGTGAACCCAACACAGTGCGAAGCGCTCACTATGGTTTGCGCGCAGGTGATGGGAAATGACACCACCGTAACGGTTGCCGGAGCGCAAGGACACTACGAGCTGAATGTGTTCAAACCCGTAATGGCATACAACGTGTTGCAGTCTGCCCAGCTGTTGGGCGATGCTTGTGTGTCGTTCGATGAGCATTGTGCACAGGGAATTGAGCCTAATTACGCCCGCATTACTGAACTTGTAAATAGCAGTTTGATGTTGGTAACCGCACTCAACACCAAGATCGGGTACTACAAGGCCGCGGAAATTGCCGGAAAAGCACACGAAGAGAATACTACGCTGAAAGCAGCCGCTTTGGCGCTTGGCTACGTAACTTCAGAAGAGTATGACGAATGGGTCGATCCTCGGAAGATGATCGGTAGCCTTTAAGGCCTAACTGAGCTTAAAAGACAAGGCCCGCCTCGCTTTCGCGAGGCGGGCCTTGTAGCTTCGGCAGGAATCGAACCTGCATCCTAGGCTCCGGAAACCCATATACTATCCATTGTACTACGAAGCCATCCGAAATCGGTCACACAAATTTATCGCCCAACGTGGCTTTCACATCATTCACTATCCGCTTGATCTGCTGTTCTTCGGTGCGTTGGCACACAAGCAGAATCCCATCATTCTCTACCACGATCATATCCTTCATGCCTTGAAGAACCACCAGTTTGTCCTTCGGCACGTTCACAATGCAATTCTTGGTATCGTACATGATCACGTGCTTGCCTTGAATAACGTTGCCTTCCTCATTCTTGTCCGCATACGAATACAACGAGCCCCAAGTGCCCAGATCGCTCCAACCGATATCGGCCACCATGGTATAAACATTCTTGGCCTTTTCCATGATGCCATAATCGATGCTGATGTTCTTGCAGAGCGTGTACGCCCGTTGAACGTGCTTCTTTTCCTCGCGTGTGTTGTAGAATTCTTCCCCTTCTTGAAAAAGCTGATATTCTTCTGGAAGGAACTGCTCAAACGCTTGGAGAATGCTCCTGACGGACCAGACGAAGATGCCTGCATTCCACAGGAACTCCCCGCTTTTGACCAACTGCTTGGCCATTTCAAGATCGGGTTTTTCCGTGAACGTTTTCACGCGGTGAATCCCGTTCGGATTCCTGTCTTCCTGAAACTGAATGTAGCCATAGCCCGTATCGGGCCGCGTAGGCATTATACCAAGTGTGATCAATGAATCTGACCTACCAACTTCCATCAACGCCTTATTGATCAGGTCAGAGAATTCCTTCTCCTTGAGGATTAAATGATCAGAAGGTGCAACCACCATGCAAGCATCAGGGTTGATGGCCTTGATGCGGAACGCTGCGTATGCAACACATGGGGCCGTGTTCCTTCGCGCAGGCTCCAGCAGTACTTGAGCGGGTCGGATGCCTTTGAGCTGATCGAGCACCAACTTGCGGTACTGCGCATTGGTAACGATGTAAATATTCTTGGCCGGACAAACTTGCTTCGCCCTTTCGAATGTCTGTTGAAGAAGCGTCTTACCAGTTCCTAAAACATCAAGAAACTGTTTGGGATGATCGTTTCTGCTCATGGGCCAAAAACGCGAACCCACGCCACCAGCCATGATGACCACGTAGTGGTTCTGGTCTTTTTTACTCATCTGAAACTGGATAATGCGATCCTCATTCCATCGATCACATCGGATATCTGCTCCATTTTAAGCGTTCCTACTGAAATGCGGAACCATGGATTCTGCCTGGAAGCACCGAACGCATAGAACGGCACCATTCCGACCTTCGCAGCTCGGATCAGGTACATGGTCACGTCTTCCGCGTCCTTCAGGATTTCACCGTCAGGTGTCGTTCTTCCGATCAGATCAATCTTCACCGTCAGGTACATCGCGCCTTCGGCTTGGATCACATCTACCGGAAACCCGATCTCGCGCAGGGCAGAAAAACCGTTATAAAGTTTATCCACGCGCTCCGCGATCATATCTCTATGTCGGAGAATGGTTGCTGAAACTGCATGCTTATTGGCAAGGAATTTTGCCGTAGCGATCTGTTCTGGCTTGGGCGACCAAGCCCCAACGTGGCTAAGCAACGCACGCATTTTTGCGATGACCTTGTTCGGACCAAAAGCCCAACCAACGCGAACACCCGTTGCCGCAAACGCCTTGGAAATGCCGTCAATATAAATGGTGTATGGGCGCATTTCAGGACGCAACGATACGGGATCGACATGTTTCGACCCTCTAAGCGTCAGGGCTGAATAGATCTGATCGTAAAGCAGGTACAACGGTTTGCGGCCATCGCGCTTCGCATTTTCAGCCAAAATGAGGTCACAGATCTTCGCCAATTCCGATGCCGAAAAAGAAGTTCCGGTCGGATTTAGTGGTGAGCACAGGGCAACCAACGCGGCATCGGCCAAGTGTGGTGCAATTTCCTCGGCCGTTGGCAGAAACTTACTTTCCGGCTTACAATCGATGATCACCTGCTCGGCAAAGCTCAGATACGTGTAATGATTGTTGTTCCAACTTGGTATTGGAAAAACCACTTTCTCGCCCGGATTGACCAACGCTCGGTATGTGGCATAGATCAACGGACGCGCACCGCCCGAGATCAGAATGTCTTCCTTATTGTAGTCCAAACCCTGTTGGTCGTTGATGTACCCGCTCACGGCAACACGGAGATTTTCCATTCCGTTCGCCATAGGATAGTTGGTATGACCTGCGCGGTATGCATCTATGATCTCTTCGAGCAGATCGGCTGGAAGCGGATAGATCTTCGGGTCGAAATCGCCAATGGTGAGGTTGGTGATCTGCTCCCCTTCTGCAATACGCGCATTGATCTCGCCAGCGATCTTGATGATCTCGGAACCGATCAGATTCTCAGCGAGATCGGAAACGGTAACTGGCGCTTGTGTTACAGGATTTGACATGCGTTGTCGTGTAATGAGTGGCGAAATTAAGTATTCCGAGTAGAACGGGGTCAGGCGTGTTCCACCTCGGCAATGGCACTTACCAAGTATATTCTACCTGTTGCCGCCTCTTTGCAACGGAACCGTTTCCGCAGTTTCTCACCTTTTACGAAACGCCTTCCACTCAAGAGGAATTCAGCGCCCTCGGGCAATTCTTCCAAATGGACCAAGTGAGAAGGTTCGTCATACTTGCGCAACGCGCGCACCAAATGCATGTCGCGCACGGTGGCCGACTTCGGGTCTTTCATGTGCTGCTGAAGCACCGTCAGAATATCGGTTGGGAATACGGTTTCATTCAAATACGGTTGCATGGTTTCTTTGAACGCCTGTTTCCATTCCTTTCCGTGCGGACTCACCTTTCGTCCATGCCGCTCCCAATTGATGAGATGCGCCAACTCGTGCAGAAACGTGATGAGGAATGAGAATTCGTTCAAGCTGCCGTTAACCGAAATGCGATGTCCTTGCCCGTTTATCGGATGACGATAATCACCCAATTTCGTTCTTCTATCGCGGGTGATGGTAAGGTGGCAGCGATGCTGCACTATCTGCGTAGCCAAACCATCAGCCGTACCGTTGGGAACAAATGGCCGAATGGCATTTCTGATCCGCTCCTGTTTCTCCACGCTCTAAAATAAGCGCACCAGTTCGTAAACGGCAAGTGCTGAAACGTATGCCAGACCGGTCATGAAGAACAATTGGAAAAGCGGCCATTTCCAAGTTGCGGTTTCCGCCTTGACCACGGCCAACGTACTCATGCATTGCATGGCAAATGCGTAGAAGACCATGAGCGACAATCCGAAGGCGAGGTCATAAAGCGGCATTCCGTTCTCATCGGTTTCTGCATGCATCCGCTCTCGCAATGTCAATTGTCCATCATCGCTTCCAACACTATTGATGGTGGCCATGGTTCCCACAAAAACTTCGCGCGCAGCGAATGACGTGATCAATGCAATACCGATCTTCCAATCGTAACCCAACGGACTGATGATGGGTTCGATCTCGTTTCCGAGAATGCCCACGTAAGAGTTTTCGAGAATGGCAGCCTGCTTGGCGTTCTTATTCTCCTCCGTCTGTTCCAACATTCCATACTGGCTTTCAATCAGTTCCATCCGTTCTTGCGGACCGTAAGAAGCACCGAACCAAAGCAGCACCGAAATGAACACGATGACCTTTCCGGCACTTCGCACGAACTGCCAAACTTTGCGCACGATTTCATAGAAAACAGCCGATGGTTTGGGCAATCGGTAATCGGGCAGTTCCAGCAAAAAGTGTGAACCGCTACTTTCAGGAAGCGTGTGCTTCAGCACAAGCGCAGCCAAAAGTGCCATCATCACACCCAAAAAGTACATGACCAGCAACGCAAAACCTTGGTATCCGGCAGGAATGACCAAGGCGATAAGCAGCGTGTAAACAGGCAATCGGGCCGAACAGCTCATGAAGGGCGTCACCAGAATGGTGATCAGTCGTTCGCGCCTGTCGGGGATTGTTCTTGCGGCCAAAATGGCTGGCACCGCACAGGCCACACCGCCCATCAAAGGCACGATGCTTCTGCCCTGCAAACCGAATTTGCGAAGCGTGCGGTCGGTAAGGAAGCTGACACGGGCCATGTAACCCGATTCTTCAAGCAGGGTGACGAACAGGAAAAGCAGAGCGATCTGCGGAATGAAAACCACCACGCCTCCCAATCCGGCCCAAATACCTTCAACTGCCAATCTGGTTAGGAAATGATCGGGAAGGTGCTGTTTCATCAGTTCGGCCGTATTGCCAAAGAGTGATTCGATCCATTCCATGGGGTAGGCCGACCAAGAATAGATGCCTTGAAAAATGACCGCCAGCAGAGCGATGAAAACCACCAGGCCCCAAACAGGGTGAACAAGCAGATCATCCAATTTCTTGGTAACGGCATGTTCGGCAACAGGCTGATGACCTTTGGCTCTTTCGAGCAGTTGGCGAATGATGACGTGGCGTTCCACCTTCATGGTAGCCCAAAATGGCTCTGTAGTCTGAAGGTCGTGGTCGGCAATGGCCTGTTTCAGTTCATCTAATCCGATTCCATCGCGTGCATTGGTAAGCACCAACGGAACCGACAGTTGACGCGCCAAAATGCCTGCATCGAACTCCGAACTGAGCCTTGCCATCTGATCGGACATGTTCATGACAAGGATGGACGGGATCCGTTGTTCGAGCACCTGCAATGCGAGGTAGAGACTTGTGCGAAGATGCGAGGCATCGACCACGATCAGCACAAGGTCTGGATGGTCCTGATTCTGCTTGTAACGAATGGCATCGGCCGCCACCTTTTCATCTACGCTGCGCGGATCGAGGCTGTATGTTCCCGGAAGGTCTACCAGCTCAACATCCAACGTTTCGGTTTCCTTCCCGAATGAGAATGAACCCGATTTCTTCTCAACGGTTATGCCCGGAAAATTGCCGACCTTCTGATGAAGGCCCGTGAGTTTGTTGAAGAGCGATGTTTTGCCACTGTTCGGATTACCGACCAACGCGACCTTCATCGTCCTCTTCGTTTCCTTCATCCGTAAATGCGTGGCAAACCTGCCCGTTTCAGAATTCCGGTGTTACCAGAATAGCAGATGCCTCACGCTTGCGCAAACATAGAACATGATCGGAAACACGGATGGCGATAGGATCGCCCATGGGTGCCACGCGCTCTACCGAAAGCCTATCGCCCGGCATGATGCCGCGTTCCAACAGATGTTGGGCCAACGATGCATCGGCAACCGAACTAACTATGGCTTTCTGCCCTGGTATGAGGTCTTTTGCTGTCAATGGGATTTAGAATCAGTCTAAACTGTCCCGAAAATACTGAGAAACACAATCGTCAGATGCAACGGCTGTCACTATACCCTAAATAAGGTAGAACCGATGCTATTGGAATCGGATGGCTCCGACTCCATTCCGAAATGAGGGCAATCGCAGTTGTTCTTTTTGGCACGGCCGCGCTTCTGCGTGCTGCACGCTGACAAGGCCAAACCGACCATCAAAAGAACCAACACTACCAACCTGCTCTTCATGGAACACAAAGTTAACCGAAGTAACAACAACCGAATGGGCCGAATATTCTGTGCTTGGCTACTTGAGAGATTCCCTAATTTTAGCCGCGTCTTATGAGTATTTTCTTTCACATTGGGCAGTACGTTATCTGGATGAGCCGCGTTTTCCGCAGTCCGGAGAAATGGAGCATTTTCAGAAAGCGGATATTCGAAGAGGTTCAGAACGTTGGTTATGCATCCATCGGGTTGGTGGCCATTGTCAGCCTATTCATGGGCGCAGTGCTTACCATTCAGTTGGCTTACAACCTCGAAAGCCCGTTGATACCCTTGTACACCGTGGGTCTAGGTGTGCGCGATTCGTTGATACTGGAATTCTCGCCCACCATCATCAGCATTATTCTTTGCGGAAAGGTGGGATCGAGCATTGCTGGCGAAATAGGCACCATGCGCGTTACCGACCAGATCGATGCGCTCGACATCATGGGCGTGAACTCAACCGGCTACTTGGTGGGTCCGAAAATGATCGCTGCCATCATCTGCAACCCGTTCATTGTGGTAATGAGTATGGCCTTGGGCATGTTCGGTGGTTACATGGCCGGCATACTCACTGGCGAGGTTTCAGGCAGCACGTTCATCTATGGCATTCAATTTTGGTTTCAGCCGTTTTACATCACGTATGCCCTCATCAAAACGGTGGTTTTTGCGGTGATCATCACCACCGTTCCGGCATACTTCGGTTATTACACCCAAGGCGGTGCGCTCGAAGTGGGTAGGGCAAGCACGGTTTCGGTCGTTTACAGCATCGTCATCATACTCACGTTCAATCTGCTGCTGACGCAGATGCTTTTGCAATGATAGAGGTCCGTAACCTGAATAAGAGTTTTGGCGAGCACCATGTGCTCAAGGACATCAATGCGCAGTTTCACAAAGGACAGGTGAACATCATTATTGGGCAAAGCGGAAGCGGCAAAACCGTGCTTACCAAATGCATGGTGGGGCTGCACGAAGCCGATTCGGGAACCGTGGAGTTCGATGGACGCAATTTCGCATCCATGACCTTCAACCAGAAAAAGGAGATACGCAAAGACATTGGCATGCTGTTTCAGGGCGGTGCGCTTTTCGATTCGATGACCGTGGCCGAGAACGTCATCTTCCCACTGTCCATGTTCACCGACCTATCGCCCAGCGAACGCAGAGACCGCGCGCAGTTCTGCCTTGACAGGGTGAACCTGCCCAACGCAGCCCACCTCTACCCTTCTGAGTTGAGCGGTGGTATGAAAAAGCGCGTGGCCATTGCCCGAGCCATCTCCAACAACCCCAAGTATCTGTTCTGCGATGAGCCCAACTCGGGCCTCGACCCGAAAACGGGCCTGGTCATTGACCAATTGATACGCGAGATAACCGAGGAATACGATATGACCACCATCGTCATTACCCACGATATGAACTCGGTGATAGAGATAGGCGACAACATCCAGTTCATTTACAAGGGCGAAAAATGGTGGGAAGGCTCCAAGGAAGAGATCTTGAAGACCGACAACCAGGAGGTGATCGACTTCGTGTACGCCTCCAAATTCATGAAGCGCGTGCGGGCCGATCTCGCCAAGTAGTCAAGGTCAAGAAAGATTGAAACGAAAAAGGGCGGCCTCACCAAGTGTGAGGCCGCCCTTTTCATTTTGTGTTTTTCCTTTTTCTTACTTCAGGATCTCCATGCGCTTTGCCAAACGCTTACCCTCAGCATCAATGCTGTAGATGTAAGTACCGGCTGTCAAAGTTCCAGCAGGAACATTCAGGTTGTAAACACCATTTGCCTTGGCACCCAAAGCTGAGGTGAACACCTGCTTCCCACTCATGTCGAAAATGTTGATGTCAACACGCTCAGCAGAAGTTTCCAAACCATACTGAATGGTTACGTTGTCTGAAGCCAAAGCAGGGTTCGGGTATGTTGTCATCTTCACACCATTGAGGAACGCCTGATCTTCGATGCTGGCAGGGCTTTCGGCTGCAATGGCAAAAATGGCCAAGTTCACATCCAAGCCGCCTTGCAGCATGCCTGTAGAAAGCGCCCAAAAGGTCTGAGACGAAATATCGAATCCAAGCTTTGTCCAAGTGTAAGAACCATCGCTTGCACCATCTTCGCTGGCATAGATCCAAGCGGTATCGGCCGGACTTCCATACAGATCCTTGATGTCAACTCCTATTGCAAAATCTTCGTTGATCCAAACTGGGTTGGCGAAGAAGGCGTAGGTAGGAATGTTGAACGAAGCCGTGTCCACATCGTCAAATGCCAGATTCACAGAAGCCAAACTCTGGTTCGGACCAATGGCATCTGGAGCAGTGGATGCACCTGTTGCCAATGCCTTGTTCTCATCCAAGTTGTACATCTTCACTTTAAGGTCGGCCGGAGTTCCAGAAACGTTTTCCTTACCACCGAACCACACCATAGCGCCAATGATGTTGTATGGACCATTTACAATGTAACCGGCAGCGTATTCGTAATTGAACTGATGAACGGTTGTGCCTTGCACCTGACCTTCAAGGTCGTTGGTTCCGAATACGTAACCTGTTGGTGAACCGTACTGCCAGATCTCGGCACCGTATTCTTCCAATCCAAGCGTGTCGGTGGCATCGATGGCCGCTGCAGAATGATCTGGATTGATCTGCTTACCGGTAGCGTGGCTCACCTGAAGCTGACCCAAGCTTTGGGCCGAAGCTGCTCCGGCAACAAATAGAAGCGAAGCGAATACATAGAGTTTTTTCATTTTTAAATAGAATAAAGGTTAAAAAGTGGCGTTGAAAGTAAAAATAATCTTGAAGCCGAATTGTTAAAAAGCCTTAAGGATGCATCTTCTTCCAAAGTATGTCCTTCAACGCTTGTATTCCGAACTGCGTTTGCGATGATATGTACACCACTGGAACGTCCAATTTCACGGTCTTTTTAACTTCAGAAAGCAGCTCATTGTCCAAAATGTCGCACTTGGAAACGGCCAATACACGCTCCTTGTCCAATAGCTCGGGGTTGTACTGCTCCAACTCATTCAACAGCACATGATATTGCGCCACGATGTCATCGGCATCAGCCGGCACAAGGAAAAGAAGAATGGAATTGCGTTCAATGTGCCTCAAGAACCGCAAACCGAGGCCTTTGCCTTCGTGCGCTCCTTCAATGATCCCGGGAATATCGGCCATCACAAACGACTTGTGATCGCGGTAACCGACAATGCCCAAATTCGGAACCAACGTGGTGAACGGGTAATTGGCAATTTCCGGCTTTGCTGCCGACACCACAGAGAGCAGCGTTGACTTACCTGCGTTGGGAAAACCGACAAGGCCCACATCGGCCAACACTTTAAGCTCCAGTACCACCCAACGTTCCTCGCCCGGTTCGCCAGGTTGGGCATAGCGCGGGGTTTGGTTGGTTGACGATTTGAAATGAGTGTTGCCTCTACCTCCGCGGCCTCCGGGAAGCAGTACCCGCTCTTCGCCTTCTTCAGTTATCTCAAATAGAACTTCATCTGTTTCAAGGTCTTTCGCCACCGTTCCTAATGGCACTTCAAGCATCTCATCCTGTCCAGTTGCACCAGTGCAATTGCCACCACTGCCCGAAACACCATGGCCCGCCATGATGTGTTTCCGGTACCGTAGGTGAAGCAACGTCCAAAGCTGGTTATTCCCTTTCAGGATGACATGACCACCGCGGCCGCCATCGCCTCCATCCGGTCCTCCTTTCGGATTGCCTTTCGAACGGAACAGATGCGTGGAGCCGGGCCCACCGTTTCCACTTCGGCAACAGATACGTACGTGGTCTATGAAATTGCTTTTCATTGCTTTTCGGGTGCAGGAAGGGCTTGATGCATCAAGCCCTAACGGTCATCTCAGGCTTTATCAATCGCAGCGCAGATGCGGTTGAAAATCTCATCGATGGAGCCTACACCGTTCACCAAGCTGAGTTTGCTCTGCGCTTTGTAGAAATCGGCAACTGGGGCGGTCTGTGCCTTGTAAACATCAATGCGGTTTTGAATAACGGCAGGATCGGCATCGTCTGCACGGCCAGAACTCTCCGCACGCTTCAACAAACGTGTTCTCAGCTCATCTTCCGGCACATTCAACGCCACCATCAAACTGACCGATGTTCCCTTGCTTGCCAACAAATTGTCAAGTGCGGCAGCCTGTGCTGACGTACGCGGAAATCCATCGAAAATGAACCCTTGCGCATTCGGATTCTTCTCAACCTCAGCTCCCAGCATGTCAATGGTCACCTGATCCGGAACAAGTTCGCCTTTGTCCATGTAGCTTTTGGCCAGTTTGCCCAATGCCGTTTCGTTCTTCATATTGAACCTGAAAACATCGCCTGTGGAGATATGCACCAACTTGTAGTGGGCAATGAGTTTCTCAGACTGGGTTCCTTTTCCCGCCCCGGGAGGGCCGAACAACACGATATTCAACATGGCTTAAATGTTTGGTTTAATTTGATAAATGGACGGCAGATTTCGCCCGAGTCCATCGTAATCGAGTCCGTAACCGACCACAAATCGGTCGGGTATTTCCATTCCAACGTAATCAACCCGATAGCTGCCCTTGAAGGCATCGGGTTTGAACAATAGCGTGCAGATGTGAACCGAGGCCGCACCGGCATCTATCATCTTCTGTTTAATGTCGCCCATGGTGTTGCCTGTATCAACGATATCTTCCACAAGAATGACATCTCTGCCAACAACATCGGTCCCAACCGGCATCATTTCCTTCACTTCTCCTGTGCTTGAAGTGCCTCTGTAGGAACTGACGCGCAAGAAGCTTACTTCGCAATTGATGGTCACATGTTTAATGAGGTCCGAAGCGAACATGAACGCCCCATTCAGCACAATAACGAACAGCGGGCAGCGCCCCTCGTAATCGTAATTGATTCTTTCGGCAAGCTGCGACACAAGCAAACCAACCTCATTTTCAGTGAGATACGGCTCAAAATACAGGTCGTGCAACTTTACGGTATGCGCCATTTGCAAGGGGTGCAAATGTAGCAAACAACCGAGGACAAGAACCTGTGCCTACTTGGCACCTTTTGCCTGAAGAATTTTGCCTCGCAGATCTTCCGTTTCCTTTACGATTTCTCCGGAAGCCGTTCCAACGGCAATGGCTTTGTCGGCCCAAACAAGTGCCGATTCAGCATCTCCCGATTTGAAAAGCAACGCTGCGTAAGTGTCCAAATACATGTATTGCGGATCCAATTCCACCACTTTCGACATCCAGCCAACGGCTGTTTTCAATACTTCGGGATTCTCTACATTCAAGTAAATGGTCCAACTGTAATCGTTCACTTCGGTTAGAAAATTCTCGAATCCGTATAGGTCAATAAGCCCTTTCACACATTCGACATATCCGGTCCAATCACCACGACCTTCGCAGAACATGAGCTTATATAATGACTTGCGTTTGTCCACGTCCGATTCCACGTACTTGTCTGCAAATTCAAGTACCTCGAGCAATTGCTTCTCATCCTCGCTTTTAATGGCTTTCTGCAACTTGGTGAACGCAATGCCAGAGATCTTCTCTTCCACCTCGGCATACCCGAACTTCTTGGCGTAGGCGATCCTGTTATTCAGAAACGACTCCAGATATTTTTCAGGGATGGGGAACTTATACAGAACCGACCAAGCCTCTTCACTCATCATGTCTTTCTGAGTGGAAAGCCACTTTTCAACCATTCCTTCTTCAGGATTCTGGCGTTTTTCACCCTTGTCCTTGTTGGTGAATGAATTGATGTAGAATCCCGGAAAATCAACCTGATCCAAGATGAGCGAAGGATAATTTGGCTGATTGGCCTCATCGAGTACTGATTTGACATTTTCTGCAAACAAGTTCGCGTCTGCTTCAAATCCGAACATTTTACCTGCCAATTTCCCTTCTGGGGTAAACATGAGGTAAGATGGATATCCCATTACACGGTATCTGACTCCGAGAGCCACACCATCACCTCGCTCCATGTCAACCTTAACCGAAATGAAGTTCTCATTCAACACATTTGCCACGGCATCTGTCGGAAAAGTCTTTTCATCCGCCACTTTGCACCAAACACACCAATCGGTGTAGCAATCGATGAACAGGTATTTGTTCTGCCTTTGCGCTTCTTCAAAGGCTTCTTTCCATGTTCCTTCAAAAAACTTGGTCTGAGCATATGATACATTGATAGAGAAAACTGCGAAAAGTGCTGCGAGTGTGTGCTTCATCTGATTGATTTGGTTGACGAATTTAAACCAATTAACACGTGTCGAGAATCTGCTGATTCACTAAAAACCTGATGACTTGCCCCAACGTTTTACTTTTGCGGCATGAGCTACCGACCGAAGACCAAGCTTGGCATTTTGGGTGGCGGTCAATTGGGCCGTATGATGATTCAAGAAACCATCAACTTGGATGTGGACGTGCACGTGCTGGATCCAGACCCCGATGCACCCTGTCGAGACATTGCCAATTCGTTCACAAACGGAAGTTTCAAGGAATACGACACTGTTCTGGCCTTCGGGAAAGGAATGGATGTGTTGACCATTGAGATCGAGCATGTGAACGTGAATGCGTTGGAGGAGTTGGAAAAACAAGGTGTGAAAGTCTATCCGCAACCGAACGTTATTCGACTCATACAAGATAAAGGCGCTCAGAAAGAGTTTTATGCAGAGCATGGAATTCCAACTTCAGACTATCGATTGATAGGAGAAAATGAAGCTGAAAACCACACCGATTTTTTCCCTGTTTATCAGAAACTGAAAAAAGGTGGTTACGATGGGAAAGGTGTTCAATCTTTGAAATCATCAGAAGATATTTCTAAAGCGTTCTCAGAACCAAGCGTGCTCGAAAAAGCCGTTGACCTTGAAAAGGAACTTTCGGTAATCGTGGCAAGAAACGCTTCAGGAGAAGTGAAAACTTTCCCAACAGTTGAGTTGGAATTCAACCCTGTTGCCAATTTGGTTGAGTTCCTTTTCAGTCCAGCAAATGTTTCGGATGAAGTGGAAAGAACCTCACAGGAAATCGCCAGAACCATTGCTGAGAAGCTGGAGATCGTTGGTCTTTTGGCCGTTGAGCTTTTCCTTGATAAAGAAGGGAACGTATTGGTGAATGAGATCGCCCCGCGACCACACAACAGCGGTCATCAAAGCATAGAGGGCAATTACACTTCACAGTTCATGCAGCACGTTCGGGCCATTCTCAATATCAGTTTGGGAAACACTGAGATCTTGAAGCCTTCGGTGATGGTAAACCTCTTGGGTGAAGAAGGTTTTTCGGGCATGGCCCAATATGAAGGATTGGAAGACGTGCTTGCCCTAAAAGGTGTGAATGTGCATCTTTACGGAAAGCGGTTCACCAAGCCGTTCCGAAAAATGGGACATGTGACCATCATTGCAGATACATTGGAAGAGGCGAAAGAAACCGCCAAAAAAGTGCAACAAACCTTGAAAGTGAAAGCATGAGCAAACCGCAAGTTGGCATAATCATGGGCAGCAGCTCAGATCTTAAAGTGATGAAAGACGCGGCCGAGGTACTGAAAGAATTAGGCATCGATTTCGAAATGACGGTGGTTTCCGCTCACAGAACACCAGACCGTATGTTCGATTACGCCAAAAGCGCTGCCGACAGAGGTTTGAAAGTCATCATTGCCGGAGCTGGTGGTGCCGCTCACTTACCTGGAATGGTTGCATCCTTAACTCCGCTTCCCGTGATCGGTGTTCCAGTAAAAAGTTCCAATTCCATTGACGGCTGGGACAGCATTCTTTCAATCCTGCAAATGCCCAATGGCGTTCCCGTGGCGACTGTTGCTCTTAACGCTGCGAAAAACGCTGGAATTCTTGCTGCTCAAATAATCGGAGCTTCCGACAGAGCTGTTCTTCAGCGAATTGTCGATTTCAAAGAGGGCTTGAAGGACAAGGTGATGCAGAGCAAAGATGAAGTTGAAGGATATTCTTCCTAATAGCTTCATATTCCATAGTTGTTGATTATATTTACATTTCATAAATATGATTGGCAATGGCAACTTTCACAACAACACTTCCGAACGATCTGCTAGAGCTTCTTTCGCAGAAGGCTGAAGAATATCATCTTGCCAAAAATAAGCTCATAGAAAAAGCACTTCGGGTTTATTTGGATGAATTGACAAGAGCGGAATATGTCCGATCTTACAAACGGGCTGCGAAAGACACTGACACGCTACTCATGGCTGAAGAAGGCATGGCAGATTACTGTCGCAGGCTGAATGAATTGGACAGCGAATGAAACAATCGGAAATCTGGCAGGCCGACCTGAACTCAACGAAAGGTAGTGAACAGGCTGGTTTTAGACCGGTGGTGATCATTAGCGGCAATCTGATGAACCAATACCTGAATGTGGTGATCGTTTGCCCGCTTACTACCAAGCTGAAGAATTACAAAGGCAATGTGGTCTTGGAACCAAATTCGGATAATGGCCTGAGCGCAGTTTCTGAGATCTTGAATTTTCATGTCCGTTCTATTTCCAAAGACCGACTGGTAAAAAAACTGGGAACGATTACACAGAAAGAACTGAACTTGACCAAGAAAGGACTCAGCGAGATTCTTTCATTTTGAATCTTGATCAACACAAGTTTCACTTAACCCAACTTTAACTTCATCGGTAAACCAATAGTCGTAAATTCGGCAAGGTCTAGTTGCCCATGAAACAACTTTTACTCATTGCATTTTCAGCATTGGTTGCTGTGTCTGTTTCGGCACAGACAAGCGACTTTCCGTTAGGCGCCCGTTCTGCCGGAATGGCCAACGCAAGTGTCTGCCTCACAGATATTTGGGCTGTTCATCACAATCAGGCCGCATTGGTGGGGCTGGAGCAGGCAGGAGTTGCTGCCTACTACGAGAATCGGTTCTTGGTCTCAAACCTGAATCTGCAAGGCGCTACCGCTGTGCTGCCAACGCCCAAAGCAGGAACTTTCGGGTTGAGCTATTCCCGTTTCGGAAACAACCTTTACAACCAGAGCCGTTATGGCCTTGCTTACAGCATGCGTCTTTGGAAATTCCTTTCGGTGGGCGTGCAGATCAGCTACCTGAACACCCATATTGCAGAGAACTACGGAGACCGCCACAGCTTCATTGCCGAGATCGGATTGCTTTCACAGATCACTCCGAAATTCCGTGCAGGTTTCCATGTCTTCAACCTGACGCGCACCAAATTGGCCGATGCCTATAGTGAACGCGTCCCCATGAACTTCCGGTTAGGCCTTCAGTACGATTTTTCGCAGAAGGTGCGGATGGCAATTGAAGCCGAGAAGGACCTCATCATGCCTCCAGTGTTCAAAGCCGGGGTTGAGTATTATCCTGCCAAAGTGTTCGCCATTCGGGTTGGTGTCGGCACGGCTCCGTTCCATGCCGATCTCGGTTTAGGCCTCAACCTCAAGAACTTCCATTTCGATATTGCAGGATCTGTACATCCCGTACTCGGATTTTCGCCAAAAGCATCTCTTGCTTACCGATTCAGCGTATTCAAAAAGTGAGTTCGGCACCAAGAATATTTTTGCTGGGGTTTCTCCTTCTGCGGAGTGTTTCCGTGTTTTCGCAGCAGACGGAAGCCGAAGAAGAGAACATCATTCAGAAAAAGATCGAAACCATTGCCGAACAGCTTGGCGAAGGTGACGAAAGTCTCGATTTCAACACACTGCTTGACGACCTTCTGTCTTATGCAGAGAACCCTATTAACCTGAACACGGCCACATTTGAGCAGTTGGCTGAACTTCCGATGCTCTCGGATATTGCCATCAACAACCTGCTTACCCACATGGAGAAAAACGGAAAGTTGCTGAATGTTTATGAACTGCAAGCAATAAATGGGTTCGACCTTGCCACCATACGCCAATTAGAACCTTTCGTGAAAGTGTCTGACAATCCAGATGCTGTTTCCTTCTCTTTCAAGGAAATGATGAAGGAAGGACAACACGAACTGGTGATGCGCTACCAACAAGTGCTGAACCAACAACTTGGTTATACCGAATTGGAAGACAGCCTTTTGGCGCTTAGTCCAAATAGCCGTTACCTCGGATCGCCACAGAAGTACTGGGCCCGATACAGATTTACATATTCCAACAAGATCAGTTGGGGCGTTACGATGGAAAAAGATGCCGGAGAAGAATTTTTCAAAGGCAGCATGAAACAAGGTTTCGACTTCTATAGCGGCCACATTTTCGTTCGGAATCTGGGCGTGGTAAAAGCGGCTGGCATTGGAGATTTTCAGGCGCAGTTCGGACAAGGACTGACATTTTGGAGTGGGCTCGGATTCGGAAAATCGTCAGACGGCATCAGCGTGAAGCGAAACGCTCAAGGCCTGAGACCCTACACATCGGTTGATGAGAACCGTTTCCTACGTGGTGCCGGAACCACACTGAAATTCGGGAAAATGGAAGTGACCGCATTCGGTTCGTTCAAATTGCTCGATGCGAATGTTACCGCAGTTGACGACACGCTTTCGGAAGATGAGGAAACGGTCAGTTCCGTGTTCAGCAGCGGTTTTCACCGAACGCCAGGCGAACTGGAAAACCGACAGTCGGTAACCGAAGCCATCTATGGCGGAAATGTGAGTTATCGCGGACGTAGATTGTCAATCGGTATTACTGCTGTTGGTTACCAGTACTCCAAGGCCGTTCAGCGTAGCGATGACCTGTACAACATCTTCGAATTTGCCGGAAAGCAGAACAGCAATTACGGGTTGGATTACAGCTACGTTTGGCGCAACTTCCATTTCTTCGGTGAAGTTGCAATGAGTCAGAACATTGCCTTTGCAACGATCAATGGCGTTCACATGACCATTGACCCGAAAGCCACCATCACTGTGATGGCACGCTACCTCGACCCGAAATATCAGGCGATGTATGCCAACGCTGTGGCCGAAAATTCGCGAAACAACAACGAGAATGGATACTACATCGGCTATAGCCTTAATCCGTTCAGAAGTTGGTTCATCAACGGCTATTTCGACCTGTTCCGCTTTCCATGGTTGCGATACCAGACCCAAGGCCCTTCGTTCGGCTACGAGGCACTTTCTCAGCTCACATTCAGACCATCCAAAACCATGGAGGTCTATTTCCGATTCCGTCAAAAGCGGAAACAGGTCACCGAGTCATCAACATTGAGCGAAGAGCCCATCAGAGGAATTGAAGACGAGTTGCGAACCTCTTACCGTTTGAACATGACCTGGAATTTGGGCAAGACAGTTTCGCTTCGCAGCCGCGTGGAATACAGTAGGTACAGACGCGGGTCGCAAGATGTGGAACAAGGCTACATGGTTTACACCGATGTCATCTTCAACCCGCTCAGCTTCCCACTTTCGTTCAGTGCGCGCATCGCCTACTTCGATACCGACAGTTACAACGCCCGTATCTATGTTTACGAGAACGATGTGCAGTACGCATACTCGTTCCCAGCTTACTACTATCAGGGCACCAAGGCGTATCTGACAATTCGATACAACGTTTATCGCAACATAGACCTTTGGGTTCGGGTTGCCAACCTCTTCTACAGCAACCGCGATCACGTAGGTTCTGGTCTTGAGGAAACTCCTTCAAACCATCGTACCGACCTGAAGGTTCAGCTGCGCTTCAAGTTCTGACCGTTCAGGTGTCTTTGTACGAACATTTGCTGATAGGCTTCCCACTATATTTGCCGCACCAAACAGGCTGGTAATGGTGTCTTTCGACAATACGGAAATTGCCTTTTCAGGCCGCTCTGATAAAGAATTGACACGCGCGTATTGGCTTTTCAAGCTGGTGGGCAATCCTACATTGGTCAAAGTGGGTAAAGCACTACTGACCACTGCCCTTAAATTGAAATTGCCTGTGAAGAGGTTGATCCGTTCAACGGTTTTCAATCATTTCTGTGGTGGCGAAACGATTGCCGAGTGTGACGGAACGATAGGCAGATTGCACGAGGCACGGGTTTGTGCACTGCTCGATTATTCTTCTGAAGGCAAGGAAAGCGAAGCTGAACTTGACCAATGTGCCAATGAGATAATTGCAGCGAACAATGCAGGCCGCACGGATGAACGGATACCATTTTCCGTATTCAAACCGACTGCTATTTTTCCGAACCGACTTCTTGCAAAAAAGAACATCGGATCCAGTTTCAGCGAAAAGGAACAGAAGGCTTGGGAAAATGCCGTGTCCCGCATGAACCGGATCTGCCAAACGGCATCAGAAAATGGTGTTCCCATTCTGGTAGATGCAGAGGAAAGTTGGTTTCAGCACGCCATTGACGAATTGGTGGAAGAACAGATGCGTCTTCACAACCGAGAAAGGGCCATGGTTTTCAATACCATTCAGCTTTACAGAAAAGACCGATTGCGGTTTTTGAAGGACAGCTTTGCAAAGGCACAACAGAACGGTTACAAGTTGGGTGTGAAACTGGTGCGTGGCGCTTACATGGAAAAGGAACGTGAACGGGCCAATGATCAAGGTTATCCGTCACCCATTCACGAAACCAAGGAAGACACTGACCGCGACTACGATCTGGCGTTAGAATTCTGTATTGAAAACCATCCTCACTTGGAGGTTCTTGCCGGAACGCATAACGAAATAAGTGCGCTCAAGCTTTCTGAACTCATGACCAAAAAGGGTTTGAATGCAGCAGATGGAAACGTGTTCTTCTCGCAGCTTTATGGCATGAGCGACAACATCAGTTTCAACTTGGCGGCCAGCGGCTTCAATGTGGTCAAGTACGTTCCGTATGGCCCCGTAACCGATGTAATGCCCTACTTGATCAGACGCGCAGAAGAGAACACTTCCATTTCGGGGCAAACAGGTCGCGAACTATCGCTCATCATCAAAGAAAGGAACCGAAGACGCGGTTCGTAAGTTCCATCGGGCGGTTGGTCGAAAAGGCGAACCTTCAAAGTCATACTTCGTATGTAACTGAGATAGCCGAACGCCACCGTCAGCTCCGATGGAAGAACCTCAGGGAAAATCAGCAAAATTTGAAACGTTTGCTCCAAGCGCAGAGATGAAAGCGCTGTTGGAGCATTCCGATCGAAGCATCATCATCCTTGATAGCAGTTTCCGCATCATGTGGTTCAATTCGAGGGCTGCACAAGGAATGTTCACCTACTCGCGCGAAGAACTGAAATCGGGCTACTCGTATTGGGACTACGTTGACCGTGACCACAATAAGCGATTCATCAGAAACTTCAATGCTGCGCTTAAAGGTCGAAAGATCAGTACGGAACAAAAAGTTCCAAAACCCGGAACGGCCGATCAGGAGATCTGGGTGGAAGGATTGTTCAGCCCGCTTCATGACAAAAAAGGTCAGATCACTGGCGTTATCTATTCCTACCTGAACATTACGGACAGGAAACGTGCTGAAAAGGAGAATTTCGAACGGGACAACATCCTACAGGCCATCAATCACAACGATTCTCAGGCGTTCATCCTTTTAGATGAGGACGACCGAATTCTAAGCTGCAATCTCTTGGCTCCGTCCATGCTGGCGATAGAAGCCAACTCGATCGATCCATACGGAATGAACATCGTTAAATGCATTCATTCGGATTGGAAGGAACGATTCAATTCTGGTCTCAAACTGGCGCGTGCCGGAGGCAGTGCGTCAGTCGAATTCGAAAAACCGGAAGAACAAGGTTGGACCGAGATCCGATTCACGCCTGTAAAGGGCCGATTGGGAAAAGAGCACATGGTTGCCATCTGGGCGTTCGACATAACCGACAAGAAGTTGGCTGAGCGCGTGGTGAAGCAATCGGAAGCGAACCTTCGGGCCGTCTTCAACAGTAGCTCGCAATCGTTCTATCTGCTTGACCGGAAGTTGAATATCATGGCCTTCAATAAGGCATCTGAACTCCTGGCTGCAGAACTGTACGGAAAGTCCGTTAGCGTTGGGTTGAACGCTGCAGAAATGATGGGTGATGAAAATTCCATTCAGTTCAAGGTTGAAATAGAACGTGCCTTCTCAGGCAGAAAGGTGGTTGTAGAGAAATTCAACCTTGTAAACGGCAAAGAACGTTGGTTCGAACAGCACGTTGACCCCGTTTACAACAATCACAAGGAAATTGACCGCGTCACTATTTGGAGCATCGACATCACCGAGAGGAAAAAGGCCGAAAAGGCGCTGCGTGAAAATGAATCCAAATTCAGGAAACTCGCTGCATTGCTACCAGTCGGAATCTATCAGGTGGATTCGAACGGAAATCCTACTTACATCAACGAAAGTCTGCAACTGATCATCGGTGCCGACATGACCTCGATTCTGAGCGGAAAATGGACGGAGCAGATCCATCCATCAGACAGAGATAACGTAAGATCAGCTTGGCGAGCGGTGGAAAAAAGCCAGAAGCCGTTCTCGTTGGAATATCGTTTCAAACGGATGGATGGAACAGACGTTTTTGTGCTGGAACAAGCGCAGCCCCTGTTTGACCATTTGGGAGAATACAAGGGCTATCTCGGCACCATCATCGACATTACGGAGCAGAAGAAAACGCAACAGCTAATTCATGAGAAATCGTTGGCGGAACGCTCCTTGCGTTTCCGATCGAGTTTCTTGGCAAGCATGAGCCACGAGATCAGAACTCCGTTGAACGGAATAATGGGTCTGAGCGAGGTATTGCTTGACACCGATCTGTCAAACGAGCAACGTTCTAAGGTTGGCAACATACTGAAGGCATCGAAAGACCTGCGGGAAATCGTTAATGACGTTCTCGACCTTTCGAAACTGGAAGCGGGCAAGGTTGAAGTACAAAATGAGGATTTTGCACTGACCGAACTGGTGAATATGGTTGCAGAACGATTCGGACCTGAAGCGGAATTGAAAAATCTGAAACTCGAGGTTAAAGACACATCAGGCAATCTGGAGATCCATTCCGACCGAAGAAGAATAACACAGGTGCTTTCCAATTTGGTGCGTAACGCTATAAAATTCACCAAGGTCGGAAGCGTTACAATTCAGGTTCGCCCAAGTGATGATGGATTCATCATGTTGGAAGTTATGGATACAGGTATGGGAATCCCCAAGGCCGACCTACAGAACCTCTTCAAAGATTTCTCGCAATTGGCTCACACAACTGCGCAAGATCTGGAAGGCACTGGCTTGGGACTTTCCATTTGCCGGAAGCTGGTCGAGTTGATGGGAGGCGAGATCGGTGTAAGTAGCGAGGTGGAAAAAGGCAGTCGATTCTGGTTTAAGGTTCCACTGGTTGAGGTTGAAGCGAAAAATGTGACCGCAAAACCGAAATCCAAAACTGAACCGAAAAAATCGAAAGGCGATGTAAGCGTGCTTTTAGTTGAAGACAACCTCATCAATCAGCAGGCATTCAAGATAATGCTTCAGAAAATGGGATGTCAGGTAAAGGTCGTTTCAAACGGCCGGCAGGCGGTAGAACAATTTGAACCGAACCGATTCGACATTGTATTCATGGACATCCAGATGCCGATAATGGATGGGCTACAGGCAACCGCTGAGATAAAGAAACGGTTCAAAGCAGTACCACCGGTCATCGGCCTAAGCGGCAACATCCTTCAACGTGACGAGAACGGCAAGCTGGACTCGGAAATGGACGATCTTCTGTTGAAACCGGTTGTGTCGAACGAATTGGAGCGTATGATCCGAAAATGGGTGGCTTGACACTACGATAGGTGGTGCTCACCTGAATTGAACTCAGGAATTCTGATCCATTCGTCTGGAACCGTGTGGCCCGTTTCTACCCAATGACCGAACGTTTGAAGATGTAATTGCCTGTCAGAATTCAACCAATTCCGAGGTGCAAGAACCCTAATTGGATCTGAAAGCCACGCGCCCCACCAAGAGAATGTGCTATTCGGAATGACATGTAATTTGCAAAGGGACATGAGATACATGTGATCCATGTAATCTTTCATGCCTTGCACAACCGTGAATGGCAGCGGTAACGTCAGGTGTTCAGCTACCCACGGCCCATCATCAGAAAACACGAACACTTTCAAATCATCAAATTCATCCGCCAATATTTTCATTGCTCTAGAGTAGTATTCCAGCGAACAAATGTTGTGCAGCGGATATTTCATGAAGTCACCGCGTCTTACACTCAACGCAACACTGTTGCTTGAAGTAATGATGCTCGCGTATTTCATCGTAATTGTATCTTCAGTTTCCCTGAACACCATACTTCTGCGGATCAACTCTGTTCGATCGGAAAAAAACTTAGCTGAGCTGAAATATCCCTCGATGTAGCAGTTCTTATGCGGACGCAGTATGTCATGGTCGAACCTTGAAAGGTCTTCATGTACAACGTTCTTTCTATGACGCGGAGCAAATCGGTCACGCAGTAAATTGTATCGGTACTCCAAAAAATTGTGACCATCAGAACGCCTCACAAATTCAATTTCCTCTTCTGTGGCAATCTCAAGGTCGATCAAAAAATGGTCGAGGATGTACTGTCTATGATGGGAGTTGCTGTTGAACCACGAAAGGTCAAGTTTTAGCGGAACACCTAGCCTGTCGGATACGGCCAATCCGTATGCTAATTGAAACAGCTGATTGCCAGGCCCCTGAATAATCTTTACGATGATCATCCCGCCCAACTGTCGCGGTCTAAACTTCTGTACTGAATGGCTTCGGCCAAATGGGCTGGAAGTATGCGATCCGCGCCCTCCAGGTCGGCTATCGTTCTTGAAACCTTCAGTATGCGATCGAAAGCACGGGCAGAAAGTCCGAGTCTGTCTGTGGCTTTCTTCAGCATGTCACGTCCAGCATCATCAATTCTGCAAACCTCCTTCAAAAGCTTCGTTCCCATCATGGCGTTGCAATGCACATCCTTGTTCTCCTTGAAGCGGTCAATTTGCCGTTGCCGCGCTTCAATGACCCTTTCTCGTATCGCTTCACTTTTCTCTGCCGGACGAAAATCGGCAAGCTCATTGATCGGAACAGGCGTTACTTCAACATGCAGGTCGATTCTGTCCAACAACGGCCCGGAAATCTTATTCAGGTATTTCTGCACGACACCTGCTGCACAAACGCAGTCCTTCTCAGGATGGTTATAATAACCGCACGGACAAGGATTCATGCTGGCAACCAACATGAAACTGGCTGGATACTCAACCGAAAGTCTTGCCCTCGAAATATTTACAACACGGTCTTCCAGCGGCTGACGCATCACCTCAAGCACGGTTCGTTGAAACTCCGGAAGCTCATCTAAGAACAGAACCCCGTTGTGTGCCAATGAAATTTCTCCCGGTTGAGGAATCTGGCCTCCACCAACCAAAGCCACATTTGAAATGGTGTGGTGCGGGCTGCGGAAAGGCCGTTGGGTCATCAATGAGGAATTGGAACCCAAATTGCCCGATACCGAATGGATCTTTGTTGTTTCAAGCGCCTCTTTGAGTGAAAGCGGAGGCAAAATTGAAGGCAACCGCTTGGCCAGCATGGTTTTTCCCGCTCCGGGCGGGCCTATCAGCAGCAGGTTGTGACCTCCTGCCGCTGCTATTTCCATGGCGCGCTTGATGTTCTCCTGCCCTTTAACGTCAGAAAAATCGAGATCGGTCTCGTTCAAATGCCTGAAAAACTCTTCGCGCGTGTTGACAACGGTCTTCTCCAGTTCCATGGTTCCACTGAAGTATGCAATGAGTTCTTGAATGTTCTCGATACCATAAACGTCCAATTCGTCAACTATTGCCGCTTCACGGGCATTTTGCTTTGGCAGGAAAAAGCCTTTGAATCCTGCTTCGCGGGCCTTAATGGCAATGGGTAAAACGCCCTTTATCGGCTGTAGGCCGCCATCCAATCCCAGTTCACCCATTATCATGTAATCGGAAATTCCCTTGCTGGGAATCTGCTCAGACGCAGCCAGAATTCCTGCAGCAATGGTAAGGTCGTAAGCCGAACCCTCCTTCCGCAGATCGGCCGGAGCCATGTTGATGGTAATGGTTTTGCCTGGAATCTTGTAACCGATGTTCTTCAGCGCTGCATTGATCCGCATCTGACTTTCCTTAACTGCATTATCGGGCAACCCAACCATGAAAAAATTGACACCACCGGCAGCAACGTTCGTTTCCACCGTAATGATGTTGGCATTGACACCATAGACCGCACTACCGTAGGTTTTTACCAGCATCGTGTTCAGACTTCCTGTTCAATGAGCATCACAAGGATGTGAATGACCTTGATGTGTATCTCTTGCGTTCGGTCTGAAAACTCCGAAAATGGCGCACGCACCTCTACATCGCACAATTGGGCAAGTTCACCTCCCGATCTTCCTGTCAGCGCCACTACTTTCATTCCCCGTTGCTTTGCCATACTTGCCGCATTCAGAACATTGGCAGAATTTCCAGATGTGCTGATGGCCAAAAGTGCATCGCCTTCTTTTCCGAAGGCTTCAACAAACCGAGAGAATATCTGGTCGAATCCGTAATCGTTTGCCGTACAGGAAATGTAGCCAGCATCGGAAATCGCAGTGGCCGCCAAGGGTTTGCGATCACCGCGGAAACGACCACTGAGCTCTTCTGCAAAATGCATGGCATCGCTCATCGACCCCCCGTTTCCGCACGAATAGATGCGGCCTCCGTTCTTCAGGCTTGCCACCAGCACATCAGCCGCCTTACGGATCGCCCGCAAATTTGAAGCATCATTCATGAATGCATCCAGCACCTCTCGTGCCTGCTGCAATTCTCCATCGATCTTTTCGAGAGACATACTTCCCAAAGAAAGCAAACTAATCAGCTATTCACTTAAGTTCGCTTTAAAATTCTCAATCAGCATCTTGAGCAAACTCAAACTCGTGCGAAATCAGTGGTGGATATGGTTGACCATCTGTGCAGTAGCAATGAGTGTTGCCAGTTGGCTGACACCACAGTTGTTTCTTGGCCAGGGGTTCGACATCAAGCTGTTCATCGTTCGTAACTCGTTGATTCTGTTGGCGATCCTCAGTAGTATGTTGGCATCTGCCATTTTTATTCGACAGTCTGAATCCGAGTCTGCAAAAAACCGCACTTTACTCGTTGTTGCCTTTGCCCTGATGTTTCTCTTGCTTGAATTTATACTTGGTGTCATTCCTATAATTTCAGGTGGAGGAAGCGTTTACACGGCAAAGAATTGGTTCAATTATTACTGGCACGAGAACAGCTTGGGATACCGAGATCCAGAACCTGTAACAATTGACCGGGCAGATTTACCGAACATTCTGGTAGTTGGAGATTCATACGTAGCCGGTCATGGCCTACGGACGGTGGATGAACGTTTTTCGGACATTTTACGCATAGAACTGGAATCCGAATTCGATGTATTCAATCTTGGAAAATGTGGATCGAATATCCCAGCGGAGTTTACCGATCTGAAGTCATTTCCTGTAAAGCCTGACATTGTAATCCTGTCTCACAACAAGAACGACATCCAAGACGTGATGCCGCGAAACGAGCTGATGAGGTTTTTGGATGCTTCGCCTGAGGCTTTGTCGAAATACCCGAAATGGGACGGTAGTGAACATTTCCTGACACGACACTCGGCTCTGTTGAACTTTATCGGTTTTCTCAATCACCGACACCGAGAGGCATCATTCTTTGAAATGATGATAACACGCAATGGTTCTGTTGAGGCCTTACTGAACGATCCCGAAGCCAAGTTCTTCTACATGACCTATTACTTGAATGAGACTCTGATGCGACAACACGTTGACCAACTGACCGAATTCAGTGATTGGTGCAAACAGAACGATTCGCAATTCCTGGTCGTTCTGTTTCCTGCAACTAATGATGATCTATTGAACCTCTCGGAAAAGGTTGTCAACAAGCCACTAAGTGCTCACTTCGCAGAGCGGAGCATTCAATATGTTGACCTATATCCGATCTTTGAACGCATCAGCGAAACCGACCGCGTTGTAAGCCGATTTGACCCTCATCCATCTGCCGAACTCAACAAGCTTGTGGCAGATACGTTGACGATATTCTTACGCCAACATTAGACAGGTGGCAGTTGAATTTTGAATGGGGAATCGAACTTCTAAAGTTGAATCAACTTCTTCTGCGTCTCAATATCGAATGAGCGTAATTGCAGCTCTTCGTCACTGAACTCGGCCGGACGACCGTCTTCAACAAAATTGCGGTCGCGCTCAGGCTTCAGCATTTCGAGGGCCAACTGACGGAATTTGGTCTGAATACCGCCAAGAAAATGCTGCCCGAAAACGGTATGGCCACCTTCGTAAAGCTGCAATTGATATTCCTCGAAAGTGGTAATATAACCGCAATATGCGTTCGTGTAGGTTGAACAAACGACTTCCGTTACACCTTTGTCGGCCAACACTTCCAAAAGCGTATTCTCCAACCGCTGCCCGGCAATGGTAGTTATCTCAGCAGGTATTCCAGCCACAGCAATGGTTCCGATGACGAAGATCTGAATCGGCAAAACTTGCGGAATCCAAGGTTTCTCACCCAAACTTCCGTTAGAATAGTACTTTTTGAATGCTCCGATGGTCGGGTCGGCCCAACCTGGAACCACAAGATGTTTGATATCGCGCGTACCGAGTATCTTCCTTTCGGCTGCTTCAATCAGAATATCCTTCGGGCCTTGTGCCTTGTACTTTATATGTATCTTTTCGGCAACATCCTTCTTCATAAACTTGGCGGCAGCCAATTCGTATGCTTTGATGGAACGCGTCAGCGTTCGTGCCAAAGCACCTACTGCTGGAGCCATTCCAGGCCCTTCCTTGGTTCCTTCAAAAAATGCCACACCATGGCATGCCGGCCCAGTTCGGGCACCTTCCTCACCATGTGCAAATTCGCGGTCTATGATCACCTTGCGGAAGTCCACATAGGTCAATCCACAATCCAATTGAAACGGCAGATCGCTGTTGGCACGAGCCGATTTGAAAAGGCTGTGGGCATGCTCAAACTGAATGTTGCCATTGAATTTGGCGCTTTCGAAATCGTCCTCAAATTTTCCGCGGGTCCATTTTTTCTTCCGGTCCCATTTCCAATTGGGTGTTACGTCACCGGCTTTGCGCTGGGCAAACACCGAAATGAACCGATCCTTCTTGCGCTTGCGAACCTTATCTTCATGAAACTTGGCCGCGTAGCCCTTATTGTCAGAGCAGATTCGATGATTGTCATTGCTCAAACTGGTGGTGTGCACTCCGAACCAGTTCCAACAACCGATGGGGTTTCCTTCAAGGTCATCGAAGCGCATCATCAGCATGTTGCGGTCCACAGCCAAATTAGTAGCATCCGAAGTCAATTTCTCCTTTACATCTAAATTGGCGTTGTAGGCGTCTAACGATCGGTTGAAGGCAACTTCCTTATCAAGCCCTATCTCACCTCGAGCGATACGAATGGTGGCAGGCTGCAAATTGGCGCAGGCTTCTACGATGGCGTCCGTAATACCATCAACCACCTTCTGGTAAACCTCTGGCACAAAACCGGGAATGGACATGTTGTACAAGCCGAAATGCGAGTAGCCTCCAGGCGCGCTGTGGGTATGTTGGGCTGTAAGCATTACGGCATCTTCGGTAAATCCGAGTTCCTCATGTTTGCGCTGCAACTTCTTCATCACACCACGCTTGATGGCTACAGTGATGAAACAGATCTCGGCATTGACCAACGCCATCTTCTTTCCTGTGGTCTTGTCGCGGAACACCACGGCTCTGGCAAAAAGGTCGGTCTCAACACCTTTAACGATATTGAAATACATGCCATAACCCATCATTCCAACACCAAGCTTAAAAGCAGTGATATCGGCCTTGGCAACGCCTACTTCATACATGATCCCAATAATGTTTTGTGTAAGGGGCTGGGCTTCAGCCCAACGGACAGCTAAAATTAGAAACAATGCATGCATCTTTTATATGACACGCTTTTTTTTGTCATTTGAGCATCAATGGACATCCAATCGACCGATCATCTCATCATTTTCGTCAAGAACCCAGTGCTGGGAAAGGTCAAAACCAGACTTGCAAAAGAGGTTGGCAACAACAAAGCATTGGAAATTTATTGCCAACTGCTCGTAATCACAAAAACAGTTTGCGAAGCTGTGAACTGTTCTCGTTGCGTATTCTATTCAGACGAGATCGTTGATGATGATTGGGACACAGACAGTTTCCATAAGTTCGTTCAAGAAGGTTCCGACCTTGGTGAACGGATGCAAAACGCGATGGATCAGGTATTCGCCCTTGGCGCACAAAAAGCAGTGATCATTGGCAGCGACTGCCCGCAGATCACAAGTAGCATCATCGAAGAAGCGTTCGTGACACTTGATCGTTTCGACACGGTAATTGGGCCAGCAACAGATGGCGGCTTCTATCTGCTTGGCCTCAAACGTTCGTTGCCAAAACTCTTCACCAACAAACAATGGAGCACCGACACGGTACTGAAAGACACGGTCAACGACCTGCGCTCTCTCGGTTTGACCTATTTCCTGTTGCCAGAACTTACAGACATAGATACCGCTGCCGACCTACACCTTCTACCCGCACCAAATAAAAAAGCCCGCTCACGAGCGGGCTTTTCTGTAAGTGGATCTGAGGAATTACAACACGAATACGGTGAAGAAAATGGCCCAGAAAATGATGGCCAGTACCGCCAAACCGGCACCGATAATACCGAAGATGAAACCTAAACGTGCCTTCGGATCGGTTCCATTCTGATTCTTGTAAAGAATGGAGAACGTGATGGCCGCTGCACCGAGCAACATGGCCAGGACTATGGCACCCCAAACGAATGAACTGACGAAAGCTATTGTGAGAATTGAGAACAACAACGCCAATGCTCCAAAAACAAGCGAGCCGATACCGGTGCCGAATGATACCCATTTCATCCATTCTGTGCGCACCGCTGAGGTCGGTTTGAAAACCTCTCGTTCGATCACCTTCATTTTGCGGTCGAATGTCAGGTTCTGAAACTCGGGCGTTCTGAACGTATTCTTCAGATTATCCTTTTTCTGGGCATTGCTGGTGTAAACAACCGTTTCGTCAGTTGAAGCTGAAAGAGGTTCCTCTGCTAAAGGCGCTTTATTCACAGTCGCTTCTCTCGCTTCAGCAGCCTTAAGTTTCTCTGACTTTCTGGCATCCACCTGAACTGATGCCTCGCTCACATTTGTCTTTTCCCGCTTCTTAGAAATATCAACATGGAAGCCAGGACGGTATTTACGTTTAACGATGTCGATGTTGCCACACGATGAGAACATCAGCGTTGCAGCGAGTACCGCAAACAGTGCTCTGAACTGAATTTGTGATTTCATAGGTCGTAAAATTTGTGTTTGTGAATGCAAAGTTATTGACCTCCTAACCGTTACTCCTTGACGTAGATCAAGACTTTTCAACCTCCGATCATTCATTTCCAAGTGCCTCCAACTGCTGTTGGGCATTTTCCCACTCGGTCATTTTTTCGGTCAGTAAATTCTGTTTTTTCTGATACTCTTTGAAGACATCGGTCTGTTTGGATGCTTCGTTGAATCTTGACGGATCGATCATGACTGCGTCCATTTCTGCGATTTCCTGTTCAAGTTTCGATATCTCCCCTTCAAATCTTTCCACCTGATTCTTGAGTCGCTTCAATTCCTTTTCGCGCTCTTTCTTGGCCTGGTGATCTTCCTTCGAAGTCGATTCGGTTGCGACAGGCTTCTGCTCTACAATCGGCTTTTTGACCAACGTCAGCTGATCCAAATTGTCCATTTTGTTCTTGGCCAAGAACTCGTAAACATCGCCAATGTGCTGGCGCACGCCTTTGTCCTTGAACTCATAAACCTTGTCGGTAAGGCCTTTGAGGAAATCCCTGTCGTGCGACACAATTATCATGGCACCATCATATTTCTGTAGGGCCTGCTTGAGAATATCCTTCGAACGCATGTCCAAGTGGTTGGTCGGTTCGTCCAAAACCAGCAGGTTCACGGGTTCTAACAGCAATTTGGCAAGTGCAAGTCTACCGCGCTCACCACCCGATAATACACTGACCTTCTTGTCCACATCTTCTCCTTTGAATAGAAATGCACCGAGAATATCGCGGATCTTGGTTCGGATGTCGCCTCGCGCAGCGTCATCCAAGGTTTGAAGAACGGTGCGGTCCTGTTTCAACGATTCCGCCTGATCCTGGGCATAATAACCCATGGTCACATTATGGCCAAGTTCAACCTTGCCTTCATAATCGAGCACACCGGCAACAATCTTTGAAAGCGTGGTCTTACCTTCACCGTTCTTACCGACAAACGCCACTTTTTCACCTCGGTCCAGCATTAGATCGATGTTGAGCAACACCTCCTTCTGGCCGTAACGCTTAGTGACACCTTCTGCAAGAACGACCACTTTACCAGCTCGAGGTGCTGGTGGAAAACGGAAATGAATGGCCGAATTGTCCTCTTCTTCCACTTCTATCCGATCCACTTTATCTAACGCCTTGATGCGGCTCTGAACCTGCGTGGCCTTCGAAGCCTTGTACCGGAATCGCTCGATGAACTTCTCCGTTTCTGCAATGTACTTCTGCTGATTTTCGAAAGAGGCCATTTGCAATTCTCTGCGTTCCTTGCGCTGCTCCACATACTTCGAATAAGGAACCTTGTAGTCGTTGATGCGGCCAAGCGTTATTTCAATGGTTCTGTTGGTTACGTTGTCCAAAAAGGCGCGGTCGTGCGAAACCAGAATGACGCAACCGCTGTGCTCTTCCAGAAACTGCTCCAACCACTGAATGGAGAGAATGTCCAAGTGATTGGTCGGCTCATCGAGCAGAAGAACGTCTGGGCGCTGAACAAGTATCTTGGCCAATTCAACCCGCATTTGCCATCCACCGCTGAACTCCTCCAATTTGCGAGAAAGGTCTTCACGCTTGAATCCCAATCCCAATAGAATTTTCTCCACTTCTGCCTCAGCGGTATGGCCGCCAAGCATTGAAAACCGCTCAGTCGCATTGTGCAAACCCTCGATGATGTCCATATACTCCTGACTTTCATAGTCGGTTCGCGTCTCCAACTGATGCGTGTAGTGGTTGATGCGGTCTTCAAGATCTTTCAGATGCTTGAGGGCCGAATAGGTTTCTTCCAGCACAGATTTGCCCAATTTAGGCTTGATGTCCTGCGATAGATACCCGATGGTAGATCCACTCGGCTTTGAAACGTTTCCCGACTCAGGAATCATTTGCCCAGCCAAAACTTTGAGCATGGTTGATTTTCCAGCTCCGTTTTTGCCTACAAGACCGATCCGGTCTTTCGGATTCACAAGGAAAGTGATGTTGTCGAAGAGGAATTTTCCGTTGAATTGAACGGAAACTTGGTTCAATGAGATCATGCCGCAAAAATGGTCAATGCCCCGCAATTGTGACCTGTGTTGCAAACATTGTACGCAACTCTTATTTCCTTTGAAACCAAAAGCAGTTACATCAATGAAGAAAGGCACCAAGCTTTACAGTATCCTGAACTTGAAATGCCCTCGCTGTCATGAAGGTGACCTGTTCCTGACAAAGAACGCTTACAGCGTTTCGAACATTGATAAAATGCCAGACGCATGTCCGATATGTGGCGAAAAGTACTGGCCAGAGCCTGGCTTCTACTACGGGGCGATGTACGTTAGTTACGCGCTTACCATTGCGTTGAGCGTAGCTGTTTTTGTCGCCATGATCGTGCTTTGGCACTTTGATGTTGCATGGTATCTGGGACTCAACGCCACGTTGATCATCCTGTTCTTTCCTCCCATTTTTCGGTTTTCACGTGCAATTTGGTTCAACTTCTTCGTGAAGTACAGGAGCAAAGATTGAAAGTTGCAGTTCAGAATTGATGAACGTGGATTCCCGTTCTGTGCTCATGGCAACTGGAAACCATCTTTTTTGCCACAACCTTCGCATTCACACCACGGTATTTCTGAAGTGGCCCAAGCATCAGCGGACCGACCATTGACATGACTCCCCTCCCGATCAGTTCACCAAAGCGGAATTCCTTCCTGTCGCCAAGCAGAATTGATGGACGTAGGATTGAAAGCTGTTCAAAACCTAGGTTCTTAAGGTCATTCTCGGTTTGACCTTTCACTTTCAAATAGAAGTTAGATGAACTGGCATCAGCCCCGATAGAGGAAACAAGAACAAACTTTCGAACTCCTGCGTTCTTCGCCTTTTCAGCGAATGAGAGCACCAGATCATGGTCCACTGCATAGAACGCGTCTTGAGACCCCGCCTTGTTTATGGTTGTTCCGAGCGCACAGAAGGCTACATCAGCCTCTGGAAACTGTATTTCATCCAAACTACCCGAAACGCAATGGAACTTCCTTGGCAGTTCGAGACTCCGTCTTGCCCAAACAGTTACAGAAGTAAAACGCGTATCTTCGGATAGAAGGTTGATGAGCTCACCACCAACCAATCCGGTAGCACCGGCTACAATGGCTTTCATAGGTCAGTTTTTGATGAGCTTGAAAGAGGATTCTCCTTCATCTGTTTGCATCTGGATGAAATACAGTCCTGAAGGAAGTGCCGAAGTTTCAACTGTGTGCAAGGTTCCTGTTAACACGCCTTCATACACCATCTTTCCAGCTACATCAACAAGCCGATAGGTGCCTGATCCTTTGACAACCAGATTAATAGCATCATCGAACGGATTCGGGTAAACGGATTCGCCTTCTGACCGATCTTCATCCACTCCATTGATCAGACTGTAATCACATTCACTGTTGTCTCCTTGTACGTGAGCAACCTCGCCACAAGTGTGTGTATTCAAAACGCTGGCTTCGACAAGCAGATTTCCGCCCGAAATGCTTGAATGAGGTAGAAGGACTCTGCGTTGCTGACCCGCCAACAACTGAAAGTACATGGGCGAATTCTCAATATTGTTGTGCTGAAGCAAATGCCCGTGCCCGAGCTCATGGATGATGGAAGTGCTTAGGTCGAAGCTACCGGCTATCGGCTGGGCCAGTGAAGTCCACCAATTGATAGCCGGATTGAAAAGGACATCGATCTCAACGAGATTCCATTGAATTCCATCCCCCGTTCCACATCCGCTGAATGTAGTAATGGTACGACCCAATTGATATGGAGGAATTTGCCCAGGGGCACTCATACCCAAAAGATTGACTCCATCATATGCCCAAGCAGTTTCGTTGGAAACCGTTTCAGATAGACTGTAGTTCACTCCTGTGTTGCACATCCAATGCATCAGTGCGTCTTCCACGAGTCCGGATCCTCCTGCGCGGCTCATCATATCAGCGTTAAGTGTAAATCGATAGCCGCCATCATTCATGCCAACTAGCATGGTCCGACTGAGGCCGTTTGAATAGATCACTTCACTTTTGGCGTAATCTATCGTCACCTGTTGGGTGCTCTGAACACTCAAACCATTATCTGTTGTAACCCGAATATCCCCTGTGCCCGCTACAGTGCTATTGTAAAGTGTGGCAGACGGCACGTAGATCATTATCTCCGTGTCGGTCCAACTCAAATAATGTGGGCCTTCCGGCAGTCCAACAAAACTCTGCCCGCCATCATCCGCATTACGGAACAACACTTTTCCATTGCCTTGTTCCGCACCGAATCCGCTGCCCGAAATTGTAAGCACAGTTTGCGTACCAGCCGTTACCTCAAGAGGATAAATGTCCGATATCTGAGGTTCGGAGCGTGAAGCGCTTGGATGCCAGCCATTTACGAAATCCTCTGATAGCCTGCGTAATTCAATTCTGTGTGTTCCGATAATGTTTCCAATGGCTTCGTAGAACACCTCACGATCCGTAATTCCTGAAGCCATCTCAACCGTAGAACTGCGTTCGTGAATAGGATAAAATGCTGATGCAAAGAGCGAATTGACGCGATTCACATCGGCTGAAAGCACGAAAATGCCATATTGTCCGGTACAGACCTGCACACTTGGAGTTACCACTTGCATCAGGTCGCCAACAACTCCGCCTTCAGTGACAATTTCGATGGTGTTGCCAACGCTTCCCTTCAGCACGCGGTACGTTTCAATCGTGTTTCTGGTGTAAATATTCCCGTCCGAGCCAAAGAAACACTCTTGAAGCCCCACTTTACCTTCAACAATTGCTTCGGCTTCAAGCAATCGTGTTTCAAACGCGTTAGGAAGCATGAGGCATTGACCCATCGCAGTCACAGACGACAACTGCAGTGCAGTTACCAGCAGAAGAATGCTATACTTTTGAATCGGTCTCAACAGGTTTTCAGGCGAGAAATGAACCCTCAAATTACTTATTGAGTTACGTGTTTCTCGTATTTTTAGACGAGGCCCGATAATCATTCGACCAATTGTAATAACATGGCTCAGTTGATAAAGTCGTTTGTCGAAGTTCCAAGAACTGCCCGCTATTTCAGAATGGGTGAACTGGGAGAAAACACCAAGAATATTTGGCTTGTTTTCCATGGATACGGCCAATTGGCGGAGTACTTCATCCGGCACTTCGATGAACTGAATACCGATGAAAACCTAGTAGTGGCGTTTGAGGGTCTCTCGAAGTTCTACGTAGAAGGTCTGACCGGACGTGTTGGCGCCAGTTGGATGACCAAGGAAGACCGTGAATTGGAGATAATCGATCAGACGAATTACATCAACAAGGTGATAAATGACTGTGGAATCGACCTTCGTAAAAGCACTTCCCGGATCATTGTACTTGGGTTTTCGCAAGGAACGTCCACTGCTGTAAGGTGGCTAGCAAACGCTTCGTTCAGACCCTCTGAACTGGTCCTTTGGGCAGGTTCATTTCCACATGATGTAGATGCGAAATCGCTACCGAAGATTTTCAATGGTTTGAATGTTCACTTCGCTTACGGAAATGAAGATCAATTCCTTACGCAGATCAACGTGCAGGAGCGCATTGAGGAGTTCGAACGGTCGGGCATGAACATGAATGTATGGCCATTTGAAGGAAAACATGTGATGGACAAACCGACCCTTAAACGGATAGTTGATAGTTTTGCCCCACTGAAGTGAACACGTAAACACGAACCGATGAGTTTGACCGATCAAATAAACAATGATATAAAAGAGGCCATGAAGGCCAAAGATGCCACAACGCTTACTGCGCTCCGTGCCATCAAATCTCAATTGCTGCTTGCCGCAACTGAAAAAGGTGCATCAGACCAACCAAGTGACGATGCAGGCATCAAAATGCTTCAGAAATTGGTGAAGCAGCGGAAAGAAAGTGCCGATCTGTATGTTTCGCAAGGCAGAAACGATCTTGCTGAAGCCGAATTGGCCGAAGCCGCCATTATTGAACGCTACTTGCCAAAACAGCTGTCGGAGGACGAATTGAAACCTGTTATCAAAGCAATCATTGAAAAGGTAGGTGCCACCGGTCCGCAGGATATGGGCAAAGTAATGGGTGCTGCTTCAAAGGAACTTGCAGGGCAGGCAGACGGAAAAACGATTTCTGCGGTAGTAAAACAGTTGCTGTCTTAAGCGACTGGAGCCGACTCTATTTCGCCCTGTCGATCACAAAATTCACCAATTCCTGTAGCGATCTGCGAGCCGGATTGTCAGGACAATTATTGAGCATCGTCAACGCCCTGTCGCGGTATTCGTTCATACGCTTGACGGTATAATCGATTCCGCCCTTCGCCTTAACCAAAGCGATCACTTCCGCCACACGCTTCTGGTCGGTATTGTGGTTTTTGACCGTATTGATGATCATCCGCTTCTCTTCCTTGGAACAATTGTTCAACGCATAGATCAACGGAAGCGTCATCTTCTTCTCTTTAATGTCGATGCCGGTTGGCTTCCCGATACCATCGTCCGATCCATAATCGAAAAGGTCGTCACGAATTTGAAACGCTATCCCAACCGTTTCACCGAACAAACGCATCTGCTCAACAACCGTTTCGTCCTCAGTTACACTAGCCGCACCCGAAGCGCAACAACTGGCGATCAAAGAGGCCGTTTTCTTGCGGATGATGTCAAAGTAGACCTCCTCGGTAATGTCAAGTTTGCGCGCCTTCTCCATCTGCAAAAGTTCGCCCTCACTCATCTCGCGAACAGCACTGGAGGTAATATCCAGCACTTTGTAATCGCGATGTTTAACCGCCAGCAGCAGTCCCCTGCTAAGCAGGTAATCGCCAACCAACACTGCGATCTTGTTCTTCCAAAGGGCATTGATGCTGAAGAAACCACGTCTTTTCTGAGCATCATCAACAACATCGTCATGGACCAAAGTGGCTGTGTGCAAGAGCTCGATCAACGCAGCCGCCCGATATGTGCTGTCGTTCGTGTCCTGAAGCATTTTGGCTGTAAGGAATACGAACATGGGGCGCATCTGTTTACCCTTGCGCTTTACAATATAATGCGTAATCTTATCAAGAAGGGCAACTTCGCTGCGCATGGAAGAACGGAAACGCCCTTCAAACTCTTCCATCTCCAACCGAATGGGCTCCTGTATCTTATCCATGGATGACACCGAGGCCGAAGTTAGTCAAACAACTTACCTGTCGGAGAGTTTGTTTGCCAACTGACCGCACGCGGCATCAATGTCCTTTCCGCGGCTTCTGCGCACGTTCACGATCAAATTCCTGCCTTCGAGAAACTGCTTGAACGCCTCGATCTTATCGTCATCAGCCTTCTGAAACTCGCCTCCGTCAATCGGATTGTATTCTATGATATTGATCTTGGTCGGAAACTTCTTGCAGAAATCGGCCAGTTCCTGAGCATCGGAAATGGAATCGTTGAAGTCCTTGAAAATGATGTATTCCAACGTGGGCCGTGTGCCTGTTTTCTCATAGAAATGGCGCATGGCATTTCCCAATACTTCCAAATTATTGGTTTCGTTGATGGGCATGATGTAATTCCGCTTCTGCTCGTTGGCTGCATGTAGCGAAAGGGCCAAGTTGAATTTCACCTCATCGTCTCCCAACTTCTGTATCATTTTAGCAATGCCAGCGGTTGAAACCGTGATCCTTTTGGGAGACATCCCCAATCCGTTTTCAGATGTTATGCGCTCGATGCTTTCAATCACATTACGGTAATTGAGCAGTGGCTCACCCATTCCCATGTAAACGATATTTGAAAGCGGAATGCCGTAATGTTCCTCACTTTGACGAGAAATATGCACCACTTGGTCGTAAATCTCATCGGCATTCAGGTTTCTCAGTCGCTCCAATCGGCCAGTGGCGCAGAACTTACAACTGAGGCTACAGCCTACTTGCGAAGAAATACAGGCTGTCATTCTGGATGTGGTCGGAATCAGTACGCCTTCCACGAACTTACCATCAGCCGTTTTGAACGAACTCTTTATCGTCCGATCCGTGCTCACCTGCTTCTCGTCCACTTCAACCGCGTTGATCACGAAATGCGCTTCCAACAGATCGCGTGTCGTTTTGGAAAGGTTGGTCATCTCGTCAAAACGGTGTGCTGCTTTTTTCCAAAGCCACTCATAGGCCTGCTTTGCTCTGAACGACTTCTCGCCATGATCAATGAAAAAAGCGTTAATTTCATCGAAACTCAGTGCGCGTATGTCCCTTTTTGCAGTCATTTAGCGCAAAGATACTTGCTCAAGTATGCGTTTCCTTTCAGCAGATATCGTTTTCCCCATAACCAGGAAACCAATCCTGAACGGAATCCTTGCAGTAAGCGCCAACGGAGTTGTTGCCGACCTTCTGCTGCCTGAAGACGAAAATGCTCCTGATTCGAGCCGAATTGAGCGTTTCAAAGGCGTTCTGTGTCCCGGATTTGTAAATGCGCACTGCCATTTAGAACTGTCGCACATGAAAGGCCGGATACCGATGGGCACGGGACTTCCGCGCTTTCTTACCGAAGTTGTCACCAAACGCAATTCGTCTGACAATCAGAAGATGGAAGCAATGGCGAAAGCGGATGCTGAAATGTGGAAGAACGGCATTCAGGCCGTTGGCGACATCAGCAACACTGCCGACAGCATTGCGGTGAAATCGGAAAGCCGAATCATATACCACACATTCGTGGAAGTATTTTCACTTGACCCTGCCAAAAGCCGCGAAGCGTTCGACAATGGTTTGGCCGTGCTGAAGCAGTTCAAAGAACGGAACCTAACGGCCACAATGGCCCCTCATGCGCCATATTCCGTTTCGTCCGAACTTTTTGGGCTGATCTCGAACGAAACATCAGCCTACCACGGACCGACCACCATTCACAATCAAGAAACCGAAAGTGAGAACGAGATGTTCCTTTCTGGCAGCGGCAATCTGATGGAGGTTTTTCGTGGTTTCGGGGTAAACCTGAGTCCTTTCAAACCAACTGGCACCTCATCCGTCAGATATTCCGTTCCGCTTTTGGATAGTGATCGGAATGCCATTCTGGTGCACAACACGTTTACGGATGCGGCAGATAGAAATTGGGCACAAACAGCGTTAAAACACCTGTATTGGTGCACTTGTCCGAATGCCAACCAATACATTGAAAACCGCATACCGAACCTGACAGAATGGAATGATAATGGATCGAACATCTGTGTTGGTACAGATAGTTTGGCCAGCAACCACCAACTCAGCATACTTGAAGAATTGAAGACGATTCAACGTCAGTTTCCGCAATTACATGTAGGTGAATTGTTGAAATGGGGAACATGCACTGGTGCCCGAGCGTTGGGACTGGACACAAAAACGGGCAGCTTCGAAAAAGGGAAACTGCCCGGTGTTCTATTATTGAAAGAAGTTGACCTTGCCAACGAACGCCTCACCGACCGAACGTCAGTTCAGCGCCTCATCTGATCACCAATCGTCACCCGCTTTAGCAGGTCCTTTTGCAATTGCGTCTTTCATGGCTTTCAGATCGGCCTGAATCTCAGCATCAATATCGGTCATGTAATAAGAATGATTCTTGGCATCTGCATCCTCGCGGTCGAGCCATGGCTCCAACGGTTGGTAGCTGCTTGCTTTCAGATTAAGTTCAGAAAGTGTGTACTTGTAACGACCATCCTTGAATTGAATCTTCAAGGTGTACTGTACCAAACCTTGGCGAGTAGTGGTTTTCACACCTTTCGCATCGTAAGCATAGATGGGGAAACGGTTGAATATCTCGATCTCGCCTGCATCGCGGTCGCTTTTGCGCAGCTTTTCAGCGTAATTCTTGTAATACACTTTCACCCACTCCATCGTTCTATCGTAAAGGTCTCCGGCAGATGCTCCGGCCAACTCAGAAACTCCTGAGTACGTGATCAGGTTTGTTTTTGGGTCGATATTCATTGCCGGCCAGCTCAATTCGGCCTTTTTCTGAGCGAATGACAGCAACGGTAGTGATGCAACTAGCATCATTGAAAAGAATCTCATTTTTGAATGAATTTAGGTTGAACTCAGTTTGCGCTAGCGGTCTCATCAAATTGCTCGCCAAGAATACCGAGTCCAATAGAACTGTAGTAATTATTGAAGAGATTGACCGCAATATTGTAACGCTGAGCCTTGGTTTCCACCCCAAGTAGAATGGTGATGACGCGATGATCGCAACGCTTGCTTGTAGCGACAATGCAGTACTTGGCAGCATTTGTAAACCCGGTTTTCAGACCATCAATTTCATTGAAGTCCTTCACAAGCGTGTTCCGATTCTCGTACGTGTACAATCCATTGGCATTGCGGATGTTCTCGGTTGGTCTTTTCGTCACGTCAAGCAGGTCTTCGTACTTCACAACCTCTCTGGCAAGCAGAAGAAGGTCGGCAGCGGTCGATTCGTTGTCTGAAAGCTCTGTTGATTTTACTGGCATTCCTGTAGAATTGGCAAAACAGGTGTTCTCCATTCCCAGATCTTCAGCCTTCTGATTCATGATGAGCACAAAGGCTTCCTCCGTGCCGCCAATGTGTTCGGCCAACGCGTAAGCAGCATCGTTTCCTGAACGGATCATAGCAGCCTGCAGCAGATCGGAAACAGGCAATTTCTGCCCCGTTTTCACATAAACCCTTGAGCCACCCACATAAGTTGCATTCTGACTGATGGTAACGAGGTCTTCCATTTTCACTTTTCCGGCCCTCACCTGTTCCATGGTAATGAGTGCCACCATCATTTTGGTGAGCGATGCGATGGGAAATTGCTGCTCCAAATTCTTCTCCCACACCAAACGGTTCTCCGTGAAATCGTACACCAGACCGGCTTTTATCAATTCTGGTTGGTAGGCCAGTGTACTGTCAAGATCGATATTGATATAGTCGAACTGCTTTCTGACCTTCTCAACGATCTTCGGTGGATCGTGCGGTATGGGCTCCGACCAACCGAACAATGCCGTGGGTTCGGAAAATAGAAGCAGGAAGAAGATGGCAGTTGGCGCAAATGTGAGTGTCAGTACTCGCAGTTTGGCAATCATCCGTTTGTTTCTCATTTGGCTTTCAGGGCGTTCGGGCAATTATACTCAGCTACAATCTGGGTGGTTGCAATGCGCACGGTGTTTCTTCAACATGAAATTGTTAATTCCGCAAGTCTGTTCATGTCATCCACAGATCAATTCTGCAAGTTTAAGGTCATGTGGCGTTGTGATCTTGATGTTTTCGGCATTGCCATCCACCAAAGCTATGGCATACCCTGCATACTCTACAACGGAAGCATCGTCAGAAAATTCTACGTGCGGTGCATTTTCGAATGCGGTCTTCACAATTTCTGTTCTGAAGCACTGCGGTGTCTGAACGGCAACAAACTCATTGCGGTCAACAGCCGTATTCCCAACTGCCGTCACCTTGCGCAAACTCTGAACGATCGGAACCGCAGGCACAGCAGCACCAGTGCGTTCGGCTTCCGCAAAACAACTATCTACAACCGAGGCTGAAACGAATGGCCTAACGCCATCATGGATCCCAACGAGTGCTGTTCTGACCTTGGCCAATCCGTTCTTAACCGAAAGAAATCGAGTTGAACCACCTTCCGCGAGCTCATGAGGCACATCGAACCTGTGTTTGCTTATCAACTCGCCCCACAATTGGAATTGCGATACCGGAAGCACAAGTATCAACTTCATTTCCCGGTCCATGGAATGGAACCTGACAAGCGTATGCATAAGTATCGGCAGCCCGTTCAGTTCCATGAACTGCTTGGCAAGCCCCGAACCCATTCGGGTGCCACTGCCGCCCGCCACTATGACCATGCTTCTTTCCATTCAAAAAAAATCCCGCTTCCTCATTGAGAAAGCGGGACTGAAATTAGTGTTTCAACCGATCAAAGGATCAGCATGGCATCGCCATACGAGTAGAAGCGATACTTTTCCTTCACTGCCTGATCGTATGCTTCACGCACAAAGTCGTATCCGGCAAAGGCTGCTATCATCATCAGCAGTGTTGATTGCGGCATGTGGAAGTTGGTAACCATGCAGTTGGCCACGCTGAAATCGTAAGGAGGGAAAATGAACTTGTTGGTCCATCCATCAAACGGCTTCAAATGTCCTGTTGTGCTAACAGATGTTTCGATGGCACGCATGCAAGTGGTACCAACCGCACAAACCTTTTTACGGGCATCTTTCGCAGCATTCACAACATTGCAGGCATCTTCCGTTATCAGCATTTGCTCACTGTCCATCTTGTGCTTGGTGAGGTCTTCCACCTCCACAGCGCGAAAAGTTCCCAGACCAACGTGCAATGTCACTTCCGCAAAGTTCACGCCTTTCAGTTCCAAACGCTTCATAAGCTGTTTGCTGAAATGAAGACCCGCTGTTGGTGCAGCTACTGCGCCTTCGTGCTTGGCAAATACAGTCTGATAGCGCTCCTCGTCATCTGGTTCGGCATCGCGTCTGATGTACTTCGGAAGTGGCGTTTCCCCCAGATCGGTAATAATCTGCTTGAACTCCTCATACGGACCATCGAAAAGGAAACGTAGCGTACGACCACGCGAAGTGGTATTGTCGATCACCTCGGCAACCAGACTGTCGTCATCTCCAAAATAAAGTTTGTTGCCGATACGGATCTTCCGTGCCGGATCGACAAGCACATCCCAAAGGATGCTCTCACGGTTCAATTCGCGCAGCAGAAAGACCTCGATCTGTGCTTCGGTCTTTTCCTTTTTGCCCATCAGGCGGGCTGGGAAAACGCGTGTGTTGTTCACGATCATCGCATCACCATCATCGAAATATTCAAGTATGTCTTTGAAATGGCGATGTTCGATCTTGCCGGTTTTGCGGTGAAGCACCATCAAACGGGCATCTTCCCTATCAGGAGTTGGGTGATACGCGATCAGTTCCTGAGGGATGTCAAATTTGAATTGAGATAATTTCATGGATTATTTATTGGGTTTACGGACCCATTTTATTGGGGCTGCGAAATTAAGAAAACTGTTCATTGATGTTCTGCGCATGTTAACACTCACGAACCGTGCATCATCTGCTGAAACATATCGGCCGTAATGGCATCGTCTACAGAGAGGTTTCCGATGCGTGTTCTTCGAAGCGCGGTAAGGTGCCCGCCCGAGTTCAGCGCCAAGCCCAGATCGTGCGCCAACGAACGGATGTACGTGCCTTTGGAACATGAAACTCTGAAATCGACCTCAAGCCCATCATTTCTGCGGATGTCCGTTATTTCAAACTCGCGGATGACGATCCGCTTGGCATCCAATTTCACTTCCTTTCCCTTCCGAGCCAGCGTGTAGGCACGTTTTCCATCAACCTGCTTGGCCGAAAAAATGGGCGGCATCTGATCCTGTTCTCCTTGAAAGGAAAGAGCAACATGCTGAATGAGCTCGTCTGTAATTTGGTCGGTTGGGAATGTTCGGTCAACGGCAGTTTCGAGATCATAAGATGGCGTTGTGGCACCCAGCGTGACCGTTCCGGTGTATTCTTTTTCAGCGTCTTGAATGGTCGATATCTCCTTGGTCATTTTGCCCGTGCAAAGCACCAAAAGCCCCGTTGCCAATGGGTCGAGCGTGCCTGCGTGGCCTACCTTGATGTTCTTGACGTGAATCTTCCGCTTGATGATTCCGCGAACGCGGTTCACCACTCCGAACGAAGTTTGTCCGTACGGCTTATCGAACAGCAGTTTTTCGCCTTTCTGAAAATCGAAATGTTCGGTCAAAACCTACAGGAACAGCGTAACCACCACTGCACCGGTTCCGACCACCAAGCAGTAGTATGAGAAATAACGAAGTTGACTTTTCTTCACCAGCGAAATCATCCAAGTGCACGCCACCAAACCGGAAAAAAAGGCAGCAACAAAGCCAACCAACAATGGCATGGCATGCGTCATTTCGGACGAAATGTTTCCGTCCATCACATCCTTGGCCATCTTGCCCAAAATGAGCGGAACCACCATCAGGAATGAGAATCGCGCAGCTTTTTCTCTGTCGATGCCCAACAGCACGGAAGTGGAAATGGTGGCACCAGACCGACTGATGCCTGGCAGAATGGCAATGGCCTGCGATATCCCGATGATCAGCGCATGATTGAAACCGACCAATTTTTCGGTGCGTTTGGCCCTATCGGCCAGAAAAAGCAGTAGTCCGGTAATGCACAACATGGCTCCTACCAACAATATCTGCTTATTGAAAAGCGCCTCGATCTGGTCGTTGAAGAACACACCTACAAACGCAGCCGGAACCATGGATATGACCACCTTGACCGCAAACTGCGTCTGCTCGTTCCATTTGAATTGGAACAAACCTTTCAGAATCTCAAAAATGTCCTTTCTGAAAACCACCACGGTGCTCAGCGCGGTAGCCGCATGCACAACCACAGTGAAAAGGAGACTTTCCTCTGGCAGACTGTTGTCACCTAAGAATGCTTTTCCAAGTTCAAGATGGCCGCTACTGCTTACTGGCAGAAACTCAGTAAGCCCTTGAATGATACCCAGAATAAGGGCTTCCCAAAACCCCATCCGTTAGGACTTTGAACGGTACATGATGGCCGCGATCTCAATGCCGAAACCCAACAGCACCACAATGGGTGCAACCGTCAGGCGCTGCGTATTGAATATCTCAGTGCTGAACACGTTCGGGTCTTCCGAACCGCCACCGGCCATCAGGGCGAATCCGCCAAGTATGAAAACCAAACCGATGATGGTTAGGATGTAATTCTCTTTTCCGAAAGCGAATTGCTTCTCGCTGTTTCCCTGTTGACTCATATCAATAGTAAAGTTCGTCTGCGTTCAAACGCAGGTATTTTCTAACCGCAAATGTCGTTGAAAGGAACGAGATGATCAGTCCGAGCGCCAACACGGCACCGAACAGCGTTCCAACAATTCTCACTTCCTCTAAACCGAAAAGTTCGGGTATGCTCTGATTGGCCAGAACGATGACCCCTGCCAGCAGCACATTGGCAATTGCAGCACCAATAACGCCACGCACCACGCCTTCAATAACGAATGGTTTCCGGATGAATGCTTGTGTAGCCCCGACCAATTTCATTGAATTGATGAGAAACCTTTTAGAATACACCGAAAGGCGAATGTTGTTGTTGATCAACGAAATGGCGATGAGCGAAAGCAGTCCACAGAATACTAGGATGATGACGCCTACTTTGCGCACGTTGCGGTTGATGACGCGTATCAGATCGACCGGATAATCGATCTCATGGATCATCGGGTTTTTCAGAAGTTCCGATTGAATGTTCACAATGCCATCATCGGTAGAGAATTCGGACTTGATCTTCACATCGATGGAACGCTTCAGCGGGTTGTAACCCATGAACCCCACGAAATCCTCTCCCAGAACCTCTTTCAGGTATTCGGCAGCCTCCTCGCTCGAAACGTATTTCGTGCTTCTCGCAAAATCCGAAGCGTCCAAAAACTTCTGAAACTGAATGATGTCGGCTTCCTTGGCGTCATCCTTGATATAAATGGTGAAGCCAATGTTCTCCTTCACGTAGCTTGAAAGGGCGTTGGCATAAAGCAGCACAAGCCCGAGCAACCCCAGCATGAAAAGCACCAACGAGATGCTGACCATGGCCGTAATGTTGCTCGACAAGATCTGTTTCTTATGTGCCTTTTCCTCTGCTGTGGCCATGCCTTTGAAGTCGGGCTAAATTACACTTTTTGCATGCGGACAATGACCGTTTTAACTCGATTTAAGAAGTGGTGATCGTTAACTTCGCGGCTCGAAAAACTGAAGCATGCATTATCATCCGGAGAAGATTGAGAAGAAGTGGCAGCAATATTGGGCTCAGAACAAGACGTTCCGTGCGGAGAACGACTCGCCCAAGCCGAAGTATTACGTGCTGGATATGTTCCCGTATCCTTCGGGCGCGGGATTGCATGTTGGCCACCCACTCGGTTACATTGCTTCAGATGTGTATGCCCGCTACAAGCGTTTGAAGGGCTTCAATGTGCTTCATCCGATGGGGTACGATTCGTTCGGTTTGCCTGCCGAGCAGTACGCGATTCAGACCGGAACGCACCCTGCGATCACGACTGTGAAGAACATCGACACGTTCCGCAGACAGATGGACAACATCGGGTTCAGTTTCGATTGGGCCCGCGAGGTGCGAACTTCCGACCCATCGTACTACAAATGGACGCAGTGGATCTTCCTGAAGTTATTCGATGCGTGGTACGATAACGCCACGGACAAGGCACGACCGATTTCAGACCTTGTGGCTGAATTCGGCAAGAACGGCAACGCGAAAGTGAACGCGCATGGCGATGAAACAGAAGCGTTTGCTGCTGATGAATGGAACAGTTGGGATGAGGCGAAGCAGCAGACCATCCTTCTGAATTACCGCATTGCGTATTTGAGCGAGGCGTTCGTGAACTGGTGTCCTGCGTTGGGAACCGTTTTGGCGAACGATGAGGTAAAAGACGGTGTTTCTGAGCGTGGCGGTTATCCCGTGGAGCGCAAACTGATGAAGCAGTGGAGTATGCGCATCACGGCTTATTCGCAGCGGTTGTTAGACGGTTTGGAAGACCTCGATTGGAGCGAAAGCTTGAAGGAGCAACAGCGCAATTGGATAGGTCGGTCGGAAGGAGCTTCGATCAAATTCTACCTCTCCCCCGGCCCCTCTCCAAAGGAAAGGGGTGACTCGCTTGGATATGTTACCGTGGACCCGATGCTTTATGGGGTTCTAAAAGACAAGGCCAAATGGATGAAGGACAATCCAACGCAAGCGGAAGATGCGTTGTGGCAATTGCTGAAAGGGGATAAAACGGGGTATCATTTCAGGCGACAGCACATTATCGACAAGTACATACCAGATTTTGTATGTCTTAAGAAGCAATTGATTGTAGAGGTGGATGGGAAAATCCACGATTACACGCAGGATGATGATGCCATGCGCACAGCACGGTTAGAAGAACTCGGATACAAGGTGCTGCGATTCAAAAACGAAGAAATTTTCGGTGATACAGACAGAGTTTTGGCCGCCATCACAACTGAATTGAAACAGCGGCCTAATATCTCGAATTCCCCCTCCTTGGGAGGGGGTCAGGGGGAGGTCGATTCCCTCCCCTTGGGGGAGGGTCAGGGAGGGGTCATTGAGGTATTCACCACCCGACCTGATACCATTTTCGGGGTAACGTTCATGACATTGGCACCAGAGCATGAGTTGGTGGCACAGATAACAACTCCAGAACAGAAAGCAGAAATTGAAGCTTACATCAAAAAGGCAAAAGCCAAGTCGGAGCGTGAGCGAATGGCCGATGTGAAGACCGTTTCGGGTGCTTTCACGGGAGCGTATGCGGTTCATCCATTTTCGGGTGAGCCGATTCCAATTTGGATAGGCGATTATGTGTTGGCCGGTTACGGAACAGGCGCGGTAATGGCGGTTCCAAGTGGCGACCAGCGCGACTGGAATTTCGCGAAGCATTTCGGTATTCCAATTCCTGCTGTGATTGAGGAAAGTAACCTCGAAGAAGGGGCCAACGAAAGCAAGGACGGTATTCTGATGAACTCCGATTTCCTGAACGGAATGAAGGTGAAGGATGCCATTCGTGCGGCCATCGCGAAGCTGGAGGAAAAAGGTATCGGCAAGGGCAAAATCAACTACCGTCAGCGCGATGCGGTGTTTGGCCGTCAGCGCTATTGGGGCGAGCCGATTCCAATATATTACAAGGATGGAATTCCTTATCCCGTAAAAGAAGAGCATTTGCCGATCACCCTTCCTGAAATTGATGAATACTTGCCAACCGAAACAGGCGAACCACCCTTGGCCCGCGCCAAAGGTTGGGGTTACGACCCCGAACGCGGAGCGGTACAAGTAAAGACGACCTCCCCCGACCCCTCCTTGCCAGGAGGGGAGCATCCAAATTCCCCCTCCTTGGGAGGGGGTCAGGGGGAGGTATTTCCCCTTGAACTCAGCACCATGCCCGGTTGGGCGGGAAGTAGCTGGTATTACCTGCGCTACATGGATGCGCAGAATGATGAGGCGTTTGTGGGCGAAGAGGCCATCAAGTATTGGGGCAATGTGGATTACTACGCGGGCGGTGCCGAGCACGCTACGGGCCACTTGCTATACGTGCGTTTCTGGACCAAATTCCTGAAAGACCTTGGTTACCTGCCGTTTGACGAACCTGCCAAGAAGTTGGTGAATCAGGGGATGATTCAGGGGGTTAGTAGCTTGCTTACATTCGTTTCTGTCTTAGTTGACGGTGTTCGATACAAATTGGCTGTGAGCGAAAAATGGGCGAAAGAAATTGGAGGTTCCTCAGTGGTGGTAAATATTCCAATCGACTTAATCGAAACCGAAGGTGATCAACAGTTTATCAACCAAAAGAACTACAAGGAATTGCAGAAACGCATGAATAGCGTTTGGGGAAGTGTTGTTTTTCCTGAAATCGAAACCTTGAAAAAGGTGGGGGTTAAGAGTCTCCCGAAAGCAAATTTGGACAAAATCGAACTTACCTACATAGTTGAGAAAATGTCTAAGTCAAAACACAATGTGGTTAACCCAGATGATGTGATTGAACGCTACGGAGCCGACACACTTCGCTTGTACGAAATGTTCTTGGGGCCGTTGGAAGATGCCAAGCCGTGGAACACCAACGGCATTGAGGGTGTGTACCGTTTCCTCAAGAAATTCTGGAACCTGTTCTACGATGGCGACACCTTCTGCGTAAGCGATGACGAACCGACCAAAAAGGAACTGAAAGCGCTGCACGCTACCATCAAAAAGGTGCAGGAAGACATTGAGCGGCTGTCGTTCAACACGTGCGTCAGCCAGTTCATGATCTGCGTGAACGAACTCACCGACCTCAAGTGCAACAAGCGCGCAATTCTGGAGCCGTTAACGGTTGTCATTTCTACCTACGCACCGCACATCTGCGAAGAGTTGTGGTCAAACCTCGGTCACACCGAAAGCATCACGTTTGCGGAATATCCTGCCTTCATCGAAAGCCACTTGGTAGAAGACAGCATCTCCTACCCGATCAGTTTCAATGGCAAAACACGTTTGAATTTGGAGCTTCCTGCCACCATGGGCAAGGATGAGATTGAACAATACGTTCTTGCCAACGCGGAAGTGCTTCAACGCTTGGAAGGTGCGACTCCGAAGAAGATCATTGTGGTTCCCGGAAGGATTGTGAATTTGGTAGTGTGAACAGGAAATTCCCGACCTTTAAGTCATGAAATTCGCTGATTACATAGAGATCGATCCGCAGAAACGGTTTGGGAAACCTATTCTTAAAGGCACCCGCATTGCAGTTGGTGATGTGCTCAACTGGCTTGGCAATGGCATGAGCAAGGAAGACATCATGGCCGATTTCCCCGAACTGAATGAAAAGCAGATTCAAGCCTGTCTGCTTTATGCTGCATCGCGTGAAAACCAGTTGGGCTTTGCCTCGTGAAACTTCTGCTTGACCAGAACATTTCATTTCGACTGGTTGCCAAGATCAAAGATGCATTTCCTGAAGCATAACAGGTTCGGAAGCTTGGTTTGGATGATTCATCTGATGAAGAAATCTGGCGGTTCGCTAAAGAGCACGGCTACACGATCGTCACCTTCGACAGCGATTTCTACGACCTTTCGGTAATCTGGGGACAACCGCCCAAAATAGTTTGGATAAGAACGGGGAACCTGACCACACAAGAAATTGAGAAACTGCTTAGAAGTCATTCTGAGAATATCGAACGTTTTGTCGACCGTTCAGAGCTTGCCTGTTTGAAGATCATCGGATAGCTATTGCCCCACAAACCCAAGCGACTCGCGAAGTTCATCTAACGATGATATCTGCGGGTCGAGGAGCGAAACGTGCATGATGCGCTGTGGCGCGTTGCTGCGGTTCATGGCGATCACCTCGGTTTCGTTCAACCGGTAGATGTTTCCGAGTTCATCGGTCACAAGGATCATCTTCAACGTGCCGGGAGCCACCGAAATGGTAGGCGTACCAACAGAACGGAACGTGATGACTCCGTTGAATTTCTCATCGAACAGGTACGCTTCCACCCAATCGACCTTGGCACCATCACTGAGCACAAATCGCGGCTCGATCTGCTTTGCGCTCTTCAATTCCATCATGCGGTCGCAGTTGTAAATGCCCATGCGGTTCAGCGTCAGTCTACGCACCACCGAGCTGCCGTTGCGTTGCCGCGCGTAGAATTCGTCCAAACGGTCAGAGCGTTCTTTGCAAAAAGCGGCCCAGGTTGTAAAATCCATCATCTGTTCCGATTCCTGCATCAGCGCACGAACCGACCTCCAAGCTTCCCGCAGCGATCTGTGGTAACTTCTAAGGGCTTTTGCATCGAACTTGTTGGCATCCTGCTGAATCTTCCGTTCCTGACGGGCCAGCGAACGTCCATACGACCGCAATTTGTTGGCAAATCCCCGTTCGCGGGCATTCGCCAGAATTTTCCGATACGTGGGCGAGAATTCACCCCACATGCGTTTCTGGTATTCCAACGAGGCATTTTCAACCGCAAATTTCCTGACCGGAATGGATGCGATGGAATCAAGGTTCTTCAGTTCCAACGTGGCGCGGTCGGAAGCGGCATCGTAGCGCAAACGAAGGTCATTGAACCGCTGCCGATGAAAGTTCTTCCAGAACTGCGCAGCTGACAACGGACCATCGTATTCCCACATCTGCGAACCATAAATGGACCATTCCGGGTTGTTTCCATTGAAGGCATTCCGTTCAATTTGAAAGTGGATGACCGGATGTTTGTCACCCTTCAGGCTGGTTTTCATGCGAAGCACAAACGGAGCGTGCTTTCTCAACTTTCTTCGGAAACTCGGACCCTCGCGGCCGTTCTCTTTACGCAGAAAACGGAAGTAACTGGCAATTGGCCGGTTCCCGATGTATTCCATATTGCGGAAATGTTCTTCCAAAGTGGTACGATCGGCCTTGCCCGGAGCCAGATAATCGGTCTGTTCCAAGTAGCGCACCACGGCAAGCGAAAGGCCACTTGCCTCAGTTATCAGCGCTACATCTTCCGGTGCAATGGTGGCATCGCCCAAGTTCTGCCATTTGGCGTTTTCAGGATTCAGTAAGAAAAGGTCGAAATCGGTGTCCATGCTGTTCGACACGAGGTCAATGGTCACTGGTCGGTCGGGCCGAATTTCCACAGGCATATTCCGATGCGTGGCCTGAAGGCTAAACATTCCTGCCGATTCAAGGTCGAACTGCCGCCCTGCCGAATCGACCTTCATGCCAATGCCGCTCAAAAAAATATGGAACGGGTCGTTATAGGTTTCAAAGGTCAGTTGCACATCGCCAGCCACAGGTCTTCCATAAGCATCAACAAACGCCATGGCCGGAATAAAGATCTCTGAGCCATTGCTTGTGCGGATGCAGTTCGGAATGCGATCATCCACCACGAATTGCTCAACCACGGGTTCGACCTCTTCGAACGGTCGATTGAAAACCGCTTCGGAGTAAAGCCCTGCAAATCCGTTCGGCTCCAACGAACCCACGTTGGTTATCAGGATCTCAACGCGTCTGTTCTTCGAACGGGCAATGTCATCATCATTATCCACCAACGGACAACTTTCGCCTTCATAGCTGAAAATGATGTTGTATGGCCGAATGCCCAACATCAACAGGTGGCGGATAACGGCCCAAGTGCGCTTCTTCGATAGTTTGAGGTTGAACCGCTCAGAACCCTTGTCGTTGGTATGACCCGTGAGCGTAAACCGCAGATTATCGATGTTCGGGTGTTCTGCGATCTCTTGCAGCAGTGCCATTTCGGGCATGTGCGGAATGTCGCTTCCCTCATCAAAGTGGACGGTCATCTCCACGGCTTCCTGACCCTGTGCAGAAACGGAGAAAAGCAGTATGAATGCAAGCGTTCTCATCGGTTGAAGTGTGTGTTCAATCATTCAACCAGAAACCTGTAGGCGTTATTGCGCGGTTCCAAGTTTTTGAAACATTACTGGTAGAGATTTCCTGTGAAGAAGGCTCGAAAGTCTGGGGTTCTCAGAGCCCGAATTTTCAATTGGCAGAACGCGAAAAGCCCTTGGTTTGGGTTAACTTTAACGCCCTTTGATCCCGCAGGAAACCATAGCCCAGATATTCGACACCGCCCGCGTGGAAGAGGTGGTTGGCGATTTTGTGCACCTGAAAAAGAAAGGCACCAACCTGTGGGGAAATTGCCCGTTCCATAACGAGAAAACGCCTTCGTTCAGCGTGTCACCCGCCAAGGGCATTTACAAGTGTTTCGGCTGCGGAAAGGGTGGCAATTCGGTCAATTTCATCATGGATCATGAGCAGCTCACCTATCCTGAGGCGCTGCGTTACTTGGCCAAGAAGTACCACATAGACATTAAGGAAGAAGAGCAAACGCCCGAACAGGTGGTGGAGCAGAACGAACGCGAAAGCCTCTATCTGGTTCTGGCCTTTGCACAGCGCAACTTCGCTTCCAATCTGCTGCACACCGATGAAGGACAGGCCATCGGGCTCAGCTATTTCAAGGAACGCGGCTTTTCGAAGGAAACCATTGAGAAATTCGGGTTGGGTTACTGTTTCGATCGCTACGAAGCGTTCGCAACCAAGGCTTTGGAGGAACAGTACAATCGCAAATTCCTTATCGATTCGGGGCTTTGCCTTGACAAGGAAGGCAAGTTGCTCGACCGTTTCAAAGGCCGTGTCATGTTTCCGATACACAACCTTGCTGGGCGCATCATTGCGTTCGGAGGTCGCACGTTGCGCAGCGATAAGAAGGTGGCCAAGTACATCAACAGTCCCGAAACGGCCGTTTACCACAAAAGCCAGATCGTTTACGGCATCTTTCAGGCAAAGGCCGACATCATCAAACACGACAACTGTTTTCTGGTGGAAGGCTACACCGATGTGATTTCATTGCATCAGGCCGGTATTCGCAACGTGGTGGCCAGCTCTGGAACCAGCCTGACGGTTGAGCAGATCCGCCTCATCAAGCGCTATACGAACAACCTCACCATCATGTACGATGGAGATGATGCGGGTATCAAGGCATCGTTCCGAGGCATCGATCTGGTACTGGAACAGGGCATGAATATCCGCACGGTGCTTTTCCCCGATGGCGAAGACCCCGATTCGTTTTCACGCAAACTCGATGAGGTGGAATTGCAGAACTTCATAGACAACAACGCCAAGGATTTCATCCGTTTCAAAACCGAATTGCTGGTTGATGGCGTGAAGGGCGACCCGATACGCACGGCCGAACTCATTCGCGACATCATCAGTTCCATCGCGCTCATTCCCGACCCCATTTCGCGCAACCTCTACATACGCGAATGCAGCAGCATCATGCAAATGGACGAGGAGGTGCTGATGATGGAACTGAACCGCAAACGCAGGAACAATTTCAACGACAAACGCAAACGCGATGAACTGGGTGCGCCAACCGAGTATCAGGACGAGCCTCCTTTAGCGCAGCCCAAGCATCGCACTCGACAGGAGAATTCAAAGCGTGATGCCGATTTTCAGGAGAAAGACATTATTCGGCTGCTGGTAGTGTATGCCCAAAAAAACATTCATTTTGATGTTTGGGATGAGGAAACGGGCCGTGTAACAGGTTTGGAAGAAGTGAATGTGGCCGATTTCATTGTTCACGAACTGCTGGATGATGCCATTTCGTTCGAAAATCCTGTTTACCAGCGCATTTTCGATGAGTTCTCGCGCATGTTGGAAGAGGAAAAAATTCCGACAGAGCAGCACTTCATTCACCATGCCGACCCAGAGGTTTCGGGATTGGCCGTCAACTTCTTTACAACGCCTTATGCGCTCAGCGAGCGTTGGAAGGAGCACAACATTCTGGTGACCACCGAAGAACACGTGCTTAAACGTAGCATTCTTTCATCCATCAACGTACTGAAACTACGGAAGTTGGAAGGAATGATCTCCGACACACGCCAAGAACTGAAAGCCGCCTCAGAGGAAGACCTCTTAAACCTGATGGAAAAACTGAACCGTCAGTTGGCGGTCAGAAAGGTGTTGGCCAAAGAAATCGGGTCAACGGTTTTGAAGTAAAATCGACCATCTTTCTTCAAGATATTCCGATCAAATTCAAACTTGACCCGATCATCATTCGAAATAATCAAAACAAGTTTTCGAATATTTCGTTTATTTGACATGAACTTTTGAGCCGACACAGTCATGAAAACGTATGATCAAATAGAACGCCCATCCAAAGCCGTGCAAGAATCTGCCATGGAATCTTATAGCGCATTGGAAGCCATTCTTGGAGAATTGAACACACAGGATGAGCAGGTTGAAATTGAGATCGAGGAAACACAGGAGAAGATCAAGATTCCATTGATGGCTTTGAAAATGCTTGCACACATCCTAAAGGTGACGGGCGAAGGCCAACCGATCTCGATTGTGCCCATCGCAACTGAAATAACCACGCAGGCTGCTGCCGAAATGATCGGTTGTTCGCGACCGCACTTGGTAAAACTGCTCGAAGAAGGTGAAATTCCTTTCACAAAGGTTGGTAAGCATCGCAGAATCAAATATGAGGATGTGTCGGCTTACAAGAAAAAGATGAAGGAGAAGCAGCGGAATCTGCTGATCGACCTCATGAGATCGGACGAAGAATCGGGTCTGTATGATTCATAGCGTCCGATTTACTTGTGTGTTGGATACGAATGTAATCTACCCGATCACCATTCGCGACCTACTTTTCTGGTTTGCACACTACGACCTCTTTACACCCAAATGGAGCGCACACATTTTTGACGAATGGAAAGAAGTGATGCAACGGAAAGGCGTTTCCGAAGCAGAAATTGCCAAACGGGTAAGCATTGCAACCCAAGCTTTTCCTGATGCCTTGGTCACTAACTACGAAGGTTTGATTGAAGGATTGAAATTGCCCGATGAAAAAGACCGCCACGTGCTGGCTGCTGCCATCAAGACCAATGCGAACATTATTGTAACCAATAACCTCAAGGATTTTCCTGAGGATTACCTTTCACGTTTCGGACTTTCTGCCAAGAACGCAGATGATTTCCTGACCGACCTGATCGACCTCAACCACGAAACAGCTTTAAAAGCCTTCAAGGAAATGGTGTTCCATAGGCGCAATCCAGACATGGACGAATTTGAAGTGCTTGACCAACTACGGGCGCATGGCCTGAAAGACACGGCTAATTACCTCCATTCACTTCTCTAAAAACTGAACCGTCAGTTGGCGGTCAGAAAAGTGTTGGCCAAAGAAATCGGGTCAACGGTTTTGAAGTAGCCCTACTTTTTTGGAAATAAGTTTGGAGTTAGCCGTTTTGCTTGTTTATAATGTCTCTCAAGAGGTTCGTTAATCACAAACCTTAAACAATCGTTCGGAGTCGTCCGCCATTCCGAATACTTCTTCAGCTCATTTTCGACCGTTTCCTTCCAATCAATATATGCTGAATCCTTCGGGTCAATATAAAGATCATGGGTAATATGCTTTACCCATTCCTTTGCTACTTGTTCAACTTCGGCTTTCATAGTCATAAGAAGACTTTCAAAAACTCCCGTCATGTTTTCTGGCTTCACGTTTAAATCAGTCGCCATCGAATCTCGCCAACCAATAAGACGCATTCGTAGCTTTCGAACCATCAACTCTTCTACATCGAATATCAATTGCTGATATTTCAGACCAATCGTATCATTGGTAATTGCGTACGAAGTGGTTTTCTCGAAAGCTGGGGCTATGTAAAGTAGTTCAGGTAAACTTCCTCTCTTTCCTTTCTTTGGTAAATCTAGAGCCGTAAATATTCCTATGGAAGCTACAGCACAAAGGCCATTCATAGCACAAAAAACCTCAGCGCCCTGTGGAGGCTTACCTTGGAAATCCTTAAGCTCAAGTGGATCAGGAGATTGCCAGAAAATATGATTTGACGATTCTGTTTGACCCACACTAAATAGTGGAATAAGCATAAATAGACTAAAGCCCTTCTTCATCTGAACTTAATCTCCTTCACATTCAACTGAAGATAAACCCTGTCTTTCCAATGGTTTTCTTCAATTGAGTAAGCCATATCGAAAGGTTTACCTGATTCGAGTGCGGGGGCCAGTTCGCCCATTTTGAAGGCCACGGCCTGTAAAGGCAAATGCCCGATTCCAGCCTGTTTAGGTTGGAAACGCACGTGGGTGCCATCGGATCCCATTACGCGCACCTCGGTGGCGGTCAGTCCTTTCGTCACGAAAACAGGACTCAGATTTCCCGGCCCGAACGGGGCAAACTGCTTCAGTAGCTCCATGAACTTGGGCGTAATGCGGTCGAGGTCCAATTGCAGATCAATGCGGAGCACGGGTTGCAGATGTTCTTCCTTTATCCGTTGCGCCACTACGGCTTCAAACCGCTGACGGAACGCTTCCACGTTGGTCAACGGAAGGCTCATTCCAGCTGCATGCATGTGCCCACCGAACTGTTCCAGCAGATCCTCACATTCCACCAATGCTGCGTGCACATCGAATCCGTTCACCGAACGCGCAGAACCCGTGGCCTTCCCTTCCGAACAGGTAAGGACAATCGTTGGTTTGTAATACTTCTCTATGAGCCGCGAAGCAACGATGCCCACCACGCCTTTGTGCCACTCTTCGTGGAACACAACTGTAGATCGGCTGTCGCGGTAAAATTCATCCTCAGCGATCAGTTGCAGTGCCTGTTCGGTCACGCTTTTGTCCAGATCTCTGCGTTCGGTATTGTGATCGGCAATGAGCGCACTGATATCCAACGCTTCGTTCAGGTCGGTGCTCACCAGTAGTTCCACCGCACGTCTGCCAGAGGCAATCCTTCCTGCCGCATTGATGCGCGGGGCTATGACGAACACCACATCGCTGATGGTCAGTTCGCGATTGAGCTTGGTGTATTCGAGCATGGCTCGGATGCCCAAACTCGGCTTACGATTGAGTTTTTCGAGCCCGAAAGTCGCCAGAATGCGGTTTTCGCCTGTTATTGGAACGATGTCGGCCGCAATGCTCACGGCCACCAGATCCAAATGGTCGTACAACCGTTGCGCGTCTTCTCCGTTGCACTGGCAATAGGCCTGCAATAGCTTGAATCCAACTCCGCAGCCGCTCAGTTCCTTGTACGGATACGGGCAATCGGGCTGCTTCGGGTCGAGAATGGCGCAGGCAGCGGGCAATTCAGGTCCCGGCAAATGGTGATCGCAGATGATGATGTCGATGCCGAATCCGTTGGCATACCCAACCTTCTCCACTGCACGGATGCCGCAATCGAGCGTAATGATGAGTGAAAAACCGTTGGCGTGTGCGTGATCGATCCCTTTGAACGAAAGCCCATAGCCTTCCGTGTAGCGGTCGGGGATGTAAAAATCGACCTGCCCCAACTCCTTCAGAAAATTGTAGACCAACGCCACGGAAGTGGTTCCATCCACATCATAATCGCCATAAACAAGGATCCTTTCCCCATTTCCCAAGGCTTCTTCCAACCGGGAAACGGCCTTGTCCATGTTCTTCATCAGAAATGGGTCATGCAACCGCTCCAACGATGGACGAAAAAAAGCCTTAGCCTCATTGTAATCGGTAATGCCTCGCCCTGCCAACAGTTGAGCCACATCTTCACGCACGCCCAGCGATGCACATAGCCCGTTAAGGGTTTGCGCATCGGCCACAGGCACCATTTGCCATTTCATTTGCTGCATGGGTTGAATTTAAGAAAACAAAAAACCCTGCCCGCGCAAACAGACAGGGTTCTTTCATATCAATTGAAAGTCAAATGGTCATAATGTCTGTTTCCTTCTCGGTAAGCAGCGCATCAACCTTGGTGGTATAAACGTTCGTGCGGTCTTGGATCTTGGCCTCAGCACCCTTGGCGCGGTCTTCAGAAAGGCCATCCTTCTGTAGGTTCTTTATCTCATCGTTGGCCTCTTTGCGCGAGTTGCGAACCGAAACTTTAGCCTGTTCGGCAACTGCCTTGGCCTGTTTCACCAGATCGCGTCTGCGTTCTTCAGTCAGTGGAGGAATGCTGATCCGCACCACCTTTCCGTCATTCATTGGGTTGAAACCGAGGTTGGCTTTCATGATGCCGCGCTCAATTTCATCCAACATGCCCTTTTCAAAGGGCTGGATCATGAGGGTTTTCGCATCGGGTGTGCTGATGGTGGAAACGTTCTTCAGCGGTGTGTTCGAACCATAATAATCAACCATAACACTATTCAACATCTGCGGACTTGCCTTGCCGGCACGGATGCGCGCCAACTCGTGATCTAGGCGCTCAATGGCCTTCTGCATGCTTTCCTCTGCGCTGTCGAATACGAACTCTAACTCTTCTTCCATCTTCAGAATTTTGGCCGAATTTAATGAATCTCAAATGGTTCAGCCCTCCACCAGGGTACCCACCATTTCGCCACGGACCACTTTGGCCAAGTTGCCGCCTTCGTCCATGTTGAACACGATAATGGGCAGTTTATTCTCATTGCAAAGCGTGAAGGCCGTCATGTCCATCACGTTCAAACCGCGCTCATATACCTCATGGAAACTGATGGTGTCAAACTTCTCGGCAGTGCTGTCCTTCTCCGGGTCGGCTGTGTAAATTCCGTCCACGCGGGTTCCTTTCAGGATCACATCGGCTTCAACCTCAATAGCGCGCAACGATGCGGCCGAATCGGTAGTGAAGTACGGATTTCCGGTTCCTGCGCCAAAAATGACGACCAAGCCTCTTTCTAAGTGGCGCACCGCTCGTCTGCGGATGAAGGGCTCCGCGATCTCATCCATCTTGATGGCCGACATCAAACGGGTCTGCACATCCAAATTCTCTAAGGCCGATTGCAACGCCATGCTGTTGATCATGGTGGCCAACATGCCCATGTAGTCGCCTTGAACGCGGTCCATGCCGCCCTCTGCTGCTTGAATACCTCTGAAGATGTTGCCACCACCAATGACGATGGCTACTTGAACTCCTGCATCAACCAATTGCTTTATTTCGGCAGCGTAGGTTCCCAATCGGTCGTGGTCGATGCCGAATTGTTTCTTGCCCATCAGCGATTCTCCGCTCAGCTTCAGTAGTACGCGTTTGTATTTCATGCTTCGATCTTAGAAAAATTAGGTCAAAAAAAAGAGGACTTCCGTCCTCTTTTCTGTGTTTTTAGTTACCAAGCGAGAATCGCTTGAACTCCGTTACGGTCAATTGTGGGTCAATGCTCTTCAGGTACTGGCTTACGCTCAGTTTCTGATCTTTGATGAACGCCTGCTCAAGCAGTGTGTTCTCTTTGAAGAATTTGCCCAAGCGTCCAAGAGCGATCTTCTCAGCCATATCAGCTGGTTTACCTTCTTGAATGGCAAGTTCTTTACCGATCTCAACCTCTTTGGCAATGATGTCGGCAGAAACTCCGTCCTTGTCCAAAGCCAAAGGTGCCATGGCGGCAACCTGCATGGCCACATCGCGGGCAACCTCCTCCTTACCGGCAAGGTTAAGACCTACAATGGCGCCTACCTTGTTTCCAGGGTGGTTGTAAGCAACAACTGTGGCCGCTTGAATGGTCTCAAGACCAGAAACCTCCACTTTCTCGCCTGTCTTACCAGTCTGCTCAGTGATGGCATCAGCAACGGTAAGTCCGTTGTAGTTGCTGCCAAGCAATGCATCGATAGAGCCGATCTTGTTGGCCATTACCAGATCCACAAGTTCATTTGTAAAACCTGTGAAGCCTTCTGTCTTGGCAACGAAATCTGTTTCGCAGTTCACGCAGATAAGCGTAGCGGTGTTTCCGCTCACTTTACCAAGGATCATTCCTTCGGTAGCATCTCTGTCAGAACGCTTTGCAGCTACTTTCTGTCCTTGCTTTCTTAGAATCTCGATGGCTTTTTCAAAATCGCCTTCGGCCTCAACCAAGGCTTTCTTGCAATCCATCATTCCGGCACCGGTGTGTTGTCTGAGTTTGTTAACGTCAGCAGCTGTGATCTTTACGGTCTCCACTTCGTGTAGTGTCTAAATTGATTATCCTTCAACTTCCTCGTCAGATGAAGCTTCGATTACTTCTGCATCATCTTCTTCCTCTTCTACTTCCTCCTCTACCTCAGCTCCTTTTCCAGCCTTTCTCTCGGCAAGACCTTCGGCAATGGCATCGGTAATGGCTCTTACGATCAACTCTACTGAACGGGCAGCATCATCGTTTCCTGGGATAGCGAAATCCACTTCCTTCGGATTGGCGTTCGTATCAACGATGGCCAATGTTGGGATGCTCAAACGGTGAGCTTCGTTAACGGCAATGTGCTCCTTCACGATGTCAACAATGAACAAGGCTGAAGGAAGACGTGTAAGGTCTGCAATGGAACCAAGGTCCTTCTCCAGTTTCTCGCGCTGACGGGTGATCATCAAACGCTCGCGCTTTGAAATGGTGTCGAACGTACCATCGGTGGCCATCTTGTCGATGGTTGCCATCTTTTTCACCGCCTTACGGATGGTGGCAAAGTTGGTCAACATACCTCCAGGCCATCTTTCGGTAACGTAGGGCATGTTCACACGCTGAGCTTCTCTGGCAATAACGCCCTGAGCCTGCTTTTTGGTGGCAACGAAAAGAATCTTCTTGCCAGAGCGAGCCATGCTTTTCACCGCTTTGCAAGCCTCGTCCAATTTAACGGAGGTCTTGTTAAGGTCGATGATGTGGGTTCCGTTCTTCTCCATGAAGATGTACGGAGCCATAGCCGGATTCCACTTTCTTCTCAGGTGTCCGAAGTGAACGCCTGCTTCTAGCATTTCCTGTACTGATGGTTGAGCCATGCGGATATTGTGTATTGTATTGTCTTGTTGATTAACGCTTGCTGAACTGGAATCTCTTCCTTGCCTTCTTCTGACCGAACTTCTTACGTTCAACCATGCGGGGATCGCGGGTCAGCAGTCCCACCTTTTTCAAAGATGGCTTCACTTCGGCATTCTCTTTTACCAAAGCGCGGGCAATTGCCAATGAAATGGCCTCTGCCTGACCGGTGATACCACCACCGGCAACATTCACTTTCACATCGTAGCTGCCATCAACGCCCAAAACGTTGAAAGGTCTTCTTACTGTTTCCTGTAGCATTGGCGTAGGAAAATACTCCTTTGCATCTCTTCCGTTTACCAGAAAAGCACCTTTGCCGCTGCTAACATAAGCGCGGGCCACTGCCGTCTTTCTTCTTCCTAATGTGTTGATCATTTCCATTGATGTATGCTCGATCAGTTAAGTGAAATGGTTCTTGGCTTCTGCGCCTCGTGTGGGTGCTGGGCACCTGCGTAGGCATGCATGTTGCCGAAAATGGCACGGCCCAAACGGTTCTTCGGAAGCATGCCTTTCACAGCAGTCTTCACCAGACCTGTTGGGTCTTTGGCAAGCACCTGATCTACGGTTCTTGCACGCTGACCACCTGGGTAACCCGTGTAGTGGATGTACTCTTTGGTCTCGCGCTTGTTTCCGGTAAGCATCACCTTCTCTGCATTGATAACGATAACGTTATCGCCACAATCGGCATGCGGTGTGAAATTGACCTTGTTCTTACCTCTGAGGTAATAAGCAATGGTAGAAGCCAAACGGCCAAGGGTCTTTCCTTCGGCATCGATCACCACCCACTCCTTGTTGACGGTGTTCTTGTTGGCTGAAATGGTTTTAAAGCTCGGTGCTTTCACTTCAATTTTCTTTACAGTTTCTCTACGAGGATGCTACTCCTCCCCGAATTTGGGGCTGCGAAGATATATCTAATTTCTTGAATCAACAACCGTTTGTCGATAATTCATTTCAACAGGCAAAGTATTCCGTTTTCAAGAGATGCTGTACGGAACTCTCGATGAGGCCTGCATGAAAAAAAATCTTCAAACCGTTCTGACACCAACTCATTTAATCACCCCCAACTCTTTGCCTACGGCTGTAAAGGCTTCGATGGCGCGGTCGAGGTGGTGGGTTTCGTGGGCTGCGGAGATCTGCACGCGGATGCGCGCCTGCCCTTTGGCCACCACGGGGTAGAAGAACCCGATGGCGTAGATGCCGCGTTGCAGCAAACAGTCGGCAAACTGCTGCGCCAACTTGGCATCGTAGAGCATGATGGGCACAATGGGGCTGTCGCCCTTCTTGATGTCGAACCCCGCCTTTACGACCCCTTCCTTAAAATAAAGGGTGTTCCTTTCGAGCTTGTCGCGTAAGGTGGTGGTGGCGCTGAGCAGGTCGAAAACCTTGCTGGCCGCGCCTACAATGGATGGCGCCAGTGAGTTGGAGAAGAGATAGGGGCGCGAACGCTGACGCAGCATATCGATGACCTCCTTTTTACCTGATGTGAATCCGCCCATGGCACCGCCCAAGGCTTTGCCCAGTGTGCTGGTGATGATATCAACCCTGCCCATGACGTTGTGGTGTTCGTGCGTGCCACGGCCTGTTCTGCCAATGAAGCCCGTGGCATGGCTGTCGTCCACCATCACCAATGCGTTGTAGCGTTCGGCCAGGTCGCAGATCTCGTTGAGGCGTGCTATGTCGCCATCCATGGAGAAAACACCATCTGTAACGATGATGCGGTAACGCTGCGCCTGCGATTGACGGAGCTGTTCTTCCAGATCGGCCATATCGCTGTGCCTGTATCGGTAACGGACGGATTTGCATAGGCGTACTCCGTCAATAATAGATGCGTGGTTCAGCTCATCACTGATGATGGCGTCCTCGGCACCGAAAAGCGGTTCGAACACACCACCATTGGCATCGAAACAGGCCGCGTAGAGGATGGTGTCTTCCATGCCAAGGAAATCGGATATCTTCTGTTCCAACTGCTTGTGAATGTCCTGTGTTCCGCAAATGAATCGCACGGACGACATGCCGTAACCGTGCGTGTCGAGCGCATCTTTTGCAGCCTGCACCACGGCCGGGTGCGATGAAAGGCCCAAGTAGTTGTTGGCACACATGATAATGACCTCGTTGCCAGTGCTGACCTTGACCTCGGCCCCTTGCGGTGTGGTAATGATGCGTTCGCGCTTGAAAAGCCCGGCTTCGTTTATGGCAGAAAGTTCGTTGGCCAGAAATTGCTGATATTCTCCGTACATGGTTGTTCTGAATTGGGTAGCCAAAGGTAACGGTTAGGTAATACGGCCATTGCCACGGATCGAACAACCCGCATGGCGTTTGGTTATATTTGCGAACCTTATTCACTAACAGTTAAAACCAAAAAGATATGGCTTTTGAACTACCTCAGTTACCTTATGCTTACACCGCTTTGGAACCGCACATTGATGCGCGTACTATGGAAATACACCACAGCAAGCACCACGCTGCATACACCAATAACCTGAATGCCGCCATTGCCGGCACCGACCTTGAAGGAAAATCGATAGAGGAAGTGATGGTGAAAGGATTTGATTCGGCTGCCATCAGAAACAACGGTGGCGGTTTCTATAACCACAACCTTTTCTGGGCGGTGATGTCGCCAAACGGTGGCGGCCTGCCAACTGGTGCTTTGGGCGATGCCATCAACAGTGCTTTCGGTTCGTTCGATGCTTTCAAAGAAGCATTCAGCAAGGCTGCTGCCACCCGTTTCGGTTCTGGTTGGGCATGGTTGTGCGTGAAAGATGGAAAATTGGAAGTGTGCAGCACGGCCAATCAGGACAACCCCTTGATGCCGGGCGTTGGCTGCAGCGGAACTCCGATCCTTGGATTGGATGTTTGGGAACATGCCTATTACCTCAACTACCAGAACAGAAGACCGGATTACATCTCTGCGTTCTTCAATGTGATCAATTGGGATGAGGTTGCGAAGCGTTACGCTGCTTCCAAGTAATTGAACCGACTTGTTAAGACACGAAAAAGGCCCCGATCGGGGCCTTTTTTTATTTGAGTTCCTTCCTTCGTCAGGAAGGCAAATTCCAGGAAGGTATTCTTAGTGCCGTTGAATCTTATTCTACGGTTACTGACTTTGCCAGATTGCGTGGTTGATCCACATTGCAACCGCGCATTACGGCTATGTAGTATGAAAGCAGCTGCAACGGCACAGAAGCGAGTATTGGCACCAATTCCTCTTCGGTTTCGGGTATTTCGATGACGTGATCGGCCAATTCTGCCGCTGTAACGTCTCCTTTTGTGACCACCGCAATGATCTTGCCCTTGCGGGCTTTCACCTCCTGAATGTTGCTGATGACCTTCTCGTACGAGCCTTTGCTGGTGGCGATGACAACAACTGGCATTTCGGCATCGATAAGGGCGATCGGTCCGTGCTTCATTTCTGCCGCAGGATAACCTTCGGCATGGATGTAAGATATCTCCTTCAGTTTGAGTGCGCCTTCGAGTGCCACAGGAAAATTGTAGCCACGGCCCAGATAAAGAAAGTTGCGAACGTCCTTGTACTGACCTGCAATGTACTTGACCAGGTCAGCAGAGCACAACACCTCTTCCACCTGCGTAGGAATCTTTTCCAACGACATCAGAATCTGTTGAAAACGCGATTCGGCAATGGCACCTTTCTTATGGGCCAAACGCAACGCCATCAGAATCAGAACAGTGACCTGTGCTGTGAACGCCTTCGTACTTGCAACACCTATCTCCGGTCCTGCGTGGGTGTAAGAACCCGCATGCGTGATGCGCGAAATGGACGAACCGACCACATTGCAAATGCCGATGATGGTGGCACCTTTCGATTTTGCCAATTCCAAGGCGGCCAGTGTATCGGCTGTTTCACCCGATTGCGAAATGGCAATGACCACATCGCTTTCGTAAATGATCGGGTTGCGATAACGGAATTCAGAAGCGTATTCAACCTCAACAGGAATACGGGCAAGGTCTTCGATAAGATATTCTCCAACAAGTCCTGCATGCCAAGAAGTACCGCACGCCACAATAATGATGCGGTCGGCATTGGCCATTTTCTGTTCGTAATCAACGATACCGCCAAGGCTGACTGTGCCCGAACCGACATGGAAACGGCCACGCATGCTGTCTGAAATTGAACGTGGTTGCTCGAATATCTCCTTCAGCATGAAATGTTCGTATCCACCCTTTTCCAATGCTTCGAGCTGAAGTTCCAACTCGTGGATGTAAGGCGTCATCACTTCATTTTCGATGGAGCGAATCTGAATGGATTGACCTCTACGAAGCTCAACGATCTGCTCATCCTCCAAGTACACCACTTCCTTGGTGTGCTCAACAATAGGTGTTGCGTCCGAAGCGAGGAAATACTCATTAGCACCAACCCCAACCACCATCGGACTGCCTTTTTTCGCTCCGATCAGCACGTTCGGATCGTTTTTATCCAGCACGGCAATGGCATAAGCACCAACCACCTGAGACAGCGCCACTCGGACTGCTTCAGCCAACGGCAGATTCTCATTTGCCTTCACATCCTCAATGAGGTGAACCAAAACTTCCGTATCCGTATCGCTACGGAAAACGTGCCCACGCTTCATCAACTCCTTCTTCAGCACATCGTAGTTTTCGATGATGCCATTATGGATCAATGCCAAATTCTCATTGCCTGAGTAATGTGGGTGCGCATTCACATCGTTCGGTTCACCGTGGGTTGCCCAACGCGTGTGTCCGATACCAAGCGTGCCCGAGCGGTCCTTGTCCTTTACAAATGCTTCCAGATCGCTGACCTTTCCCTTGCACTTGTAAATGTTCAAACCTTGGTTCAAAAGGCAAACTCCAGCACTGTCGTAACCACGATACTCCAACCTCCTCAACCCACTTATCAGAATGGGATACGCCTCTTTACTTCCGATGTATGCAACTATTCCGCACATGGTCTATTCAATTATCGTGTAGGTCATTCTTAAATGTAAGCGTCTCGTAGTGTCCTGAGGATGTACTGGGCCATTGAAAACCGCTCTTCTTCCATTCACCGCATTTCCTGAATTTACCACATACATTCCGTAATCCGTTTCATCAGGTTTTAGCAGTAGATTTTGAAGGTGACGGGCAATGTTAAACACATACTGTTTATTATCACTGTCGTAAGCACCACCGAAGTAGTCGACACCTTCATAAATCTGGTCAATCGTGTAAAGAGGAAACCCTCCGGAATCGACATTAGTAAGCTGCAATCGGGAAGGAAAGCCAAACTCGGACTCAAAATCCTCATCAAGCGGAATGACGAGTTCAGCCTTATTAATGGCCACAATACCCAGATCGTTCAGCTTTCGCAGGTGAGGAATCAGAACCTTCATTTTCAGCCCGGCCATGGATTGAATGTAGACTTGATCTGGTTGATAATTGAACGAATCCTGCACAGCATCCACAATTGCCTGCGGGAAATCGTGATCGAACGAAGTATGTGTGGCACAGTCTTCATTGATAACCAAACCAAGTGTCAGGGTATCTTCGAAGTTGTGATAATAAACTTCCAATCGCGATGCTGCACTTATCATGTTGAAGTACAGAATGGCACCGAATCCATCCGAAAACGAAGGCATATCGGAACGGATCACCAACCCTTTGAACTCGGTAAGAAAGTCCTCATTCGAAGCAAGATTCGAAGAATTCAAAATGCTTGTGCCGAATGCATCATCCAACCGAACACGGAAGGAAGGTGGCAGCGTATCCGTTCCAGTGTAAACATTCGAAAACAGATCGGGGCGGAATTCCTTGACACCAATTGGAGTTGGGTCGAACTCATGCGTCACATTCGAATAATACGTGGCGGAGTCGTAGATGTCCTCTGCCAGGCGGTAAACCCCGAAGCGTTGCATTCCACGCAGTTTGTCTGTGGAACCGTACGACCCTGTGTAAGCCAAATTAAGGATGATGGAATCGATGGTTGCACCAGTTCCGAAATCGATATTGGATGATGGTAGATGGAATTGTGTGTAAAGTTGCGCTTGCACACGTCCGAAATCGGGATCCTGAAAATCCCCTATCAGATACGTGCCCGACAGGTTGGATGTAGAAACGGAATCATCCGTTACGGTACGAACGTAAACCGTGAAGGTGTCGACCCATGCAATGGGCATCTCTTCCCCAGCTGGAAGCACGTCCAAGCCAATTCCTTCGGGCTCTTCACATGCAACTAATGCCATTGCCACCACAACGACCGACCAAAAAACTCTGTTCAATGAGACCATATTAAAACAAATAAGCGGAGAGTTGAACGACTCTCCGCTTCAAAGATCATTTTATCTGATGTGTTAACAAGTGTTAATCTGCCAAAACCGATTGTTCTGCCAACACTTCAGTGTAGAAATCAGAATAGGCATCCAAGTAATTCTCCTCCGTTTGGAATGAAAGTACCTGTTTGTCAGAAGAAGTAATGGCTGCCACTGCCTCTGGACTCAACTCTTCGTTGCCCATAATGACACCGTCTGCATACTTCATGGCAATTTTGGTCAGCCCCAAGTGGCTAGCATCTTCAAACTGCGCCACATCTGCATCGGTAAGTGTATCGAACTTGATCTTCTTAGCGAATCCTTCTGCCAAATTGGTATCGAAACCGTCATTGTACACAGAGTAAACGATCTTGGAATTCTCAAAGATCGGATCGTCCTTATAAACCGTTTTAACGAAGAATGGCAACAGGGCGGTCATCCAACCATGACAGTGGATAACGTCTGGGGCCCAACCCAGTTTCTTTACCGTTTCCAATACGCCACGGCAGAAGAAGATTGCGCGCTCATCGTTGTCCGAAAAGAACACTCCGTTCTTGTCGGTCATGAACATTTTGCGCTGAAAGTACTCTTCGTTATCGATGAAATAAACCTGCATTCTGGCAGGCTGAATAGAAGCAACTTTAATGATCAGTGGATGATCTGTGTCATCAATGATCAGGTTCATGCCCGAAAGACGGATCACTTCGTGAAGTTGGTTCCTTCTTTCGTTGATGCAACCGAAGCGCGGCATGAAAGTGCGTATTTCCCTTCCCCTTTCCTGGGTTCCTTGCGGAAGGTGTCTTCCTATTTTTCCGATATGACTTTCTGGTAGGTAAGGAACGATCTCTTGCGATACGAACAGCACTCTCTCCTTTTGCGACATGTTTTAGTGATTTTGGTGAAAAGCGACCGCAAATGTAATAAGAAAAATCGCTGAAATCAAGAACTGGCGCGGCTTTCAGCGATTCCGACCACTTCCTTTACGAAAATTTTAGCACACTTGCAACACCCCTTTTTTAGCTTTGTCAGCCAATTTCTCGCCATCGAATGAAGGTTATTGACACTGCATCGGAAATGCTTGCCTTTTCGACCAACGCATTGGCCGCAGGCAACTCCATCGGCTTCGTTCCTACCATGGGCGCTTTGCATTCCGGCCACATGAGTCTGGTTTGCAGAAGCAAAGCCGAAAATCACCACACGGTCGTGTCGGTTTTCGTGAATCCCACGCAATTCAACGACCCGAAAGACCTCGAAAAATACCCGCGCACCTTCGACCGCGATAGAAAGATGCTTGAAAAAGAAGGCGTTTCGGTGGCATTTCATCCATCCGTTAAGGAAATCTACCCTGACGCCAACAAACCAACCTACGATCTTGGTGGCTTGGATCATTATATGGAAGGCCCACATCGGCCCGGCCATTTCAACGGGGTTGTTCAGGTAGTTAGCCGCCTTTTCGACCTGGTAAAACCCACCAGGGCCTATTTCGGTGAGAAGGATTACCAACAATTGGCCATCGTACGTCATACAATGCCGAATTTGGGACATGCCACGCAGATCATCGGATGTCCAACAGAACGAGCTGCCACAGGCTTGGCGTTGAGTTCGCGTAATGAACTTCTGAGCCACGGAGGGAAACAAACGGCAACGGCCATTTTCAAAATTCTCACTGAATTGAAGTCGGCAAGTACGAGTTCAAGCTTAGTTGAATTGAAGAAGTCGGGAGATGTAGCCTTTCAAAATGCGAACGGCATTGAACTGGAATATCTGGAATTCGTAAACCCCATTTCGCTTCAGCCGGTTACCGACACTTCAGGGCCTATTCAGGTGTGCGTGGCAGCGCGTGTCGAAGGTGTGCGACTGATTGACAATATGAGGCTGAAATAACTACTTTTGCGCCCCCATGCAAATTCAGGTTCTCAAGAGCAAGATCCATCGCGTCACCGTTACGGAGGCCGACCTCAATTATATCGGCAGTATTACCATCGATCCGTTGTTGATGGAGGCTTCCAACATCATTGAGGGCGAGAAAGTTCAGATTGTGAACATCAACAACGGTGAACGATTGGAAACGTACGTGATCACCGGGAAGCGCGGTGGTGGTGGCATCTGCCTAAATGGCCCAGCTGCCAGAAGAGTGGCTGTGGGTGACATCATCATCATCATTGCTTACGCCACCATGGATTTTGAGAAGGCGAAAATGTTCAAGCCTACACTCATTTTCCCTGACACGGCAACAAATTCGTTGAACTGATCTTTCTACTGTGAAAGGCCGAATAATAGACGCACTGAAAATTTTGGTGCCGTTGGGCATCGGTGTTTTCGTCATCTGGTATCAGTATTCCAAACTTTCTGAACAACAGGTTTCCGAGATCACTACCTCGTTCAGAAACGCGAATTATTTCTGGGTTCTGATGAGTGTAATGTTCGGCCTGCTGAGTCATTTGAGCAGAGCATACCGCTGGAAATACCCAATGGAACCATTGGGCTACAAAACCCGCTTCGTCAACAATTTCCTGGGAGTTATGATCGGTTATGTGGCCAATATCATCCTTCCACGATTCGGTGAGGTTTGGCGATGCGTTATGGTCTCACGCTATGAAAAGGACACATCGTTTGAAAAACTGTTTGGAACCGTGGTAGCGGAGCGCGTTGCAGACATGATCGTTCTTCTTCTGATCATTGCCACCGTTATTCTCATTCAACTCGATCAGTTGAAGGAAATGGTAACCGACCTGATTTCGAATTACTCTGAAACCCATTCACCCACCGATACGGCCATCAAGCTTGCCGTGCTTGTGGTGATCGGAACCATTGGGTTGGTTGTGGGTCGTAAGATTCTGATGCGGTCTTCTAACCCGTTGCTTATCAAAGTAAGGGGTTTAGTAAATGGATTGATAGATGGCGTGATGTCCATCTTGAAAATGAAACGGAAGTGGGCATTCATTGCTCACACCGCCTTCATTTGGGGCATGTATCTTGCCATGTACTACGTTCCGTTCCTTGCGTTGCCCGAAACAAGTTCGGCTTCGGTTTCGGCAGTGCTCGCTTCCTTTGTAATGGCCAGTTTCAGCATCGTATTGGTTCAGGGCGGCATCGGGGTTTATCCGGTTGCCGTAGCGCAAACCCTGCTTTTGTACGACATACCCTACGAAGCCGGATTTGCCATGGGCTGGATCATCTGGGTAGCACAAACGCTCATGATCGTAACGTTCGGGGTTGCTTCGCTCTTACTGATGCCTTTGGTCAATTCAAAGACCATTGAAAGACCGAATTGAAATTGCATTCCTATATTTACACGTCAGAATTGCATCAATGAAACAGTTTCGGTCATTTTGGGTGTTGGCATTTGCTACTATCACCATTTCGTTGAGTTCTTGTTCAAGCGCGAGCATCAACAAGTTGGATGGTCAATGGCAATTGTTCTGGCTCAATGACATGAGCGACCCGAACATTTACATCTGGCAGTTCAATGAAGGCACATTGACCATCATGCAATATGAGCCTCCTACTCCAGTGAATCCGAATCCGCAGCCTAAAGTTGCAGCCACTGCACAGTACAAGACCTCCGCTGAATTCACCAGTGCCGTAGTTGAAATTTCTGGGCATGTGCAGTCAACTTCTACTGCACAGGCCAATGCCATGATCAACAACGGTAAGTGGATCATTGAGAAGATAGATGACGAAGTGATGCGACTTGGCACCACCGATCAGCCTGGAAGTGGTGGAAGTCACGTCATCCGCGAGTTCTCAAGAGTGCAGTAATTCGCATCTTTGACCTTCGATGTCAAAGGTCAAAACCAATTTCTTCTGTCAGAATTGTGGGCATTCATCTCCGAAATGGGTCGGCAAATGTCCCTCGTGCAACGAGTGGAACACCTTCGTGGAAGAAGTGGTTTCTGCCAAACAGACTTCTTCAGAGAAACCGAAACTCGGGAGTTCCGGCAAGCAGTTCGAGATCCGATCCATTTCCGAAATAGAGGCCAACCCTGAGATACGATTCCGAACACCTGATGCCGAATTTGACCGCGTTCTCGGTGGCGGTATCGTTCCAGGTTCGTTGACGCTGATCGGAGGCGAACCCGGCATAGGAAAATCAACGCTTCTGCTTCAGTTGGCCTTAAAATGGGCAGGCAAGAAGATCCTTTACATCTCTGGTGAAGAAAGCGAAGGACAGATCCGTATGCGGGCCGAACGGATAGGCATTCGGAATTCAGAGTGCTTCATTCTGACCGAAACTTCCACGATCAAGCTTTTCAATCACATCAAAAAGCTGCAACCGGAACTGATCATTGTCGATTCCGTGCAAACGGTTTATTCTGAGCTGATCGAATCAACACCGGGAAGCGTGTCGCAGATCAGGGAATGTACAGGCGAGTTTCTTCGATATGCCAAAGAATCAGACACTCCGGTCATTCTTGTTGGCCACATTACGAAAGATGGTTCCATTGCCGGCCCTAAAATATTGGAACACATGGTGGATACCGTGCTTCAGTTCGAGGGCGACCGTCATCATCTCTATCGCATAGTCCGTGCCGTGAAAAACCGCTTCGGTTCCACTCCCGAATTGGGCATTTACGAAATGCGTTCCGATGGCCTCGAAGCGGTTTCCGACCCAAGCAGAATTCTTATTCCCGACAGAGAAGAACAACTGAGCGGAGTTGCCATTTCAGCAACCTTGGAAGGCATTCGTCCTATGCTGATAGAATCGCAGGCGTTGGTCAGCTCTGCCGTTTACGGCACACCACAGCGTTCGGCAACCGGTTTCGACCTCCGCAGATTGAACATGCTTTTGGCCGTACTGGAAAAGCGTTGCGGTTTCAACTTAGGTTCAAAAGACGTGTTCCTGAACATTACAGGAGGCCTGAAAGTGGACGACCCTGCTTTGGACCTTGGGGTGATCTGTGCAATTCTTTCATCGAATGCGGATCTGCCCATTCCACCCGACAACTGTTTTGCAGCCGAGGTCGGTCTGAGTGGAGAGATACGGCCGGTGAACCGCATTGAGCAACGCATTGAGGAAGCCGCCAAAATGGGGATGAAACGCATTTTCATTTCAAAGCGGAATGCGGATGAAAACGTGACGAAGAACCGAACCATTGAGGTTGTTCCTGTAGGTAAGGTGAATGACGTTTTCGCGCAACTTTTCGGCTAAAAAGTCACCTACGAAGACTTCCATTTTCAAGGCCAACTACCTTTGCCACCCAATTCAAACGCCTTCTATGCAATTCGACCTGAAACAGACCGTAACTGCAACCATGATCCTGTTTGCGGTGATCGACATCATCGGAAGCGTGCCTGTCATCATCAGTCTAAGGCAGAAGGCCGGACACTTGCGGTCGGGTCTGGCAAGCATTGTGGCGCTCATACTCATGGTGCTGTTTCTGTTTTTGGGAGAAAGCATTCTGAGTCTGATCGGCATTACGGTCAGCGATTTTGCCATTGCAGGTTCGTTGGTCATTTTCTTCATTGCGTTGGAAATGATCCTTGGAATTCAGCTTTACAAGGAAGACGACTCACCTTCAACCGCTTCGGTGGTGCCGTTGGCGTTTCCGCTGATCGCAGGTGCGGGAACATTGACAACACTACTTTCACTGAGAGCCGAATTTGATGTGGTGAACATTCTCATTGCCATTGTCATCAATGTGGCGTTGGTCTATCTGGTGCTGAAAACAACGAAACACATTGAACGCTTTCTTGGCAAAGGCGGCATCAGCGTGCTCCGCAAAGTATTCGGCATCATCCTTTTGGCCATTGCCGTAAAACTTTTCAGAACAAACGTGGGTGTCTGAGTTGTTTATCTTTGTACGCGTGAATCTGCTGAAACACATAACGACCGCTGTTCTGAGTACGTTGATACTCATTAGCAGTATGGGTTTTTATGTGAACCATATGGTTTGTGGCATCAGTGGCGAACACCGATTGGCGATAAACAAAGATGTGAACGCGTGTTCGGACGAATGCTCTTCGAACACTGCCAATGAGGTAAAACGTTCGTGCTGCGATTTTGACAGTTTCTACTTCAAGGAAGACGTTCCGGCCACCTCTACCGAAAGCCGATCGATCAATCTCGCCTCGGCATACAAGTATATTCCACTTGCGGAAGTATTCACGGAACTGAATTGTGCCGAAAGTTGCTGCTTCCACCTGTTGGAAGCGCCCGATATTCTGCCGTCTGTAGAACGGCACGTCCTGCTCGAAACATACCTGATCTGATACCGAAGTTTTGATGGTTCCGTGTACTCGGAACAGTTTTTCAACGTTCATCAAAACTTAGGTTATGAAAAAAATAATTGTGCTTGCGTTGCTGCAAGCATTCATCATAAACGTCCGTGGGCAGTCATTGCACGGACACGTCATCGAACAGGAAGAGAACGGACGCGGTCCGCTCATTGGAGCCAGCGTATTCTGGCTCGGCACAACCATTGGCACCGCGACTGATGTCAACGGAGAGTTCACCATTGCTGAGCCGCAGGCATTACCTGCAAAACTGGTGGTGAGCTTTGTGGGTTATCGGCCGGACACACTTCTGATAAAGAACACCAAAAAAAAAGTTGAGATACTCCTCAACCGTTCCATAGAACTGGATGCCGTAACAATAACCGAACGGCAAGAAGGTTCGAGTTTCAAGCTGCTTGAACCTGTAATTGCCGAAGAGATAAACAGCCACGAACTTGGGAAAGCGGCATGCTGCAATCTTTCTGAGAGCTTCGAAACGAATGCTTCCGTGGATGTGGTTTTTACCGATGCGGTTTCGGGTGCAAAGAAGATACAGATGCTAGGACTTGACGGTGCCTACACACAGATCCAAAGTGAGAACATTCCACTGATCCGTGGGCTTTCGTCCAACTACGGAATGGGTTTCGTGCCTGGAACCTGGATCGAATCCATTCAGATCGTAAAAGGACCAGGAGCGGTTGTGAACGGTTACGAAGGCATGGTCGGACAGATCAACCTTGAGTATTTCAAACCCGATCAGGCCGAAAAGCTGTTTGTGAACGTGTACGGAAACACAGGCGGTCGATTGGAAGCCAATATTCAATCGGGCTATGTCTTCAACGAAAAGGTGGGCATGAACATCAACGCGCACGCCAGCACCATTCTGCGCGAGAACGACATGAACAAGGACGGTTTCATGGACATCCCGAAATCGCAGCAATACAACGTGATGAACCGCTGGAAATTCTCGGGTAAACGCATCGAAGGCCAGCTGCTATTGCATGGTCTGTATGACGACAAGATCGGTGGGCAGCTCGGTTTCCGACCATCGGAAGGCATTGCCACCGACCAACCGTACGGAATCCGAATAACGAACCGTATGGGCAACATTTCCTCAAAAACGGGCTACCTCGTGCCGAATGTACACGACATGAGTATTGCGTTGATCACCAGTTGGCGATGGCACGATCAGCGTTCGTATTTCGGGTTCAAACAATACGATGGTGCGCAGAAGAGCATATACTCTAATTTCATCATTCAGAAAGCGTGGAAAGACGACATGCACATGCTGCGTTCGGGCATTTCGTTCAATCTGGATGACTTCAACGAGGCGTTCAACGACAGTGCCTTTGCAAGACGCGAGCTGGTGCCCGGTGCCTATGCCGAATACACGTTCAGCCTGAAGGAGAAGTTCTCTGCTGTTGCCGGATTCCGCACCGATCACAATTCGGTTTTCGGGTGGTTTTATACGCCACGGCTGCACCTGAAATACAACCCCACAGAGAACACCGTGATCAGACTTACTGGCGGACGTGGCTATCGGGCCGCGAATGTTTTTACCGAGAACAGTTCGCTGCTGGCGAGTTCACGAACGGTGAAAGTGCTTGAGAAACTTCAGGCTGAAGTATCGTGGAATTTCGGACTGAGCGTTTCGCATCGCTTCAAAGTGTTGGGTAGGCAGGCATCGGTTTATGGAAGCTATTACCGCACCGATTTCGAGAATCAGATCATTGCCGACCTCGATGCAAGCGTGCGCCAAGTGCGGATCTACAACTTGAAGGGAAGTTCGTATTCCAACTCGGTGCAGACCGAGATAAGCTACGAACCCGTGAAGCGGTTTGAAGTGAAGATCGCCTACAAATGGAACGATGTGAAGATGACCACAGGTGGCGAACTGCGTTCGAAAGCATTGCTTTATGTACACAAACTTTTGGGCACGTTGAGCTACGCAACCAACTTCAACAAATGGCAATTCGACATGTACGTAAATCTGAACGGGCCGGCACGCATTCCGTCAACAGCGGCAAATCCTGCCGATTATCAACTGCCCGCTGAATCGCCTTGGTTCGCCACAATGAGCTTGCAGATCACCAAACGCTTCAAGTGGTTCGACCTTTACGTTGGGGCTGAAAACCTGACAAATTTCCGCCAGAAGAATGCCATTATTTCAGCGGCAGACCCTTACGGCTCGCTGTTTGATGCATCGCTGGTCTGGGGCCCCACAATGGGTATCAACCCCTATTTTGGATTGCGTTACCGATTGAAGTGAGAAGAAAAACGAAAAATGTAAAACGTTCTTGGTTCTGAACCTTGAACATTAAACCTTGAACTAAAATGAGAACATCACTTTTGACAATCCTGGCCGCCATTTCCATTTCTGTGGCCGTGGCACAGAACGGCATTGAAACCGTGAAGATCAAAACATCGGCCGTTTGCGACATGTGCAAAGAGACCATCGAAAAGCAACTGGCTTTCACGAAAGGCGTTACCGCAGCCGATTTGGATGTGGAAACCGCAACGGTCACCGTCAGTTTCAAACCGAACAAAACCAACGTGGAGAACATCCGCAAGGCGATAAATGAAGTGGGATATGATGCTGATGATAGCCCCGCCAGCAAAGAGGCTTACGATAAGCTGCATGGATGCTGTAAGAAAGATAGCCACTAAACCCCTCTGCCTTCGGCATCTCCCCTAAGGGGAGAAAGTTTCCCCCTTTGGGGGATGAAAGGGGGTTTATCTTTGCCACATGCAACGCATTGCCATATTCGCATCGGGCACGGGAACCAACACGGTTCGCATCATCGAGTATTTCAATGGACATCCCTACATCGGGGTGTCCCTTGTTCTTTCCAATAAGGCCGATGCTCCTGTGCTCGAAAAGGCCAACGCGCACGGTATCGAAACGTTCTGTTTCAACCGCGGACAGTTCTATGAAACGAACGATGTGGTAGAGAAGCTTCAGGCTTCAAAGATCGATTTCGTTGTGCTTGCCGGATTCCTATGGAAAGTGCCCGACAATCTGCTGAAAACGTTTCCTGACCGCATCATCAACATACACCCTGCCCTACTTCCGAAATTCGGTGGAAAAGGAATGTTTGGGATGAATGTGCACCGAGCGGTAAAAGAGGCTGGCGAAACGGAAACGGGCATTTCCATCCATTTGGTGAACGAGGAATACGACAAGGGCCGCATGCTTTTTCAGGCCAAATGTGCAGTTGCAACCAACGACACTCCCGAAACCATCGCCATCAAGGTTCATGAATTGGAATACGTTAATTTTCCAGTGGTCATAGAACAGTTCATAAACGCACAATGAAAACATTTTCGCTGCTGCTTCTGGTAGCTCTCGTTCCGCTCAATGCGCCCGATTGGGAATTGAAGAAGGACAAGGACGGCATAAAGCTTTACACACGGCACGAGGAAGGATATGCGCTGAAAGCCGTTCGTGCCGAAACCACATTCAATGCATCGTTGGAAACGTGTGTTGCCGTTCTACGCGACATCGATCACCTGAGTGAGCTGTTTCCCGATTGCGAGAAAGTGGTGAAGGTGAAACAGGACGAAACTTCGCAGATCCATTATCTGCAACTGAAAGCACCTTGGCCTGTAACCGACCGCGATGGGGCTTTCGGGCTGAAATACACCTACAACTCAGCGGAAAAGACTGTAACCGTAGTAGCGGAAATGGTGCCGGGGGGCTATCCCGATCAAGCAGGTTTTGTGCGGCTGAACAAGGGTAAGGGAACCTGGAAGTTCAAGCGCATTGATGCCACGCACACTTCGTTGGACTACTATTATCTCGGAGATCCGGGCGGGAACATACCCGCTTGGGTGGCCAATACAGTGATCGAGGAAAGTCCTTTCCGCATGCTGACCAACTTTCATGCATTGGTTAAGTTGGACCG
>Ga0172367_10000113_pt1 | contig 117345 bp, 126 predicted proteins | sample Lak10m_FD_114542 | JGI IMG/M metagenome (GOLD analysis project Ga0172367, IMG submission 114542) | Freshwater microbial communities from Kabuno Bay, South-Kivu, Congo - kab_022012_10m | ecosystem: Environmental > Aquatic > Freshwater > Lake | place: Democratic Republic of the Congo... | reverse complement strand
CCAGCTGATCCAGGTCGCCAGGCATGCCCTGCAGATCGAGGAACGCCTCATCGATGGAATAGACCTCGATCCGGGCCGCCATGGTGCGCAGCGTCCGCATGACGCGGCCCGACAAGTCGGCATAGAGCGCGTAATTGCTGCTGCAGGCGATCAGTCCTTGCCGTTCCACCAGCTCCCGCAGCTGAAAGTAAGGCTGGCCCATCTTCACGCCCATTGCCTTGGCCTCGTTGCTCCGGCTCACCGCGCAGCCATCGTTGTTGCTCAGCACCACCACCGGCCGGCCGCGCAACTCAGGGCGAAACAGGCGCTCACAGCTCACATAGAAATTGTTGCAGTCGACCAGAGCGAACGGCATGTCCATCACCGCCGGCGAAGCGCATGCAGGTTGTCCGTCACGACGCCCCAGATCTCCAGCTGCTCGCCATCCTGCAGAATGATCGCCGGATAAGCTGGGTTCGCCGGAAGTAGCATCGGCCGACCGTCTTTGTCATAGCTCAGCAGCTTGGCCGTAAACTCCCCGTCCACTAGGGCGATCACCACGTCGCCCTGGCTGGCGACCGCAGCGCGATCGACCACCAGGATATCCCCGTCGAAGATGCCTACGCCGGTCAGGCTCTCGCCGCCGGCGCGTACTAGGTACACGCTCGGCGCCCTCACGTTCACGAGCTCATCGAGCGATAGGTACGTCTCGGCATAGTCCTCTGCTGGGCTTGGGAAGCCGGCACTGACGCGGGCCTCGACCATACGGACAAGGGTTGTTGAAGGGCTCAGGCGGCCAAGGATTGAGGTCATACGGCTCTAGATTACTGTATAAATACCCAGATATTAACCCGCCAGTAGCCTGTGGCAATGTCAGATCATCAGGTCAACCAGGAACAAGCATGACGAAAGAAGAACTGCGCGCCGAGCTTGAGCGCCAGAAGCAGCGATATGAGACGGTTTACGGCGGCGAAGTCGTGACGTATGCGGCTCAGCCAGAACCCGAACGCAAGCCTTGGAAGAAGCGCCAAAGCTTGCTCGACGAGGCGTTCGCAGAGGAGATCCGTAAGGAAGAGAAGCGCCAGGCGGCTCTATGCCATGACCCCTACTCCACTTCTACGAAGGGGAACAACCAGAAATGAGTAGCGCACTCTCTTACCGAGGCCCGGCCGACCTGATGGTGGTGTACGGAGATGGCCATCAGGCAAATCGCCAGGCCACCGACGTAATGATCAACCGCGTCGCTGCCGGTGAACCGGTCGCCGTGCTGCTTGATACAGCCATGGGATTCGCGATGCTCAGCCGCGGGGATGTGCAGCGAGCTCGCCTCGTTTTGGCAGGCGGCACGGTTATCGCTGGCACTGTCAACGAGGTGTCTGCGGACTATTTCGAATTGGTTGAGGATGGCCTCCCGCAGCACTGAGCGCCGGATTCAGACGGTTTCTACTTCAGGGTCTGGAAGAAGACTCGATCGGCAAAGTCCATTGCCTTGTGTACTTCCCAAGCCTTGGTCACCAGCTTCACTTCCGGGTATTTCTTGATGAACCACTGCTTCTGCCCTTCGGCGAGGCCTTCCCACCAATCCACTGCCTCGTCGTAGTTCGGGTGCATGGATTCAGCGATCCGCTCTGCAGTGGTTGGCTCGCCCGGCTCACGGGCCTCATCCATCAGATCGAACAGACGCTCCATCGTCATGGGTGCTTTCGGAAGGTTGGATTCCAATTTGTAGCTGTAATGACTCTGCGCCGTGCGGGAGCCATTCCCCTCACTGGAGAAACCGAGATGGTCGATGATCCCCTGCAGGACTTCTCCAATCAGTGGTTGATCTTCCTTCGCGAAATCCAGCTCGATGGTCAGCTTCGCCTTGATACGATCCGGTAGTTCTTCAATGCTCATGTTGGGATGCCTGCTTGATTCTGCGAAGTGATACGCGCGATCGGAGCCGTGAGAACCGCTCCGTGAGCGGAAGGATATTACTGTCACCTACGAGGCCGGCAAGGAATCCTCGCCACCAGTAGGCCCAACGCTCTCTCGGAGTAGGAAGCGGATCCCCGTAATGGGCATGTGCTTCCTCCGCAGAAGCGATGCTGTACGCCGCAGATTCGAACGCTGCAGCAAGCCGTTCCCACCCGGATCTACCCATTGATCCCCCGGCGCTCGATGCGAAGCCAGCTCTTTCGTGCATGGTATTCCGAGAAGGGATGGCACTGCACACCTGGTGGCGCCGCCGAGCTGAAGCTCGGCAGATCGAAATCCGGATCATGGACAACGACCCCGAATTCCGTGTGTCGCTCAGCCACGATCCAGTGCCAGTTCCGGCTGGCAGAGCCCTGCCCATTATTCACGGCCACGATGCCGAGGCCTTCAACAGCATCCCAGCTGCTCCAGCGCTTCAGCTCAGCCTCAATTCCAAGGAGCGCCAGAGCATACTGCAGCTCTGAAAAATTGGTGGCGAGAGGTCGCTTCTTCCGAGCTCCAATGCCATGGTCTATGAACAACTGTCGCACGGCGTCGTAGGGCTTGCCTGACACCATCGCAGCACAGGCCACCCCGCATCCAAGACGATCCTGCTGCATCACCTTCTGCACACGGCAGCTTTGCTCCCAGCAGCTCATCAGTCGAAACTCCGGAAGTGCTCGGGCGCGAGCGGCGCAAAGCGAGTTTCTTTGCCGATGAACGCAGTTCGCACCGTACCGATTTCACCGTTCCGGTGCTTGCCAAGGATCAGCTCGGCAACGCCTTTGAATTCCGTATCCGGGTTATAGACCTCGTCTCGGTAGACGAACATGATGATGTCCGCGTCCTGCTCGATCGCGCCCGACTCCCGCAGGTCTGCGTTCACAGGCCGCTTGTTGGGCCGCTGCTCACACTGGCGGGACAACTGCGACAATGCAATGACAGGGCAATTGAACTCCTTGGCCAACCCTTTCAGTGCCCGGGAGATCTCAGCCACTTCCTGGGTGCGGTTCCCCTCATAGCCAGGGCAGCGCATCAGCTGCAGGTAGTCGAGCATGATTGCCGCCGGCGGACCATACTTGCGGGCACCACGTCGCGCCTTCGCCCTCAGCGAGGTTGGCGTCAGGTTCGCGGAATCGTCGATCGCCAAACGGTCCTGCATACTCTGAAATATCGCAACGGCTGCCGTCAGCTTCGGCCAATCTTCGTCCTGCAGCTTCCCTCGCAGCAGCGCCTTCAGGTCGACACGTCCCAACTGGGCGAGAAATCGAAATTGCAACGCCCTCGCTGGCATCTCCATGCTGTAGATCTGGACCGACTTGCCAGGTGATGCATCAAGAATCGGCTTGGCCCAGTTCATCACCAGGGAGGTCTTGCCCATCGAGGGACGCGCCGCGACGATGATCAAATCAGCAGGCTGTAAGCCTCCTGTCATAGCATCCAGATCGGGCAGTCCAGTCGGGACTCCCGTCACCTCTGCTTTGGAATTGAAGTTGAGGTCGATCTCGTCGATTACCGCACTCAGCACCTCTCCCATATCGGCAAAGTCCTGGTCGCGCTCGTCCTGGCTGAGGCCAAACAGCGCACGCTCCGCTTCTTCGTGAACCAGCGCGACATCTGCCCCAGGCTCGTAGGCCTGGCGGCTCATCTCGAAGCCGATGGAGATCAACCGCCGCAGGTGGGCGCGCTCGGAAACGATCTTGGCGTAAGCAACGATATTCGCGACCGACGGCGTGTTCTTCGCGAGCTCTGCAATGTATGCGAGCCCGCCCCAGCCGGACTTACCCTCGAGGACCTCGCTAACAGTGACGATATCGAAAGGCTCGCTCCGGTCGGCCAGCTCCCGGATTGCCTCGAAGATCTGACGATGATCGTTCCGGTAGAAATCCTCCGAATGCACCTTGTCCGCGACCAGGTCCCAAGCCTTGTTATCCAGCAGCAGCCCACCAAGGACGCCTTGCTCGGCCTCGATCGAGTGCGGGGGCACATTGAGCTGTTTTTCCATTGTTCAGGAACTCCAAATTAGCTCGAAAGAATACGCCATCCGACATACAGGATCACGCCAACAACAACGCAGATCAGGACCTGCCAACACGCCCGATCTTCGCCGACGTGCCGACCGCGAATGAACGCTTGCCGCTCAACCGTTTCCGCGAAATCAAACTCCAAATTTCGGAGCAACCGCTCGCAATCAGGCATTCGGTTCATCCGGCAGAAAGACAGCGACCAGAGGAAGAAGGATTCGCACCGAGCTCCGCATGTGGAACCTGGTTGGTGAACGAGCGATCCGATCCATAAGCAGATACCATGCAGTGAAGAGCCTACCGCCCTCCATCGGCCGCAGCTCGATATCGGCCTTGGCCGATTCGAACTCGGCTTGAGCTCGGCTGAACAGCACTGTCTGCCGGCATGCCGACGCGATATCCCGAACGGTACCTTGGAGCTCCTCCAGCCGCTGATTTATCGCTGCCGGGGTGTCGTAGCCGTCGAGGGCATCCATCAGCTCGACGAACTGGTCGTCAATCGACTTACGCCCGACCGCGGCATCCCATTCGGCCACCCGCTCGGGACAGTGGCTGCAAACCCCCTCACCACGGCTGTAATCCACCCGCAACCAGTAGCAGGGCCCGCCATCCGAAACGCAGGCGCACATATCAGTGCACCCGCAACCGATACACTCAGCAATCATGGGCACCCCCTCAGCTCATCTTCACAGGCCCGGTTGAAACCGGCACGCCACTCTTCCGCTGCCGTAGTCCCAGCGGGATACGGGTTGTCATCCAGTGTTTTTCCGTCACGAAACCCCTGATTTCCGAGCTGCCAGGCGATGCCGGCGGCGTGCTGCTCAGTAGCCATTCAAGGTCCCCTCGGCTTGAGTCTGCTCGATCAACCGCACGAGCTCGGCCTCGCCCTGGAGACGAACCACCTCCGCGAGGTGCCGCTCAGCGGCAGGAACTAAGCGGCGCTTCGCTTTCATGTGCAACAGACCGCACTGACGACCTGTCTTGAACTCGGAAATGACGTAGGTGATGCGCCCCAACGGCGCGACGGGGGGATGGATGGCAAAGCGGAACGACCGCCCTGCGATCGGAAAGTCAAATGCGCGAACTACGCTGACTTCACTGAAGACGAGCCCGCGCCCATTCGAGCGGGGAACAAGCATGGTCGCTTGAACGGACTTTCCGACCACGACAGCCTCCGAAGGTTAAACCAAGTAATAACAATGTTATTACTTGGTTATCACCTGGTCAACCCTCACATCCGAAGAGCTGGGCGCCCGACCTGGCGCTGCAGCGCGTCCTCGCGGAAGCTCTCGTTCGCCGGAACGCGATCCCCACCACCCCGCGGCCAATACCCGACAGAGCGGATATCGAGCGTCCGGCCGGACAGTTCGAAAGAGCGATCACTGACTGAGTGGTACCACTCAGCCAGCTCGCGGATATCCACCCGCTCGATCGAACGCAACGTTTCCGCTGCAGCGTCCTTGACGATCCCTTGGATGCTCACTTCCAGAACATCGCCATTGCTTGCCGAACAAACCAGCGAGAACCCCTCACCCGAAACGGTGAAACGGTCATGCTCCCAGTACGGCGATGGGTTGGCTCGGTTAACGACCTGAGCCGCCGCGAGCTGGACATACTCGTCCAAGAGCCCGTCGTACTCGCTCCGGTGAGCACGGAGCACCGAGAGTCCATCCACCGACGTGCAGATTCGGCTGTAGAGTTCGTGGATGCGGTTGTACACATTGAGCAGCCGTGCCGCCGGAGCCTTCCCGTCGACGGAGGTCTGAGCCTGCTGCGCACGGGCAGTGCCCCCGACCGGCACCCCGTTGAGTGAATCGCAACGCCGAAGAGCAGCCTCGATACTCCTGTAGCTGACCTCCAGTTTCTTGTTGAGCAGCGTGTCATAGGGCACAAAGCCCAGCCTGGCATCTGCTTTCACCATAAAGCGCATCAGCGATAACGACATGATTCCCCCTCCACTTACGCTGCATTAAAAAGCTGGGCGGCCATCTGCTTTTCAACGAGGCCGGGATCCTGAGACGAGTCATCGAGCAGGTCCTGCTCGATGCTTTCCTTGTGTTGCAGCAGCAGTACGACTTGCTCGTCGATCGTCCCGGAGATCACGGGGATAACGACGGTGACGGCTCTCTTTTGGCCGTTTCGGTAGGCGCGGTCTTCGGCCTGTCGCTTCGCCGCAGCAGTCCAGGGCAGCGACGCGAAGAACACGTAGTTGGCAGCGACCAGGTTCAGCCCAACGCCTGCTGCCTTGGTAGTTCCGATGAACACCTTGATCGCCGGATCGGCCATGAAGGAGTCGATAGCTTTCTGTTTTTTGGTTCCGGAATCGGATCCGGTGAAGGTGACCGCCTGGATCCCCGCCTTGGCGAACTCGTCAGCCAGGTAGGCAACGGACTCGGTGTACTCGCAGAAAATGATCGACTTGTCGTCGACATCCAGCGATGTGATCGTCTCGATCAGCCACGAGGCCTTCAAACGCTCTAGTAGCTGGCGGATCTTTCCGATTTTGACGATCGCGGTCTGCGTGTTGTCGGAAAACGCCGATAGGTACTGATCACGCTCATCAGCCGCCAGGTCCACATACTGAAACTCGTGGCGTTTGCCCTTCAACGAAGACAGTACGTCCTTACGCCGGCGCAACATCCATTCGGAAACGCGCTCGCTCAATACCTTCCTGAGCTCTGGAGAGCCGGCAAAGTCCGACAGAAAATCGCTAAGCGGAATGGCTCCGATCGGGTGACCGGAGAGCCGCAGCAGGGTATGCAGCTCGCTCTCACGATTCAGCACCGGAGTGGCAGTCAGAAGGAATCGGCGCTCGATATGCTTTGAGAGCAGGAACGCATTTCGGGTACGGGTGGAGTCGGGCTCCTTGAGATAGTGAGCCTCGTCACAGAGCATCACTCGGAAGCGCACATCGCCGTCGCTCATGGCCTGAACGACAGCGCCCAACCTCTCGTAGTTGACGATCAGCCACTCAGCCTGAGACCAGGCCTCCCCATCGCCGCAAATCACAACCTTTGCGTCGGGCTGGATGATGTGGATCTCTCGCTCCCAGTTGATCCGCAGACTGGCTGGGCAAACCACGAGCACTGCACCTGGTCCCGTGACCAAGCTCGCAGCGACGACAGCCTGGCGGCTTTTCCCGAGCCCCATATCGTCGGCGAGCAGACAGCTTGAGTATCTCAGGAGATGACGAACGCCCACTTCCTGGTAGGCATACTCACTATGCAGCCCATATGCCTGGACAGCCTTCGCCAGATCCGCCTCGTTGATCCATAGCTCTTTCATCGGTGTTGCGATCACGCTCAACATCGCGTTCTCGCCTTCCGCATCACCGGCGCCGACTCGCTCAGGGACCATACCACCCACCTGAACACCTGGCCGGTCTCCCTCCCCCATCGAAGCATGCTGCTCCAAAACGATTTCGGTATCGCTGAGGAAGATGTGTTCTCGGCGAATCCCCGCCTGCGTCTCCAGGACCTCAAACAACCTCGGCAAGCTAACCTTCACGCGCCAGGCGTTTCGATTACGCAGATAGGTGCCCTGCAGGCCCTGCAGCGTACTCACCAGGAGGGGATCGAACCGCGACAGACAGACGAAATCGCCGCCCTCAACGGGAAATATCTGGACGTCCAGGAAGGGCGCGAACAAGTCCGGATCGGGGGATGCCAGGGCAACGCGGAGCTTCTGTGCAAACTGTCCGACGTCGTAGAGGATCCCGGCGGGCAAGTTCTCTGCAAGGCTTGCGGCAAATCCACCATTGACTTTGGCACGCTCGAAAGCCCACATGCGGCCCTGGCCGAACCAGGTTCCACTGTGCTTCTCCCGGAAAAAGGCGCTGATCCATGGGGCGAAAGCCGTGGATAGACCAACGCGAAAGCCGTCGGTGCGGACCCCTTGGATGAACTCTTTCGGTGGCTTTTTGTAGTCGGCCAGTTTCATGCGCTAAAGCATTCTCAGCTATTTAGCGAATACTATAGCCTAATGAAAGTCAAAAGATCGAGAACAACCCATCTGCTCTCAGAGAGACCACCAAGCCAGCAATTTCGCCAGACCGACCTCGCCAAGCCGCGCCCTTCCCCACTCCAACGCCGTGTGGAAGTCAGCCTGCCCTGATGTAGCAGGCTCGACGCCCACCGAGCCTGCACCGGCCAGCGGGGCACTCAGCAAGCCAGCCACCAGCAAGGCTTCATCGACAGAGGAAATCACATCCGCGTGCTCAGCATCCCCGAGACGATATCGAACTAAGCAGGAGCCAACCCAACCCTGTAGCTCAGCCGCGACAACACCAGGTAGACGCATGTCGGCTATCAAGCGTCTATGGCGTCTGGACGCCCGCACCGGTGAACCCTGTGCCGCCAACTTGATCACGCCCGCCCCCTACCAACAACAGTCCTGCACATCCCAGATCGCGCCGCGACGGCCCTTTTCCGGCCCCACCGATATCCCCAGAGCCAGGCAGCAAAAACGAGCAGCAATCCCCACAACCCAAGCCCGAGTCCAATCGGAACAGCTGCATCGAAACAACTGGACGCCACCACTGGCAATAGAAAAATGGCTGCGAAAGAAATGAATGCCCAGAGTGCCCCTGCAGCACCCGCTTCCTTCGATATCTCTTCAGGAAGGGCGCCATAGACAATCCGGCCGTGACACCCAAGACACACATGATCGCCCGGGGCGAACTCGGTACCACAGCCGCCACAGATATGCGCCTCGGCCACCATCAACAACCCTCAAAGGTGAAAGGATATGGGGGCACCCCGCCCGAAAGGTGAACGGATATGGGGAGACCGCACCAGACCTACGGTCTGTGCGTCTCATAGAAGCGCCCAGACAGCACAAAGGTGAATGTTTATGGGGGAACCTTTTTCACGGTGAAATTCTCCCCCACCTCAGCAACATCATTCGGCCGCTACATCGCGCATCGGCTCACATATAGAGCTGATTCGACAGCCTCTATGACGCTTTCGCCATCCAGCACAGATCGCCAGACATCATCGAGCCGCCCATTCGCCTCCAGATCTCGCCATACGTCGCCATCGATCACATGACCGATACCGGCACGCCCCTTGATCGTCGGCACAACTCCAACCTTCTCCGTCGGCGAATTGGAAGGGCACTCCGGCTGCCAATCCGGTGCGGTGGATACCAGCTCACCTCTTTCGTTGATCGAGACCTTGAAGGTGCCGGCATTCCCATCGCGACAAAGGACCATTGCGCTGATGAAGTTCTGACTCATCACCCCTCCCACTTAATCAGCCGTAATCACGATCTTGACTGCCCTCGTCGGCATCCCCCACCTGGCAGCCAGCTGGATCGCCTGCCGGCGAGATAACGGCCCGCAGCAGTCACCCCAGCCGCGGCCATGGGCGGCATACCAGCCATCTGGGTTTCTGCATACGCCGGCCTTGCCCCGCGCTGCACGCTGCTTCAGCACCCGTAAACGATTCATCTGACCTCCCAATTGACCTGTTCGGCCACTACAACCCATCACGCCATCGACTGCCACTTCAGCGCTCGAAAAAGGCTTTGTGGCGCAAAGTGGATCCCACTGACCGCCTGATGTCGATTCGACCACCACAGGCCCCTTCTGGCGTCCAAATTGGCCTTTGGGTTTTCGACCACAACACGCAACATCATCACTCGGCGCACCAAAGAACGTATGATGGCCAAATCTTCATCTGCAGCCTAGATCGTTCCAGACCTCAATCATCCAACCTCGAGCCCACAAACTAATCCCCGATGACCCCCAGCATCGGCGGTCAGCACCTCCGGATAATCGTCGAGGTTTACGGCATAGCGGTCATATCGCTGACCTCGCAACACCAACAGCTAGCGGGCGGTTCTCATGCAGCTCCGGAAGCTCGTCCAAGATGGGGCCAACATGGAACCCCTGGACTAGGCCCACGCGCAGCTCCCTCAATCGGGCAAGCTTTTCCTCGGTGTCGACATGCTCGGCTATCAACTCGCCGCCGAACGACCGGGCAAGCTCGCGGATTGGCAGGATCTCACCGCTTAGGCAGAGCCTTGCGACTAGGTCGCCGCTCAGCTTGAGGTACTCCGGTTGGATTTCGCGCACGAGCGGTGCCGTGAAGTAGCCGTCGCCGAAGTCGTCGATGGCCACCTTCGCGCTCAACAGGCGAACTGCGGCAACGAACTGCTGGATCCTCGGCATGTCGTTGATCTGCGCAGTTTCTGTGATCTCGAATACGACCTGGTGCGCCAGATCCATATGCTTGAACACAAGCGAAAGCAGTTCGTTACAGGATTCCTCGATCGTCAACACCGACACATTTACAGCGACGCGCACATAAGGCCGGTCGCGCAGCAAGCGGAAGACATGCCGAAGCACCTCCAGATCGATGAGATCGATGAAGCCGAACTCTTCGCCGAGCTGCAGCAACTTCACATGGTTGGAACGAACCCCCTTTGTTCTGGCAAGGGCTTCGTAATGCGAGACAGCACCAGTCCGAGCGTTCACGATCGGCTGGAACACGGGGCTCACTACCTTTCGCATTGCTCCCCCTTGCCTACTGGCAGCAGTTACAGATTCTTGGTTGCCCAATTGATCGGGGCATCAGTGATTGCCTCGATCGCATTCAGATGAACCCACACGGCTCGCTTCGCATAGAGACGCGCCTCGCCGGCGACCCGCTTCAACTCGGCCGAGTTCAGCGGGGCAATGCCCTGATGGATGGCGCTACGCAGTGCAACCACCAGCTCCAGGTGGCTGTAGCTGTCTGCGGCTCCGCCGAAGGCTTGATGAACGGCGCGAAACAGCTCGGGGTTCTCGCGAGTGATCGAATCCAGGTCTCCCAGGTCAACAGGACGGGTACTGTCTTGGATCGGCACATAACCGGTCCCCTCGACGTTGAGATAGCCGACCGAAAACTCCTTGCCGTGCGCGGAGACCGATTGAGCCTGCACCACCTTACGGCCAAGGCCGTTGGCCTCGAATGCGATGTCGTCCATCTCGACATAGTGACCGGCCGGAAATTGGACGGCCGACTGGATAACGACCTGCGGATAGGTGAACTGGGTATTCAGCGCAACTGTCATGGCATAACCCTCAATTTGAAATGGAGAATGTTATTCTCTGTTATTATTGCGTATTGTCAACGAATCTTGAGCCGATTATCGCAGTCTTCCAACTCATTGCTCATACGCTGGACTCCGGCCAACATCTGCGCCTCGGAGAGCAACGAATTGGCAAACTGGTCTTCTTGCAACTCGCCTAGCCCGTCACGCATTTCTTTACGCAGCTCGCGGCTGACCTGAGCGGCCGCGCCGGTTTGCACCCGAGAAAGGCGCTCCAGGGTTTCATTGATGGCGTTAAGCCCACCGGCGACCTTGTGCGCCAGGGCGTTCAGGCTGGGATCCCGAGCACGCAGCTCGCGGATGCTATCGGCTCCGGCATTGAGTTCGTTCATCGCCCGCCCATGAACCAGGTAGTCCTGCACCTGCTGCAGATGGCGCCGGATCTCCAGGTGGTAGAAGTTCTTCGCGGTCTCCACGTAGAGCGGCAGACTGAAGCCTTGGCCGTTTGCCGCTCGGTTGCGATATTCCAGATTCAACCGCTCAGCGAAGAAATCCTGCCGCTCTTGCTTCGCTATGGCGGCGGGGAGGCCTGCAACTTCCTGGCGCCTCATCATCTGTTCCAGCTGTTCGCGGTACAGGTAAATCACGTCGGCAGCGATGCTGTCCTGGATTCGTACCAACACCTGGCGGTCCAAACCGTTCGGTACGGCCGCGACAGCACGCAACTCATCAATAACTAAATCTCTCACGCCGATCATCATCTCTGCCCCTATGCGGCTACTTGTTCGGTGTACTTGCAACCAGACCGGAAACCTTCACAGCCAATAAACGGCCCTTTGCCTCCCGTTCGCTTCATCAACTGGCTGCCGCACTGCGGGCAGGCCCTGCCGACCGGCTCCGGTGGGACACGAGGCCCGGAGGCGCCCTTCCCTGCCCCTGCTCTCGCAGGCCCCGTATAGGGGATATCCAGCGGCCTGGAACGGATCTCCGCGATCACCTTGGTGATCCACGAGCGCTGCATTGCCTCGAATCGCTCAATGGTGCTTCTGCCCGCCTCGATCTCGCGCATCGCGGTTTCCCACAATGCGGTCATGTCCGGTTTCGCGATCTCGGCCGGCAGCGCTTGGATCAGCGCCTTGCCGGCCTGAGTCGAGATGATGAATTCTTCCTTCTGCTTACCCTTCGGCTTCACGAACTCCACTTGGGCAAGATCGACCAACTTCGGCACAAACGTGTGCCTTGTCGCCGGGGTTCCAAGACCGCCCGCGGCCTCTTCCTCGCCAGCTTTTCGGTCAGCGATCATCTGCTTGAAGATCGCCTTGATGCGCTCGTCGGTAACGTACTTGTGCACGTTGATCATCGCGTCGAGCAGTGTGGCGTCAGTGAAATGATCAGGCGGTGTGGTTTTCTTAGCGGTGATGTCCAGACCTTCACATAGCGCAGAATCCCCAACGGCCATCGGCGGAAGGACATCGTTCTCGCCGCTGTCATCCTCCCCTTTCTTTTTCGTTTTCATCCCTGGGTAGAGAGCCTTCCAGCCGGGCAGAAGCGGAGTGGTGCCGGAGGTACCGAAGCGCTGCCCGGAGACGTCGACAACTACCTCCACCTGGCGGTAGCGATGTAGCGGCATGAACTGCGCCAGATAGCGCCTGCAGATCTCCTCGTAGAGATCCTGCTCGATCCTCGAAAGAGCGGAGATATTGGCTCGCCGCGTAGTGGGAATAATGGCGTGGTGGACTGGAGTCTTGGAGGTGTTCCAGGCTCTCGATTTGCGGGAGAGATCAATCTCTTGCAGCGGGGCGCCAAACTGCAGGTTATTCGTGACGGCTGCATACACCTTAGGCGCATCGGCATGCTGGCTCTCAGGGAGATACTGGCAGTCGGATCGCGGATAAGTCGTGAGCTCGTGCGTTTCATAGAGACTCTGCAGGGCCTTCAGAACCGCATCCGATTTGTAGCCGAATTTCTTCGACGCCAGAATTTGAAGCTGGTCGACAGAGAACGGTAGAGGGGGCGCTTCGGTCTTTTCGGTGTCGCTGTACTCCACCACTTTGCCGGTCTTGCCTTGGACAGCGGCGTTCAGTTGGTCCGCCACTCGCCGGTCCAGCAGACGCCCTTTTTCATCCAGCCCCGCCTGGTTCGGATAAGGCTTCCAACGCGCACGAAAGTCACCCTTGGTGACCTTGAAACGTGCCGACAGCGAGAAGTAGTCAACGGGAATGAAGTTCTCGATCGCGAGGTCACGCTGAACGATGAGTCCCAGCAGGGCCGTCATCACTCGACCATATGCGATGTGCGACCCCTGAAAGCCACACTCCTTCGCATGCAAGGAAATGGCACGACTCAGGTTCATCCCAGCCAGCCAGTCAGCCCTGGAGCGCGATCGTGCCGCGTCGCGCAAACCACTGAAGTCGGCGTTGTTGCACTCCCCCTTCAGACCGTTCGCGACGGTGGTCTCATCGAAGCCGGAAATGAGCACGCGCCGCACAGGTTTCCGGTTACCCAGAAACTCAAGGATCTCGTCGATCAGCAGTTGCCCTTCACGATCAGGATCCCCAGCATTGACGACCACAGTGGCCTTGGCCACAAAGGACTTGATCGTCTTGAATAGATCTTTCTTGTCGGAATCGAGTCCGATCGCCCAGTTGGGGAAATCGCCCTGCCCAGGGAAAAGCGGAAGGTGGTCCCAGCTCCATTTGAATTTTCCATTGCTGCCCTTCGGGGCGCCGGGGAAGGCGGCCCCGATATAATGATCAGGCTGTTCGAGCGCGAAAATATGCCCTGCAGCCCAGCAAACCGCCCAGCCATTCCCCTCCGCAAATGTCCCTCCCCTGTTGGTTACAGGCGAATTCTTTGACAGCACCTGAACCATGGCCTTGCCCAGCTTGGGCTTCTCTGCGACGTAGACTTTCATCTCAAGATGCCTCCACCGGCCAATTGCAAAGCGGTTTCGAGGCCGCGTTCTGAAGGTTTGGTATCATCAAAAGGAGTTCGAAAAAGGAGTCCATCAGATGGACAACAAACTGAAAGACCTGGTGAGAAAAGCCGGCACCTTCGCCCGGGAAAAAAACGGAGGGCTTTCCCACCGAATCCGCACCAAACTGGACGAGATCAAACCCGCCATCGCTGTGCTCACCCAGGAACGCCTCACCCCCAGCGATATCCGTGAGTTCATCCACAAGGAGACCGGCATGAAGATCGGGATCCAAAGCCTTCGCAGGTACCTGAAGGACAGCTTGAATTACCCCCCAAATGGATCCGGCGGCAAAGATTCGCCCCCCGGGGAGTAATGCCGACGAAGATCTTCTACGCCGTTGCATCATCGCCCCCGTACACCCTCATTCCCTGCATAGACAGCAGCAGATCGACCATCACGTCACCACCTTCATCGGTGGGCACTAAAAGCTCTCCGGAGCTCGCCGAAAATTCGACCTGCAGTACCGGCTCACGGATGACGCCGGCCTCACCTTTTTTCCACTCAGATACCGAAACCCGGATTCGGTGCTCGTCGTCACCCTCCAGCCACTCCACAGCGGCATCTGCCCCTGTGCTTTGATCGTCGCTGACGAACCCGAGCTGTACATAGGGCATTTCAGAACCAATACCCGATGGAATTTCCATGCGGGAGCAAAATTTCTCGAACGGCGTCATGCAGCCTCCCTAAGCTTTCACAGCGAGCATGCGCTCTTCTTTATCACTTTCGTTAGAGTATATGACACCACTTAAATTGTTAATAGCTTGTCTTAAAGAGGATTCCGCATAGAGAGAAACACCTTGCCTATACAGAATCCCCATCGCTTTCGAGATGTTCTCAGTGGGAAATTTGGCCACCATCACCTTGCGTGTGCCGGCGAAAGGCCCTGTAACCTTGACTAGGTCCTCGTTCGCGAAATAACGACCGCCCCAGACCTTGCTTCCTGGGACTTCCATGACGGCCATGCCGTCCTGCAGGAAGAGATGCATCTCGCTCTCGTCGTCCTCGCTCAGCCCTGGCGAGGTCGTGAGCGTCACCGCCGGGAACCGGTCCAGCACCTCGGCGCACATGGCCGCCGTTTCCACGCGAACCGGCAGGCTCTGCAAATGCTTGAGGTCGACGCCCCTGGCCATGAGCACCCCACGGTGACGAGCTCCGCGCTCATCGGTGTAAATGATGCTGCTGCCGATGGATCCGGCAGCCGCGATCTGTGCGGCCTTAAACAAGTTGCCATCGAGGATCAACCGCTGGTACGTCACGTTCCCAGCAGGTGCAGTGTCGAACTTCAACATGAGCTCATCCAGCAAGCCGGCCTTGGGCATGATCCGGAACTGGACATCGTCCTGCAGGCTGTAGAGCGTCCGGTCGATTAGTGACTGGCGACCAGGCACCGCAAAGCTGAGCTCGTACCCTCCAAGCAAGTGGATGTGTTTCGGGTTGTCCGGCACGGCTATCGACGCGATGACGCCAAAATCTGTTTCACCGTCATTGTTGGTGAACCGTGCTACGGCGCCCACCTGTAGCCCGTCGAGAACACCGTCCAGCACCTTGAGTCGGTGCATCATCTTCTGAACTGAGTTTGGCCGCTTGGCAGACAGCGCCTCATCGACCGACTTGCAATCCTTCGCCAAAACCGTTTCCAGGAATTTCCTACGATTGACCGCCAGGAACGCCTTGAGCGCAAGAAAGAAGTCCTGATTGGGACGTCGCTCATGGTTGATCCTGAACTGCTCCACCGCAGCAGATCCCTCACGAACTAGACGCTTGACGGCATCCGACCGCATCGGATCTAGGGCGACGTCGTACTCGATCGTCTTAGCGAACACAGGCTGATTGAATGCGCTGTCGGAGTGGGGATTTCCGCTCTCGAATACCACCCGCCCGACCTCACGCGCCCGCACATCGAGCTCTCTCGACTTCAGAGGGTTCACGCCTTTGGCGTCGAGCTCCTTGATGACCCGGAGATATTCATTAGTGAGCGCTTCGTAGATCTGCTCCTGCTCAACCACCCGCAGCATCACAAGCCGACTGGTCAGCTTGTTGATGAAGTACGACTCCTCGCGTTCGTCCTCATTCTCTAGGTTGATGTCGAGACGCTGCGCGATTCGCGGGTTCGCCTCCAGATATCGGAAGGCAACCTCGTCACCAATGCCATTGATGAAGTCCGGGACCGACCGATCCAAAGCAGCGTTGTCCTGGTTTGCGGTAGTGTTGGCAGATAGCTTCCGGAGCTTCGAGTTCTGCATCGCAATCGGCCTGGCCTCACCGATCAGCCCGGAAGACAACGTCTCGATTTCAGGAGAGGACGTTTGCCCCTTCCGGTTGACACGACCGAAGAACTGCACACGAACATTCACGTCCGCGGCCGACTGAAGCTCAATCATCACCCGGCGCCGCTGGTCGGGGAATTTCTCGCCGGCATGCAGGCTGATGCCCGTGCTGCCGGCACGGGTAAGCAGCAGGGCATCGGTCGTGCCCGTCACGAAGTCCTTCACGATCTGCGCCTTGGGCCTTTCCAGTACAGGCGACGCGAAGAAGCCCCCAGCGCGCTGGTGGATTTGCAGCTTGCGTCCAGACAGCTCGTCGCAGATGAAGCCTGCAGCCGCAATCCGGGTTCGGATCTCGTCGAGTGGCGATACCGGTAGATCCGGGAAGTCATTGATCAAGCCGTCCACTGACGACACCACGTCCATGAACTCTGCCGACGTCACCGGAACCTTGGTGGCCTCACCGTAGCGGTTGGTCTCCACGTAGTAGGTCAGACGATGCAGCATACGGTGCAGCACGTCACGAAAGGTGAGGAACCCATCCAGCTCAGTCTCGCCCTGCAGGCTGATCCCGAACTCTTCGGCGTCGGCTTCGTCAAAGCTAGGCCGAAGGTCCGCCACGATGTCAGTCAGCAGGGATTCCATGGTGTTCTCAAGCACGATAACCGGCTTCTTGCCCTCTTCCAGGGCCTTAATTGCTCGGTCGGCGGCGAGATCCGTCTTGATGGCCATCATGAACTGGCGGTAGATCGCGTAGAGGCGAGACCCGAAGTTGGTGCTGACAGCACCCATTCGGTTGCCCTTGCGCTCTGCCTCCGGAATGGCCTCCAAAGCCTTCTTGATCTCTTTGTTGCGGCTGTTGACCAACTCGTTGATATCGCCGGCCAGGTAGTTCATCAGCTCCAGGATCTCGGCGAGCTTGTCCGAAAGCCCACGGTTGCGCTCCTCTCGCTCGTCGTCGCTGACGGTGCTGAAGGCCAGGTTGCTGAGATCGTGCTCTCGCCGGATAAACACGCCATCCCGGGCAAGCATTCCTGAGAGCACTTCCTGCAGGACTTCACCACCGATGGCCAGCGTCTCCGGAAGAGCGCCCATATCCACCGTTTCGGGGAAGAGCTCGGAGTACAGCATCACGTTCTTACCGGCCTTCATGGCTGTCGCCGAGGAGTAAACGACAAAGTCTGCGTTGTCGATGGCGAGGCCGATGTTCTGCCCGGTGTTCGACTCACCGGCCGCGTTGTGCGCCTCATCCAGCAGCAACGCTTTGCCCTCGGCGATCTGGCTGATCCAGCGCGCCTTCGACGACTTGGCTCTGTCTCGATTGAACTGGGAATACGTGCCCAGCACCAGGTTGTAGGCAGGATCCACCACGCCACCCTCGAGCGCAGCCTGTACAACTGGCTTGGGTGTCGCTTGAACCAGCTTGTGGCCAGAGATCGGATCGAAGATCGATACGCCATCGTTGACGATCATGGGCGTGAACAGATCGGCGGACCCTATGTCGCAAATGTCCCGCCAGAAATCCGTGAACAATGTCGGCGTCTCGGTTAGGAAAACGACCGTCTTCTGCTGGAGGACCGAGTATCGGGCCAGAGCCGCCATAACCCGCCCTTTACCCAGGCCTGTCTGGTCGGCTTCAAGGAACCCTCTTCCCTTCCGCAGCGTGTTGATGGCCAATGCCACTGCATCAACCTGCTCAGGGGAGAGGTAGCTACCGAGCTCTTCCACCGACCACCCGAGCTCCGAGGCCACAAAACCATCGACGTCGCCTTCCTCTCGCACAACCTCGGTCAAAGCCATTCGGATGGGCGTGGCCAGATTTCGAGGGACCATCGCGGTAGCTTCGCCAGCCCGACTGAAAGCCGCGTAGGGGGACTGGTACGAGTTTTCTTCGTCCTCGCTGCGGTCCACCGGTGTGACCGCTTTGGCCGCACCAGGCCCAACCTCGGATGCCGACTGCGCCTGCTCAGCAGAGTGGTCCTCCACTGGCGCATTACCATCCAGCTCGACGACAGCCGAATCGTTTAGCGCGTCCTGGAAACCCACCTCAGGTGCTCGAATCTCCGCCAGACCATACTTCTCGTACATGCCGGCAGCCCATTCATACACCTCGTCGTGGTCCAGTAGCACTGGCAGCCGGTCCGGCACTTGGGCATGCCCGGCTTCCTTCTTACCGACCACGACAATACGAATCGGGAAGGAAGCCCCCTGCTTGGTGTAGATCCCGCCGTCCACCTCTACGGCGTCGACCTGGTAGTGATCGGCGAGCCAGTTGAAGAGATATCGAGATCCGCCTGTGACAACGCCAGCCTGGCTATCCAGGTAGCTGTCCGCACCGATGATGTAGACCCCTAAACCACCGTCCGCCCGCGCCTGTAGCGACCGCATCAAAATCAGGTGATCGAGCCTGCTGACCTTCAGCCCGGACATCATGCGGGGCGGCTGCAGACCACCAAAGGGCGGGTTGCTCAATACGACATCGAACGCCTCGCCGCCATTTAGCGAACGGAAATCGAAGGAGGTGGCATCGCCATGGTGGAAATTCGCTTCCGGCCTGTCTCGCCGGATAGCATCGAGTCGCCGCGTGTCCAGTTCGACTCCTGCCAGGACTGCGTCTCTGATCGTGCACACCAGTGATGCGTTCCCAACCGTCGGCTCCAGGACAGAGCGGCCCTTAAAGCTGCCCACGATCTGCTGAACAGCGACGCTCAAGGGGAGTGGCGTCGAATACTGTTGCAGTACAACGGATTCGGAGGTACGAACCGCCAGCGGCGGCTGACCTTCATGAAGCCGAATGGCCAGGCTGTACGCAGCTTTAGGCGTCATCCCTGGTTGCTTTCGGATATGCCGAACCAGCGCAGCCTCGATCGCCTCCTGAACCTCTCTTGCCCGAGGGGAGGAGAGCACTTCCGATTCGGGGATTTCGGTCACGATACTGCTGAAGCGCTTCAGATCGTCGAACCGCAGCACCTTGCCACCGGCGATCTCGCGTACCAGGCCGTCGGCGCACAACGCCAGGTCCTCTGCTGTCGCACCGTACAGGAATGTTGCGCCACGGCTGTCGGCTTCCCGAATGATCTGCTGGGCCGGCCCTTGGATGAAGCGTCCGTCCTCCCCGAGATATACCAGTTGGCCGCGATAGTTCATGCCAAGCGGCCGCGCCGACATCACCGCGTTGTTGACCGTCACCGTAACCGGAAGCACCTCAACAGGCCGATCCTCGCTCTCCGCCCCTGCGGGTTGCTCCTGATCCTGCTGCGGATCCTGCAGGGAAACGCCGACTGCCGAAGGAGACGCACCCGTAGTGCCAGAGACCGCGCCAGGTGACGCTGCCGGCCGTTCCGGCATGATACGAGTCACCCAGTTCATCGGCACCTTCACCGGGTGGGCTTTGGGGAAAGCCTTCTGGATCTGCTGCAAGCTGAAGCGCAGGTCATCACGAACCAGGAAACCCGAACGACTGCGATAGAACCCAAGTTCACCCAACGCCAGCAGCTGGCTGTTGGTGAGGTCCTGATTCGCTACCAATACGAGGCGCTTGGTGCCAGAAGGGAACTTGACTGCTACCAACCGCGTCTCCGGGTCATCAGCGTTAAGCTGGATCCAGTTGACGAGATTCTTGGCTTGAGAAGAGGCGGCTTGCTGCATGGCGATCACTACCGGAGACGTCAAAAAAAACAGCCGCTCGAAAGCGGCTGAAACGGCTGCTGCTTGCCTTGAAGGCGTTACGGACGGGGACCGGCCGGAGCGTCGTCCTCGCCCTTGAGGGCGGTATCGAACTCGCTTTCGAGCGAGGCGAAGTCGGGGGCAGGTTCCTGAGTTTCTTCAGCCGGGAGCTTCGGCGGCTGCGGCTCAGCGCCCGGGCGGACCAGCGGGGTACTGAACTGGTTCGCCAGGTAGGTGCCCGGTTCGTCGGCGAGGATGTTGAACGGCGAGAAGCCGGAGATCGTGTCGGTGCGAGCGATGCCAGGGAGGATGACCTTACTGAACAGGTTCGCCTGTTCGCCGAAGATCATTTCGTAGCGCTGGGTCCGGCCGGCCTTCACTTCGCTGATCAGCTTGAACGCGGCGTTGTTGTCCTGCGTCGGATCGCCGGCGTAGTTCATGCGGTAGCCGGGAATGCTTTCCACGCGCACATCGCCGTTCGCCAGGCCGGCGAACAGGTCGTCGTTCGGAATGCCCTTGAAGATATTGTTCTTGAGCAGGTCTTCCAGGGTCTTCTCGGTGTCAGGCACATACTCGTCGCCGTCGCGCTTGAAGCCGACGTACACGGCACGAGTCAGCACATCCTCGCCGTCGGTCACCCGCAGCAGGGCGAGCGCCTTGGTGCCGCGACCGAGCTGTTCGGTGAGGACTTCTTCCAGATCCTGGCGGCTGCGCACATTTCGGGCGTTCGACGGCTCCACGGTATCGATGTGTACCTGCGGCTTATCGTTCGGGCCGAGGGCTTCCAGCTTTTGAACCGCCCAGGCAGAGGGGAATTCCTTCTCGAAGGTGCCATGATCGGTCTTAACCCGGGCAGTCACGGTACGGGCGTTCACCGGCAGGGTGATGCGTTCGGGTTCGCCGGGCTGCACGGCGGGGTTCTTGAAGGAAATACGCGGCGCCGTCGCGAGGATGTTCTCGATGAACGAGCGATTGTCGTGATCGGTGTCGTTGCTGGACGCCAGGGTGTTGAGCCAGCGCGAGCTGAGTACGCGCTTACCGTCCTCCATCTCGTCGCTGAAGAAGCAGCCCTCCAGGGTGAGGAAGGTGCCCTTCGCGGCATCCGGGGTAGCCAGGGACTTCTTGCCATTGCCCTTCAGGAAGTTGGTCATGGACTTACTCGCGGACTCGCCGCGGAAGGTGACGACGATCTCCTCGCCCGCCTTCACCTTGGGGTTGCTCTCGTTCAGCAGTTTCCCGGTCAGCTTGACCGCGCCTTTCGACTCCACGGCGGTGCTGACCTCGAATACGGCACCGAAGGCATCGTATTTCTTGTCGGCGCCGCCCTTGTTCACATCTTGAATACGCTTCAGCAGGGACATCGTGTGGTACTCCTTGTCGGGGATAAATCGTTGCTTACGCAATGGAAGGACGACTGGACCGGTTGGACGCCAGTTCTTCGAGGTGTTCGAGGTAGGCCTCCAGCTGCTCGTTGAGATGGAGAACGCGCTGCGCACGGGTGACCCCGACGTAGTTGACGTTGATCTCCTCGATCAGATTGGTATCGGCCTTGCTCATGTCGATCAGCTGACCGGTGTCGGAGTCGAGAAACTCCATGAAGTCACCCGCCAGCTGGACATTCGGGAATTCGAGCCCTTTCGACTTGTGGCCCGTAGTGAGGATCAGACGGTTGTCCGCGACGTTGCCGTCTTCAACCGGCGCCAGGGCTGCCCGCTCGATTCGCTCCAACAAACCGGGGATATCCCGGCCATAGGCAGTGACGATCTTGCAGCGCGACTTAACTTCTCGGTCGTTGATCATTTCGGCGTATTCAATCAGCTCGTCGAAGCTGCTGAAGGAACGGATGAAAGGATCCTTCACCTGGCCTTTGATCGACAGCTGATAGACGTCCAGGATCTGGTCGAAACGGTAGCCGCGAATGTCGCCGACGAAGGAGAAGGGCTCGTTCTTGGTCAGGGCTTTGACGGCCCGGTCGAACAGCGCAGCATTGCCTCGGCTGAGGTACGCATAGCCTTCGCTGGCAGCCAGGGGACGAATCTTGCTTTCCGCCCCCAGTCCGCGAAGATGAACGACATCACCCTTAAGGTCCAGGATGCGGTTAGCCACTTCCGCCACTTCGTTGCCGAAGCGGAACGAGCCCGTCAGATAGAAGGTTTCGTCCGAGGGGATGAGCTCCATGGCGTTACTCGCACCGCGGAAGCCGTAGATCGCCTGGTGGCGATCGCCCACATAGACCTTCTTGGCCTGCTGCTGGTTGACGATGGCTTGGGTGACGGGATTAGTATCCTGCGCTTCGTCGAAGAGGATCAGGTCATAGGGCAGTCGACGACCTGCGACCTGGTAGAGCTTGAGGTAGCCGTCATGCAACATGGGGACTTCGGAGCGCAGATCTTGCATCGCGGTCCAGACCTGCATCGAGTCTTGCAGGATCTGCTGCGGATCGAAATGGCTGCGCTCGACAGGGGCGTCGCCAATGCTGACGTGCTTCGGGCTCAGCACGGAATCGGCCGACACGAGATAGTTTTTCACGGTCTCGATCACGCGACCGCCATACAGATTGTGGGCACTCGACGGAACGCCCGACAAGCTGGAGGTCAGCTGCCGGGTGACGTGGAAAGGCTTGATGTCCCCCTGCAGCTTTCCATGCACGTTGCCGTAGTCACGGCCAACGGCCCCGTAGGCAAGCGAATGCGCGGTCTTGCAGGTGACGTTGGATGGGAACTTCCTGGAGGCCTCGACCTGGATCGATTTGTTGAACGCGACATACAGCTGACGCTTGTCGCGTTTTGCCTCGGCGATGCCTCGCAACGTGGTGGTCTTGCCAGTGCCAGCACCGGCTTCGATCTTGATTACATCGGAGTTGCTTTCGCAGGGAGCACGTTGCTCCTCGGTCATCCGCAGGCCATCCATAACAAAACCCTCGTTACCTGATATGGCATCAGGATAAACAAACGAAAGTCGTTATGTAAAGCCCAGCTCGTCCTCCCGCATGATCCTAAGGTTCCGTAGCCCGCACCGGGCGGGCTGGGGAACAGTGGTATCTTGCTAGAACTGTCTGGTGTCGTCGGTTTTACGCTGGATTTCAGCAGTCGAAGCCGACGGCTGCTTGTTATTGCCGGCATCACAGCTGGCAACAAAAACCAGAGCAACCATGGCAAAAATCACGTTCTTCATGGTTCTCTATTAGATCGGAGAAAAGTTCAGGCCAAGCCACACACCGATAGCAGTACCGAGGATGACAAACGCCCACGTCTTCAAAAGACTCATCGTTGCGTTCTTATTGTTCATCAGTGTGAACAGCGGCTTTAGGTTTGAAAATGTCGTAGTAGCTCTCTGACATGCCGGTTCGAGGAGTTCCGATAATAACGGTGGCTCTGGTATTAGAAAGTTGGTCAGTCTCGACCCGCTCCCCACCTTGCACGCCAGATCGTCCACCTGCTTGCTTGGCCAGTGCCTGGATTTCGGTCGGGTCCTGCCACGTCTGGCGCACCTGCAAAGGGTTAAGGACCACGGACACATCGGCGCCGGGCTGTGGCGGTTTGTCAGTCGACATAAGACGCTTCCCCATAACTTGCTTAATAGTCGAAAAGCTGTTTTCAGACGGTTTATAGCCACCCAACGTAAATCTCGTTGCCCCATGTCTGCGAAATCATCGGGCTTTACAACGTTCGTGCTCACAAGATTCTCCGCACTATCTCGCCCAGCCACAGGCGCGACTGCAGAGCATTTGAAGGTGCGCCCCAAGGTCGAAGAATCCTTCATTACGCAGCAGCTCAGCGACCCGGGAAGAACGCAGTTCTGATCGAGGGAGAAACACAGCACGGCGGTCACCGTAGGGACGAGGTAAAGCCCGATGAAGATAGGTGGCCCGACAGGCTGTCATGGCATCATGGAACGCCAGGTAACTCGCTGGCTCATTGGGAATTACCAAGATCTCGAAGTCCCGAGCCAAGGAAGCGATCGAAGACCTGTTAAGCCCATAGACAACCAGACGCCCTCGCATGGGAACTCGGCGGCAGAGCCGGGATGCGATGTAACGGGCAGCAGCGAAATGATGGGAGCCGCCGGCATTCATCAGGAACAGCCGCCCGTCCCACCGGTAGCAAGCAAAGTGATCAGATGTGCTATCGCGGTGGAGTATGCGGATCTCGGACCAAGCCAGATTTCGGTCCAGCGTCTCGGCCGATACCGGTTCAATCATGGATCGAGAGTTTGTCTCGACCAGGTCGTCGAGACTGGTGAAGTCCCGAAGCTCAGACTTCGAGGAAGACAGCCCAACAACATCCTGGATCTCGCACTCCCAGAGCTCCCTGACTTCACGAGTGCCGATCCGGGCAAGATCGTCACGGGTCAGATAGAAGCTGCTGTAATGCCCTCCTCGCTCGCGCCATCCGAGCATTTCTCCAGCTGCGAAACGCGGCCCGCGACCGTCGCAAATACTCCCCCATTCGTTCCAGCGAACAACGCTGGAAGCGGCGATCGAAAAGGGGACTTCCGGCAGCGACGCAGCTCTAACCTGCGCAGATCTGAGGACATGGTGGAGCGACGCAGGATAGCCGAGATCGTCTCGAATCCATCGAACAACGCTCGATGCCAGCAGCCTCATGGTTACGACTTAAGCCCCGGTTGCCCCGCCAGGACCTTTTCACCAATGCGGCGTATTCTGAAAAGAAGAGGATCCGCAAATCGAGCCTGGAGCGATTTCTCATAGAGCCAAAGAGGGATCAGGCCGAGACCGAGCGTAGCCAAGACCAAGATGTTCGCCAGAGCCTTTTTGGCAGGGTTATCTACACCCGTGACCTGCCGCAAAAACCAGTCCACATCCAAAACGGCAAAAGCTTCGGCAGTATGGTTGACGAGGCCGACGTAATAGAAACCATCGCGCTCGACGCTATCTGATGCCATACAGATCAGTGTCACGTTATTTCCAGCTCTGGCCGGGCAGTTCGCGGCAATAGAGAGGCATTTTTCTTTACCGCTTTCGAGCTTCACCCAGACCTCTCGGCGAGTCACGCTCGAGCTACTTACAGCAGCCAAGCGGCCGTACCCGTTCCTGGATGAGTCGATTTGTGTTTCCGACCAGACCTTGCCGTCAAGAACCACAGCCTCGACAGTCCAAAAGCGGCACTCACCAGAACCAAGCCTCAACCTAGATAGCTCGGAGGGTAGATTATCGATCACGTGCCAACCCTCAGCCTGCGGCCAAATACAGGACGCGGCCACCGCTGCTATCCAAGTCGACACCTTCCCCATCTTGGGCGCCGGCGCCGCCGGGAATAGCCTCGCCATGGCGCTCCAGGATCCACTGAGAGACATCGGCCGCGGTAACGCCAAATTCGCGGGCCATGAGCGAAACGTCAGCCCAACTCACGTTTTCGCTAACCTGGTTGAACATGCGATCGAACTCATAGGTCGTCAGGTCGCGCTCTACCAAATGGGTCCACAAACGACGGTTGGTCGTGATCAGATGGTCATCGCTGTCGTCCCGCCAACAGGCTCCTTTGATCACCTCGGGAGATACCGCCGGCGCCCGGAAGAAGCTGCGACGGACACACACGACCAGGCGAACCCTGTCGCTTGCCACCAAATAGAAGCGATGCCCCAGTCGCTCCTTGAGGCGCGGGGCCGTAGATTCGACCGCAGTGATCGAGCAGCCTGCCAGCAGCTTGGAAAGCTTCGTCAACGCGCCATAGACGCTCTTCTTCTGGCTGAAAACACTGTCTTCGATGTACCAATAGTGAACCCGTGCGTCATCCAGACGAAGGCCGTTGTCGACCTTCAAGCCCATGACAGACATCAAATTCATTACCGACTGCAGCCGAAGATTTTCCTTCTTGCCGGCCAGCCAGGAACGCAGGTTCTGGACGGGGATATTGGCAAACCTGGCCATCATCTCGATGTCCATCACCACCAGCTCAGCGAGCAGAGTGACCAGCTCGTTGGCTTTCATTCGCTTTTGGGTAGCCATAGCTTTTCCTTAGATTTTCGCCGCAACAATCATCAACAACACGCCAGCAAAGCTGGGCCAAATTAAGTTTTGTCATCCAGCCTGTTGCCTTCGTCGAATACCCTAACCGGTGAGCGAACGCCCCCTCCGTCAACGAACAAGACTGGTGATGACCATAATCAGCATTGGCGAGCAAAAACCATTTCCGGACGCTACAGCCGGATCAGTCCGCCCCCACCTCATCAGGCAATCGAAACAGAGGTTCGTCGGACCAAAAGCTTTGTATGCTCGCAACCACCGATGCATCTGCGGGGGTCTGCCACAACGCCTGAATCCGGGCATCACCAGCGCGATCAAGATCCACCAATCTGATGGACTGCCCTCCTCGAGTTTGCCTCAGTCCCTCGGCCACTCTTTCCGCACTCTCAACAGGCAAGCTTGCAAACACCACATTGGCCTCGCAAACCTGGACAACAGCAAAGGCTCGTAGGCCATTTCCCAGGCGGAACACGTACCCGCGCTCGAATTCGCTGTTGTTCAGCAACACGCAAAGGGAGTCGACCATTTCTTCGTCAACTTCCCAGCGGTGAAGACCTGGAGCCAGCATCCCGCCATCCAGAAGCCCAAGGTCAAACAGCACCATGCGCAGCTTCTCCATCGAGACATTCCGCGTCGTCCCCTTGCTTGAAATGAACGCCGACAAATTTCCCCGATGGGTGCCATGTGTTTCTGCGATGCTCTGCAGAGTCACCCGCTTGGCCTTCCTCAGAAAACCCAGCCACGCCGCCATTTCGGCGCTAGCTTCTCGTTCCTTATCGGTGACTTTCATTTATTGATCTTACCATGTAAATATGTCGTTGATAGTAAAAAAATAACCAATCAGACGCAATCATACGCGGCAGGTTTTTCCCTCACCATGAAACTAACCATTGAGCTAGTCCCCAGATCCTGCTGGTACAGCAACGTCCGTTCGAACGTCAGCGAAGCCACCTGGAGCCGGCTGAAAAGCCTCTGCTTTAGGGCAGCCGATTATCGCTGCGAGATCTGCTCGAACCGTGGCCCCCATCACCCGGTCGAGTGCCACGAAATTTGGCACTACGATGACCACCGCCTCATCCAGCGCTTGGATCGGCTGGTGGCACTGTGCCCCCGGTGCCACCAGGTGAAACATATCGGCCTCGCCATCGAGCGTAGCGAGACATATAAAGCCATCGAGTGGTTGTGCCATGTGAATTCCATGAGCCCTGATCAGGCCCTGCAGCTGGTCAAGCGCGCCTTCTCGATTCACGAGATCCGATCCGCCTACACTTGGTCGCTCGACCTGTCCCTACTCTCTGGCCACAACCAGGTGAAACTCGCCCCCGATAACCGAGAGGTCGGACTCAACCGTCCGGCAGCGACTAGGGCTCAGTGAGGGGCTAATTGCTGCATGCGCAACAGATGCTCAGTGCCGACCCGCTCAAGCTCTGCTGCAGACACCTTGTAGACCTGCTTCATACGAGCGATGTAGTCGGCATCGCTCTCGTTCGGGTAGCGGTCATAGCGCCGTACCTCAGCATCGTCCGATATTGGCGCGGGTAGCACCGAGGCGGCCGGCGGCGTGTACGGCTGATAGACCGGAGCATGTCCCAACGCTCGTCCTTGCTCGGGTGCTGTCTCCAATGCTGGTCTCGGGGTCGACCCTCTTGCCGAACCCACCTCGGCCTGCCGAATCACGACATTGCTCGATCCGCCTCCACTGGATGCATCGTCCGAAGCACCGATATTGAATATCCCCGCATAGGCGGGGAAAGCAGCCATCGCCACCACAAGGAAAGCGACCGCGCCCCTGGCTGCATTAATCATGCACGTAGCGCCTCCGATCGCTGCAGTTGGTAAATTTCCAGCAGCTCAGCCACCAAACCGTCAATCACGCCGTCATCCCGGTCCTGGCCGATCAGGCCGCTGATTTCGACCTTCTTCTTGCGCGCCTCAATCTCTCGGGCAACGCTACCCCCAGGATACAGGCGGGCCAGGAGGCGTCGAGTTTCCACCGGACCAATCTCGCGATACAGCGTGTCGCGAACGTAGGTGTCCTCTTGCGTCGTCGAAAAGGCCCAGAGCCTTATGCCGCCCATAGTGCTGTTCAGCAAATGCACCGATTCGCCTTCGCGAGTGCTGAATGCGCCGACAAATGTCGAACCCTTCGCACTCGGCGGTCGGATAAGGTGTCGAACTGCATACTCTGCGGTCGACGACAAGCCAAACATCTCCCGCATACGCGCCGCCTTCTTTTCGTTTTGCTTCGAGAAGACTTTCTTGACGGTCGCGAAGGACAGCATCTCTTCGTCGAAGTCGTCCACGTCCTGGGATAGGACCGTAACCATCACCCCCTCTTTGCCGCCCTCACGCATATCTCCGATCACCTGGTCCCGAACGGGACGAGTTCGCTTGGTACGATGGAGTTCGTCCCACTGCAGGTGCTTTTTATCCTGGCGAATTTCGCGAATACGGTGCTCGTGGTACGGGCGGTACCGAGGGACAAAGCACTCGACGTCTTCCTCGGTCAAATAGAAGTTCCGAGCCACGACATAGCGGGCCAGCATGTAGCACATTGCCGTCTGATGATCAGCCGCAGCTGATCCGCTACGGGCCACTTCCGCAAGGTCGATCGAAACGACCCTGGCTTCGCCCAGGTCGAAGGCAGTCGGCAGCGCGAGAATCGGGTAGCTGCGCAACGATTCCGAAATCATCCGGGAAAACGCATCCAGCAGCGGCTCACCATCCTCCGTATGCTTCCCGCCATATAGATCAACGAACTGCTGCTCACGACTCACCGCCGCCAAATCAGCCAGAGTTGGGACCGCCTGTCGCTGCGCCAGGGTTGCCGAGTGGATATCGCCATGATCGTAGAGTGCATCGACGATCTCCCACCAGCTGGTTCGTCCATCTACTTGAATACCAAAGCGCTCAACTGCCTGATCTACCTGCTCGGCGCCTCGTGTGTTCGGGATATAGGGCTTGGCTCTGGTGTTGTTGCCGTCGCCGGCGTAGTAGCGGTAAGCCTCCTGCAGAGTGAACTTGACCAGACCAACCATGCCATCCGCGGGAGCAGCAGCCCCCATTGGAGTCACCAGCAGCGAAACAAAGTTAGTTTGAAACGCGACTTCGCTCGGTAGCGGGTACCGAGACCCTACTTGGGTGTCCAACGGGTTGATGGCGAACTCGGGTGTCATCCGGAGCCGCAAGCTCATCGCCAAGTGACGCCTTTCTTCTGGGAGAGCGTTGCGTAACAAGGAAATCAAACCCGCGCTGCCCTTGCCGACGTCGATGATCCCGATCATTGGCAGACGGGTGATGCCTGGCGAGAGGCAGAGCGCAAGGTTACCTTGGTTGCCATCCACCGTTTTCCCCGAACGGGGTTCTGCAACACCGACCGTGATCCAGCTGGACTGGACCGGCGAGTTCGGCTGATAGGGCCAAATCTTCCCGTCCGGGGTGCGATAGAGCACAGCACCGCCATCGGCCCAGGGCGACGCTGGACGATACAGCGGCAGCATTTCGGTAACATCCCCCAACACAGCACAGGAGGGTGTTGCCACGCTGTTCAGGCTCAAGCAGAGCGCCGACGAAGTGAACCCTTGAAACTGATCCCCACTGGTTTCACGGATGTCGATACCGCCCCATCCCTGCACAGCCCGGGCAAGGCGAGAGGCACGAGAGGCGAGCAGCTTCTCGTCGTCTTTCGGCGCCCAGGTAGCAAAATCCACGCGCAGCCGGACGTCCAGCTCGTTTTGGCGCTTCACCATGTCACGAACGGCCGATACCGCTTCGCGGAAAACCTTGTTGTCTGGGTTAGTGAAGCTGATGATGCTGGCGATCATGTTCTTGAAGCCAACCATCTTCAGGCCGCCCGACTCGATCAGGAAACTGATCCGCCAAGGCAAGCGGCTCTGACTCACACGCACAAACAGCTTCTGAAAAGGCTCAATGTCCTGTGCATGGAGGTGCACGTACATCGGGGCATAGATCCTATCGCCAACCACCGTGTATTTGCGCCCAGCCTTCTCAGCATCCCGAGGTACCAGCTGGCGATCGAGACGGGGCCAGTACGCCCCCGACATATCCTTCGAGTTTCTGCTGATGTCCCGCACAGGTATCTTGTCGCCCGGCAGGCGCGGGCGCCATTCATCGGCAGTGAACTCCGGGTCCACGCTCATCCGCATTTCGTACCCGGCCTTGTGGACATCCAGGACCTCGACAGATATGTGGACCGAGCGCAGATCCCCGACCAGGGCATCGACGAACGAACGATGCCGAGTACGCAGCGACTGCATCGCCGCGAAAACGTTGGGCACATCCCGCATCTTGGGAAGCGGAGCAGCCTCGCGCAACTCCTCTTTAGCCTTCACATCGCGCTTCTGCTCACCGGTGGTGGCCGCCGAAGGCCTTGTTATCAGGGTGATGAAGGCTTTCTCGTTGGTGCAGAACTGGGAAAGGTGCCTGACGTCTTCTTCGAAGAGGTCATCCAGCTCTAGGCCCAGGCGTTTAGCCGTTGCTCGGGATGGGGCAATCGCCGCCTCGATGTCACGCACAGCGCTATCAGGATCGCCGCTGAAATAGACGTGAACGGCATGACCGCCATTGCTCAGATATGCCTTCAAACTTTTGCTAATCAAGCTGTCACATTCAGCAAATTCGACCTCGCCGATCATCCTTGTCGAACCGTGCAACTGCAGGACAGTGAGCAAGGTCCCATCTCGCATGGTCATGGTCTGTTCGTCGTCAATGCTCTCAATATTGACGTAATCGGCCATGGCCATTTTGAACTTCGAACAGACATACGCGAGGAGATCCTCAATCGTGTCGACGATACCTGCAGCACTCATCTAGCGGTCTCCCCAGTTCCCAATTTCGCTTTGTAGTGCGCGGCCACGAGTCGGCCGTGCTGAACAAATAGCTCTTTGGCAAATTCTTTAAGGTGGTCAGGCAACTTTGTATTAATAAAAGATTTCACCACCTCAAGATCTTTCATCGCCGCATGAAGTGTTGCCTCACTATCCGGCAAGATGATAAGACGATCCAAGGCAATAATAACTTCCAGGTTACGGGAGTCCCGCAAGGCTATTTCAAGTAGCGTGTTCATATCAGACATTGAGCAAGTCCTCTTGGACCTCAATGTCAGATGCCATATTCGGCGGAGCAAGTAAGCCGATTGATGACGCGATATCGTAAGCGTCCTTGAAATTATGTTTCGGCACCAAGCAGGTCACACTACCGGCACCATACTTCCTGATAGCGAAGCCGGCTTTGTGAAGCTGCAGTGCATAAGTAAACATGAAAAAACGATCAACGGCTGTTATCCAGGCTGCCCGCGGAGAAACAGCACGATATTCCGTGCTCTTTGGCTCAAGCCGGTAGCAGTTCTCTCGAGACAGACCTACCCAGTGATTCATTGCGAGGATCTCGGCGCCGGGACTCATCGCCTGCAATGCGGAAAACATCGGCAACTCGCAGGAGGCTTCCAGCGTTTCATAGCCACCGAACACGAAGGCACATGCCACCTCGACCTGAGCGTACTGTGATAACAGTAGTAGTTCGGGTTGCGATACCCATGAACGGTTACTACCGGCTTTGGCCCCGTTGGCAAACGCAATGACGTTCACATAATCGGGATTTATGTTTGATACCGACACCTTGGCCAGCACCGGGCGCGGGTTGTTCAAGACCCAATGAACCTTGTCAGCGATCGGCGCAATCTGGTCAGCAGAAAAATACTCAACTTGATCACCTGGTACGATCATACCCAGCATCTCTCGCGCATACGCGGCAGCCGGCGCAGAGAATCGAACCACCACCATCTCTTCTCGGTTGTAATGGGGCGTTAGGCAGTAGGTGTAATACTGGTGAGCTGCCGACAGGGCTCCATCTACCTCGGGAGCAATATGTGGATCCTTGTCGGGAAGGATCTTACAGCGGATTTCGTCCGCAAGATTGTCGTGCATTGGAACAGAACGCGAACCATCAATGCCGTAGACGGTTTTCGCGTACCACATTACCCGAGAAAACACCCCAGAAAGTATTTCGGTGATTTCTTTCTCGGTATAGCTACGCCGCATGAGCCCCCAGGCACCACAAATATCTACCTGTCCTTCTTGCAGCCACGAATTAAGGTATGTAGTCCGTTTTATATATGGTGTCTTATGCAGATTCGCGCCATAAATTGCCGAGAATGAAAGATTGGTCCACCATAGGGTTTCATTATCCAAGTTTCCTACAGAAGAGATACGAAACGCCTCCATACCTTCCACGGATGCCCAACCACCCATATTCGGATCGTCAGCATCGAAACGGACGCAACCGTGCCTGACAATCCCCATTAGGCAACCCCTGCAACGCCAGGCCAGGCCGCGAGGTCCAGACGACTGAAGGACGCACCGTTGCCGGACCACATTCCAGCCTGCTGGATGAAGTAGTTAGCCCCGGGAACATAACGACAACCACCTAGCAAAGCGCTCCGCTGCTCGTACTCCTCGTCGCTCATGTCCAGCAGGAGCCTGCTACACACCAACGGATCCGAAAGGCCCTTTCGGACAGTCTCACCCTTTGGATTCATTTCGACCTGGTGGGCCCGGTCAGAGATACGGCGATAGACCGTGTGGGGATTCATGCCCTGCTCCGCCGGCGACGCCACCTTATCCGACCCAGCCGCAACAGACTGCATCGCCATGCAGTAGAAGATCACCTGCAAGAGGTTATTGAGCTGAACTTGAGTTAGCTCAGGCAGGAAGACGATTTTCCCAGGATCGGATGGCCATTTTTTCGACACCGTGTCGAGATGAAATGGCGCGTGGCAGAGTTCACAAATAGGGACTAAGTTTTCAAGTTCATTATTCGTGTGATCTCCATCCAGATTATGGATATCGAAACTATCGGTTGTCCCGAATGCAAAATCGCAAAAATGACAGCGGCGTCCAAATCGCCCTTGCGCAATAACCTGCTTGCGCAAGTCACCCGCGCTCTTGTCCAGCCGAGAGCCGTGCTGAATAAGGGGTGCCTTCCGGACGTCACGAACAACCGATAGCTCGATCATTTTACCAACTCACCTTAACGCTGGATCTGTACACGAGACCTGTCACCGCCGCCTTCACCCCAAATGGTGTCAGAGCCAGTTTCGATCCCGCTTGCGATGTACAGCAAGAAAGCACCGCCAAACAGCAAAATGGCAGCCATTGAAATCTTCCCCTGCGCACCATCGGTTTTGTTGTACTTCTTGATCTCGAAGATCGACAGGCCGACCATGATCAGACCACCCAGCGCGAACAGAGCCTGCGCTCCCACCCCCAAACCGTCGGCTTCAGTGGCTGCGCGACGACCGATTGCACCTACACCTTCGCCATAAGCAAGCTCGGTAAAGGCCAGCATCGCCATTGCGCTGGTGGTGTAAAAACTAACTTTCGCCTTGTTCCAGAAACTGCGCAGCGTTCTCATTACTTTCATAGGAAGGTCTCCTTTTTCTATAGGACTTCCCCGAAACCGAAGGTCTCAGAGATCATATTAACTGTGCCGACGATGTTGATTAGCGCTACACCAGCCACTAATCGGGTTAACGACTTTTTGAAAACCTCATCACTTCCGTTTTGACCGCTTCCAATCCGCCGCATACTCATCCAGCCTCGGGCATAGGTGATGTACCCATAGAACCTGAGGCAAAGAACAATGACACCAATCAACTCTGAAGTTTGAGCCGGCATATTTGCCGAGCCTTTATAGCTCATGAGATTCTTCACCGATGCCGACCCCCCCCAAAAAGAGTCCAAAGCGGTGTCAATACTCGCCGCGAAGTTGAAAAGGGCAACGCCGCAGAAGAAATACATAATCGGGGTGGTCCAGGTCATACCCTGGCCACCCGTCTTATCAACTTGGATTGCTTTAAAAACAGCGTTGCCGGTCAATACCAGGCCCAGCAAAGCCACAACCGCGTTCAACAGATCCTCCAGTCCGGGGAACTGCTGGGCGAAGCTGGCCAGCATCGTCGAGGCGTCGATCATCTCAGCGGCCTCAGCGGTAGACGACGCCGTTGGACATGATCACTTGCCCCTGGTCGGGATCGATGCGCGTCACGGAACCCACGCCAGGGATCGTATCGCCAACAGAAACGCTGATGCTCTCCCCCCCCTTCGTCACGAACCACGCTCGACCATCGAGCACAGCCTTCAGCGCCACGCTGGCCGGCGAATTTTTCTGCTGACCCGAACCAGATGGAGTCTTCTGGACCTGTCGCTGGGCTTGCTGTTGAGGCTTTTTCTGCGACCCCGAGAGAGAGGTACTGGGCTTGCTCGCGACACTAGCTTTGGGGGCCGGCTTGGAAGCGGTTGTCGGCAGCATCCTTTTGATCTCGTCCAGGGTTTCCTGCATTGCCTTCAGTTGGATATCTTGTTGCTCCAGTTGCCTCTGGATTTGAATGATCAATGCGGCGTTCTGACCCGATGTCGGGAGCTCCACACCCGCCTCTGGTTGTGGATTCATCGTGACTTGCGGCTGCACCTGGGCAACCTGCTCAACTGAAGGAGCAGGCTGCTGAATGGCGGATGGGGCAGGCTGTACGGATGCTGTCGCCCCCTGATCCTGCATTTGGGAGTCCGTTGGATAACTCTGAGCCTGTTGGTACTGACCCATCGGCGCAGACACCGGAGCGGCAGGTAGAGGTTGTGGCTGGTACCCCTGCTCCTGGTACCCATACTGCCCTGCTCCCTGCCCTGCAGGCTGATCAATAGTGATGGGAGCGGCCGCATAGCCTTGGTTGTCGCTGTGTAAGAACCGCGGACCGAAAATCTTGAACATGGCGAAGCTCACGACGATCAAGGCTACTGCATACATCCCGTAGGTCATCAGCTGGCCGTTCTTCATCGCCTTCTTCTTGCCAGCAGGCGGGGTATCCTCATCCTCGAATTCATTCTCTTGCCCGAGAATATCTTCTTGGTCAATGCTCATTACTTGTTCCCCTCGCCCTTAATTTCGACATCGCTCATGAACAGGATGCAGACGGCCGTCCCCGAATCGATAGTGATCGTAGGTTTACGGTTAACCCCGTCGGCCAAACTATCCGCAACCCTCTTGCCTACATTACCCGCGGCTGCTGAGAGAATTTGCGTATTATTCAGAGCATCAGTTTGAACAACCGTCCCGCTCGGACTCGCAACTAGCTGCTGATTTTGTCCAGCCTGCATAATTGCAGTCCCATAGCCCTCGAGGAATGTCGCAGCAATGAACATTCCATAACGCTGGAATAGGTGATTATCTACGTCAGTGGCCAGTGCAGTACGTGCCGTATTCGGATCTACCGCATAAGCGTCCACCTGGACCGAACCATTCACCCCAGGGATATTTGCTGTAGTGAAGTGCAAAGTTGCTTTCTGAGCGTTCTGACCCGCCTCGATTTTACCGAGCAGCTTGGTACGTTTCAGATCGCCTTCTTGCCATATAGTGGCAAGCACCGGCCCGGGCTCATCGGTATTAACAGCCGTATCAACTTGGCCACATTGCAGATCACCAGCACGGGCGAGTTTCAAAGCTGTAGTCTGCTGTACATTAGAAGCAGCGCCGCCCTGCTCTGTGCCTCCTGCCCCTGAGACTGTGTTATTCGACGCTGTCGAGTAAATATCAAGTGTTTTATGGGGGGTGGGCTCCCAATTTTTTACAAGCAAACCAACTTGTTGGCTCATGGCCTCTTTGCGCGCCTTAATCGCCTCATCATTTGCGCGCCTAGCCTCGTCATAACGCTTCTGCGCATCGGCCAGCTGCTTCTCGCGCTCTTCGTTACGACGACGCACTGCCTCCGGATCTTCCTCGGGCGGCTTCTTCTTCGGCGGTGCAGCATCCTCAATGACAGTCTCGGTTACGCCAGTTCGTACAGTAGGGACTGCGCTGCTGCCGGCTTCAGCAGCAGCCCGAACATTATCGGAATTTTGCTGAGCTATGTATGCGTCATACTGAGGGGTAGACTGAGGCATTGGTCCACCACCACTCATAACAGCCGGTCCTTCAAGCCCCTGGTAAGTATTGACGTAACTCGCATCAACATTGCTCTTCTTGTTACTCGTGAAGAGCCAATACCCAGCCCCCGCAGCTATCAACATAATCAATAAGGAACCACCATAGATCAGCCTGGTGGGTCCATCGCTAAGGGCAACTTTCAAGTTGTCCAATTTCGAAATCTTTTCCGCCATAATCAATAGCCGCTCAGACTGACGTTAAGTGGAGTCCCGTTGCTCAGCGCGACCACGACAGGGGTCCTTGGGATCTCATAAACAGCAATTCCATCAGGTGATCGCTGCATCGAAAGGTAAGCCGGGGACAAAAGTGCATAATTCGTCCGCACAAAGAACTTATCTTTGTATTCCCATGCCATCACTTCCGTGTTGGAGCTAGTCAGTAGTTTTGCGCCGTCAGGGCCAAACCCCGACAGCATGGTAAGGATTGCAGGCACAACTCCTTTCGGCAGAGCAGCCGTTGCGATATTGCCTATCCCCTGAACACGGACGTCTACTCGATCGTCAACTTCTCGCTGGCCACTCACCAGCGTCAGCGAAATTGGGACATTCACGTCAACCAAGGTGATTGATACGTTGCCAAAAGCGTAAGGTGACTTCGGCGAAATCTTCACGTAGTTCGAACCTGACTTTTCAGCGTCCTTTTCCCAAGTCACAGTGAAGTCTTTGTCTCCGCCTCCGACATCGACCGTTTTGACGATTAACGGGTTACCTGCCTGGTCAACAACCATCAGCGTTGTGACAAATCCACTGAATAGGCGGACTACTTGCGGGGTAGCGCCCGGGGAAAGCGATACCGTTACCGAGTTGGTGACGATTTTCGGAAAGAACCGCGGAAGAGCAGCAGCTGCTCGCTCAGTATCATCCACCTGCAGGCGCAGGTTCTTGATCTGAGCAGGAGTCAAAGGCGCAGCTTGCTCAGCGGCCTGTTGATAGGCGGCCTCATTGATGTCTGGCAACGGTGGCAGTGCGGGAATAGCCATCTGCCCCTCGCCCGCGCCGGGAAAATTCTGATCAGCCGCACCTGGAGCCGTCTCAGCTTGCGCTGGGCACACCGAGAAAAGGAACCAGACCAAGCCGGCTGAAACTTTGACCAGGCGGTTCATCGAAGATCGCCCCCGAGGTATTGCGCGATTCCCAGCCCATCACGGCTTTCAAACGGATTCACCCGGGTTACAAGCAGCGTCACAAGCGTTTTCTGGGTGACAACGGTTCGCCCTCCTTGTCCGCCTTGAAAGCTGACGATGAAGGGAACCTCGATCTGCCAGGTCCACACACCGCGGCGCATCCCTTGGTTGGTGACTACCGGCGCTGCGAGCGGCACCGCCGAGGTCACCAGTCGCTGTTTCTGGACCAGGTCCAAATTACCGGAGCGGTCCAGCGCCTCCATGAACATCGACCAGCCGTCCGGAGTGAAGCACTGCGAGTTGCGCTGCAGCTGCTTCTGCCAGTGCACGAAGTCGTAGCTGTTCGCACCACCAACACATTCGACTGTCCAGTCCAACAGCCTCTGAGGCGACACGAAGGGTTCACTCAGGGGAACCATCTGCGTGAGCCTTCCAGTCACCGAGTCCTGGCCGAAGTACTCACGCTCGACGTCACGGGTTTTGACCCAGACGAAAGCGCCGCCGGTAACGAGGTTCAGCGCAATAGAAAAGATCAGGGCGCTCAGCAGCTTGCCAAAGTATTTCTTGTAGAACTGCAGACGGCTCAGATCCAGGCAGTGCTCAACATCGCGTGGTGAAGAACCTGACATACCGAACAAACCCCAATGACTTTCATTAGTTGATAGCTGCGGAAAATACGCAAAAATACCTTTAGTGTCAACGAATAGACACTAAGCATTTTTCTGTGCTTGGGTTGAGAAACTGCTGAGGACGAGGCCGCCCTCAGGCGGCCGATTTGAAATTGACCACACAGCTGTGGTCGAACGAGGCATCGTCGTCGGCTATTGCCATCATGTCCGCCATTGCCTGACGGAGCTGCTCCAGAGACGTTGCCGATTCGACAACGAAACCCAGTCCCTTCAGGTAAGACACAACGAAGTCGACATCGCTGGCCACAATGAAGCCAGCCTTCAATGCCCCAAACGCATCGACCACATGCCCCGTGAAGCAGAACACGTTGCTTTCAGGATAGGGCTGGATCTCTGCCGGGTAGACGTCAACGTAATCAGTCGGCTCGATATCAGGATGGCGATGGGCGATGAGCTCCAAGATGGAAACGGTCTGTTTCACCTCAGCCAAGGAAGTGATCGCCGAGATGCAGAAGCCACATTCCCGCATCGAACGAATTGCCTCCTCGGCCGACTGGGCGACGGCATACCCACTCTTCAGCTCGCCACCGAGCTCTCCTTCAAGGTGCCCACAGAAACTGAACACCTCGTTCTCTGCATAGGTAGAAGACATGTCTTCGCTCCACTACCTGATTAGCGGGGGCGCAGAGAGCCGTTCTGCGGCGGAGACGGCAGATCAGCCAGATCGAGCTTCGGCCGGTTACTGGTACTGGCGGCCACAGCGAACATACCGCGGCTGACACCCGCGTTGTCTTTCGGCACATCGAACAACGGTAGCGGACCTTGCATAGCGAACCTCTCCCATACGGCGAAAGCCGCAATGTTGGTTTATGTCGCCTAGAAGCATCGTGGATAGCACAACAAAAGTCAAAGTTAGCTTAGGCCTACCATCGGCCCCATATCCATTCACCTTTCCCACCCATGATCCAACCGGTCGCGATTTCCCGCCCCATATCCATTCACCTTTCGTGCACTCCTTCTCCAGTCGACCCCATAAACGTTCACCTTTGGCGGGATTTAGGTCACATGTGGCAGCTTGTTTAAAGTCAACGGGGGTTCTGCTGAACTGACCCCGATTTCACGGACACCGACCTAAGAGACAGCGTGCAGGCGTTCATACTCGAACGGCGTCATATACGCCAAATACGAATGCCGTCGCTGTCGGTTGTAAAACACTTCGATGTAGTCGAACAAGCTTTGCCGAGCCTCGTCGAAGGTTCGGTATTTCTGATGCCGCACATGCTCGGTTTTGAGCGTATGGAAAAAGCTCTCCATCGCTGCGTTGTCGTGGCAATTACCTTTACGGCTCATGCTCGGCTGGATATCGTTTTGAGCAAGCAGAGCCTGATAACGAGCGGTTCTGTACTGCACGCCCTGATCGGTATGGAGCAGCAGGCCAACAGGCTTGGCACGCCTGCCCAGGCTCATTTCCAGTGCCAGCGTTGCTAGCTCTTGGCTGGGCTTCTTATCCATTGCCCAGCCAACTATCAGCCGAGAGTAGAGATCCATGATCACCGATAGGTACAGCCATCCTTGAGCGGTCGGAATGAACGTAATGTCCGCCACCCAACGCTCGTTTGGTCGATCCGCATAGAAGCGCCTCAGCAGTCGATGCTCAACGATATGTTCAAACGTTCGCCCGCGACCGGCCTGCTGCCAAACCAAGGTCTGCTTTGTCCTGAGACCGGCCTCTCGCTTCAAACGAGCTATGCGATTGAGGCCTGCACTGTTCCCCTGACTAGTTAGCTCTCGGTGAATACGTATCGGCCCATACGTTTGGCGACTATCACGATGAACCGCCTCGATCTGGCCCAGCAAAATACGGTTTGCCTTCGAACGCCGCGACTCTGCTCGATTGCGCCACGCGTAGTACCCGCTTGGCGAAGCGCCAACCGCTCGGCAAAGCCTGCGGATCGGATACTGGGCAGCATGATCACGAATGAAGGCGTACTTCACACGAGGCTCTTGGCGAAGTACGCAGCCGCCTTTTTTAGGATTTCGTTCTCTTCACGTAATCGCTCCATTTCGCGCTTCAGCTGAGCCACTTCGCTTTCTGGCTCAGCCTGGCGGCCAGAGCCCGGGAACGCGTGGCCCTGCTTCTGGTCAAGCTGCTGCTTCCACTTGTAGAGCTGATTGACCCGGATACCTAGCTCACGCGCAAGCTGCGTGCAGGACTTATCCGAGTCGGTCAGCTGACGGACTGCCTCTCGCTTGAATTCGGGGCTGTAGCGTTGGTACTCGCGTTTGTCTGTCATGGGACACCTTCCTATCTGACGGTATAGTCACATTTGAGGTGTCCGTAAAACCGGGGCTAGATCATGCCTGCAGCCCATAAATGTTCACCTTTTAAATTAAAAGTACCCCTGCAGACGCCTGTATTTACTGGTCTTTTTGCTGCGCTTGGTGACCTCCCCATATTCTTTCACCTTTGCCGCCTTCCCCGCCTCATCGAGGCATTGAATGGTGACTCATATCAGGGGCCTGGTCGGATGCCGACCCGTTGTCAGATCAACAGCGCACGCTCAGCCCCATAAACATTCACCTTTAAAGGGGCTACGCCCTCTCCCCTCCCCATAAACGTTCACCTTTCCCACGTTCCTGGTACTCGACCAGTAGCCTTCAGATGGCCCCATATGCTTTCACCTTTGGTGATGGGGCCCCATAAACGTTCACTTCTGGCTCCCCATATCCATTCACCTTTGACCCCACATCTATTCACCTCTCACCCCATAGCCTTTCACCAATGCTCCCCATAAACTTTCACCCACCCCCCATAAGCTTTCACTTCTCGCCCCATATATATTCACCCTCACCCCATAAACGTTCACCTTCACCCCTATAAAACCCTTTAAAATCAGGTACATAGCAACCTCTAAATATCTGTTTGTTTGTTTAAAAAGAAACAGACATACAGACATAGGATCCAGTCCCAGAAAGTTTTGTCGGTATGTGAAAATATATTGACTAGAATTTAAACAGCGGTTTAACTACCGCAAAACTCGACCGAGCAGACACCTGCAACCGGACCGGACCGGACCGGAGTGGACCTCAAGCACCCGCAGCTCGCGAAAGGTTGTCTGTCTGTTTGTCTGTTTGTCTGTTTTGTTCGATTCTTGATCATTTCTGACTTTCGTCATAGTATCTGTGTAGTTTTTGGAGGCTTGCAGGGGGGGGAAGCATGGGCATGCCGGCAGCAACACCTGGGCAGAACGTCCTGGCGCCAAGCGTTCGTAAGCACGCCGGGGCGATTCACATCAAGAACGACATTTCGTGCCTTCAGCGGAAGGCCTGGAACGTACTTCTGCACAATGCCTACGATGACTTCCCAGACGTGAACCTGCAGCTGCACACCATCCCTGTACGCGACCTTATGGATCTCGCTGGGTTTGACAGTAAAAACGTCAAGTACCTCAAGGATGCGCTTGAGGACATGGTCACCACCAAGATCAAATGGGACATCATCGATCATCAGGGCAAGAGCGACTGGGGTGTGACCACGGCCCTGGCCAGTGCTTCAATCAAGGATGGGATCTGCAGCTACGCTTACAGCCCGCAGCTCCGAGCGAAGCTCTACAATCCGGAGTTCTATGCTCGAATTGACCTGCTGATTATCTCGCGCTTCAGCTCAGGGCATGCCCTCGCTTTGTACGAGAACTGCGCTCGGTACCGAGCAATCAATCAAACACCGGTCCTCCCACTCCCTCTCTTCCGTGAACTGCTCGGTGTCAACAACACCGCCAGCTATGATGAGTTCAAGATCCTCAACCGGGCTGTCATCCAGCCTGCGATCAAAGAGATCAACTCAATATCGGACATCTGCCTTGAAGTCGAGCTGCAGCGCGAGAAGCGCAAGGTCGTTGGTGTGAAGTTTCGCATCCAGGAGAACGTCCAGGGCGCGCTAGCTATTGACTCGCCTTCCAGCTTCAACCACGAGCTGCTGCGAAAATTGCAGGACGATTTCTGCTTGACGGAAACTCAGGCGAAGGAAGCGCTGGCACTCCACTCTGAGGATCGCATCTCCATCGTTATGGATTACGTCCAGGAGAAGTACACCGAAGGAAAAATCAAGGCCGGCGCGAAAGGCATTGCTCCCTACTTCCTCCGTGTTCTGCGCGATGGTGACGTGAAGCTGGCCAAGACTGGGCTCGACAAGCTGCTGCAGAGCGGAGCTCAGACCAATCCCAAAGCCGCTCCGGCTGGGCAACAGAGCCTTCTTCAGGATGACGACGCAGTCCGCCGTGAGTTCAATGCTCAGCGCCGATCGGAGATTGAAGTGCTTCTTGCCGGCATGGATAGTGAGATGCGCAATTCGCTCAACGAGCAGTTTGCAGAAACCCTGACTGGGCAACGCCTCTTGCTGAAAAAGTGGGCCGAGTTCCTCGCCAAAGGCGAAGGTAGTGCCATGGTCGTCAATAACTTCTATATGTTCGTTGCTGAAAAGCTGCTGCCTCCTTACGAAGAGTCGCTTGATCTCTACAGAAAGTCGCTCAACGCTTGAAGTAATGAGTAGGTGGCTTCGGCCCCTACTCTTTTCCCCGCCCTCCTCCACCCCAGCCATCTCGTCCCATCTCATCTCTAACTTGCTGATCTACGATGCGCCTCCGCGGCTGTTCATGCGCTGCCATGGTTTGTCGCAGGGTTCTGCAAGCAGCTCTTATCGCTCGGTTTTCACCATGAAAACCAAGATTGCGGGTGGGGCATACTAAAGGTGAAAGGATATGGGGCGGTATGCAGGCATGTTCTTGTGGGTCTTTTTGAAGGCGTGATTTGCTGTTTTTCACCGTGAAAACTGCAATCCGAACAAGCGCATCAGCTGGTGTATAGCGGCTAAGGTGAAAAGATATGGGGCGTAAAAAAGGGCGCTCAGCGCGCCCTTGGTTGGGAAGATCTCAATCCTCAGATGGTGGATCGAAGTGCTTTTTGATGAGCTCCAGAACCTCCTCTGGGTTTACGCCTTTCGGGCAGTCAAGAGTGATCTTCTGCCCACGCACTTTGAGATCAGCCAGCTCCCGGCCTTTCGCATAGAGCTTCACTGGTACAGGTGGTGCTGGAGGCTGTTCGCTATTCTTCTTCGCCGAGGTCTTGATCCATGCTACAGCGGCTTCCTGGGAGAGCTTGCCGTCAAAGATGAGCTGGGCGGCCTGGACGACCAGGTCCTTGTGCCCTTCATCTGCCAGCGCTGCGAGATCAGCAACATGCTTGGTACCGATGAATGCCGGGTCATCTTCGAGCAGCGTAAGCACCTCCTCGGGGAGCTTGAAATAGGCCAGACAGCGACTGATGGTGGCCATGCTGCGGCCTACCCGGCGAGACAGTGTCATCTGGTTCTTCACGGTCTTTTGGTCCAGCAGGTTCTTGTAACTCAAGGCCCGCTCGAAGTCCGTTAGAGCTTCCTGCGAATCATTGTCGGTTACAGCAAGTACGGCCGCGTCTTCATCGGAAAGATCGCGGACATACGCTTCAATTTGGTTCCATTGAAGAATCTCATGCGCTCGCCAGCGCCGCTCACCACCGACGAGCTCAAAGCGGCCATCGGCCTTAGGCCGAACCACGATTGGGTTGTTGAGGCCGCCGTTCGCCTGTATGGAGTCCGCCAGCAGACTCAGAGCGGCTTCGTTAAAGATCCTGCGCGGCTGGTATGGGCTCCGATCGATCACTTCGATATCGAGCAGGGTTACCCCTTCCTTGGCCGGGATGAACTGGCCTTCTAGAGGCTTATGAGGAGCGATAACCGAATTTTCACCGTGAAAACCTGACTTGTTTTCACGGTGAAAACTTTCTGCTGTGGCCGGGGGATTATCCACTGAGGAACCATCATCCAGAAGGCCCTGCGCGGCAAGGATCTCGCTCATAGACCGGCCTAGGTTGGCTGCGGGAGCTTCGGCCACAGGCACGCCTTGGATATGAGTAGGCTTACTGGACCCTAGAGGACGTGATGATTTCATTTCGTTGCCTCCAAAACGGTTTGGATTCGAGCAACCACTTCGGCGAAGACTTCTCGAAACGCGCCTGCCGAATTCTCCCCAGCCTGACGCCAAAGGGATACAGGAATACCCTCTTCAAGGCTCTTGGAGTAGTCCTCGTTGTGATACAGCGGACTTTTCGTCACCTTGCCTGGGAATAGGTCGCAGAGCCGTTCCAGGTTCGCTTGGATCCGCGGGCGGTTGCGGATGTACATTGTTGGAATCGCGATTATCTCCGGTGACCGCTGAAAATCTTTTGCGAATTCATTCAGGCGGAATGCAAGGCGGGAGAGGGCGCGGAAAGAAAACTTGTCCATGCGGATTGGGCAGACGAGGAAGTCCGAAGCAATCATGGAATTGCGCGATAGCATCGTGCCAGATGGAGCGTTGTCCATGATGATCACATCGTAGCTCGACAGATCACAATGCGGCAGCTTACCGGTCCTGGCTTGCTCAATAAAAATTGAGTAGCGGAAGTCGCTGCCATTGGCGTTCCTGAGGACTAGGTCCATCTCGTCCATTGTCACTTCCGCCGGTATTAAATGCGGGCCAAACTCTCCGAACGGCTTCTTGATAACCTCATCCAGTGTCATCGGGGCGTAGGTGTTCCCGACGCGCATGAGGTTGCCAAGATGGCCATCTACTGCGCGATTACCTGGTACGCCTACTTCTTCAAGCTCAGATGCTGTGAGATCGGGGTCGTAGCCAAGCATGCTTGTTACATCGGCCTGCGGATCATTGTCGATGATCAGGGTCTTCAGTCCCATTAGGCTGAACTGAATGGCCAGATTGCAGGCCGTCGTTGTCTTTGCTGTGCCGCCTTTCTGCACATAGACAGCCATGGTGATCTGTCGCTGCAGAGCTTTTACTCCGCCGATCTCGCGCCGAATATTAGCAATCCGGAATATGTCCGAGGCACCGTAACCACGAGCCTCAACCGAACCGCGGGGAATCCGGCGGATGTCGAGATTGTGTTCTCGGACGATCTCTCCAAGCCTTACCGTACCGATCTGCAGGCACTCCGCCACGAATTTTGCTGGATAGAGCTGGTTTTCGAAGTCCGCGAAGGGGTAGTGGTCTACGCCGTACTCATTGTTTTCCATGTAGATGGCTCCGACTTTGGGTTAGGTGGCCAAAAAGTAGGACAAACCCAAGGCGAAAGCAAATAATTTTGGTAACGCCATGGGTTTATTGGGTAGAAACATGCCTTAAACCCATGGTGAGCAGGCTTTTTGACACGCGGGGATAGGCCGCGTGTGACCTAAAAAACCCCCACATCTATACATTTAGGTCACTTTTGACTTTCATTAGTTGATCTTTTCGATTTGCTGTGTAGTATAGGTGCACAAGTGCACCGCGGAGAGGATGGCATGACTGCCGAAGAAACCAACGGGGCAGTGCTCCGAAGGCTTATTGAAAAGGCCGGGATGACACAGCTGGAAGCGCTGGAGCTGATGAACGTGGGACAGGCCAAGCCGATCGCGGTGAGCACCTGGAAGGCGTACCTGGCGAGTCGTGAAAGCAAGCGGTGGCGTGATTGCCCTGAAACGATCTTGGCGCACGCGAAAAACAGACTGGGCGCTGATAGTCGTAGTTTGATAGAAAAAAACCAGACAACGGATACGCAGGGTAGGGGGCAGTGATGGCAAAACAAGTTGAGATGCCGCTCGATCGCTTCGAGCGCGACCTGGTTCAGGGCAGCACGAAGAAGGCTATGTCGGGATCGAAAAGCCGTGATCTCTGGCAGGTGGATCCCCGCGAACTGAAGTTCATGTCGGGCTTTAATGCGCGCACTCCGCGCCCTGGTCTGGAAGCGCATATCCGGGCACTGGCGGACTCGATGAAGTCCGAAGGCTACTACATGGACAAACCCATCGCGGTGTACATCGCTCGCGAAGGTGATCAGGAGGTCAAGTACGTCTCCGATGGCCACTGCCGGACCAAGGCCGTGCTTCTGGCTATTCAAGAAGGCGCCGAGATCGAAACGATTCCTGCGGTACCGGAAGAGCGCGGCGTCTCCCTGGAGGACCTGACCGTAAAGCTGTACCGCAGCAACACCGGTTTGCCCCTGACGCCTTACGAAACGGGCCTGGTTTGCAAACGCCTGATTCGCTACGGCCTAGAGCTCGAACTCGTCGCCGATCGGATGGGCCTCGGTACGGCCTATGTCGATGGCCTGCTGATGCTCGTAGGGGGACCGAAATCTATTCGTGATGCCGTTATCGACGACCGAATCTCGGCCACTGAAGCGGTCAAGCTGCTGAAGACGCATGGCGACAAGGCCGTCGAGGTTCTTGAGCAGATGCTTGCTGCAGCACAGGCCCAGGGCCGGAACAAAGCGACTGCGAAGCACGCGCCTGGCGCAGCAATCAAACGAGTGGTGAAGAAGCACTCTGACTCGCTCTACCAAGCCGCGAAGACCGTACGCCAGGATCCTGGATATATCTCCCTGGCAGTCGAGACCCGTCTGCTGCTCGATGAGTTGTTGCGCACACTCGACAAGGCCGAGAAAGATCTGGCGTCTGTCGATTCCGACGCGCCCGAAGAAGAACAGCGGCAAGCTTAGGTGCTTGCCGTTTTTTCACCGTGAAAACTGAAAGCCAACCTAAGGATACTTAGCGATGAAGAGCTTCTTGATTGTTGCTGCAATGTTTCCCATGTTGACCACTGCGGCTCTGGCAGAAACCGGATCGAACATTTTCCTGGCGGGTAAGGTATTCCAAGGCGACGAAGTTGTCGCTTCGTTTGCCGCGCCGACCCTTCTGGGGAATACCCTTCCCGTTAAAGACCAGGTCCTCCATAGCTATATCGAAAAAGCTGTAAGCGACGGCAACAAGACGCAGTTGATCCCGGGCAAGCATGCTACGGGCCTCGATATGACGATGACACCGACTGCTGTGGTTGGTGAAAACGTGATCGTCGCTGTAAAGGGCTCGCTGGCTACGCTGGAGGGGTTTGATAAGGCGCCTTTGGCTGGTACTGATCTGGCGATTGATTTGCCGAAGATGCGCCGAAACGAGTTCAGTCAGTCGTTCGAAATCAAAAAGGGTCAGCCTCTGGAGTTCGCCTTTGGCGGCTGCACCCTGGTCGAGGGCACCCCGACCAATTGCAGCCACAAATTGGTTCTTGAAGCCTCTGCAAACAACTGATTCTGCCGGTGGCCTGGCTTTGCCAGGCCGCTTGTTGGAACGAAAAGGAGCAATATCGATGCAAATGCTCGAAGCTGGCGAAGTATTGGAAGTAAAAGGCGATGAGATGGCCAACCGTATGTTGTCCGATGGTTGGACGTTGCTCGCTGTTGTCAGTGGGAATAACCCTCGCGACCTGCAGGCCTCGATGGTTACGTATGTGCTGGGCCGCAAACCAATGATGAACCCAAAGATCCCTGAGCGGACTGCTCTACAAGGAGCGTTGGATAATGCCACAGAGGACGAATTTCTTGCCCTTGCTGAGCTGGGTGAATGGATGGCCAAGCATCAAAGGGTTTTGATGACCGGAAGGGCGAATGGAATTCGCATCGGTACAACTCGAGAGGTTCAGAAGTTCATGCTAGACAGCCTTGCACCTGAGGTCGCGGGGACGGTTGCTGGCAACTTGGTACTCCTGCCCAACTGATCGAGGTAGACGATCATGAGCAAAGACATCATCACCGTCCGAGAGCGCTCAAGTTGCCGGTGTGAAGGGCCGGCTCCGTGCTCGTGCCCTCCGTATGACGAGTTAGTTTTTGCAGTGAATGGCAAAGAAGGTTTCGGATCTGGCGATTTGGTCATGGACCCGAAAAGCGGTGAAGAATTCTTTGCGTGCCGTTTCATGGGGCGCGAGTTCCGGGCGGGCGGTGCGTCTGACGCGAGAGACCGACTGCGCATTCATTTTCTTGGATTCAAAAACGTCCAGGTCATTTAGGAGGTTAGGCGTGCCGCTCTATAGCGTTGTCGATGAAGGGTACGAAGTGGAGGTGTATCGCACGCTCAAGGCAGCATGCGCAGCAGCAGCCGACTCAAGCCTGTTTGTCGTTCCTGAGGATGAGTTTGACGGCGAAGCCCCGCAGGTTCCTGCGACCGCCACTGCAATCAAGAAGGCTGTGCGCGCCAAGGGCGAAGTACGTCTGTCGGACGATGGCGGGCGTGACCGGAAGTACAAGATCACGCGGCACAATTGATTCCGAGGAGACGGATGTGAACCTTCAGCAAGCAAAAGCCCTACGCCAGTGGATTCGCGACGTTAACCAGCTTGGCGAACGGTATGGCTACGAGGATATGGCCGGCACGCCAGACTATCCCGATCCCGAGTACATCGAGCGTTTCGAGGCCGGTGAGACCCCGGCCCAGGTGATCGCCACTGACTTCGGCGGCCAGACCCCGAGCTGCTGAACATGAAGGAAAATCCTATGGCACACAGCAAACGCAACAGTTTGACTCAGGCTTCAGGCATCACGGCTGATCTAGTCTTGGAGCTTGGAACCTACTACAGCGCCCAGGACATGCGTAAGGTACAGACGGGCCTTACTACCGCTGCCCGTGAAGTCCGTGCTCTGACCCAGTACGGCTCGCTACTTGGGCGCCTGGGCGAGAAACTTTCCCCCGAGCAACGGGAGCTTTTAACCAATGCTGCAGCGCTTCTGGATTCGGTCAAATACAACGTGCAGCACGCAAAGGAGCGCAAGGCTCGCGACGAGAAGGCGAAAGCCAAAAAACGCGAGCTGTGGGAGCGACAAGCTGAGCAGCTGGTCAAGACGAACTTTGCCATGCCTATGGATACCGTGAGCGAGCAGTTGCAGATCCTTGAGCTTTACCTCGTAGCCAGGGTTGTTCTGGGGCATGCGGTCTACATGCAGGACCACTCCCGGCTGCGTAGGGTGATGCAGGAGGAACCGCCGCGTTCTTCACATTACACCGCTGCGCAATTGCGTCGAAGTGAGGTTTCGAGCCTCGCCGCGGATTTGCGATCTGCCTTCCGTGACTATTTAAGCTGGGATCTGGAGCGGACGCCCGCCCAGCGTCTGGACGAGTTGCAGGCGAGCCTGGGTATGTATCGCGCCGAGACTCTTGCACAGCCTCAAGCCGTAGAAACTATCCGCATCTGGACCGACGCGCTTCAAGGCGCAGCCTTTATTGCGAGCGTGATGGCCACGGTCAGACCCCCTAAATAGAAAAATGCACTCTGCGCGGCAGCATATGAAGTTCGCCGTAAAGTGTACGTGTTTTGAATTCGAACGCAGAATTTCTTACTATCAGACTTCCAGAATAAGCGAGCCATGCTATGTCTCTGATTAACGAGTACCGTATCACCGAGCAGGCCATCAAAGAGCTTCAGGCTCGTTTAGCCAGCTTGCAACAAGATGGCCGGATGAATGCAGAGCTCGAATTCGATACCAAGCTGCGCGCTTTGATGTCTGAATACAATAAATCTCTCCGTGATGTCATCAATTTGCTAGATCCGCAAGCACAAAACCGCAGTTCGAAGACTCAACCGACTTCTGGGCGCCGTGAGCGGCAGTTGAAACGCTATCTCAACCCCAACACGAATGAGGTTGTTGAAACGAAGGGCGGTAATCACAAGATTCTGAAAGAGTGGAAAACCCAGTTCGGCGCCGACGTGGTGGAGTCCTGGCTGCAGTCGTAGTTGCTATAGCGATACAAACTAAAAGGTGAGCACAAGGCTCCCTCTTTTTTATTGCCGATCATTATTCGCCGCCTAATGTAACTTTTGACCTCGGCTTAAAATTCTTCGACTTCAATCGTACCTTTTGGACATCAGAAGCTAGCGGTTTCACCTTTCCGGCAGCGTCGCCTGAGACTTTTCTCGCGTAATGTTCTCCCGCGGTCTCGTCACTTCCATGCCCCATCAGGGCGGCGACCTCGGCCTTGCTGTTGCCGGCCAGTTTGGCATTAGCCGAGAACTGATGTCGCATTGAGTACAGCGTCGGATACTTCATGCGTTTGCCAAAGCAATGCCTGGTGGCGTACTTCATGTAGTCGCCCATCCGCTCCTGCAGGGTGTCGAAGGGGAGCTCGCCGGCGTAGCCTTCCAGCATCGAAATCATCTCGTGGATGTCGCCTAGCTCGTCGGCTGTCAAATCTCCCAGATCTAGGGAGCGGAATGTGCCATTGCCGCGGCCGTTCGTGGCCTTCGCGTTCTCAACATTGAGCACGGGGCGGCCGTGGATCTCCGTCACGCCGGCTGACTTCCATTCTCCCGGGCGCAGACCGACCAGGTAGGTCGCTTTCAACCAGGTTTTCAACGGGCGCGCATAGCGGTGTTTGCCCTCGTGCAGCTCAAGGTACGAAAGCAGACGTTGGTAGTCGGCTCGCTTAAAGCCTTTCTGCTTCTTGGAGGAGGTCTGAGTCCCTTTTCGAAGGGTGCCCTCCGATGAGGTCGTATCCAGCATCTGGAGAGCGGCCTGGAGCTCTTCCTGGACGACTTTCTCCTCAGTCGCCGCCATACGCTCAGTGAACAGATGCCGTAGGGCGTTCTTGTACTGCTTCCAAGTGTTGCGGGCGATCGAGGGCTTACGGGTGATGAGGTGCTCGATCACCGTGAGCGGCGGTACCGAATGGGGGGAGTCGATGCCGTATGCCTGGGCAGCTTGTGAGCAGACAGAGAGGGCCTTGATGACGTACTGCTCATTCGTTTCCGGAAGTCTACTCGGAATCATAAGTTTTATTTGGCTACCCCCGTTACTCGGAACCGTAAACGTCTCCAAGTAACGTACCAGATGCAGACTATTGTCGCCAGAATCCTTCGTTCGATACCTGTGTTGACCTATTCGGAAACTGACGTTGCTGAGTTCGTCATCGGACCATCGGCGAGTGCATCAGCCGCTGCGAGTGAACTGGCAGCTGTGACCTAAACGAGTCGGCGTGTCTGGGTATTTGTCGGCGGAGTAGGGCGGTGCTGCAGACGAATGTCGCATGTGACCTAAAAGGGGGGCGGCTCTCGGAGGCACAGTAGCTGCGGCATCTAGGCATGGCTAGGGGATGGCCACGGGTGACCTATTTAGCGGACCGAAGGCGTTTTAGGTCACCACTGACCTATATGGGCGTGGGTTGGTGTTGAGTGGTGGGTCACTTCTGACTATCATTGGCTTATCTAGCGACTTTCGTTGCTGTATAGTCTCGCTATAAAGCGTGGTTTACCTCTGGTCAGCGCTTTATCCATCAACCAACCGAGCAGATACGATGAAGAACCGAGTGATTGCTGGCTCTCTGCTTGTCGCTACGTTGTTGTCCGGGTGCGCTGCGACTGGCCGTAGTGGCGACAAGAGCTACAGCGACGATCCCGCCTACCAGAAGCTTCAGGAAACAGCGAAGAATATCCAGCAGTCCCTGACTCAGCTCGCTGAGGCTGAGCAGTACGACAAGATGAAGAATCGGCCTTCGCAGCCGCGGATCTATGCCCAGATCCGTGGTATGGAACAGGTCGTGACCATGCCTTGGCATGGCTCTCTCGAGCAGGCGGTGAGCAAGCTCGCCTCGTTCTCTGGCTACGAAGTGAAGTTTATGGGCAAGCCGCCGGCTGTCCCGATCCTTGTGCAGATCGGCGAGTCTCCCGCGAGCGTTTCAGACCATCTGCGCAATGTCGGCATCCAGGCCGGCGTACGGGCTGACATCGTAGTGAACCCTTCGCTTCGCGTTGTTGAAGTGAGGTACACCGATGGCGCCGTTTAAGTGTGGCCTGCTGGCTGGCTGCCTGTTGGCCGCGTCCGGCGCATTTGCAGGACAGGACGCTGCGCCACCGGACTTGTCGGGTGTGCTCACCGGCAGCACCAATGCCGCTCATGAGTCGAGCATTGAAAGTGACATTCCGCCCATTCGCCTGAGTTCTCTGAAAGAAGCGGCTCTGGGATATGGCGTTCGCAGCGGATTGGCCCGTCGCTCTTATGAGATTGGCAAGATGCTGTCTGCTAACGAGTCCCTTCTAGACGGCATTTTTAATTTCGCTGCTCTCGTTCTTGAGCGCAATGTCATGCCGCCGGTGTTGTCCTACGGTCAAGCGAGTTTGAACTTGCCTGACGCCGAAACTATCCGCATTGCGGACGCTACTTATCGCATTGAAAGTCAAGCAAGGTTTGTAACGGTGCCGACTAACTGGCGCGATTATTTATTGCGCGACTTCCAATATCAAATCGAAGTTCCGGCTACCAGCCTGCTGCCGAAAAACGATGCAGAAAAGAAAGTCTGGGAAAAATATGTTTCCCAAGGCTGGGACATCGGATTTAAGCAGGCCGACGAGATTTTTGGTCAATCATTGGCACGGCTGGAGCGGGATTATAAAGGCATGGTTCTTTATAAGAGCCTTCTTGCCAAGGGCATGATTAGCAAGCCCTATGTTGCCGAATCGAAGATGGGCGTTACCGGCAATGGTAACGAGATCAACATCAATGACCGGATTCTCCGCATTACAGCAAAGCCTCAGCTTCAGACCAACCCGGCGATCTGGAAACCGGTGGCGGTGCCGCGATGAACGTCGTGACCGTTGCCCGTGATCGTCTGTCCGGATACCTCATGAAAGGAGAGCCGGCTCGTTTTAACGATGCCGACTTCGACCAGGTGCTCATCCATGCGATGGACATGGAGGCCTCGGACATCTACTTCAAGACCTCCCGTCCGGTGGTCGCCCGCGTGCATGGCCGTCTGGTCCGCCTGACGACCAGGCCTCTGCAGCATGCTGAAGTCGTTCGTCTGGTAGTGCTGATGTATGGGGCGAACGCCGAGGTTGAGCTTCGCAAAGGCACCCCTCTGGACCAAGCCTTCTCGGTGAAGGTGAACCGTGAGATGGACTATCGCTTCCGCTGGTGTGCCACTGGCGTTCGAATCGATGGTGCTTTCGGTATCTCCGTGGTCATGCGGGAGCTGAAGGAGGTTCCGCCTGCAGCTCGGGAACACGAGTATCACCCGGATCTTTGGCGGGCACTCTTTCCCCTGCAGGGCCTTGTCTTCATCACGGGAGAGACCGGCGCCGGCAAGACGACAACACTCGCGTCCTGGATTCGAAAAATCGCAGAGGATCCGGAGTCCGATACGCACATCGTCTCGTTCGAGGCGCCGATTGAGTACCGCTTGGATTCTCTGTCCACCACCTCCTGTGAGATCGACCAGTCGGACGTGCCGGCTGACGTCGCTTCGTTCGCCTTGGGAGTCGTCAACGCGCTTCGACGAGATCCGGACGTGATTCTCGTAGGCGAATCGCGAGACGCCGAAACTATCAAGGCCGCGGTGCTGGCTGCCCAGACAGGCCACCTTGTCCTCAGCACACTCCACAGCAACAGCGTGCCGACCACGTTCCTGCGGCTGATCCAGGCCTGCCCGGTCCAGGAGCTCTACTCGATCATGGGGGCTGTGATCGGGAACATTGAGATCATCGTTTGCCAGCGCCTAGTGCGCTCCACAGATGGTCGCCGCTGCGCAGTGCGTGAACACCTAGTGTTCAACAGCCATATCCGCAACGAGCTGCTCAAGACGGCCGCGACCAACATCTCGCTGTTGCCATACCGCGCCGGTCAGCTTCTGGCGCAGTTCGGCCAGTCAATGCTGCAGGACGCGGAGCGACTGCACGCCGAAGGGCGTATTGATCGTACGCAGGTCGAGTTGTTCCGGGCGGAGGACGAGGCTGCCGACGCTACCTCGTTGGCCACGCTGGGGGAGGTGGCTCATGCCTAGAAAGAACGAATGGCGCAATACCGCGCTCACGGTGCGGTTCTTCATCTTCGACGCAAGAGCCGCGTTTCCATTTGCCTTAGGCCTTTTGCATATCACCTGGTGGACGATGGGCACGGCGCTCGCCGTGTTCGTGTTCTTCGGGGCGTTGGAGTGGGTGGGAATATCAGTAGTGGTTGCTCTACGCATGCTGCGCAGTTGGATCGCAGGACCAGTCCGGTACGGCGTCGCGTGGTGGCATAAGCCTCAAAGAAAAATCAGATAAGGGGAGCGTAATGGCTTCGAAAAACAATCGTCCGGCTTCGTCCGGTGCTGACGACGTAGTTCTCGCTGTAGTCGATGATGGCTTCCGCCAGATGAAAGGCTTGGAGGCCAATGGCGCTCTCGTGGCGCATCCCTCCTTGGCCCGGGCTGGCTTCACCTTATCCCTTATCGGCGGTGGTGATGGGGATGCTGGCCTTGGTGGTTACCAGACCAGCGGGCGCGAATACACGGTGGATCCGCAAATCGACGGTGAAGACACCCGCTTCGACGATTTCTCTACCAGCGAAATCAACCGGGTTCTGGTGCACCACACCCTGCATACGCTCGGGTTGTCCGGCAAGCGAGTGGTACTTGCCACCGGCTTGCCGTTCCAGTCGTTCTTCATTGCCGGGAGCAGTGAGCCCCATCAGTCCCTCATCGATCGCAAGATGGAGAACCTCTCCCAGCCCGTAGAGCCGTTAGGCGGGCTGCAGCCCATCCAGATCATCCAGCAGCGGGTGACAGCGCAGGGCTTGGTGGCCTACATCGATTACGTCGTCGACGACAACGGCAACTTCAAGTCCGACGTGGAGGTGGATGCTCCCGTTGCCGTGATCGACATTGGCGGCCGCACCACTGACTGCGTCACCGTCTATGGCGGCGGCAAGCTGGATCACGCGGGTTCGGGTACCGGTGTTGTGGGCATCAGCAATGTCTACGACATCATCGAGAACGAGCTCAAACGTAAGTTTGGGGCCAGCAAGATCCGCCTCTCCACGCTGGAACACGTGGCGAGGTACCGCAACATCCGCCTGAGAGGGCAGCAGCATGACGTCGGCGACATTGTCGACGCCGCGGTTGCGGAGATCTCGCAGCAGATCATCCGGGAGTCGAAGCGCCGGATTGGCGACGCCGCCGAAATGCAGGCGGTGATCCTGGTGGGTGGCGGTGCTGCCCTCATGTCCAACTGTTTGAAAGAAGCCTTCCCGCACTTGCTTGTGCCGGAGCGTCCGGAGTTCTCCAACGCTCGCGGCATGCTCAAGTACCTGAAGATGGAAATCGATGTCGAGGCGCTTCTCCAGGAACTGGCCGGGAAATCCCCTGCAGAGCAGCAGCGGGCGACCCTGGCATTGGAGGCGATGTCGGAATCCTCGGGGCAGGGGGCCTAACTCATGGCCAGGACGACCAGCAAGAGTTGGGAGCGTTACGGGCGGAGATTTCTTCTCCGCCTTTCCTTCAAGCGTCCTGCTGAGCTGGCTGTTATGGATGAGTTCGATCGACGATCAGCTGAACTCGGTAAGCCTGACAAGGAATACCTGAAGCTCTGTCTTGCCGTAGGAAATCAAATCCTTTCAGCAAAGGCTTTAGGCTCTGTTAGTGTTGCGTTATCAAACAACGAAAGTAATAATACGCGAAAAGACGAAGCACGATTTTCAGACAATGAAAGTCGCGTTGAGACCACAGTTGTGGGGCGGCAGCAAGCCCAGGAGCCGGAGCCACCGAGTGTGTCCCGGAACGCTGTTCAGCAGGAGTGCGAGGCAACGCTTCCACCGGCTGCTGAACAGGTCAGGGCACCGTCCGCCAAGGGGCTCCTTGGCGGAATCATGAGGCACGGCTAGACACAAGACATAGGGGCTTCAAGGCGGATGAAAAAATTAGTTTTGATTGCGGCGGTGATGTTGCCCGTTGCGGCTCATGCGGGTTTCTTCGTCACGGAGGAGCCTCCGGTGCGTGCAGCGCCGTCTCCTGCTGTGCCGACGGCTGTCAGTCGCCCTGCACCTGCTGCAGTGACCTCTGCAGCCCCACCGACAGTTGGGATTCAGACAGGAACAACCAGCGGTGTGCCGGTTGCTCCGGTGCCGCCGGCGAACATCGGCGGCTTCACGCTCTTGGCTGTCACCTTCGTTGGCCAGCCCTCTGGGGAGGTCGAGATTCGCCGCGGTTTCGGTCGCCAAGTGCGGCTAACCGAAGCGCTGAAGCAGATTGCGCCGGTGGGTTGGCATGGCTACCTGAAGGCGGAAATGGTTGGCCGTGTCGACAAGGGCAGGCTGGTCGATTGGCGAGGTGGCCGCCGTTGGGTTGAGGTACTCGACATTCTGGCGACCGAGCAGGGGCTTTCTGCTGAGGTTGACTGGAACAAGCGCGAGATCTTCGTCGGTGAGAAGCGGTCGGTGTACGCGCCGGCGACTGCCGTCGCAGCAGTTAAAGCGACGCCTCCTAAACCTCAGTGGGTGGCGAAGTCGGGCAGCACGCTCAAGGCCTCTGTCCTGGCGTGGGGTGAAAAAGCGGGTTGGGATGTGGTCTGGAACGCCGACTATGACTACCCGATCAAGGCCTCGCTGACTTTCGAAGGGTCTTTCCTCGACGCAATTACCACGCTCTTCCGGAGCTACGAGAAGGCTGAAAAGCCGTTCTGGGTCGACGTATACCAGAAGCAAACTCCGCCCGTCCTGGCTATCTCAGCGAGAAACTGACCATGAATTTGAAGCCTTTGATCGCGAGCTTCCTGCTCGTAGCCGCAGGCGGCTGCTCGATTACCAACGTCAACGACACCATGCGTCGTGCCGAGGTCGCGAGCGAGTCGGCTGAAGGCCTCGCCGCCAGTATGCGGTCGCGCCAGGATACGCCGGCGAGGCCTACTGTTCGCTACTCCGAAACCCCATGGGTATCGACGCGCCCGATCAACCTGAAGATCGATGGCCTTCCGGATGCGCTGAACTGCGATATCACCTACTCGCCAACAGTTGACGTGGACATCTTCCAGGTTGGCCAGGAAATCACCAAGTGGTGCGGTATTCCGGTTCGGGTCACCCCGGATGTCACGCTGTCAGGCAGCAGCGCTTCCAGTTTCTCGCTGCCAGCGCTGAGTGTGGACCAGCAGGGCGGCATGGGGCTTCCGCCCTTGCCAGCCCTGCCTCAGGGGGGCTCGACTCAAGGGACGTCTTCCGGCGGTCGCAATCTGGTCATTAGCGGGCTGAAATGGAAGGGCGGCCCGGCCAAAGGACTTCTGGACATGGCTACCGTGCGCCTAGGCTTGTCCTGGAAATACAGCGCCGCAGAAAACCTCGTAACCATTTTCTACGTCGACACCAAGACGTTCCGCTTGTACGCAATTCCTTCGGTCACCGACATGACCTCAGTCGTGTCTTCGGGGACAACTTCTGCAGCCGGTGTAAGCAACTCTGGTACCAGTAGCTCCGGCAGTGGCGGTGGAATATCGGGTAACTCCGGCAGTTCGCAGTCCACCGGCGTCACCATTAACACCGATATCACCAAGGACATCGGTAACAGTGTTCAGTCGATGCTCACCCCGGGCGTCGGCCGCATGTCGATGTCCAGCTCCACTGGCACGATGACGGTGACGGACACCCCGGAGGTGCTTGCTCGTGTCGGTGACTTCCTCAACGGCGAAAACAGCAATATCACCAAACAGGTCCTCCTCAACGTCAAAGTCCTGAGTGTGACGTTGACCGACAAGGATGACCTCGGCATCGACTGGAACCTGGTTTACACGGCCGTAAACGGCAAGTGGGGCGTCGGCTGGAAGAATGTCACCCAGGCGGATGCCGCAGCCGTACAAGGCTCGGTCAGCATTCTCGACACAAGCAGCCAATGGGCCGGATCGAATTTGCTGGTAAAGGCACTGGCTCAGCAAGGTCGCGTTTCTACCATTACCAGCCCGTCCGTGACTACGCTGAACCTGCAGCCGGTACCGGTCCAGGTCGCTCGCCAGACGAGCTACCTGGCCAGCATTCAGACGACCACTACGGCTGACGTAGGTTCGACCACTTCGCTGACCCCCGGGACCGTCACATCCGGCTTCAACATGAACCTGCTTCCTTACGTGATGCCGGGTAAAGAGCTCCTGCTGCGCTACTCGATCAATCTCAGCGCGTTGAAGCAGATCCGTCAGGTTTCCAGCGGCGACAACACCATCGAGATTCCGGAGGTAGACAACCGAATCTTCTCGCAGATGGTCAAGCTGCGTTCCGGCGAGACGTTGGTCCTTTCGGGCTTCGAACAATCCGTGGACAACGGCAGCAAAGCCGGTGTGGGTAGCGCGAGCAACTGGCTCATGGGTGGCAGTCTCAAGCGCGACAACACCAAGGACGTCATCGTCGTCCTAATCACTCCGATCGTGGAAGGTTGATCATGGGCCCGATGGAGGATGAGGTCATCTCGACGCCAGTCACCGTGACCACGGTGAACGGGCAGAGCTTCGTCAGCGGGCTGTTCTGGCAGCCCCTGAGCAAGCCGCGGGCCTACATGCAGGAAGCCAGGGAGATTGGCAAGCGCGAGAAGATGGACATTGTGGCGATCCGCCACGGGAGCATCATCCAGGCCGGATTCGTCTCGAAGAATGCCGGAGTGACCAAGGGCATGTACAGCCTCGCGGCCACGCTGGCCGGTGCCCTTGGTGAGTCCTGGCTCGGTGTGTTCGCCCTTGGCGGCGAGCGTTACGCGCTGGTCGGCGTGAAGGACGGTGCGATTCTTCCAGGTTGCGACGTGGTGGGTGACCAGGAGGAGATCCGGGAGAAGCTGCAGGTCTTTTCGGCGTTCTTCACCGACGAGAGCGACAAGTTCTTCTCCCCGCCCGAGTTTGGGCTGTCGAGTAACGAGCTTTACCTCGACAAGGTATTGGTCGCATCCAGCCTTAAGAAGGAGTACCGCCTCAAGCAGTTGACGTTCGGCCTTACTTCCAAGGAGTGGGGTGTCGTTGGTGTTCTGGCTGTCGTTGCCCTGGTCGGAGCCGTTGGGTTCTTCCAGTGGCAAGCTGCGGAAGAGAAGCGGATCCGCGAGGAGCGGATTCGTATTGCAGAAGAGCAGCGCCTGGAACTGGAGCGCCTGAACGAGAAAGCTAAGCAGGAACAAACGCTGCAGGCGCTAGAGCACCCCTGGGCCAAGATGGCCGGTGTCGACGACTTCTGGCGCGGCTGTTTTACCCAGGTCACCAAGCTCTCTCTGGCTTTCAATGGGTGGGTATTCCAGTCGGCCCGTTGTTCGTTCGACAAAGTCGACGTCACCTATTCGCGCACAGGTAACGCCACGGTTGGTGACTTCATCATCGGCGCCGCTCCGCGCTTCCCCGGTGCTGAGACCGCCTTCTTCGAGGAAGGCCAGGCTGCAGCGGTGCATGTGCCTCTCGATATGGGGGTGGGCGGGGACGAGGATCTCGAGCAACTGAATCCGCTGTTGAACAGGTTCTCGTCGCATTTTCAGCGTCTCGGCCTGAAGCCTGCCATCAACGAAAAGGCAACCGAAGAGCAGCGTCAGGTAATGCCCGGCGAGGATCCCAACGATCCCAACGCGCCGAAGAAGCCCGAGCCGTTTTGGCGTGCCTTCACCTTTAGCTATGAGTCGCAGCGGGCGCCGAACGAGACCCTATCCGGTCTCTCGGGGCCCGGGCTCCGGCTGACCGAAATTTCGGTAAACCTCAACTTCGAATCGGCACAACTGACCTGGACGGTCGATGGAGAGATCTATGCCCAAAAATAAGGTGCCAGCTGCGCTCGTGATCGCGCTGTTGGCTGCATCGTCCGGAGCGATCGCTGCCGATGCGACTGTCGGTGACCTGACTCAGCTCCAAGGTCAGGTGTTGCTCAAGAAGGCTCAGGTCGACCTGGCCAGGCAGGAAGATGAGCTGCGCAAGCTCAAGGGCGGTGTTGCTGGTGGCGTTCCGGTGGGGCTTTCGTCCAGCGGGATCGCCGACGCGGGCACGCCTTCAGTTCGGTCTGTCGCAGGCGTCAACGGCAAGCTGTACGCGACGTTCGTTTATTCCTCCGGAATCACGGCGGACGCCGCTGCCGGCGAGACAATCCCCGGGGGGTTCAAGGTTGTCCATGTCACTGTGGACAAGGTGGAGCTGCAGCAGGGTGGCCGACGATTCCAAGTTGGCTTTGCGTCGCACGCGCCGTCGACGGGTGTCGCGGCCGGTATGAATCCTGGTATGGGGCAGCCTGGGTACGGTGTACCTCAGCCGATGCTTCCTGGTTTGAATCCGTAAAGGCGATCGGAGAAGGCACATGGGCGTTCCTGCGCTTGCATCCATCGAAACACCTCGCGAGGTGCTCACCGCTCCCGGCGGCAAGTACGCTATCGATGAGAAGCTGCGGGATCTGGTATGCCTGACCGATGACTTGGTGCTTCACGTATCTGCCTCGCATCTCGGCGACCCGTATGTGCTCGGTTTCATGGAGCGTCTGGGGCGCAGCAAGGTTCGCTTCACCCTGCAGAAGCATCCTTTGCCGGAAATCCGCGAGCTCTATGCAAATGCAGCGGCCGTGCGGCCAGCGATCTCCGTCGCCAAGCCGGTCGGCCTGATCGAGGAAACCACGCCACGACAGGTTCAGGTGCAACGTCTGGTAAAGGACGCCATGACCTGCGGGGCGAGCGATATCCATCTGACCATCGATAAGACTCGCCATACGGCGCTCGTCGAATACCGAGTGAACGGTGATCTGGTCGTCAAGGACCAGATCCGGGCGGAAGATGGCCAGGCCATCGCTTCGACCATTTATCAGTCGATGTGTGATGTCGCGGATCCCACCTACAACGACCTGCAACCCCAAGACGCGCGTCTGAAGCAGTCCTTCGTGAAAGCCTGGGGTCTGTATGGCGCTCGCATCGCGACTCGGCCGACCGACAAAGGGACGTTGATGGTCATGCGGTTGTTACGGAGCTCGGCCGGTGGGTCTCTGGAAGAGCTCGGCTATCTGCTTGATCAGATCCAGCTGATCACTCGAATGATCCAGCGTCGAAAAGGGATCATCATTTTTTCAGGCCCGACCGGCTCGGGTAAGTCGACCACTCTGCAGCGCGTGCTGAGCGACCTGTTGGAACTGTTCGAGTACAAGATTCGCCTGCTGACGATCGAGAACCCGCCGGAGTACGAAATTGGCAAGGGGAGGGCGATCCAGACCCCAATTCTATGCGACTCGGACGATGCCGAGGCGGTATCGCAGGAATGGGCGCGCTCGATCTCCAACACGCTTCGTCTCGATCCCGACGTGCTGATGGTGGGCGAGATCCGCGATCTCGCGACCGCAAAGGCGGGATTCACAGCCGCGATGACGGGTCACCAGCTGTGGACAACGCTCCACGCAAACGATCTCGTCGCCATCGTCGAGCGCTTGAAAGACCTCGGCATTGAGCAAAGTTTGCTGACGGATCCGATGCTGATGACGGGGCTCATCAACCAGGAACTGGTCAAAACCCTCTGCAATAGCTGCAAGCTGCCGTTCGTACAGGCCAAGGCCCAACTGCCTGCTGACCTCATTGAGCGCGTAGAGCGCTTCTGCACGCCCGACACCGTCTATGTCTGCGGCCCTGGTTGTGCCGAATGCAACGGCACCGGTGTGTACGGCCGGACAGTGGTCGCGGAGGTCATGATGCCGAACAAGGGCTTCATGAAGGCTTTCCGCGAAAAGGGCAAGGCCGACGCCAGGGCCTACTGGGTCGACCAAATGGGCGGCATCACCAAGAACGCTCACCTTATCCGCCTGGTGAACCAAGGCTGCGTGGATCCGCTGCACGGTGAGCGCGACATCTGCACGCTCGACGAAGACGAAATCACTCTGAGGGACTGAAATGCAGTTGCACGATTTGATGGCCAGGCTGGATCTCGCGGTGATCCGGCTGCAGTTCTACGGCGCCGTGCGCATGGAACTCTACGAGGCGCTGTCGTTGCTCCTCGAGAACCGCGTGCTCCTCGATGTTGCGCTGAAGGATATGTACAAGATCTACAGCGAGAACGGCAAAAAACCGAAACGTGCACTCGCGGCCGTCACCTACGACTGCTACCGCGAAGTAGCTGACGGAAAGCCGCTTTCCAAGGCGCTGGCGAAATGGGTTCCCTATCAGGAATACACGCTGATCGCCGCTGGAGAGCGCTCGGGTGACCTCAAACCCTCCTTCGATAACTGCGGGAAGATCATCACGGCCAAGCAGGACATTATGGGAGCCATCATGCTGGCCACCGTGTACCCGACGTTCCTGATGGCCATGGTCTGCGTGATGCTGGTGATGGTCTCCACCAAGCTGGTTCCAAAGCTGGCTAGGACCTCCAATCCTGAGACATGGTCGGGCGCCGCGGCGTTCCTCTACGACATGTCCCAGTTTGTCATCCATTACGGGGCGATCACCTTGGTCGGCATTCTGGCCTTCCTGTTCCTGGTCTTCGCCTCGCTGCCGTACCTGCGAGGCGGACTGCGTGTCCACCTCGACAAACTCCCGCCATGGTCGGTGTATCGGATGCTCCACGGCTCGACGTTCCTGCTCAACGTCGGCGTGATGATCCAGGCGAACGTCTCCCTGCAGGACGCCCTTCGCATGATGGCCGCGGAAGCAAGTCCGTGGCTGCGTGAACGCCTCAACGCTGCCTTCTACGGTCTGGGTATTGGCGGGAACTTGGGCGTTGCCTTGAGCAAGGCCGGGTATGACTTCCCGGACAAGAAGGCGGTGCAGTTCCTCATGATTCTGTCCGGCAAAGACGGTTTCGAGGAGGCGCTCAGCAACTTCGGCGAGCGATGGCTGAAGAAGAGTATCAAGCAGATCCAGTCGGCGGCGAAGGCGGCGATTGCCGGCGGGATCATCACGGTCGGCGTGATTCTCATGACGGTTATTTCGGGGGTGTCAGGCATCCAGGACGCGATACAGGCGGTAGCGAAGTGAACAACAGCAAAATCCAAACCACAGAGGTAGCTATGGAAAAAGAAGCAGCGGTAAAGGCCAGCATCCAGCGCACGGCTCGGGCGAAGAAGCAGGCGGGTTTCGGGGCGATCGAGATGATCGTGGTGCTCATTATCGTGATCGGCCTGCTGGCCCTGGCGGCGAGCCGCTGGGACGCCCTGTTCGGCAGCAATGAGGCTGCCGAAGAGATATCCAACGTCAATATGTTGATGGCCGGCACCAAGAACCTGAAGACTTCCTCTGGCTATGGCGCCTCCAATACGGATCTTGTGCCAGCCCTGATCAAGGCAGGCGCTGTGCCGAAGAACATGACAGTGACCTCGAACGCGATCTACAACACCTGGGGCGGTGCTGTAACTGTCAAATCCACTGGCACTGGCTTCACTGTAACGTCCGCCGCGATTCCCGAAGGTGTGTGCATGACACTGGCTACCAAGCTGGCCCGTGGCGGTGTGTACTCCACCAAGATCAACACCGGTGGCGTGATCGTCGGCGAGGTCACTCAGGCCGCTGCGACTTCCGGCTGCAGCAGTGCCACCAGCAACACCATCACCTGGGCGAGCAATACCTAATCTGCCACCGGCAGTAAGGGGATAGGTATGAGTGGCCCGGAAAGCTCCTCGCCGAAAGAGTTCGGTTGGATCGATCTCTATATCGGGGAGGGCTACAGCGACATGAAACAGGTGGCCGGGGCGCACGCGCCTCGGATCCCTGTACCGGACGATATGCAGGAGCTTATTCATGCACTTCGGCAGAAGTGCATGGAGGGCTACGCCACGCATGGTGAGTCCGAGTTTGCGGTGATCCATGAGGGGACGATGTTGCGGGTCACCCAGATGACCGACGTGACCAACAGCAATGTCTTCTTCATTCGGCGTCCGGAGGCTGAGATTCGCCGCTTTGCGACTCTGGGCCTGCCGCCGCACGCCGTGAAGCTGCTGCTCGATAAGAGCACACGGGGACTGATTCTCTTCGCTGGTGAAATGGGGGTCGGCAAGACTACCTCCGCTGCGTCGCTTGTGGTGGAGCGTCTGATGATCCACGGCGGTGTTGCTATCGCGATCGAGGATCCGCCGGAAACACCCCTCAACGGGTTGCACGGCCCCGGGCGCTGCATCCAGGTGCCGGCCTCGCGTAAGGCTGGTGGGTACCGCGAGCACCTCATCAAGACCATGCGAGCCAGCGCAGACCTGATTCTCATCGGCGAGATCAGGGACTCGGCCGCCGGAGTCGAGGCCGTGACGGCGAGCACCAACGGACGCTTGGTAATTGCAACCGTACACGGTCGTGACATCCCAGATGCGCTGTCGAGGATCTCGACTTGGTGTGCGGAATTGTCGAACAACAATGACCTGCTTGCCGACGGCCTGAGTGCGGTGATCTGGCAGACCATCAAGCGACAGCCAGGCCAGCCTGGCCGCCTGATGGTCAAGACGCTCTCTATCGGGGCGAATGACACGGGAATTCGGGCCAAGATCCGGAAGGGCGAGTTCGGCCAGCTGCAGCAGGACATCGATCAACAGCTCCGGCAGGCCTCTTGGAGCACCGAAAACCTATTTGGAGGGACACGATGATGAAGGGGAGAGGCAGGGTGCTGCGTTGCACGAGACAGCAACAGGGTTTCGCCGCAATCGAAATGATCGTGGTGCTGATCCTGGTGATCTCAGCCCTTGGGATAGGTGCTCAGGCTATGTTCGATCACGCGGACAACATGGCCGCGCAGACCACTGCCGATCACCAGAAGATCATTTCCGATGCTGCTGCAGCCTACATCAAGGACAACTACGCCGCGGTGATTGCCGCTGCAGGCCCCACAACGCCTGCCACGATCACTACGACGATGTTGAAGAATACTGGCTACCTGCAGGCGAGCGTCGCGGACCAGAATAGCTTCGGCCAGGCCTACTCGGTACGAGCAATCGAGCCGACGCCGAACAAGCTGCAGACGTTGGTGGTCACCACCGGCGGTGAAACCATTTCCGAGACCAGCATTCGCCGTATTGCGAAACAGGTAGGCGCACGCGGCGGATATGTGTCCAACGTCGACACCACCAAGGCGGAGGGCTCTTTCGGTGGATGGGCGGTACCGCTGGCGTCCTACGGTGTTTCTCCGGGAGCTGGTCACCTGGCGACGGCGCTGTTCTTTGACGATGGCGCTCTGACCAACGACTACCTCTATCGGAACGCGGTCTCGGGGCATCCCGAGGTGAACCGCATGAACACCTCGATCGATATGGGTGGCAACAACCTCAACAACACCGGCACGGTGAACGCAGCGACAGCAAACATCACCGGGAACGCAAGTGTTGCCGGCAACGCTACCGTTGGAGGGACGATCAAGGGCCAAACGGCTGACATTACCGGTGAGACCTATACCGGAGGTTGGTTCCGCACTCGCGGTGATAGCGGCTGGTACAACGAAAAATGGGTGGGCGGTTGGTATATGAGCGACCCGACGTGGGTGCGGTCATATGCGAACAAGTCGGTATATACCGGCGGCGAAATGCGGGGCGGCACGCTGAGGTCTGAGGGTAGAACCACCGTTGGGGAGTATTTGCAGCTCAGCGGGGTTGCAACCGAGGGCACTGCGTGTAGCCCGAATGGGCTTGTAGGCCGCAATTCTGCTGGCCTCACACTATCTTGCCAATCCGGGGTGTGGAAGTCGGGAGGTGGCGGGTCTACTGTTCTAACCGGTTATTTAGGGCATGGCCAGCAAATACCGCTGCCATCTGGCTATTCGCAAACCCAATGTTCGTGGTCTGCATCTAGCGCGACAAACTATCACGGAGGGTGGGCAGATAAGTTCTCCGGAGAGGTGGCATACGCAAACCAATCAACGCGGATCGTAACGTGCGGCTTCTATGACGATGGTTCTTTTAGAACTAATGCTCATGTAGCGAATAATTGGGTAGCCACATACTGTAGCTTTGTCATTTCCTGCAATTAAACGTCCATCCGCCTAGCTTGCGCGGTTTGCTGACAACAAAAAGGGGCCGTCGGCCCCTTTTTTTTCAATCAACAATTACCTCGACCTACAGCGAACCAAAAGAACTGGTGCTGGGCACCTCCATGGCGGATCGTTGTAAATCCATCCGATGTTACGTTTGGCAAGCTGTAGTGTTGATCGGCCGTCCCAAGATGCTGTGTTGTAACGGAATATACTCCGGAGTATTGCACATGGAAGCTTGTCGTTGCTGTTGAAACAAAGTCGTATCTAGCGATGCCCCATTGTTCGAGCAGTTTTGAGGACTTGCTACAGCGCCATCCCTGGCTGCCCATGGAATACGTGAACTCGCTTCCGGCTAGGTCTCGCCACACTCCGGATTGGCAAACCTGTTACAGCTTCACGCAAGTCCATAGCGAACCGCCAGCCACGCTGTAGTCGACATTTGTATATCCTGCAGGACACCCATACTTCGGCGAAAAGCCAAGGCACGCTATATACAACGTCCCTGAGTTGCCTTGAATGCCACACATCGAGCCAGAGATTTGGGTGGGACCAGACTTTGTCCACACGCCGGATTGGCAAACCTGTTAAAGACACGTAGAAGCCGACTGAACGGGTAGGTTTGCAACATAAATAACGGAATGGAAGTTCCCTGAGCCACCAATAGAGCCTGCGTAAGCTCCGCGTGAAGCAACGCATGAAGTATCGTTACGACAGTCGAACTGATATCCAAAATAATAGGTCGGTGCCGGCCTATCCACCCTCAACATCGACCCACTAAATCGCGCGCCTACCAATAGTCCAATACCACGGAAGGTGAGGGCGCTGCCGGCAATGGTCATGTAGAAACAAGACTGTTCACCAGCGTTCCCTTTCCACACCCCGGATTGGCAATCAAGGCTTACGCCCAACTACCAAATATGTTGCAAACCTAGCGCCGGAATCAGCCAGCCCCGTCTGACAAATAGTCATATTGCTGGGGGTATATGACTGTGTTGTCAAACTATCGTTCGTGCCTGTACCCGCACCATATGGTGTTGCCGTTGCGCTAAAAGGAGTGCCACTAAATGGCTTGCTAAAAGTTGCCGTTACGCAGCGGTTCTGACCAATAGCGGCATCACTAAGTCCCCACTGGAGCATTAAACCACCCCCAATCTCGGCCCATCCTGGAGTATTAGCGTAACCCTCAAGTGACCCGGCTCCTGCCCACACGCCGGATTGGCAAAGCAGGCTTACCAGCAGCTCACATAGCAGATTTGACCGTCAGACTCACCTGCCAAACTGCCGGTATAGAGTGTCCAGGTATTCGCAGACGTATTCATGAGCCTGCAGCGGCCAGCCGCGCCATAGCTGACATTTCCGTTATACATGCAGAATTTTCGATTAATTGTATCTATCCGATAATAGAAATTGTGGCTAAAGCCATCCGATTTCAACTCACACCCTGCATAGTCTGGCGCCACGCACTGAGAGATTATCGTCGGCGCATTTGCGGGGAACTGGTTCTGCCACACGCCGGATTGGCAATCCTATTGAAAACAGTCCATGGAACCGCTCGATGATGTCCAGCCCGCCCATCCGCCAGTGAACTTACAACTATTGGTTCCAACAGGCTGAATACCATTGTTCACATCAGCGTTTTTGTTTTCGCCAGTCATTATGTAACACGACATTCGCCGATAGCCTGATGGGCAGGTAAGTGTTACTGGGTTCACAAACGCGCCAGTTGCGAGCGTAACAACCGAGAGGGCGCCTCCTCCGGGAGTCCACACCCCGGATTGGCAAGATGGTCATTGGATTATTAGTTCGCAACAGTAAGCACGGTGATAAGCGTAGCCGCTGCCGACACCGTTATAATCTAGGCCGACCTGGACGAATGGCGCGGGGCATATCTGTGGGCCCCACATATCACCTGAATATCGCCAAAAGCAACTTTTATGGCCTGTGACTTGGCCGCCTCCAGGGCTGCGCCACACCCCGGATTGGCAAGCTTATTCGAAGCGAGCGCAGATGCATTGGGCAGGCCCGCCCTCTCCATAGCAAAGGTTAGGCTCGGCGGCGTAAGTGTCGTAGCTGCTTGATTGTTTCCCAGAACAACCAGTGCGGATTTCGTTTGCTGCGCATCCACATGGATTTCCAACTCTAATCACCGTAGCGGCGCTAGTGATTCCGCCCCCACGCCACACCCCGGATTGGCAAGCTTGTTCATTACTGACAGTTTGCAATAGATGACATTGGCATATTGTTTGTGTGAATCACAAAGTTATACGGCCCCGATCCACCAATCGTCGCTCGATAGGGGCCTCGATACGCAGCACACGCTACGTCATTTTCGCAATTTACGTGGTAGCTAAAATAGTTGTTTGCCCCTGTTAAATCCGTGCGCATGAAACTTCCGGTAAATCGGGCACCATCTGCGAACCCAATCCCCCGATAAAGCAACGAAGAACCGGCTACTCGCAAATAGAAGCATCCTACCTCGCTAGCACCGGTCCACACGCCGGATTGGCAATGCGATTACAACGTCTTGAACCATGCGATGCGCTGGGAGCTTGTAGCAACGAGCGACCTAATCATGAAACAGTCACTTGCAGCCAGTATCGTGCTTGTAGATTGGTAGCTGTACCAGCCCTCGGTATCGGCTTTTGAAGATGCTTCAACCAAACCGTTCACAACAATTTCAACACCCATCGAATCACGTACGTCGCCCCGTATTTGCGCATAGACCAGGGCATTAGCACCTAAGCAGTAATTCACATTGAAGCTTAAAGATGTGCGAGCGCCAACCTCAATCCCGCCGCCTCCTACCCACACTCCGGATTGGCAATGTCATTGCAGGCACGTTGCTTGGCACACGGTATTTTGCCCGTCCGATCCAGGCGCTTTATATGCCTCTAAATACCAGATTCCATCGCTGCTGTACGCTCTACACGACCCCATATATTTCGAGTCCTTAAAGAAGTAGCTAAGCGCGCAGTAACTGTGCGAGCCCAAGACTATCGTGTTTCTTTGGCCAGTCGCCGCAGTAACTGAAATGGAGGTTACTGCGTTCAGCGCTCCGCTGCCTTTCCACACCCCGGATTGGCAATCAGGAATCGAATACAAGAATGTTTGCACAGTTATGGTGATACTGGCCCTCATATCGTTGCTGCCAAACCGCCCCTGTCCAAACAGTTGTAATGAAGGTCCCTCTGATAGACCACCAAGCCCCCGAGCCTTGTTCTTGACACGATATTACTTGGCTGATTGGTAACCACATATTGCCAGGTACCACCTTTGCAATTGATTTACCCGCCATCGTCGACCACACCCCGGATTGGCAAACCTAGCTGCAGAGTGCAGTCCAACGTACTGCCTGACTCGCTCCTGATATACGCACTTGAAAATAATTGAGTCCGACCACTGGAATTACATGCGTTGTCGAGACAGAGTCGGACGTATCCCGTGCAGTCGACGTAGAAACACTAGGGTAAGTATTGCGGCATGGACGAGCCAGGAAAATATTAAGTCTGGCATCCCCTGCTAATACAGGTGTTGTACCCCAGTTCATAATTGCGCCGTTTGAAAGCTCAGTCCATCCAGCGTCGGGATCGCCGATTGCTCCTCCACCCCCTCGCCACGCACCGGATTGGCAAGCTAGTAACCTAGTACCAGTATCCAGTTACAGTCCACCAGTCTCCAGCTGAAATACTGTAAACGCCTGGCGCAACGGTTGCTTTACCGCATGACCGCGCTGAAGAGGTCCATGCAATCAACTCGCTTCCGACTGTGAAAGATGAGCCGCACCCATGTACTTCGACCCACTTAGCAGCAGAGGGAACCCATGAAGACAAATTCTTAGTTCCATTCCCAAGGTCATAACTTGAGTTTGCAGGGTATACACGTGCGTACTGCAAGCCATTTCCACTTCCCTGCCACACCCCGGATTGGCAATGTTGTCCTCTGAACCCCGCAGCGGCACTCGCGTTAAGGCTCTTTTGCCTCACCCTCTCACTGAAATAAAGTGTGACCCACCTGTTGTGTCGGCTCTACCGGCAAGCAGAGTGGATCCAGCATGATGATGTCGGCCTCGTCGACCTGTTCCAGGTATTGATCCGGTGCTGGAACGGGGCGTTTGTCCCGCAGCGATACCATGAGATGCCTCAGCAAGGCGTCTTGGGCGCTCTGTAGCGCGATTTCTGGTGTCACGCCCTGGCCTTCCACCCCTTCGAAGTCCAGCACGCGTACAACGACGCCTGTGGGCGTTTCCCTGGTAATGGCGGGGTAGGGGACCAGATGGTTGATGACGACTTGCTGGCCGCGGTGCTTGTTTCCTTCCAGCTTCTTCACCAGCTTGGAGGCTTTGAGGTGCGTATATCGCTTGAGCATCGCCAAACTCTTATGCCCACTGATGGCCGCAATTTCCATGACGTCTAATGTTCCGAGTTCGAAGAGACGTGAGCAGGCCTCGTGGCGTAAATCGTGGAAGTGCAGATCTTCGATGCTCAGTCGCTGGCACATGATCCGCCAGGCTGACTTGAGGCCGTTGCCTGTATAGCCGAAGACGCGGCCTTTTGACTTGACCCCGAGGCGGATCAGCGCATCCCTTGCCTTGAGGCTCAGGGGGACGTCCCGTTTCGATCCGTTCTTGGTCTCCGGTAGGTGAGCGATGCGGTTCCGCAGGTTGATGTGCTCCCACTCCAGCTTCAGGATTTCCCCCTGGCGCATGGCTGTCTCCAGCGCCAAGATCACGATCGAGTAGAGCTCCTGTGTTTGGTGGCCATGGCTGTAGCGGAGAATGAGCCGTTCTTCCCTGGGGAGAAGGCGGCGGTCTCGGCCGGGAGGCGACTTCGGTTTGCGCACGTTGGCCACGGGGTTTGCGTCGCATGTGCCCCACTCAATGCGGCCGATGTCGAAAACGTTTGATAGCAGCGACATCTCAAGCCGAACCGTCGCCGGCGAGATCGGCTTTCCTGTGCGCTGGTTGAGTTGCTGCAGGCGGTCGTCACGGTAGTCGGCGATGTCAGGACTGGCGATCTCCCGCATGGTTATTGCGGCGATCGGCGACCTCAGGATATGAGCGATTCGATAGCTCTCCTGGGAATATCCCTTTTTGAGAATGGAGATCTTGCTTCGGTAGAGTTCCAGGCCTTCAGCGAGCGTGAGGTTCTTCTTGCGCATGCAGTTCTTCCAGCTTTGCCTCGATCAGCACGGCAAGCTGGCTGTACGGGATTTCCAATGCGCGACAGAGGCAGATAACGGTATCGAGAGTCGGCGAGCGCAAGCCGCGCTCAAGCAGACTGATGGAGGTACGGTCGAAGTTCGAGACTTCACTGAGCTTGTCTTGCGACATACGACGCCCTCGGCGTAGCTCGGCTATAACAAGTCCGAATGCGATGTTATGGCTGAGAGGGGGCTTCTTTGCCTTGCTCAACGACCTGACCTGTTTACAAAGGTCAGGATTTTCGTTCTGCGGACTATTGTCGTCTGCGGACAGGAGTCGTCAGGGCGTTTGACAGCAGCTGCGGCCGGCGTATAGTTCAAATCACTTGGTACAACGGAAGTCGTTACGGAAGGAGAAGCGATATGGCGGCTAACCTTGACCTCACCGGCGGGATGATGGTCGCCCGTCTTCGGCACGGGCGCGAGATGGCCGGTCTGGAGCAGAGCTGGCAGGCGCATGCTGATAAGCTGCAACGCCAACTCAACGCAGCAAATCAGCAGAACGTATTCATGAATGCGCTGCACGACGCGAACAATTACATCCTTCAGCTCGCTCTTGACGCACTCCAAAGGGGAGAGGCCCAGTCTCCGCTGCTCAACAAGGAAGCACGCGACTCGCTTCGGACTCGTTATCTGTCCCAGAATCTGAAGGCCAAGGGTTATGCCCTCAATGAGAGCGACTGGAGCATCCGGCCGTTGTGATGCCCGGGCCCTGAAATAAAAAGCCGACCATTGGTCGGCTTTTTTGTTTAAGAGCTTGATATTTATCACAAAAAAGAAGAGCCATCAAAATGATGGCTCTTCTTCTGATTTCACCCCCCGAACAGGTCCTTGTTCGATGGGCCTGGACGCTGCGGCGAACCATCCGGGGTATCGCCGCCGCCAGGGCCGCCTGAGGGTCCTTTAGGTCGATGTCCTCCAAGGCCGCCTGTGGCGCCATGCTTCGTTTCCCGTACCCCCGCCACAAACACGTCCTGGCCGCCGTCGCCGGTGCGCTCTGCGTCCGCGATACCGCCGGTAGCGCCTTGGCCGATCCAGCGCAGTATGTTGTCCGGTACCCAGTGGATCAGGCTGAAGACGATGTGCACGATCGTAGTCATGATCACCACGTAGATGGCCACGTACGCAATGAAGCTAACAATGCCGGTCATGCTGTCAGCTTGGATCCCCGAGACCACGGACATGAACGCAGCGTTGATGTAGCCAACAATGGGTTGGGTCAGCAGCATGCCTCCGATCAGGCCGAACAGCATCAATGCGGGTCGCATCACCAGCGACAAGATCATCATGTACCCTTGACCGGCGCGGCCTACGGTATCGTCCCCGTCGGGATGGATGTGGGCAACGGCGAAGAGGGGAGCTGCGATCACCGATTCCAGCACAAGGACGAACCAGTTCACGAGGGATGTGGTCCACGTGATGAAGGGGATCATGGGCACGTAGGTACTGAGCGTCACCCCGAAGGCAAACAGGGCGATGAGCAGCATAGTGATCAGGGTAGAGAGAAACTGGAAGACCGCTCCCGCGTCGAAGCCAACCTTTACTGTGGCCTGTGCAGCCCACGAATTGGCAACGCCGGTGGCTGTGGCCATAGCTGCAAGCATCACTTCGCCGGTGGTCACGATGACGTCACCGAAGCTTTTCATCTGGCTCATGTGGTTGAGGTTTGAACCGGCAATGCTCTGCGTCATCTGGTTGATCGCGCCCATGAACGGGGCGGACATCATCTTCTTGACGTACTCCCAGGCCCCCTCTCCATCACGGGGCTCTCTGACGTTGGTTTCGGCATAGTAGGTGTTCCGGACCGAGTCGACGCGGTGCTTGGCATATTCGTCAGCGGTGAGCATGACATCAGCATAGGTCTGGAGCGTCTCCTTGGTTTCCTTGTCGGCGATGGCAATGGGATCGGCCGATGGCAAACCGTTCAGGGTGGATTGCATCACGTCGTTCATCTTGACGATGTGGTTGTACCAGGTGCCGGCGAATAGCCAGCCGCCATCTTTCGCTGCTTTGAGGAAGTCCGCGGCAGCTCGATCACTGGTTTGCATCACTGCAGTCTTGGCGGCGGCGCGAAGTGAGTTTTCGTACTTGTTCGCCGCGGCATCGATCACGCCGGGGGCCGGCTTTTGTCCCGCAACGATCTGCTGTGCAGTCGGCCGTATGTCTTGGATCATCTGCAGAACGGCTTTGGCATGGGCCGCCATGATCGGTTCTTTGATAACTTTGGTGTTGCTGTTGCCCTCCGAGGCTTCCCATGATTGTTTCCAGCTGAGGGCGCCGCAGACATCGGGGTTCATGTACGAGCTATCGTTGGCTTTCCACTTGTATTCAGTAACGGTGTAGCTCGCCTTGTTGTACTTCTGGACCATGTTAATGCCGCCGTACACTGGTATGGCATCGGCAATATCCACGTCGATTTCGCCGGTATTGACGACTTTGCGAGTGGATGCGACCGCTTGGATGCGCGTCGTCCGGCCGGAGGCCTCGAACTGCTTGTTCATCGCCGCGCTGCAGACCTCGAATTTCAGGATATTGGCCGCGAGCGGCCTGGAATCCGGGATCAACGGGCGAGACAGCATGCCGTCCTTGCCGATTTGATCGACCGCTTGGCTCCAGATCGCATCACCAACCCCTACGCCCTGGATCGCGAGCCAGAGCACCATGATCTGTATTAGCGAGTAGCCATGCCCGAGCGGCAGTAGCAATGCGCCGCCGGCAGCGGTACGCAACGGGATCCAGATGTCGCTCATCTTGCGGCCAAGGACCTCGCCATCCTGGGCGGAGTCCACAGTGCCTTTGATCGTGGTGTAGGCGATGAAGATCATCCCCAGGAACATCACGGCGCCGCCGAACACGGACATCATGCTGCCCAGCACGTCCTCGGTTTCGCCTCCCTCCACATTCCCGCCCGAGTGGATGGTGCTCACGATCGAGCCGAAGACTTCTTTCAGGAAGTCGACGGATGTGTCGCCTGGTGGTGGGGTGAACTGGTTCAGTCCACCCGAGGAATCAGCGTGTGCTGTCCCTCCGAGAAAGGCGGCCAGGAGCAGGCATAGCAGCAGCGATTTTTTCATCTGGCAGTCCTTTAGCTGTGCTTGTTGGAGGAAGTGGGTGTAGGGGCGGGGAGGGTGAGCTCCGGCTCATGTGTATCTGCAGCGCCCAGGCGGCCCAGCAACTTGCTCGATAGCTGCTGCCATGCTTGGCATTCATCGTGGCGGCCACTGGACGACTTGCTTGTTTCGGGCTCGGCTGGAGAAGGTGTTGGCTCTACCCGCTCGCTTCGAATGTGTTTGATGACTCTAAGCACGCTGATCACCAGTGTTGACGCTAAAGCGTTTAGTCTCGATACTTGAAGAAGATAACACAACGAAAGTCCGAGCCATAAACCAATGTTAAGCCTATCGACTGAAGATGTTGCAGAGCACTGGGAACAGGTTGCACCAGAGCTAGGTCAGCTGTTTGCTTCGATTGAACGGGCGGAGGATTGGGCCCTGGATAATCACCCTGATATCGCAGAGCGCCTGCAGAGCTTCGGGCTTCGCCTCTCGGATCCAGCGGCTGCTGCGAAGCTGGCTGATGCGGATCGTAATGATCTGCTGTTCTTCCTCGTCTACATCAGCAGCAGTAAGGCATTCCGAATCGTCCAGTGGCTGGACGATCGGCATGCGGGACTGGGGTCCCAGCTGCTCGGGGTGCTCCTGCAGCAGGACTCCAATGGTGTCTTCTCGAACGTGCTCGATCCGATGCTGGCTAGCACGCTGATACAGCGTCTTCAGGTAGTGCAGAACACCCCGTTCTTCCAGCGTCTCCTCGCCCCCGAGTTCCTGGGGAGCCTGTCGAAGGCGATCGCAAACTACCACCAGGAGAGGGCGAGCCGAGATGAGTAGGTTTCCGCAGATGCTCGCCGTTGGATTGCTGGTAGGTGCCTCGACGGGGGCTGTGGCGATGAGCGCTTCCGATGCCCAGCGCTACTGCGAAGACATTCAGCAGGGCCAGCAGAATGCGCAGGAGGAATACGTGAAGATCTATACCCCGGAGGTGAATCCGACGGAGGTGTTCCAGAACTCCATTACTCCCTGCATGGACCAGATCTCGCAGTACGTTGGCGGGCTGAGCATTCCTGGGCTGGGAAGCATCCAGGGGCTGATCGACAACATTGGGAAAGAACTGCTGGAAAAAGGCTGTCAGGCTGCGAAGCAGGAAGCCCAATCTGCTGGGCAGCGAGCTATAGAGTCGGTTCGTCGTAGGGCCAACGAGAAGACCAACGGCAACTATGGCCAAGTCATGGGGGCTGTCGGCTCGCAGATCGGGACAGTGGTGCCAGGTTCAGCCGGGGAGTCGGCGGGCCGTGTCATCAACATCCTGCAGTAGCTTGGGAGTTCTGCGATGAAATCATTCAGATTATTTGGCCTTGGAGCAGCTGCGCTGTTGGTCGGCCTGCTCATGAGCGGCACCCCGCGGGACGCAGAGGCGTGCTGCGGCGATGGCGCGATTGCTGCCCAAGGTGCGAACGCCGCCGGCATGGCGGTTTCGTCGGCGGTCTCAACTGCAACGTCGACGATCGTGGCCTGGCTGCAGAAGATCGATTCGAGCATTCAGCAGGGGTTCAGCACCTTGACGCGGGAGGTCACGAAACAGACAGCCCAGCAAAAGGTGATGATGGAAGGAGCCATAGCTGCCCAGACTCAGCTCTACATGGAAAAGGTTCGGGCTGATGCGACCACCAAATACGAATTGTCACCTCGCAGCTGCTACGAGGCTGCGACCGGGGCGGCTGCTGGACAGGCTAGTGCTTCCGTGAAGCAAACCGCAGGCTCCCTGAATCAGGCTTCCGCTGATCGCACGCTTTACACCCCCAGCAGCGCGGCGGTGATTTCACGGCATTACGACAACCATGTGGCGAAATATTGTACGGCCGAGGAGGCTGCTCAAGGCCGCTGTTCGCTTCCGTCGGATCCCGCGATGCAGGGGGCCGATATCCGGGTAGACACGTTGCTGGGTAACAGTAACCTCACCCCTTCGTTACTGGAGGCTGTGCAAGCCCTCATCGCGAAGTTGGTTAATCCGATCCCCACCCAGAACATCCCGAAGGCCTGGGAGGGCACGGCTCAAGGCAAGGCATTCATTGCAGGGCAGTACATAGAGCAGGCCAGAGCTTCTGTTGCGGCAAACTCACTGAACCAGGCAGTGGCTGTGCGCACTCCGGTCGCAGGCCTTGGTGCTGCTGCGATGGTCAATAAGGCTGACATCTCCCCGATGGAGCTCATGGAAACCCTGGTGAATGGACGATTCCAGTCGCCTGATTGGTACACCATGATTTCCGGCTTCTCTACCGAAAATCTCCTGCGCGAGCAGAACAAGATGCAGGCCTTCAAACTGTGGATGGATCTCCAGTCTTTCCAGCAGATGGAGCGTGTTGAGGCGATGCTCGCGACGAACCTGGCCATGGGCGTGAAAGCCGACTCGGCGGTTCAGCTGGAAGTGGCCCGTAGCGCCGCGGCGAAGGCTGGGCAGTGATGCGGACGCGCTGGATTGCAGTAACAGCTTTAGCCTTAGGTATGGCGTCATTGCCGGTCTACCGGGCGTCTGCGGCGTATTGCTGCGATCCCTGGGGATTCGTGGGCTACTCCGCCTTCGTAAAGGCCGGTGCCAGTATGGTCTCGGATTTCACTTCTTGGGCCAGTGACATTGTCGAAGTGCTGGCAGGCGATATCTATCCGGACTGGTGGTCAGGAGTAAACGGCCAGCAAGCCGTAATGACGCAGCAGCTCGCTGCTCAGCAGGCGCTCTTTGAAGGTAAGCAGGCGGTTGACGCTAACCTGATGGCCCAGGGGCAGGCAGGTAGTGCGGCCGAAGACAGTATTCCTTCGAGTCGCCAGGCAGAAACGATGGCTAGCGTGCAGGCGGTTGGCAGTGCGGTTGCTGGAAGCGCTCGCCAGACTGCTACTGAAAACCGCAAGGTGCAGGACGCCGCACGTGGGGCGTTCTACCAGGATCAGCTGGCGGTGATCCAACGACACGTACCTTACTGCTCTGATCAAGATGCGAATGCGGGCCGTTGTCAGGCGGTTGCTTCGGCCATGCAAGATCGGGATATCCGCTTCGACAAGATGCTGGAGCCAGGCGATGGGCGGAAAACCTATTCCGCCGCTGAGGTTGAGGCGGCCCGGGCTTTCGTCAAGAACGTGACCTTCGAGATGGCCACTCAGCTACCTGATACCCGAAGTCCGCAAGGGAAGGCCCTGCGGGCGCGCGAGCTTGCAAATGATGCGGTGATGTCGCTAGCCAGCAACAGCCTCAATGGATTGATTGCCAGACGGTCTCCGGTTGACGGCGAGCCCTCGTTCCACGAGTTGATATCCAATGAGGTCGAAAAGCGATTTCTTTCGCCTGAGTGGTACGCAGCTGAAAGCGGGAAGACTACCGCTCCACTGCTGACTGAGTACCTGCACATGCAGGCATTGGAGGATGTTCTGGCGCTTGAGAAATCCCGAGCTCGCGAGCGGATCGAGATGATGCTCGCGATGCAGACCGAACGGCTGAACCGGAAGGACATTCAGCCTCGCCTCGACAGTCAGCGCGGCGCAGCCGCTAGGGCAGGGCAGTGATGCACGTGTTTACTACCCAGGTGCTGCCAGCGGACATCCGTCTTGTTCGCCTCTTCCCGATGGTTCATGTGGTTCGGCGCGTGCCGATCAGTGACCAGATTGGATTCGCAATGGGGGCCTGCGTCGATCAGTTGTGCTCGATAGCTCATGAGGATGCCAATGCCCTCATTGGTGTGTCTTTCTCGACCTCTGCGCTGCTGACCAAAGAAGGCGAGCAGGTCATCGTACTGGCCTATGCCGGCACCCCAGCGCTGTTAGAGGTGGTCGTCAGGGATGCAGAGGACTAGAGCCGGGCACTTTTTCGTCACGTTCCTTGCGTAAGCGAAGGGACTTTTGCCCCGGTCCTGCCGGGGTTTTTTTTAGGGGAGAAGTGATATGGAGCTTGTACGTTATGCGCTGACGGATCCGTGTGCGGATGCTGAGTATGTTCGCAAGGATCTCGAAAGCATGATCGCCATTGCGAATGAGCTGGGCGCCACCAGGTTCCAGGGGTTCAGCGTGCTGCGGGACGTGGTGCAGTTTGAAAAGCAAGGTGATCGCTGGGAGCCAGGGCCTATGCAGCTCCGTAGCCAGTCTTATGAGGATGTTTGCGGTCACTACCAGCGAATTCTCTCAGAGCATCCGGGATGTGGCCTGCAGGTCGCTCGGTATGGACTGGTTTTTCATGATGATGACGGACGAACCCTTTTGCGGGCGCCGTTCAAGCCTGATGGCGCGACGATCGACGAGGACGAAATACTCGAGCTGGATGGTGATGAGTTCTATTACGGCTGCTGGGCTGGCGAGACCCCTGAGAAAACCAGGCAAGACATTCTCTCCCCAGTGCTGAAGAGCATTCCGGATCTCGAAGAGATTTTGTCGCGGAACAACTCGCGGTCCTTTTTCTAGGAGCATGGCCTTGAATACGTCTACCGAGGATCGGAACGCCCCTATTGCCTACCACTTTCTGTTTGCGCCCCATTCTCCAGATCCGGAGGGGGTTCTAGCTGACGCTGCTGGAAGGCCCGTGCTCACTGACTACCAGGCTGTGGATTGGAAGGCGTTGGCGATTTCCGCCCGCTCCGCTCTTGACCAAGTCGTACCCAAGGGCATACAGCTGTTTGTGGCTGATGACGCCGCCGATGTTTTCGAGGTCCTCAACCTCTGTCCATGGTCGATCAGTAGTCATGTGGGCAGAGGTAACTTCTACAGCCGCTTCAAGTCAGCTGTGGAAAAGCTTGAAATGGCGGACATGCGCTCTGGCATCACTCGCCTTTCTCGCTACGCTGCTGACTATCATGTCAACGCCCTAAGCGACGGTCGGCGTCCCCCTTTGGGAGGAATCATCATTTCGGTGAAATTTCCCCACGCTTCGCAGGCGGGTGATTACATCCACAACGTGACTCAAGCCCTCTTCGGTCAGATGCGACGCGATACTGGGCCGGCTCTTGGGGTAGGGGAGATGTCGCCGGCGCTGTCGACCTGGTTGGAAAAACAGTTTGGCGTCGTTTACGGTCGACGCTGTGAATCGTACTTTGTAGGGACTACAAGGCCTCGCATGAACTGAGCGCGGTGTTCCTGGTGTACGCCGCGGGATCTGCGCTCCAACCCTCGACCAGCTTCGCCGGCGTAGCCGGCTCGGTCTCGCGTTATTGATAGGAGGATGCATGTCCCACGTACAGCCCAATACACCACTAGGAGAAGCCGTTTCCAGGCTGTTTGGCAGGGTTCTCCCCCTTTTGAAGGGGCAGGCGCCTGGCACGATGAGGGTGTATGTCTTCGGCGGCTGTGCGGTTCATCTGCTTACCCACTCACGTGGCAGTGCGGACATTGATGCTGAGGTGCATGCCGCTCAATTTCTGCGCCGTGATGAGGTGGTGGCTGTATTGGCTGAACCTGAATTCTATGAGCAGGGCGATCAGGATCTCACTGTGGAATTCGACCCCAATTACAATACGGCGCTTGGGCCTCTGCATGAGGACTACCTTGATCGTGCTATCCCTCTTTTCGGGTTCTCAGGCGATCAGCCCCTGCACGTTTATGTAGCCGCTGGCGTGGATCTGGCCATTTCCAAGCTGGGTCGGTATACAGAGCAGGATAAAGCTGATATCGAAGCGCTCATCGACTGCGGCCGTGTGGACGTCGAGGAATTTGTTACACTGGCCACGCAAGCGATCGATTATGCGATCGGCAACCGCTCGGGCATGCTCAACTGCCTGGCCGACGTTGCCGGACCGTATCTGGAGGATGAGCACCATGGCTCGCCAAAACCTTGAAGGCAATTTCGGCAGGCTCCTGGAGGATGTAACCCGGGAAGGGCTTCGTCATGCCTCGGTGGAGTCTCTTGCCGAGCTGGCCAAGCAGCTCTGGTACGGCCAAGGTGACTTGGTGCCTGTGCTGGAGGATGAGGTTTCCAAACGCCTTCGCCACGTCGACCAGAAACAGCGAGCGCTGTACCTGGTCGATAGGCTGCGTCGCTTCCCCTGTGTGCCCCGAGACAAGGCAACGGTGTTGAAGGCGTTCGTCTCCTCATGGTCTACGCTCAAGCCTGCTGCTCGATCGCGCCGGGCGAGTCAGCTCTTGGCTGCACATCGCTTGGATAGGCTCGCTTTCGAGTGGGGGCTTGAGGAAGACGTCAGTCCTCAGATGAAAGAGGTGCTGCAGTACCAAACCCGGCACTATGCCGCTACGCAGGGTGTCCGTACCGGATATAGCGACGGTGCGTCGGCGCCGGCCGAGGGCCGCGAGATGGCCGCGGCGGGGTTGGCACGGTAAGGGCAGGGGATAACAAGAAGGGCCGCGCAAGCGGCCCTTTTTCGCTGGTCCCTTAGCCCTTCTGCAGGCGGTACCCGTCGATGTAGCCCATCGTCGCACCCTGGGCTTGCCATTGCTTAGTCAGGTGCAGCAGCTGAGGAGCCAGGCCGCTGTCTGCGAGATCCTTGGCGAGCGCTTCCAGCTCCCCGATAGGCATGAAGGCTGTAAGGAAAGGGCGTCCTTCAAGATCCTGGGACATGCTCTGCAGTGTCTCTTCCAGGCGCGCACACCACTTTTCGTGGTTCTGCGCCCAGTGCAGAACGGCTGCCGCTTCGTTACGAAGCTCCAGGGGCTCAGTATCAGCGAGCGGGGTGTCGCACAGAAGCAAATTCGGAAGATTCATTTGTTCAGCGAGGTCGACCATCACAGCGTCGGTGATTCGTTCATTCCGGTGCGGGGTGAATGAGATCGGCATGCTGGGATCGATCTGGATTAGCTTGGCCATGTGGTCCTCCATGGGATGTTGTCGGTTACGGGATGCAGTGGTGGAGCGTCACCAGCCGCACGGGTAACTGGGGAAGCAGAGGTTGATATCGAGCATCAATCCTCCATCGGGTTGAGGGGACCAGAAGTAGTAGCCGGCACGCTGGGCAAAGTAGATGGGCTGACCAGCCGCTTTCCCTACCACCTCGATCTGAGTGCCCAGTCTCTTGAGAAGATGCGGGACCTCATTACGCATGGAGGTCAACGCCTCGTTCACAAGCTGATCAGGCGTCAGTTCAGGATTCGGATCCTCCTCAGGAACCATGCGCTGGTTGACCATGCACCAGTGATAACGGAAGGCCTCCCAGTCTTCGCTCGTTAGCCTGGTGGTGATGTGCTGCAGGACGGCCTGTTTGAAGAAGTCCTGCTCATGCTGAGGGATACTGTTAGGCATCTCGATGCACCTTGCTGCGGTTAGATGGCGGTAGCAGAAAAACCGGCGAATTCACTCTCCAGCCAGAGCTCATCCAATTCTGTAATGGGAACTCCTTGGCCCTTCTTCAGGACGGACCGGACGATCCAGTTGGTCCATGGCTGACTCTCCTGCATCGCCTGTTGCGCCTGCTTCAGGCTCAGCTTCCCGGCAGCTGGGTCGTTCAGAGACAGGGTCACAGCGGCGGCTTGATCTTTCAGCGCCTGCAGGGCCTTGTACGCCTCAGGCATCAGGCTTCGGTGGCCTGGGAGTGATCTGACCTTCGCCAGGCCAGTGCACGGTACGAGCTGCAATCCCAGCTCGCTGAGGCGTCCCACGTACTCTTCCTGGTTCTCGAAAACGCCAGTAACCGCCCAGTCACCAAAGAGCGCGTCCTTGTGAAACGGATGGGCCGTATGGATCTGAATGCGAAGGCGTTGGGCCGTTGCTAGGTGCGTGGCGATCAGTACCTCGTCACGAATCGTTGCGATGGAAGGCTCGGTCATTCTGGTCCTCGTCTACTAGATGTGGTGGCTTCGACCAGCTGGTCGGACGCTAGATGTTGTGTATCGCCCGGTCGCGGCCTGGGCAGCCATATTCCGCTATCGACTAAGAATGCTGATACTTATAACCTGATTTAACATAATGCGAATTATGCGAAATATGCTAATGAAATCAAATGGTTAGGTACTTCTAGAAAACTACGCTGCCGTCCGGGATCGCGCTCGGTAGGCTTGATATGACGCCTTGCCTTGGGTTCACCAGGTTTCCGCTCTGCTTGATGCCAACGGTTAGCGCATTGTCCGTGCGTTTGAGCAAGGCCTCGGCCAGGCCTGCCTTGGGTTGGTTGTAGAAGACGTACACCTTTCCGGCCTGGATGACGTTGCTGATTCCGGGGGATTTGACGTACCAGCTGGGCAGGCCGAGTTGAGCATCTGCGACTGTTCCAGAGGCAGATGGATTGCTCGCTTGGTAGGCCGCAACCGCGCCTTTGTAGACCTGCATGCTCCCCGCGACCGCTTCGATTTCTCCCGCCGTTTCGGTGTCACGCCAGTCCTGGATGTTTCCAAGGAAAACAGAGCCAGCCAGGCCGAGGATGGCGAACAACGTCCAGAACATCTGCATTGGGGCCTCCTTGGGTCAATCCAGCACTTGCTGGGCCCACCCATGTATGGGAATGTTTGCTAGAGTCGCTTATTATAGTGTAACGAAAGTAAAAAAGTTGCGCACAATATGGACGCGCCACGCCTGCCGGCAACGCAGTTCCAGTGCGGATCTCATCTGGAGGGGACGAAATGGGCTTCTTAAAGAAAACGCAATCTGAAAACCCGGGCGACGAAGCCAGCGTCGGAGATGTCGACGATGGGTTCGTTGACGTCCCAGCAGATGACATTGCGTCCGCCGAATCCGCCCTTCGTGATTCGCTGAAAGACGGGGGACAAGCCAGTAACGAGAGTGAAGCCGCTCCTGAGGATGTCATCGCGCCTGCTGAAGCACTTGGTGACCAGGCCGGGCAAGATGACCTAATGGATGGGCTGCCCTCGTCGGTTTACCTGCTGCGTGAGATTCTCCGGAACCATGACTGGTCGGAAAATCCTGCGGATCCCGCTGGGCAAATGATCGAGTGGACGATGATTGAATCCATGATCCGCTCCGCGATCGACGCAGGCCACCGTGGCTATGTGGAGCAGGTTTGGGCAGAGGTCGCTCCGTCGGGGCATGGCGGGCTTGCAGATGTTCTCGCTTCACTGCCACAGGACGCAGTCGAGCCGGCGGGCCCAGAGGTGGCTCAGCCAACTCAGGATGAAGTACACGATGCAGAATTGGGCGTCGAGCCTCACCTGCACACTTACCAGATGCCCGAATCCGACCGGCTGCCGGAGCCTTTCCTGCGAACCATCAGCCCGGACGACATGCTGGACGGCCAGTATCGGCACATCCCGGACGAAGAGTTCTCCAAGGCCTACCAGGGCCAGGAATGGGCAACTCGGCCGGAAGCCGTGCGCCCTGCCCCCGCTGCGGATCCTGCATCGTCTCATTCTGAAGGGGCGGCCACGGCAGCCGGGACTGATCTGTTGAGCAAAGCATTGTCGGCACCGTTCGCACTAGCCTCTGCGGCCGGGAGCCTTGTACTGGGCTCGCTCAAGACGATGGGGGACCAGGCCCGGTCTTTCTATCAGAAGCGAGCCGTTAATGGTCATCAGATCATGGAGAGGCAACTCAACGAGCACGCTACCCGGATCGACGGTCTGACCGGCAGGCTCAGGCAGTCCGGCATGGCTGAGTTCATTTCCGAGCTGAAGGCGACTGGCCGGCCTGCCAATGAGATTTTCGACGGGATGAAGCCGGGTGGGCCATACGAGAAGTTCGGTCGTCGTTTTTCATCGTTGATGGAGGACGCGGATTTCGCTTCTGCCTACGCGAAACTGCAACGGCATATGGACGATTTCGGAGATCTCGCATCCCGTTACGCGAAAGCCGGCGTTGACCTCAACCTGGACTACTCCGACGCGGTCGATCGCAACCTTTCGAAGATTTCGGCCGCCACCGAAGGCTTCCCTGGCATGAAAGACGGTGCGTTCAAGCACCTGCAGGAGATGGCGCAGCAGATCGGGGAGCGAATCAAGCGTCTTGTCGACCGCCTCATCGGCCGGCTCGCACCGCAGTAACAGGAGAAACGGCATGGAAAAACCACCTGTAACTGGTGTATTGCTCGCCTTCGGCGCAGCGCCATACAAGTTCGATAAGAAGGAATCGGCGAGTTTCTACGTCCAGTTGCAGCTCCCAACAGGCGAGACGAAAACCCTATGGGGAGTGGGCCTGGAGAAAGCGCTGGAAGACACCGGAGTGCAACCTGGTGAGGTCATGACCGCCCAGAACTTGGGACGGCAGCGTGTCGAGGTTGACATCAAGTTGCGCGACGAAGACGGTAATCTCACGGGCGAGGTCCGTCGAGAGGTCGTGCACCGCAACGTCTGGTCAGTAATGAGCGCGCCGGAGCTCGACTGGCGCTCGTCGTCTGATCAGAAGGCGCAGCCAGACCCGAGCACCCAGGCGGAGCGCGGGTCAGCGGATCCGACTAAGGCTGAAAAGAGCGCTGCCGGCGTCGGCGGGCCCAACACCGATCAGATCTATGCTGATCCGGGGAATGCGTCAGCTCAAGAACAGCCTGCAGGAGATCATGTTGAAGCGCGGCGTGGGGGTTCCAAGGGGAATCGTGCGCAGTCTCGGGGGGAATCTCGTGCGGAACGAGCAGAGCCCGCCGCAGCCGCGGTTCAATCCCAGGGAACAGCTGGAGCCGGTGGTGGGCTCGGGTCCGATTTGGTCTCGAAGGCATTCTCCGCGCCGTTCAATGTGGCGACAGCGCTCGGCGGCCTCTTCTCGACCTCCTTCAAGGAGGTGGGACACAAACTCAAAGCGCGAAGCGTTGACGGTTATGGTGTTCTGGAAGGGCAGTTGTCGGATCTCGCCAGCTCCTTCGAGCGCAAGGTGTCGTGGTTGAAGTCTCAGGGCGGTATTGACGACAAGGCAGCCGCAGGTAGTGCGCAGACCGCTGAAGATCTAAAGCGGCTGCTGGATGACTTCGATACCCTTTCCGGCCGCTTTGCGGATTTAGGAAGCAAGCTCGGCTATGACTACGCCGAAACTCTCGAAAAACATTCAACTTCTATGAGGTCCGCGCTCGATCAGTTGGATGGGAAGAACGAAGTAATTGCTGAGTTGCAAGAGATAGTAAAGAGGCTGGTCGACAAGCTTGAGCGGTTGTTTTCGAACATCAAACTGGGTCGATAGCATGCGGACAATCACCGACGACAACATCAACAATTTGAAGGCGCGCCTTGATAAGTGCTCAGTGCTTGTAGAGGCCGCAGAAAAAAACGTTTCTCCGGAGATTCGTGGTCGAATCAAGGCGCAGGCTGTGGTTTACGCTGGTTTTATGTCGGATCTGGCAGCTGGAAAGCTTCCGCGCTTTTCTAACTCAACTGTCCAAAGCGCAAACTTAGTTGAAGAGTTCTGTTTGCTTATCGAAACAGAGCTTGGTCGGGTATAAACCAGCATGGGGCGTGATCTGGTGATCATAGAGGCGCCGGGAAAGCTTCGGACTTTCCGGCGCCTTTGTGAGGAGGTTGGCCTGCAGGCGGATATATGCGCAACCATCGGACACGTCCTGGAAGCGCCGAAGGACCTGCGCGATCTAGGCATCGCTCTGCGGGGCGAGGAATACGTGGAAACCAACCGGCACCCCGTTCGTGAAGACTCATTCCGCTACCTGTGCGACTGTTTGGCTCGTTGTAAGGGGCGAGTACTGATTGCGACCGATAACGACCAAGAAGGGCATGTAATCGCGGCTGATGTCGTTGAGCTCATGGCGGCTACTGGTAGCAGGCAATCAGCCTATCGCCTTGTGCTGAATAGTCTCACCACGGAAGCGATGGTGAAGGGGCTGGCTCATCTGGCTCCTGTAGATATTGCTCTGTCGAATGCCGGCGTTGCGCGACGGATTGTCGACCGCCTCATCGGTGGGGGGTTATCTGATTTCTCTACAGGTCGGACCGTTGGCCGAGTCCAGACCGCCCTGCTTTCGATCGCAGAGAATGGCCTGCCTCATAGCTTGGTGGGGTTGTCCATGCCCTGCTCGGATGGCGGTGAGCCGTTTAGGGCGGTGCTTCCTGTTACCGCTGTCGCCACCCCGGCTGAGCTCATCGCGCAACTGGATGCGTTGCCGGCGCGAGAGGTTGCCGAGGCGTCGCCTGCGCGGTTGAGCGAGCCAGGCAATTATGGCGATACCCTGCTGTCGCTCAATGCTGCTGCAGGGTTGAGTATTTCCCAGGCGTCCGAGCTGCTACAGGAGCTCTATGAAGCCGGTGACATTTCCTATCCTCGCACTTCATCGAGAGCTTTCAGCGGTGCGACGGCTGACGTGCTGGAAAAGCTCGCCAAGGTGCGGGGGATCCGAGCCTTCCGCAAAGCCGCAGTCCCCGTCATCCAGTCGACTGGGGTGGCGCACGAGGCGATTCACGTACTGAACAGCGAGTATTTGAAGCGACTGGATCTGGGGCGCCCTCCTTCCTTGCAGGGTAGCCTGCGAGAGGCGGCATTGGCCGTAATCGCGAGGCAGTCCTTAGAGTCGGGGTTGGTGGTTTCTCGTGAGCGCCCGAATCTTGACGGTTTGCCGGACATTGTTGCTGGTCTTGACTGGTATCGAGATACGCGCCGGCCGATGCTCCCTTGGCGACCTGCATCTTCGGTCGCAGCGAAGGGTGGTGCGCTTGGGCTCGACGCCGCCCTAGTGCAGCAGATGATGAAGCATGGCGTTGGCCGTCCCAGTACCTGGCCGTCCCATGCTGCCCGCTTCGCGGATCGCGGTTTTGTCGATGAGGCATACCAGCTGACGGCGAAGGGACGCAAGTTGCTCGAGGCTGCCCCACAGGGGCTTCGAGATGTCTTTTGTACAGCCAGGATCGAGGGCCTGCTGCAGGAACACGGCAGCGAGGTTTCACAAATGGTCAACCAGGCTCTGCGGATCGCCTTAGAGGGTGATCTCGAGCTGGCTGCTCAGCTGATTAGCCGGCTGGATGTTCTGCAGGATGAACAGGAAGAAGACCTTGAGCGCCACCACCGACCGGCTTTCTAGTCGCCCTCCCCTCAAGCGCCTTTTGCCTATTGCGGCGCTTGTCGGAGGGTGCGCTGCCCTGGCATTTGAGCACTTCCAGGCTAGCGTTCAGCCCCTGCAGCCCGGCGAAGTTCACATTGTGAAGGGGTTCATCAGCCGAACTGGGGATCCGGCATTGATCGCGGCCTACAACGCCGCGGTTGCCGATGGCGAGCTCAGCAGCGCGGAGGCCGAAGAGCTCATCGAAAGTGCAAAAGCAGCGCCGCCAATTTTCTTGCTGGCCATCCCGCCAAAAAAATAGCAAATGCCTTTGCAGTTTTTTTAGCGTATTGTTAAGCTCACTTTTGTTTGTCTATGACGTGCTTTTAAAGTGAGCTTTACCTATGGTCAAAGCAAATAGCCGAATCGAATACAGCGATTTTGAGCACATCATGATTCACCTGGCGGGTGAACGTGGTTGGACCTTCAAGTTCGGTGACGAGTCCGTTCCGGTTGAGGCGGTCTTCAATCATTCGACCTATGCCCCTGCCCTGCTTTTCGCAGCGGAAACCGAGCTTGCGGCAAGGCGGATCGAGGGAGATCTCGCCTTCGGCTTGGAGGGTGAAGGCAACTCACTGTTTGGTGCTCGTGTCCGTTTCGTGAGCGAGCGAAACACCTTCCTGAGCCAATTCTGGCGAATTGCCACCACGGCGCTGATTATCGAGTCCCTTCCCCAATCAGGCAACAGCATCATGCTTGACCAGCTGCAATACGTGCTGGGTGATCGCTTTGCTGATTACGTCGAAACCGCTACGGCGGAGGCGTCCTGATGTCGAAGTTGCGCATGCTTCATAAGCAGGAAGTGGAGCGCTTCTCAGGTGGTGATCAAGCACCTGCTGCCCCCGCGGGTGCACAAAGTGGTTCGCTGCTGGACGATTTCGAAAACATGCTGCTCGGGAAGCCTGAGGTAGGTACGGTTCAAGTCGAGGCATCGCCTGGGCTTCCATCCTGCCCGGTTGAATCCGAGGCCAAAGACACCCCGCCTACTACGTCGGCGCCGACTCAGGAGCTGCCTGCAGAGGCGACCACCAGTGAGGCTCGGCAGGCTGAAAAGGCGCAACCAGCACTTGTGCCCGGCTTTTCAGAGGTTCTCAAAGGCCTCGCTCCAGTGTTCAAGGCTGCAACGATCTATCCGGGCCATGACGCCGATCCGGCCAGAATTGCAGAGGCCGTACGCCGCATGTCCCTTGTGTCTACCGGCCTGGCTCAACACATTGCGGGGCGCGTGGATCCTCAGGAACTCGATTCCGGATGGGCCAAGAAGCACTTGCATGGTTTCACTGCCGAGCTGGTGGCAAGTCAGTGGATATCTTCAGTAATTTCACGGGGCGGAATGCCGGCTGGCGAATATCCCGAGGTTACTGTTGAGTTCCTGGGGGCGATGGTCGACGGCGCCTGGGCGGCTTCCCGTAAAGTTTCCCTCGGCGAGGCTGCAGCCGATGGCCTCGTCGGTGTCCAACTCGCCTTGCTCACAGCGATGGCCCCGCTGTCGCTGGAGGTAGAGCGGTACTTCTCCATCGTCGTTTCGCAAGTTCCCGGCTTGCAGGTGAAGGCTGAAGATCTCGTGGCCGAGTTGGCTGTGTTCCTGGTCGAGCAGGTCACCGAGCAGATGAGTCGCCTCAGAAGCGGCAGTTCTGGTCTCTCTATCGCTCCACATGAGGCGCTCCATCGTCTGCTCATCCAGCATGCGGCAGAGGTAATGCTTTCTTCGTGGGAGTACTGCCGCGGAGAAGTGCTCGGTGCCTTGAAGGATTCCGCCGATACCGACGCGGCCGCGGCAATCCTTACCCGTCCAGGATTCACCCACGGCTTCCCGCTGGAGGCGCTGAAGGCAAGGGCTTCGTCGTCCCTGAAGCGCTTGGTGGCCACTACCGAGTACGCCCTCACGATGATGAAGGTGGTACAGCCTCATGGTTGAAATGAACAACAACGGCGGCGCTCTCCGCAAGGTGGGACGGGCAACTGCTTGGGTGGGCAAAAAATGGGTTTGGACTGTCACAGGGGATTGGCGTGAGGCCGGGCAGAACGCCAAGCGACTCTATGATGTGCTGAAGTCGCTGACTGGGCGCACCTACAGAGAAGAGAGTTTTTCGGAAGCGGTTTCACGTCTTCACCTCACCGAAAATGATCTGGACGCTCGGCGTCGGTACTTGCATGCGCTCTCTGTGTTGTTTGGCTTGATGGCGGTTGTTGCCGGGGTTTTCCTCGCTCTTGTGCCCTGGTCGCCCAGCCCAATTAACCAGGGCCTAATGTCCCTGGGTGTCCTGGTGTTGAGTGCCTCTCGATTCCTGGTGACCAGGTTCCGGGTCGCGCAGATCCGCGAAAGAAGGCTGTTCGATTTCAAGACTTGGCTACTGCGTCGCGAAGGGGTGGATCGTGATTGACGCTGTGCCGGTCGCGGCGCCAATCCAGCATGGCGTAGGCCAGCTTCGCGAGGCTTGCATCGTGCGTGCGGCGGCCCATTACCGTGGGCATCCCGACTTGATTAAGGCCGTTATTCGTACCGAAGGCGGTACCACTGGGAAAGTTTCTTACAACAAGAATGGCTCCTACGACATGGGGCTCATGCAGATCAATAGTATCCATCTGCCTGAGCTCTCTAAGTTCGGAATCACCAAGGACATGCTGGTCAATAATGAGTGTCTGAATATCTTTATTGGCACCTATTATCTTCAGCGAAGTGTGTTGGGTAGCGATGATTTCTGGAAAGGTGTTGGCAATTACCACTCTCGCACACCGGATAAGAATTACCGATACAAGCATCGGGTATGGAACAGCCTTAAAGAAGTCCGGGGGCAGCAATGAATCGCGGCAACGTGAACAAATCTAATTCCGATGAATTGCTCTGGGTTATCGTCTTCCTGTTCGTGGGCATCATCGCGCTCTGGTACTTCGGGCATGAGAAGATTTCTACTGCCGTAATGACGTTAAGAAAATTTGAAGCAAGCATGATCCTCTTCGATGTCGATGGGAGGCTTGCGCTGGTCGAATGGCTCTCCAGCACTCACCCCGCTGATGCAACTCCGAAGTCGCTCTGGTCCTCGGGCATAGTCGCGAGTCGGGAGCTTCGCTGGTATGTGCTCGCGATCCTGAGCGGGGTGTTCGGGTACCTTATGTATCGTGCGCCCGATCGAGGCAATAAGTATTCGAATAAACACACCACAGTCAGTCTTGCGAAACAGGAAGCGAGCCAATGGCCGGTTATCTTGCCGGCCCTCGAAACCGATTTTATCGCGCTTCCGCTCAATCACTCGGTGCATGGCATGCGGGCCAAGGTGCGTGATTACGCCCGACGTCACCAGTTTTTGGTCAGGACTGCTGCACTTGGCGAGAAGGAAGATCCTGCAGATATTGAACTGCTGGATAACAAAGAGGCATTAAAGCTGTCACGGGCCAGGGCGATTCTTGTTGCGCAGCTTGGTAAGCCTTGGGAAGGGGTCGATGCCTTGAAGCCTTATGAGCGTTCGCTCTTTGCAGCATTTGCAGCCCAGATGAACAATGATAATGACCTCGCGCTTAAAATCATCAACGAGCTCGCCCGTGCATATGTGAGGGCAAAGCGAGCAAAAAAAGTCTCCTTGTTGAATTCGTTACATGCAAAGCGTGCATTGCACCAGTATGCAAACACCAAAGTGGTTAAGCGTGTAGTAAGCCGCTTTGCGTATAAGCGCACAGTGCTGATGGGAATGAAGGCGGCGGCTTCGGCAAATGGTGTGCTTGCGCCGAATTGGTTCAGATGGTTAAAGGCAGTTGATCGTGTTACTTGGTATTCGTTGTGCGATATTGGCATGGACGTGGCCAGCGTAGAGTCCTGCGGTTTGCGCTCACATTGGTTGTCAGAGGTTGTCGCTAAGTCGGCAATCATGAATCCGCGAATTGAAGCGGCGCTAGTAGGAATTAAAACTGCTCTTGGGGAGATGGTGGATGAAGAAAGTGATGATTGAGCGCCTCGCGAACTTGATTCGCCGCACCCCTCATAACGTTTCGGTCGCACGTAAGCGTAAGCGGCTGTCGTTCGAAATAAAATCGCCCGCATACCAGTTGCACACTCTGAATCTCTCTGACTATGGGGATGGCTCACTGAGCTTCATTCTAGAAAAAGATGAGGAAGGTAATCTGTTTGTGGTAGCCAGGTCTCCCGAGACATACGGCCCGGACAAAGGCGTTATGATCTCGCTGTTTAAAGCACAAGTAGCGAGTGAGACTGACGGCGTGTATCTGATCACTCAGGTGAACAGAATCCTGACCAAGAAGTTGTCAGTAGTGAAATTGGTGGGGCTCGCCCTACTCGCTTGGTTGGGCTACCTCTTTGTCAGTGCTTATATCGATATCGTCTCTGGCAAGGGGGGCAATATTGAGCCGTCTCTCTCGTCGCAGGATGCTGCGCATCCTGCGGTCCAGCTAGCCGACACCCGTGCCCCGATCCCCGCGACCGTCCATCCGTTCAATTGGGAGAGCATTCCGGCTCGCATACAAGCAGAGCCCGTTGCGGACGCGAATCAGCTGCAGGCCATGAGTCCCGCCGATATCGCCAAGCAGATCTATAACGCTGCCGAAGCTGCTCGAAAGCAGGGGATGCGCGACAACGCGCCGGCAATGTCGAGCGATGTGGCGACCGGTCTGGAAGCCTTCGGGCTGGCCCCGAGCATCGATGCTGGGCAGTCGGTAGGGCCTGGCTGCGATCCCAAGCTCGCTTTCCAAGTCGCTGAATAACTGGGTATAGGCGCATGGTTCACGGCGTAGAGAAGCATCACGAGATTAAACGGACGCGAATCTTTCGGGATACGCGGCCGTTCTTCGAGCAGATCCTGGAAGACTTTTCGTCGTTTCATGCGATTGTTATCGTCTACGTCATATTGGTGTTTCCGCTATTCTTCCTTCCTGCGTTGTTTGAGCTGAGTCTTGTTCTGGGCTTGATCTACAGCTTTATTCCGCTCACACGCAAACCAGATATCCCGTTCAGGAAGCGCAAGTCCCTGGGCGAACTGGATCGCAACGATAAGCACCCAGGTACTGGCAAGCCTCAGCAGTCTCGTGGCATTGCCTTCATTGGTAACCGAAAGTCCGATAATGCGGAAATTTGGGCGGCCAACGAAGACCTTCGGACTCATGCTTTTATAATAGGTTCGACTGGGGCCGGTAAGACCGAGGGGCTAATTTCACTCGCTTATAATGCCCTGGTTTGGGGGTCGGGCTTCGCATATACAGACGGAAAGGGCGATGTAAGCCTCTACGCCAAAATTTTCTCTATGGTTCGCTCCATGGGCCGTGAAGACGATTTGTTGGTCATCAACTACATGACCGGCAACGCTGATACCACGAAAAAGCGGTCCGATAAACTTTCAAACACATATAACCCATTCGCTGTAGGCAACAGTGAGAGCTTAATTCAGCTCGTGGTCAGTTTGATGGACGCCGGCGACGCCAAGGGTGATATGTGGAAGGGTCGCGCAATCAGCTTTATCAGTTCAGTTATGCCAGCACTGGTGGATCTTCGTGACCAAAGCTTACTCATGTTGCATATCGGTGCTATTCGGGAAGCCCTGCCCTACCCTAAATACTTCGAGCTGATGAATAACGTTAATATCAGCCAGAAGTCCAGGGACATGATGCAGGCCTTCTTGTATGATGTGCCGGGTTATAAGCGCGATAAAGGTGAAAATCAGTCGGCAACCTTTAATGAGCAGTACGGTTATCAGCAAATGCAGTTCACCCGTATTCTGAGTTCCCTTGCTGATACCTATGGGCATATCTACCATACACCCCAAGGGGAAGTGGTACTGAAGGACGTTGTCGTCAATCGACGCATATTCCTTGCGCTACTCCCGGCTCTTGAGAAAAGTCGGCCAGAACTGGGTAATCTTGGCAAAATCATCGTAGCCGGTATGAAAGGCATGATGGGTGCGCAACTCGGCAATAAGGTTGAGGGTAGTAAGTTGGAGTTGTTGGACTCTCGACAGACTACGGCACCAACCCCATTCATCGCCATATTTGATGAACTGGGCTATTACATTCCTGACGATGCGGCACTAATGTGGGCTCAGGCTCGTAGCCTCGGCTTTGCTCTTATCGCGGCAGGCCAGGACCTGCAGGCGTTCTACAGAACATCGAAAGAAGAAACGCTCGCCATTGTCTCTAACAGCAACATCAAGATATTCGGAAAGCTTGAGGATCCGACCGATACCTTTGACCTGGCTGTTAAACTTGCCGGGGAAGCCTACGTGTCAGTGGTGGACGGCTACGAGATGGCTGATGATGGTGCCGGAAGTTATCGCGGTAATACTGGTGCACGAATTGAGCGTGTCAGCCGTGTAGAGCTCCAGGACTTCAAGGAGCAAGTTGAGGGTGAAATCCACTTCATGGTGAAGTCGGATATCATCCGCGCCCGAATGTTCTATGCAGACTTCTCGGGTAAGCGTTTGAGCAAGGAGTACCAGCTAAATCATTTCGTGAAGGTGATCCCCCCCAACGAGGCTGAGCTGAAGGCTTTCAGCATCAACACGCAAGAACTGCGTGAAACACTGCACTCACTTCCGCTCGCGGATCAGCGTCCCACTGATGGCTACTTCGGATATGTGGCCGAAGTTGAGGCTGGAGAGCGCTACCAGCAGTACCTTACCGCGAAGCTGGGTGTGGAGCGAGGGATCTGCTTGTTGCTGGGGTACGACGATTCGGTGGTTGCTCCCGTGGTCGATCAGAACGATGGCAGTGCCAGCGGCGCGGTGGGGAACGGAAGTGCGCTTGCCCAAGCTCCGACAAGCGATAGCGACGCTATGCCCTCTCTTACGCAAGCGCCGGGTGGGACGGATCATCCCGTTCTGGCTGCCGCCCCTGTTGCGAGCGACGCGGGTGATGATGCAGCAGGAATCGTATTCGACGGTGGCCAGCTCGCTTCCATCAACATCTTCGCCGAAGTTCCGCGTGAGCCCTTCGGCATCGACATCGTGGCGCTGGCATCTGCCGCCATTCCAATCATCGAGACCGCGCTGGAAGGCCGGGTACAGCGCCCTGCAGAAGAGACGCCTCCAGCAGGTCAGGGTGGGCTGCTCGACGAGCAGGCTACACGAGTGTCGTTGAACAGTATCGCCTTGGGCCTTGGGGCACCTGTTGCTGAAGCGGGCGCAATGGTGGAAAACATCATCCAGGCCGCGACGCAGGGCTCCGAATACCCAGTTCCACCTAAGCCTGAAAAAGCGGGCAAGGATCAGGAAATGGAGGATGTTATGAGCAGCCTGGAGTCGCTGATTGGAGGGCGTGCATGAGCATTGAGTTGGCCATGTCTCGCCGAGAACTGTTGAAGCGCTCTGTAGTGGCGGGAATTACCGGCATGGGGGCCTTCACTTTCAGCGCCCCGTTGCTCGCCTCAACTGGCTTGCTGCTGCCGGCCAATTACGCGAACCAGGCGGACGCAGCGGCCTTCTGGGCGAGGCCTCGGGTGTTGAACCTATATCGGCCAGCTACTGGTGAGCACAAGCAGATCTGCTACTGGCGGGATGGCCAACTCAATTTGGCTGGGTACCGAGAGGCCTGCCACATGCTGCGTGATGTCCGTGCCGGCAAGGCTACGGAGATCGATTTGCGGCTGCTCAACCTCCTCCGAGGGCAACAGGGTTGGCTGGAGCTCGCCTATGGCTTCAAGGAACCCTACCAGGTCAATAGTGGGTACCGGACGAAGGAAACCAACGAGGCTACAGAGGGGGCAGCCCGGGATTCCTATCACACGAAAGGACAAGCGTGCGACGGAAAATTCCCCAGTCTTCCGATCGAGTATCAGGGGCGCCTGATGTCAGCTTTCCGTACAGGTGGCGTGGGCTTCTACATAAACCGTCAAAAATTTATTCATTCCGACGTAGGGAGGGTTCGATATTGGGTACGTTAGTCGGCAAAGTGCTATCACCCATTGCTCTGGCTGCTTTTGCAAGCCATGCTGCGGCCGCCGAAATGGCTGAGGTGACTCCCGTGGAGTCTTATCTCATGTCAAAGGGAAATACGATCGTTCAAGCGTTCCCGGCAGCTTCGGGCATGAAAGGAATCGTTGTCGACAACGGCTCCCAGAAGCGCTTGTTTTACGTTACGCCCGATGGTGAAAGCCTGTTGGCTGGAGTGATGTTCGACACCCGGGGCGCGAATCTGACCACTGTAGACTTGGCCAGGACCGCGATAGTGGCACCAGTTTCGCCGGACAGTCAGTCTGCAGGCGATCTCGGCCAGGTCTGGAAGCAGGCCGATAAGCTGAATTGGCTTGGGGAAGGAGATGCAGAGCGCGTTATGTACGTCTTCTTCGATCCGAACTGCGCTTACTGCCATGAGCTATGGGGCATGTTGCGGGTACCGATCGCCGCTGGTGATGTACAGGTTCGTTGGATCCCTATCTCGATACTCCGAGCATCGAGCAACGAGTTGAACGCTGCGATCTACCAGCAGGCAGCTACCGAGGGCGTACTGGTCCCGATGGCTGAGATGGCGAAGCGGCAGCTGCAGCCCGCGACGGTCACCGAGGAGATTCGCCAAAGTCTTGCGGGCAACCTGGCCCTATTTCGCCAGGCGGGGTTTCGAAGAACCCCGATGATGCTTTTCCAGGAGAAGGGCCTGGTAAAGGTGTTTGAAGGTGCGCCACTTCCCCAGGAGCTGGCGATGATGCTCAAAGAAGAGTAGCGGTTTAGCTACCAACAATGGACACTTCCTGCGCGACCTACCAGCATCTAGATCGCGCTAGCTTCAAGGATCACGTGACGATGGAAAACGCAAAAGAAGTATTTGACGGACTTATTCAGACAGTTGTTTCAGAGGCCTTGCTGGCCGACGCCATTGAGCAGTACGCAGAAATGGAGATCGCTGATCCGAATGAGCGTGAGGAATTCGTTGAGGCGTACTCCGACGAGGCATACCAGCCCGTAGTTCGGAAAGCTGTTTTGGACGTGGTTGTGGCCGTTGCGGCCGCGGATCGCCTCGTCGAAGACGTCGCCTTCCGGATGGTTGTCGGGATGCTGGAACCCGAGGAGAGCAATGACGTCATTCGAGCAATGAAGCTCGTCATGCTGGATAAGATCACTGAGGATGCCCTGTCCGATATGGAGGATCTTGCCGGCATCAAATTCAAAGGTCGGATGGACTATTTCCGCGCCTGCATCGGCTAGTTCCCACCCAAGCGCCAACCCCCTCCCTGCACCGGCTCCGGCGCATACTGCGCTCTCTGGGAGCTGGACCTTCTCTTCTTGGCATCCTGCCAGGCCCGGCAACGGGTCTTTTCGCGCTAAAACTGACTATCGTTTGTTTTTAGACGGCCTTGTTAATAGAATCATGGTAATCACCCTCAGATGGAGACCGTCATGACTGTTATTGCCAACGCCAACACCAATCCTCAAAAGCCTGTACCTGAAGTCCGGGCGCAAGACATCCCCGGTGATGACTTGGGCTGGCAGGAAGTCCGCGACCTCGGATTAGACGCTGTTCCGGACGACCTCCAGGATGCTGAAGTTCTGGATGAGGAGTGAGTCGGATGGCTCTAATCAAACGCCTTCGCTCCAGTGAGCTGGCACCGACACCGGCTCCAGCTGCCGATACTGCTACTGCTGCCGGCATGGCCGACAGCCAAGTCGCAACGCTCTCTCTGCTACAACTGGAAGCCCTCCGAGTTTTTCGCACCCTAAAAGGCCGAAGCTGGAAAGCTGAGTTGAACAGCTGCTGGAGTGAAGCAAGCTATCCAGGCCTTGGTACCCAACACGCAGCTGTTCTGCAGCAGATCCGAAACGAGTTCGGCCCCGAATGGCTGCAGAAGTTCAGCGTCAGCCAGCAACAAGACGCCCTGGACAAAGCTGCGCAGGAGGCGCTGCAGGCTGAAATGCTACTCCGACACAACTCCAATGCCACCTCTGAGCAGATCTCCAGCGCAAAGGCTGATCGTAAGACGGCAGAATTTGCTGCGATGTTCTGGGAGCATGGTGATGAGCGGATGTTTAGCGCCGACGGCCCGGTGGTCCGCTTGAACATGAGCGATGATGCGTCGCCCCAGCCTACGTCGCCGGCGGCGTCGACAATATCTTCTTCGGCCGAAGTGCCGGTGGATCCGCTCGATGCGGCGGCTGCGTCTGGTCGGCGCAAGGCTGCAGGAGGTGGTAAGAAAACCAAGCACGAGCGAGGCGCGCCTCGTGACCACTACCAAGAGGTGACGGATCAGATCATTTCCGCCATTGAAGCTGGAGCCGAGCCCTGGCGATGCGAGTGGGATAGCACGCCTCGGTGGCCCATGAACCCTGTAACTGGTAAACCCTACCACGGCATCAACGTGATGCTCCTCCTTTCGCAGGGTTACCAGGAGAGTCGCTGGTGCTCCTATAAGACTGCGCAGGCCCAGGGGTGGCAAGTGCGTGGCGGTGAAAGCGGCTCGAAGATCTACTTCTATAAGCGCCTCACTAAGGAGACCGGGGAGCTGAGTGCAACCGGCGAACCTGAGGTTCGCGTGATCCCGCTGCTGCGCAGTTACTCGGTATTCAACTTGGCCCAGATGGACGGAGCCCCCGAGCTGGAAACTGCCGGCAACAGCCAGAAGGTGCTTTCGCCTGAGGCCCGAGGAATTTGCGAGGAGATCGTTGAGTCTTGCGGAGCAGACATCGTTCATGGCTTCCGGCGTGCTGGCTACTCCCCTTCCGAAGACCGAATTTATATGCCTGACAGGGAGACGTTCTCATCCGACGCCGAGTATTACTCAACGGTGCTGCATGAAATTGCGCACTGGTCAGGGCATGAAAGTCGTTTGGCTCGCGAGTTCGGCCCCAGCCGTGAATCCGACGAGTATGCCCGCGAGGAGCTGCGTGCGGAGATGGCTAGCGCGATGATGGCCATGCGCCTTGGCCTGCCCGGAAGTGTCGGTGGGCATGCGGGATATGTCGACCACTACCTGCAGGTGCTCCGAAACGACAAGAAGGAGATATTCCGTGCCTCTCGTGATGCGGAGCGAATGGCGCGTTATGTCCTGAGTTTTCATCCCGACTTCCGTGAGGAGTTCGAAGCGGAACATCGGGAGCAGATGACGGCCGCGGTGGCCGCAGGCGCTCCAGATGACATTTTCGACGCCAGTGGCTTCGACTTCGAGCCGGACTTCGAGCTCGAGGGTTTTCGCCCCTAACAAAGGAACGCATTTATGTTCGCCAATATCGAGGATGTTCTTGCTCGCTGGCCTGCAGAAGAGCACTGGACTGTCTCCGGAGCACGTGACCGCGTAGCTGATCTCCTGCAGCGCTTCGGTGATATGGAGCAGTTGTATCGTTTCTGGGCGACGGTGCGGGAAATGCGTTTCCCCGGCACCTATGGCCAGACGCCCTGGCCCTTCTCGTGTCGATTGGCTCACCTGGTCTTCGATGTCGCCAATCCTCACCAGAAGCTGAAGGATGACATTGAGCGTTATCGTGACTCCAGTGATCGCTCATTGGTCGAGAGTTGTCATGAGGAGCTGCGAGCTCTCCTGGCGCTTGAGAATCGGATGATCATCCAGGATCCGCACCGCCGTTTCGCGGATAGAGTATTCCGGGCGCTCGGCCAGGCGCTTCAAGAAGGGCCCAATCCCGTGCGACTACCGGATGGCCAAGTATTGGAGCGTCCCCTTTACGCGGCACTGGCGTGCGATGGCATCGGCTCTCAGACGGTGCCAATGAGCGCTGTGCTCGCATTGCCGTCGAACCCGTTGGATGGCGAAGTGCACCTATTCCGCGGCAGCTACCCAGGAGCGTGCGGCGATGCGCCTGTAACCTCGGTCGCGTTGAGGTCATTGCTTCCAAGTGTGAAGACCGAGCCTGACCTCAGCGAGCTTGCCCGGATATATCTGACCTCGATCGACGGCATTGCGGGATATGCATGGGGTGATACCCGGGGAGCAGATGGTGGCCATGGTGCTGAAAAACTCACCTATCTTGTAGTTCTCGGTTATGCCGAGCGCACTGGCAGAAGTGAGCCTAACCCATTGGGAGGCTCCTGGCCCCAAGTGGCGGTCACTCCTGCAGGTGCAGCGGCGATCCACGCTGCAGGGATACTCCCTGCACTTGCTCAGCAGCTCTCCCGAGGGACCGCCCTACTCCAGCGTGGCGAAGGTGCGGATGAATTTGATGTTCAAACTGGCGCCATCGTGGCGAGTTCTGGGCTGGTTCCGGCAGTTATGCGCGTCGACGTCGCAGAGCTGCAGCAAGCCTTTCCGGACGAGGGGGTTGGTGAGCGCGAATACGAAATTCCAGAGGTTTGCTATCTCGATTATTCTGGCGCCAAAGTAATGGCAGACTGGACTTTTCGAGACGAAAATAATGGCACGCGGCCATCTCTTTAGGCCATAAAAAAGGGGCGTCAAACCACTGGTCTGACGCCCCTTTTTTGTAGACTCTTGTCCGCAGAATGGTGACTTTGAATTGGCTATAAGACGCGCCGGGATTTAGCGATACCTGAGCTGAAGGGATTCTTTGGCTTCAGCTGCAGCCGTGCGAACATCAGCGATTTTGACGCCTTTTGAAGGGCTGGAGGTTTGAGAATCACCCAGCACCGGGCCTTGCTTCACCTGGGCAACCAGTGATTTCAGGGCCAAGGTCATCGTCTGCATGTGGGTTCCTCTGTGGCTATGACTCGCATTGTTTTATAGTTTAACAGCGCCAACGTGAAACATATAGGCACTCTGTAGCTACTCTGAAATCAATTATATACACGAATTGGATCGTTAGCCGTGACCACTCCCGCATTCGACGTCGACGCATTCGAGAATTGGCTGAGGACCTCCTTCGCCAGCCCGTATTCGTCGAAAACGATTCGCGTGTATTGCACTGTGGCATCCGGCTTCCAACGTCACATAGACAGTCGAACCGAGGAAGCGTTCCCCTATGCGCTTGACGATGATTGCGTGATAGCGTTCCTCCGGACGCCCGGCATAGACGGGAGGCCCTACTCTCGGTCATATCAAGTCCTCCGCCACTCCGCGCTGGTCGCCTTGTTCCATTGGCTTGTAGAAACCAGAGTCGTGTCGGATAGTCCAATGGAACGCCTGCCAAGACATACTGGCCGCAGGCCCGGCACTCCAGCTGGCGGGAACCGCCCTAAAAGGCTTCCACCGGTTTTGATGTGGCGAGACCAGCGCCATCTACTGCAGGTGATAGACTCAAGCCATGGACCAGCAAAAGTCAGGGATTCTGCGATCGTGAGCCTAGGGCTTGCGACCGGACTCCGGAGTGAAGAGATATGCAATGCCACTCTTGGAGGGTTGGACCTTAGCTACCGCCGGATACGAGTGGTAGGTAAGGGGAACAAGGAAAGGCTGATCGACTTCTCGCATGACGACCGAGCTCTAGATCCGATGCGTGCATGGCTCAAGACTCGTGCGGAGGTGTTGCGGCAGCACGAGGTGGAAAGCGATCTGCTCTTCATTTCCAGGGCCGGCCGACGCCTCTCCGGATCACTTGTTTACCAGCAGGTATCCCGGCACCTGCAGCTAGCTGGGCTCGCTGGAAGGCTGAAGCGGTGCGGCGTACATGTGCTGCGCCATACGGCTGCGAGCGTCATGTTCGCCCGGGGCGTGCCGATCCTGCAGATCAAGGAGAACCTGGGCCATGAGGACCTCTCTACGACTCAGATCTATGCCCATTTGCTACCAGCTGAAGCAGAGGCGCTGTGACGACGCCTTTTTACTTTCGTTTGATTATAAATACTAATCTTAATATGATGGTTTTCGATTGATGGACGAACGACATGATGTCTTGCTTGTCGGCGTGAACACCGACAAGCACGAAGCATACGCCCTGAAGCGGGACAAACAGATCGTTCGGGTCGCGCAAGGGGTGTACTTCCGAACGGGTAAAGATGCCGAGGCCCTCTTCGAGCTCTATGGCATCCGACTGGCGAAATTCTGCTTCCAAAGCGCTGCATTGACTCACTCCACCGCCTGGTACCGCAAGCCTGTGGACGGGCGAGTCTTCCTGGGAGGTGACTACCCCTATAAGAAAATCATCGCTCCATACGAGGGTGACTTCCGCATCGTTCAGAGCATGGTTCATCCCAAGCTCACCGACGAGCGGATGTACGAGCTCGTGAAGTTCCAGGATCCGCTGGGGCAGTTCGAGATGCACTGTGCCACTCCGGAAATGACGCTGATCCACCTCATGGATGCGACGAAAAAGAACGTCGAGAAACACCTCCCTGAGCAGGAGATGGACAAGATCTTTGAGCAGCTGCAGGAGAAGTATGGCAGCAAGGCCTCCACCCTGGCCGCGCTTGAAACCATCGCCCAGGCAGCCGAGAAAACCAACGAATTCGAGCGCCTCCTCAAACATTTCTTCTCTCAGCGGAGGCGCAGCTGAACATGACATGAGGTAAGCGGATGCCAACCTGGATCGACCTTTCTGAGCACGATGTAGAGCTAAACGTCCAACAAGATCCAGAAGGCAAGTCGCTTGTCCTGCGGTCATTACCAGGGGGAGAGATCCCTCAGTCGGTAACCGAGCTGGGCTTCGTGAAAGATGGAGCCCTCTACCGACGCACCAATCTCCGTTTCACCCTCCCTGAAATCATCCGTCACTTCCCCAAGGCTAGGTCGCGCCAGATGGAGATGTCGGAGATCTTCTACGTCCCAACGCCGGACAATTCTCCAGCGGCCGTAGCCACAACGGGACAGAACACCAACGCCGGGAAAGCACCCTGGCAGATGACCTCGGGCGAGTGGATAGCCGCTCGACGCGCACTCGCCACGCCTATGAAGGTTACCTCGAGTTCCGAGTCGGCTCGTATCGGCAGGCTTGCCGATCTTTCTTACGGTGTAACTGCCTGGCGGCATCAGCGTGCGCTTGCCGGCGACCAAGAGGCCGTAGCGGCACTGGAAGATGCCGTAACACACTACGATGTGGTGATGAAGGCTTTGTCCGAGGGAAGGCCTGTCCCTTTCGATGTTGTTGCCGAGTACCCCGCCCTTTTGGATCCCGAGCCAGGCCAGGAGCTCCTGCTCGCTGCAGCCAGTGCTGATCTGTCGCCTGCCGCGCCCCCCGTGCTTTCGCCTATCAAGTCGGCACGCAAGCGATCTGGCCCTGCGCGAGTCGTCAAAGACCACGAGGTCGCCAAATTCGGCCGCCGCGGCATGGTGTCTGAATACCTCGTGACCTTCCAAGATGGTCGCTTCCCCTGCAGCGTAGAAGCGCTCGATCGTAGTCAGGCGATCGACTTCGCCCAGGCTGAACGCCGGCGTCTCGATGGCGGCGAACCTGCGGCTGAGTGTGATCTTTCGGTGCTGCTTCCTCAGGATCGAGTTCAGGCCGAATCAATCAACGACTCTTGGGAACCCGAGCGTGTTGGCGCTGCGCCGTCCAGCTCCGCGATTGAGGTTCCTGAAGCGTGGTTGGTATCCCGGCACCAATTCAAGGCAGAAGCGCTCGCCAAGAAGATCGCCAACGGCCTAGTCAACGTTCACTTCCGTGGCCAGGTGTTGTCCACAGACCAGACCTCGCCCGCAAAAGCTCTCGCCGCAGCTCACAAGCAAGCCGTCCGCATGGCATTCGCAGATGGCAAACAGGTGCCCTTCCATGTCCTGGTCGACTATCCCGACGTTGCCTACGGGCCGGGCGAGCGGGCGGCTCGCTCAGTCTCGAAGCTGCTATCAGAGACAGGCCTGGCAGAGCGACTGATGAAGGGCTTCAACAGCCATGTCCGGCTCGTCAATCCGCCTTATATTGACCTCATCATAGAGCGCCTGCCCGCTGAAGCTGCTCCCCGTCTGTGCCTGACCCACTACTTGGAGTCGAACGGGGACCGCTTCATTGATAGCGAAATGATTTTCGAGATTCGTCCAGCCGGTCATCTTGTCCTCTGCGAAACTGCAGTGCAGAACCCGATACGGGGCGGTGAACTGCGGGGGCTCGACCGAAGCTTCGCGAACATCTTCGCCCAGAACCTCCTCCAGCAGGGATTCTCCAATGCCAGGCTGGAATGGTCGGACGATGCCGATGAAAGTCTGGAAGACGGCCCAGAAGCTCGACTTCAAGAGGGGATGACCATCGTTGAAAGTCTGGCCGCCGAGTCCCATGCGCAAATCTATCCTTGGGAGGAATCCGACCCCGCCATTATTGGCAAGTGGCGTTACACCACCTTGGAGCGCGAAGACGTTTCTGTTCGTATCGCTGTGTCTCAAGGCGGTGTGGTACAGGTAAACGGCGACCCCTTCACCAAGGGCGAAAGAGTTCTCCACGTGACGGTGGAGGCCGTTAGGGAGTCCCTGATTGGCGCCTTCAAACTTGAAAGCGCGGGCGCAATATCCTCGCCCGTCCAACTGTCCCCTTACGAACTAGGTCGACGTGCTGCAGAACAGGGCATGAAGTGCGTTCCAGCCTGGGATAAGGATCTGATGGCGACTCTGGGGGGCAACGTAGGAGATGGCGTACCTGCGATGCGCGAATGGATGAAGGGCTGGCACGAGGTCAATGCGCAGCGTGAAGTGCTGCCTCGGACTGTAACGACCTCCGATGCAGAGCCGATCGAAATCACCAGATCTCGGATATTGCTGCGGTTGCCTTCCACCGCCCCGACCAGGCTCCCGCTGTACGGAATCAACACGAGGTACGAAGCTGCTCGCTATTCGCTTCCCGGCGACTTCTACGCTGAGACATCCTTCAACGGTCACCGGTTCTTCGCTCCGGCCGAACATTATCGCTCGGCCGATTTCAGCAGAGCCGAGCGCGACTTGTATGCCGCCCATAAGCGTGGCGACCACAGCGCAGTCAAATCCGCCCGGATACTCATGGCCTCGGAAATGACAGAGATGGTCGCCGCCGCCCGGGCTACATTGCCACAAGGCGAGCTCACCGCGAGCACAATCCAAGCGGGCGATCGAGTCCGCTTCACTCCGGCCGACGCGGCCAAGCAGGCACTTACCGGGGTGGTGAGCAAAGTTCTGGAAAATTCGGCGGGTGATAAAGGCTTCGAGCTGATTCGGGATGCGGCCCAAACGATGGTGGACGTCGAGACGTGCTGGGTAGCTGACGGATCCCTGGAGTTCCTACCGCCTACTGATCCGGCAGAAGCTTTTCAAGCTGCTCTGGTGGTGGCGAAGAAGGAGGTCGATCCCAAGCTCCGGGTTCAGGCACTCATTCGTGTTCTTTGCGCTGACAGAGGGGTTGTGTCCCAGGGAGACTGGATTGCCCAGCTCGGCTTCAGCGCCGACCTGCCGGCGGACCAGGCCCAGCTGGTGACGTTCATGGAAAAGCATCTACCCTCTCCCGCCTCATTCAGCATAGCCGTAGGTTTGGAACAGTTTCAGGATATACCCAGCGAGCCCAAGCGGTTGGCGGATGCGGTGAGGCGACTGGGTGATAACCTCCGGGGGTTCAAAGCCAGCCATCTGCGGAAAACTGCAGCGCGGGTCGAGGACTTGCGCACCATCGCCCCCGAGAACGCGCTGGCCATCGAGATGCTAGAAAGCGCTGCAACCACCGTCCACCAAGCAGGAAGCATCCTGGTCGACCTGGAAGCCAGGCTCGCGGCAGCCAAGGTTGAAGAGGAGGAGCGAAACTGGGACCGGTTCGAGCCATTCGGTGCCCAGGCCGTGACGAAGCCCCTAGCGTCGGAAATTGGTTTCACCAAGGCATGGATAGACAAGGATAACGGCTGGTTCCAAGTCCGGAACGGAGCTTCTGTCGCTTGGACCAATGGCCACGTATTCGATCTGGAAGAACCGAACTACCGCGGCTTCGCGAAGAACGAGAGCCGTCGCTTCCAGAACACGCCTCTGGCGAAACGGCCGGACATCAGCCGTTTTCTGGAGCATGAGACCGCCGACGCGATGAAACCGGTCTTCGTGTACCGAAGAATGCACGACGACAAAGATGCTGTGATCCTAGCCAGGTCCTCGGGCCGCCTCGTTTCACTCGACAAGCGCTACCACGACTACATCGCGGTGAAGTACCCGAGAGCCGTATTCTGCGTAGCCAATGACTGGGAAATCGATGCTCCGAACCACGGTTCTCTTGTGCATGCAAAATTGGATGGCCAAATCGTCGCCGGGGTGATGCCGCTACGAGGATTGGATCCTGCCTTTACGGTCGACCTCATCCAATCCAAGATTCTCGCTGTCGCACAGAAGGGTGCAGTCGGTGAACAGGACTCCTCCGAGGTCGAGAACCTGGTGTATGAAGCTGACCAGCGGGTAAAGGGACGGGCGATGGCCACCGCAATGATCCAGGTCGCTTTGGACGAGGGCCGTTGGTACAGCGCGATCACCACTCATCACCATCAGGGTAACCACAGCGGCCGATCGGAGCCGATGACCTGCCGAGGGGACGGGTTTGCCTCTCGATTCGACGCCGTGTTCTATGCCGGCAACCGAATCGTCCTAGAACAGCGTCGGATCGCTCGATCACAGGACAGCGTTACAACGCCCAGGCAGAAGTCCGAGGCGCTGAAAATGGCAGATTGGGCGCTGCAGCAAATCCTCGGCAAGGTCGCTGTCTCGTGGAGTGACCGCACTCCAGGACAGGGATGGTACGAGGCGCGCCGTGAAGGTCCTGAGTACGGCGAGCTGCGCGGCTCCGGCCTATCGGAAGCAGACGCACTGGATGACCTTCGAGAGCGAATTGAGGCATCGCTCAGCCAAGCAGATCAGTACTGGAAGTCCATTGGCAACAACGATGCCGGCGAATCCCTCGAAGAGAACACCCTGGGCGTTCGCAGCATCGTCAAGGACGGTGTGCGGATCACCGAACCTGCCACCGCCTTACTACCCAGTGGACCCAGCGTTCTACGAGATCGCCCCAGAAATTTCCTGACGAAGGATGAATCTGTTCCATCCGCGCTGGCCACGTCGCCAGAGAGCGGAATGGCCCAGGGAGCGACGCACAAGGTCGGTGACCTCCTCGACAATGCAACGGTCCACGCGCTGGTCCGTGGAACAGCTATCTCCCTCATTCACCGCAAGCTGTCGAAGTATGACCCCCGCCGGCGGGATGGCGGCACGGATTGCTTCTGGGCGAGGGCATTCATCGGCGGGGAATGGCGCCCGCTCGGGCAGCCCTGGCCCAAGAAGCCTAGCCAGTCCTCGCTTGAGACCGCCTTGGCTGCTGCGGCAACCGCCCCAGCATTCGACAGCGATGCCTTCTTTGTCCAGCTGAATGAGGATATCCGCCAGTCGAACCTCGGCGCCGACAGCGCAGCCGAGATCCAGGCTCTTGACCAGCGTATGTTCCGGGCACAGCCCCTGGACGATCACTCCTACGAGTTGCGGTTCAAGGACCGCGCATCGCCGTTCTTCATCCTGGTGGAGTATCAGTCACCTGGCACCTACCTGCCGAATACCGAAGGAGGTGTGACCGGCCCCAAGACCAGCCTTTCATCCGCCTGTGCATGGGCAGTTCGCGAATTGGACCGCCTGCAGGCCCACTACGAGCGCAGACTGCAGGAACAGAACAAGGACAATCCTCGGTTTGACGTCGACGCGGAGAGCTTCACCGAGCTATTCCCGGTCGGCCTCGATGGGCCTCAGCTGCTCGAGCACATACTTCAGGTTTACCAGCAGAAGGGGATCCAGCGCCGCGTAGGCCAGGGCCAGCCGCAGGATGCAGACCTACCAGCGGAGCTGCAGTGCCTGCGCATCAGCGAGCACGCGGTGGCCGTGAAGCTAGATGATCCCGATTGCCCCCTTGCAATCGAGCTTCGATGCTCGACAGATGCCTCTGGGCGCCGGCCGTGGAACGCACTGCAGGCCCTCCAGCAGGCCAGTGCAGCGCTACAAACAGAGACAGCCTGGTCGCGCTTGAAGAGGGAACGTGGCGACGCTGGCATCGAGCTGGAGCGAGTTGCTCAGGGTTACGCCGAATTCATGAGGGCGCAGGATCCCGACCGGCATAACGGCGTCCCCGGCCGAATGCATCGTGAGTTCGCGTTGGCCGTGGTCGACAAGGACATTGATCATCTGCTTGGATGGCTCGCGCGGCCGCGAGGGCAAAATGATCTGTCCAAGCGCTATTTCACGCAGGTCACCGGAACAAAACTGGCAAAAACAGCCAAGGAGATCACGGTGGCTATCTATGGGTGGGCAGGCTACACGCCGGATCAGGCCCGCCAAATTGAGGCTGACAAACAGCGCAGGCATGACGAGCTTGCTCAACAGCGCGCCGCTGAGAGCCACCTGATGCACGTAATCCACGAGCTCGATCGGTCACCGGTTCGACACAACGGCATCGTGATTTCTTATCGCCAGTTCCTGGATGACATCATGGCTAGCGGGTTCGACTCGCTGGAAACGAGACGAGTGGGTGCTGTAGATCGATATCGGTTGGTCAACCGCGCCGAAGATCTGTTGTACACAGTATCTGGCCTGCAGGTCGACTATGCACGCCATGTTCTTGCAGAACGTGCAAAGCGACTGGATCTTGTAGTGGTCGAAGAGCCAGCCGAAACACCTGCCGTCCCCCGCCTCGGGTGAGCAACCACCCGCCGCCGAGTCATTCGGAGGCGGGTGTGCCCTGGGAAGCCTGTTGAATTGGGGTTCAATCAGCAAGGGCTTCCTCAACGGGGTCTGCACACAGCTCCAGGACCACCAAGCGCTCCTCGCATTCCTCACAAATCACTTTCAGCCCAGGCTTGCCCCACACGTTTAGCAGGCAGCCCGGGCAGGAATATTTCAGCCTGTTGCTCCTGTCACCGGGTTGCCTCACTGACACATCGAGACTCGCCGCTGCTGCAGGGACCTGATAGGCCAGGGCGATAGCCGGATCCATCTCGTCAGCTATTTCGTCTACGTCGGCGTCTAGATCCTCGTCGCTCTGGCAGTCCTGGCTTGCCGAGAGCATCAGTGACGCCGGCATAAGCGACATCGGACGCGACGGCCCCCTCACGTCGACCGGGAAGCGGTCCATCCACGAGATTGCGAATCCTCTTTTCAGCAGCTCCCGGGTGGCGGTATCGAACCGACCACCAGGTATGACGTAGTCGTTCATCGACTGCCCTACCCTCTTGCCGCCAGGCTTGCCTGTGTCAGACGGCATCAAGCCCAGAGCTTCCATTTTGTTGGCCCATTCAGTGTTGTGGTAGCAGGCCCGACTTGGCTTTCCAAAATGGTATTGCCAGAGGTGGACCATTTCATGGACCAGCGTCTGCAGGATCTCCACCAGGGGAATCACTGCGAAGTAGTCGGGATTCATCGCGATTTCGTCCGCCTTGATCCCGTCTCGGCGAATGAAACGAGCCTGAGAGAAGTACCCCATGGTCCGCTTTTCTCGCTGATAAGTGATCAAGCAAGCCGGTAGTCGCTCCTGGCTTGCGAACAAATGGTCATTGTAGAAATCGTAGGCAGCCTGCAGCTCTGCATAGGCTTCCTCGGTTGGCCGTCTGTGACTCACCAGCACCCCCTGTTTTTCTATCTGTAATACAGAAGGTGTTTCAAATCATCTGTTTTGTGCATTACAGATCCTTCCCCAAAAGCAAGGCCCCGAAGGGCCTTGGCATCTCTTACTGAGCGTTCACTGCACGCTTCAGCGGTTCTCCAGGCGTAAACCTAACCGCCTTCCTGGCTGCCACAGTCACCGGCTCACCAGTATTCGGGTTGCGCCCACTTCGTGCAGCCCGGTCGACAACACTGAAGACGCCGAAACCGACCAGGGAAATACTCCCCTGGCTGACCAGCGCGCTCTGTATGCCAGAAAGCACGGTATTGACGATTTCTGATGCTTCGGCCTTGGTTAACCCGTGTTTCTCGGCGACAAGCCCAACAAGCACAGCCTTGCTCATCCTCCGCTCCTTTGTTCATCCTGGCTCAGTTTCAACGGAAGGCACCTCACAGCCGCGGCCAACATTCAGGATTTCTCGCCATCCGTGATTCCAAGCAGCTTGTTGATGTCTGCTGGCCTACAGCCAGCATACTCTAGAACTTGATCTATTGCAGGGTAACGATCTCCCTTATCGGCTTGGTAGCGCTGAATCGTGGCATCAAGCACGAGCATCGCTACAGAGATCGCCAGAGCCTGCTGTCGCTGCTTTCCTGGCGCATGTGCAGGGATTTTCAGCGTTACCTGGCATTTCTCGAAGTCGAGCGCCGCATCTCCTACAAGGACGCAGGAAATCTTCAAGCTATCTTCACCCACGTCAAAAACCTCCGCGCACTATGACAATACGCATTAAAACCAGTTTTCCACTAAACCGCCACTCTACTTCTCTATCGCATCACTGAAAGCCGTCTCTGTGATACCCAGTCAGGTGACTGGGAAACGCCCACAAGACGCTCTAGACATGGTGTAAATACGTTATTTACACAATCTTAGATCGTGATAATACAACGAAAGTTGACAGAAGCCTGCTCATTCGCTCAAATCAGGCGCGTATAGTCTAACGATAGTCAAGGCATGGCCAGCCGATGGGCTCACATTGAAGCGTTACGAGTGATCCAAGCAGGTAATCCCTGTTTCGGTAGAAATTTACAGATTTTCTAAATTTCCTTGCATCGTTGTTATTTTTGCGTATTGTCTGCGCTTATAGAACAACGAAAGTCAAAAGGAGATCACGCATGAAGCTTTCGCAGCTTGCCGGGCTCTGGTCTAAGGACAAAGGGTTCATCCGGTTCTTGAACGAGGAATCCGCTTTCCGCTCGGAAAGCTCGCCATTTGGCCTGAACAACGGTGATCGGGATCCCGCTGACCTGATTCGTGCCAAATGCTCGATTTCTTCCCGCCGGGACCTGGACACCGACAAGGCAGCTGCTGCGATCTTCAATCGTGAGTTTCGTCACCCGTACATGGCCTGGGTTGCAAAAACCAGCCGGACTCAGCAAGCCATACGCACAACGTTCTAGGAGCTGTCATGTTCTTCTCTAACCTATTGCTTTACCGCCTGACACAAGACCTCGCGAAAGATCTCGGAATCGATGGCGAATCGCTTGCTCATGCGTTGAAGTCGAAACCCGCACGTGCCTGCGGCAGCCAAGAACTCACCACCTACGGCTTCATTCCTCCGATGGGCAAAGGTGAAGATGCTCCCCTCGTTCACGAAAGCAGCGGCTTCTACCTGGTCGCGGCCCGGAAAGAGGAACGCATCCTCCCCGGCAGCGTCGTCCGCGACGCATTGACGGAGAAAGTCGAGGAGATCGAGACCTCGCAAAACCGCAAGGTCTACAAGAAGGAACGCGACCAGATCAAGGACGAGATCATCCAGGCCTTCCTGCCCCGCGCGTTCATCCGCAAAGCAACTACCTACGCCGCGATCGCTCCAGCCTTGGGACTGATCATCGTGAACGAGTCGAGCGCAAAGAAGGCCGAAGATCTCCTCTCGACCCTTCGCGAAGCCGTGGGCTCTCTGCCGGTTCGACCGGTTGCGGTGAAAGTGGCCCCCAGTGCCACCCTGACCGATTGGCTGAAGAACCAGCAGGCCAGCGAAGGGTTCTTCGTCCTGGACAACTGCGAGCTAAGCGACACCCACGAGGAAGGCGGCACCGTTCGCTGCAAACGTCAGGACCTGACCAGCGACGAGATCCAGAATCACCTTTCCGCCGGCAAGCTCGTCACACGGCTGTCGTTGGCCTGGAGTGACAAACTCAGTTTTACCCTGGACGACAAACTCACCGTCCGAAGCCTCCGCTTCGAAGATCTGCTGCAGGAACAGGCCGAGCGCGATGGGGGCGATGATGCTCTGTCCCAGCTCGATGCCAGCTTCGTTCTGATGATGCTCACCCTGAGCGAATTCGTTCCGGAGCTGCTCGGTGCCCTGGGCGGCGAAGAACAGCCGCAGGGGATCTGAGCGATATGACTGCCTACATTCACCCCAAGATCCTTACCCGCGAGATTCGCCATTTCCACCTGTTCTGCGGGCTGGGCGGTGGAGCTAAAGGTTTCAACAAAGCCAACCCCCGCGTAGGGAACCTCCAAGGCAAGTTCCGCTGTATCGGTGGCATCGACGTCAACGCGGCAGCAATCCGGGATTTCGACCGTCTCAGCGGATCTCGCGGAACCGTCCTCGATCTCTTCGATCGTGACCAGTTCAAGGACTTCCACGGCAAAGAGCCGCCGCGGGGATGGCGCGAAGCCACTGCAGCAGATATCCGCCACGCGGCCGGCGGCGAGTACCCCCATATCGTCTTCCTCTCGGCCCCCTGCAAAGGGTTCAGCGGACTGCTGTCGGAAAACCGCAGCAAGACCGCCAAGTATCAGGCATTGAACCGCCTCACCCTCCGCGGCGTGTGGCTGATGCTGGAGGCTTTCCAGGATGACCTCCCGGAGCTGATCGTTTTCGAGAACGTGCCCCGCATCCAAAATCGCGGCCGCCGCCTGCTCGATCAAATCGTGCAGCTGCTGCGCCGCTATGGGTATGCAACTGCCGAGACCACGCATGACTGCGGCGAGCTCGGCGGCCTCGCTCAATCCCGCAAACGCTTCCTGCTCGTCGGCCGCAACATCAATAAGGTGCCGGACTTCATCTACGAACCTGAGAAAAAGTCGCTCCGCTCCGTTGGCGATATCCTGGGCCGTATGCCTCTGCCCGGTCATTCCGACGGCGGCCCAATGCACCGCGTTCCGAACCTGTTCTTCAAGACCTGGTTGAGGCTGGCCTTTGTTGAAGCGGGCAAGGACTGGCGATCGCTGAACAGGCTGAACGTCGAAGACGGCGTGCTGACCGACTACCTGATTGTCCCCGAACAGACCTGGCGTGATGGTGCACTTGGGGTGCACCGTTGGGACTCCCACACAGGAACCGTTACCGGGCGTGCCGAAGCCACCACAGGCCGTTTCAGCGTAGCGGACCCGCGCCGCTTTGACGCGATGCACAACGGCGTCCTTGGGGTTCGCGAATGGGCGGATCACTCCGGCACAGTCACGGGTAATTCCCGGCCGATGACTGGCGCCTTCGCTGTCGCGGATCCGCGGCCGGAAAGCAAAGCCGAGTATGCGCAGTACGGTGTCATGAAATGGGGGGATACCAGCGGCACGGTGACCAGCCAGCGCTCCCCCGGGCAAGGGACCTTCAGTGTTGCCGATCCGCGCCTGGCAGTGGACAGCAACACCCACAAGAACGTCTTCCGCGTTGTCCGCTTTGATCAGGCATCCGGTACCGTTACCAGCGGACATGGCCCAAGCTCAGGCGGCCAAGCCGTAGCGGATCCTCGTCCTGGCTGGAATCGCCATAGCAACAACCTGGCGGTCCTGGAATGGGAGAAACCTTCGTCAACCGTTATCGCTGGCGGCAAGGGTGTGCAGGGGGGGGCAACTCTCGATCGCGGATCCGCGCTACAGCAACTGGCACCCTGGGGCCAGCAGCCGCAAGTTAGCTGTAACCCACTGGGACGAAACGTCAGGCTGCGTCATAGGCGCCCAGCAAGTTGCCTCGGGCGCCCTGGCTGTAGCTGATCCACGCCCGGGCCTGGACCGCAAGAAAGGCGACAACTACTTGACCGCCGGCCACTACGGCGTGGTCCCGTGGGACTCACCTGCAGGGGCAGTATCCGCAGCAGCTGGCCACGACAACGGCTCTTGGTCGGTTGCGGATCCGCGGATCCCCGCAGATAACGAGCGCGTCGTGGCTCGCATCATCGCCCCTGACAACACCTGGCATCGCCCCTTCACCACGCTCGAATTGTGCGCGCTCCAAAGCCTGATCGAGCCGGAGGAGTACCTGGAACTCGACGGTCTCTCCGATGGTGACTGGCGGGAACGGATCGGTAACGCGGTGCCCCCGGATGCAGCTGAAGCGATCGGCGAGGCCTTCGGCACCACCCTGCTCCTCGTCTGGAGCGGACAAACCTACTCAATCGGCAAAACCCCAATCTGGGTACGCAACAGCCTCGCTGCGCTGTCCGTTGCCCAAGGAGATCTCAATGTCCAGTAACAACGCCAACGGTCGTATTCGCTATTTCGTCAACGACACCTCGCGCAAGACGCTCGCAACCGCGGGCCGGGGCCCGGCGCGGCAAGCCCTGGAAGCTGGATTCCGCGAGGTAACAAAGGAGCAATACCACCAGTTCACCGAAGAGAATGCGCGCCTGCTGCAGGCCGTCCTCGCGAACGTCACCTTCACCGTCCCACTCGAGGAAGGAGTGGCCGCATGAGCCTGTCATCTGTTCCTGAACAGCAGCTTCGGCTGTTGCACCACACGTTGGGGATTCGCCCTGACCAGCGTAAGGCCTGTCGGAACCATTACTTGGCCGGTCCTGGACATTACGCGATGCAGGATCTGGAGGCGCTCGTCGAAGTGAAGTTGATGGTCATCGGCCGAACGCCGGCCTTCTGCGACCCAACCGATGTGGTGTACCACGTCACCGCCGAAGGCGAGCGGTATGCCATAGAGCATCTGCCGCTGCCGCCGAAGAAAACGAAGTTCGAGGAATATCTCGAGTGGGATTCCTGCGACAGCTTCGGTGAGTGGCTGCTTGGCGGTATGAAGCCGAAGTACGAATGGCGCGGAAGTTGGGGGAAGTTTGAGTACCGCATGTACCGCTGTCGGTGTAACAACCAATACCCGGAAGTGAAGGGAGAATGGCGCCGGACCAAGAAGGACGCGAAAGCAAGCTACAAGACCGCCCTGCGGCAGCACCACGAAACAACGGGCGTGCGGCGCCCGGCAGTGCGGAAAGCCGCATGAAGCCCTCCAGCCAGACCGCGTTCACTCACCGCGAGCTTTGCGACATCGCGGTGAAGTGGCTTCAACGGCCGAATAGCGCCGGCGGCCCGGGCTGCCACATTGCCGTCAGCGAATGCCGCACGGGTTGGACCGGGGAAATTCCCGACGCGATCGGGTTCCGGGCTGCTGGATTCGAAGACGGATCCACAGTCATCGAATGCAAGGTCAGCCGTGCCGACTTTCTCGCGGATCGCCGGAAGTCGCATCGTGTTTCGGGTGGCGTCGGCAACTGGAGATATTTCCTGGCCCCGGCCGGCGTTATCCGCACGGAAGAACTCCCTGAAGGATGGGGCCTGCTGGAGGTGAATCGACGCGGCCACGTCAAAGCACTCGCTGGCGTTGCAACCTTTTACCGGCGCGGCTACAGCGAGCTGCGGGAACAGACCACCGCATGGCATCACGACGCCGATCGTGACCGCGAGCAGTTCCTCCTGGTGAAGATCCTGCATCGCGCCGGTAACCCCGAAACAGCCAATCGCAAACTGCAGGTTGCCTACACCGAGAATCAGCGCTTAAAGCAACGCATCAACGATCTTACCGAGGAGATCCGCGCGATCAGGTTGCCGCGCTTCTCGAAACAGCTGCCAAACGAGCGAGCAACTCCTCGATCAACAGCGCCCCGTGCCACCTGCGAATTGTGAGGTAACCAATGAGCAGCTTCGTCAATGTCATTTTCCGTCTTCCCGAGGACCCAACCGACGCCGGGGCTTTCCTAGCCGCCATGGAGGATGCATTCGAGAACGACAAGCCCCTGCACGGCGCCCTGATCAGCTCCGCCTCGCTGCTTCCCCATGACGGCAGCGAAATTGTCTTGCCCCAGTTGCCAGCCCTTCAGCAGCTCGCTCCCGGCCTGCAGATGGCGAGCACGATATTCCGCCAAATCGCCCAGGCCTACCGGCGAGACCATGATCGCCTCGTTGCAGCAGGCGCTGACCCACAGAGCAACCAACATCTGCTGAACGCCGAGATGATCATTCGAAGCGCGCTCAAGCAGATGAACCAGGAGGCCGAACGCCTCCTCTCCAAGGCATCAGGCGAGCAGGCCGCGGCCCAAACCTCCACCACCTGATCTTCACTCATCCAATAGGAGCAACACCATGGCACGAGGCGTCAACAAAGTAATTCTCATCGGCAACGTCGGCGGCGACCCTGACGTTCGCTACACCCCCAATGGCAACGCGGTGACCAATATCACCCTCGCCACCACTGACAGCTGGAAGGACAAGCAGACCGGCCAGCAACAGGAACGCACCGAATGGCACCGAGTGGTATTCTTCGGCAAGCTCGCTGAGATCGCCGGGGAATACCTGCGGAAGGGCAGCCAGTGCTATGTCGAGGGCCGCCTACAGACCCGCGAGTGGGAGAAGGACGGCGTCAAGCGCTACACCACCGAAATCGTCGTCGATCAAGTAAATGGTCGCCTGCAATTACTCGGCGGCCGACCTCAGGGCCAAGGCGATGAACCCGCTCAGCGATCACGCCCACAGACTCCCCCGCCATCGCAGCAGGGAACGCCGCCTGATTTTGGAGACGACGACATCCCGTTCGCTGCCCTACCATATCTGGCAGGCGTATAGGCCTCTGTCCTGGCAGTTTGATTTCCCTTGCGCAGGGTAATAACATTGTTAGCACCTTGCGCAGGGAGAATAACCATGCCGGATATCGCCTCGAACACCACCGTAGGAAGCCCTCAAGTATCCGACCTTCAAGCAGCTGCAGAGCGGGTCTGCAGCTTGATCAGCACTACTCCGATAGAGCGCGGAGACCAGGTCGAAGCATCCATCTCCGAGCTCACACCGGACCATGCGCAGATCTCCTTCAACTTCCAAGAGGGAGTGGTTCAAGGCCATTTCACTCTGACCCTTCAACCCACCCCACCCAGGATCTGGGTGCAATTCCCTATTCCCGGCCACGAAGCAACGGCCATGCCTGGCGAAAACATCGAAGAACAGGCATCGACTCTTGCGATGCTCATCCGCGAGGGGATGGAAAAACGACCACCTGTTTCCGAGCGATTCAAGGCCCTCCAGGTACGGCACATCCTTCACCGCTCCGGGCAAGAGGCTCCAGTACGTTGAAAACGACTATCCGTGCGATTGGAAACTCTCAGGGCATCACGATACCCAAACCGTTGCTGGCCGAGCTCGGCGTAAGCCTTGGCGACCCTGTAGACGTCTCATTCAGAGACCAAAGCCTGGTGGTGACCAAGGTCGCCCCTGAATATGACCTCAGCACGCTCGTCGCCCAGTGTGACATGGACGCCCCGGAGCCCCCGGATATCCATCCCTGGAGAACGGCATCGCCGGTAGGGAACGAAGCATGACCAAACGCCTTCAGCATCAATTCGACCGCGGCGATATCGTCTCCCTGGACATGGGCAGCGCCACAGTACATGCGCCATCTAAAGCGCTCGTGCTTTCCCCTGCAGCGTACAACGCTCTCGGACTTGCCCTGGCGGTTCCCATCACCGAGCACGACAGCAGCCGCTACGCCGGCTTTGCCGTCACTATCCTCCTTCCAGGTCGCGTGCCGGCAAGCGGCGCCGCGCTGGTCAATCTGGTCCGAGCAGTAGATCTTGCTGCCAGAAACGCAAAGCTGCTTGGGACGGCGCCCCAGACGACAATAGACGAAGCCCTGCAGCGCCTTCAGGCGGTGGTGGGAAAAGTCTGACAGGGGCGTTGGGGGCTCAGTGCAGCAGTGGTCTACTATGCTGACGTTCTGATTACCAACGCGAATCGTGCCCCATGTGTAGCCACTACGAAGCGCCAAACTCGCAGCAGCTCCTGGATGCCTTCGGAGTCACCCCAGAAGGCCCAACACAGACCGAGCTTTGGCCTACCTACATGGGGCCTTTCATCCGCCTTCCGACCGCATCAGATTCACACGACGAGGCGGTGCCCGAGTTTGAAGCGCTCGCCGGCATGTTCGGTCTTCTGCCGTTCTGGGCCAAGGACACTAAGCTGGCACGCAACACCTACAACGCCAGATCCGAGACAGCCGCGGCGAAACCATCATTCCGTGCAGCTTGGAAAGAGGCGAAGCACTGCATCATCCCCGCGGTGGCCATCTACGAACCCGACTGGCGATCCGGCAAAGCAGTGCCTACCAGGATCACCCGGGGCGATGGTTCGCTCATGTGCATCGCCGGCCTTTGGGAACGCTGGACAGCCCCTGACGGGGAGATCGTGCACAGCATGTCCATGTTGACGGTCAATGCCGATGACCACCCGCTGATGACCCAATATCACCGGCCGGACGATGAGAAGCGGATGGTCGTGATCCTGCCGAACGGATCGATCCGCGACTGGCTCAAAGCCTCGGCCAGCGAAAGCATGGAGTTCATGCGCCAGTACCCAGCCGATCGCCTCACCGCAGAGGCGAAGCCGGCCCGCTAGCACCTGACGCGCAGCAGATCGCTCCAGGACGTTGTGAACCGTGGGCTCAGCCGCTCGCGTTTCATGCTGAAACCGAGATCCACCGCCAGCCTGGCCGGTCTGATCGTACCCCTGCCCTGCCTGGCGTTGATCGCATCCACAACGGCCATCAGTCGATCGCTGCCAGGCCTCGGCGCCGGCGCGAACAGATCCGGCGTGAATCGCCCAGGTTCCACGAAATCCATCAGCACCACCCCAGCTTTCGCGTAGGCGGGTCCTGGCCTGTAGATCGCCTGCAAGCCACCCAGCGCAGCCGCTACGAGGTCGCGGGTATCGGCCGAAGGGTACGGCAGCGGCACGCACACAGCGCGGCTATATGGCTCTCCTCGCTGGTCAAACGGACTCGACCTGATGAATACCTGCAGGGCCTGGCACAGCTGCCGCTGCCCGCGCAGCTTCTCCCCCGCCCTTGTGGCGTAGCCGGTGACGGCCTCCTGCAGCTCCTGCAGGGTGTGCTTTCTTTCGCCGAATGACCTGGTGCAGGCGATCATCTGTTTTGGCTCTGGCCCGTCCTCCAGCTCGAAACATCGCTCGCCGGCGAGCTCGCGTGCCGTGCGCTCCACATTCACGTTGAACATGCGGCGCAGCGTCTTGCGATCGTAGTCGGCCAGCTGCAGCGCGGTGGCCACCTCCATGGTGTTCAGCCTGGCCGAGATCCGCCGGCCAATGCCCCACACCTCACTCACCTCGGCCAGGGCCAGCAGCCGCCGCTGTCGAGCTGGATCGCGCAGATCCACCACCCCGCCCGTCGCCGGCCACTTCTTCGCGCCCCAATTGGCCAACTTCGCAAGAGTTTTCGTAGGGGCAATGCCCACCCCGACCGGAATGCCGACCTCACGCAGAACCCGGGCGCGCATCTCCCGGCCCAGCTGATCCAGGTCGCCAGGCATGCCCTGCAGATCGAGGAACGCCTCATCGATGGAATAGACCTCGATCCGGGCCGCCATGGTGCGCAGCGTCCGCATGACGCGGCCCGACAAGTCGGCAT
>Ga0172367_10000112_pt1 | contig 117780 bp, 112 predicted proteins | sample Lak10m_FD_114542 | JGI IMG/M metagenome (GOLD analysis project Ga0172367, IMG submission 114542) | Freshwater microbial communities from Kabuno Bay, South-Kivu, Congo - kab_022012_10m | ecosystem: Environmental > Aquatic > Freshwater > Lake | place: Democratic Republic of the Congo... | reverse complement strand
TATTGGATACATAAACGGAAACACTGACGCGCATTTTCCGGAAATTATGTCATCACTCCAACAAATAACAGAATTACTATTCCTCCATAGGCTGATTTTACATGTTTGTTGCCCACCATTTCAATCGGTTGCATGGTGACTCACAAGATTTCACTGACAAACGGAAACAAAAACGGAAACAACGGGGGTAGGGATAAGAAAAAAGGGCTTAAGCTGTTAGCCTAAACCCTTGAATTCTTTGGAGCGGGAAACGGGATTCGAACCCGCGACTTCAACCTTGGCAAGGTTGCACTCTACCACTGAGTTATTCCCGCTTGCGAGGAACCGTTATATACCAAAACCAACTTGACGTGTCAAATGTTTTTTATCTTTTTGTATTCAAATTTTATATTGTACGTTCAGCAGACGGCGATACGTCGATTCAAGCTGTGCGGCACGCTCGTGCCAGGAATGAAGCTGAATAGCGCGCACTCTTGACTCCCGCCCTAGACGGCGCATAACGTCTTCATCTTGAAATGTCAAAACCACGTGCTCTGCCAACGAAGTGCTGTTGCCATAGTCCGCGTAAATTCCGGTTTCACCCAGTATTTCCCGATTGACTTCGCTCTCAAAAGCGACCGTCGGGAGAGCGCAGGCCATGTAATTGAACAGTTTGCCGTTGGCTTCGGTGCGAGCCAGCTTGGGAGACACTGCCAGATCACCGGCGCACAGGTATGCCGGAGCCCGATCATAGGGGACACGGCCGGTAAAGGTTATCATGTCTGTAAGCCCCATCGAGCTTGCTTTTTGGCGATATTCCTGGTCGGGATACCCCATCAGCAGGCAATGAGCCTGAGGGACCTTGTGCCGCACCAGTTGTAGAGCTTCTAATAACAGGTCAAGCCCTTGATACCTGTTGAGCAAACCCAGATAAACAATAACCCTGGCACCTTCTGCAATTCCAAGCTCCCGGCGCGACTGGGCGCGCGAAAACGGCATAAAAACGTCCGTATCAACACCGTCAATCAGGGAGCTGACAATCTGCGGAGCGATCCCCCATTCCCGGATCAGTTCCTGCCTGCCTTCGCCAGAACTGGTAACGATGGCATCGGCACGGTCGTTAATGAAGTGTTCGAGCCTTTGAAATGAGCGCTGAAGCGGCGAAGACTCCTTAAAGAATCCATGATTGAGTGACTCACCGCTGAGGCTTCCCTGATAATCGAACAGAAGTGGAATACGCAGAAGCTTTTTAAGGAGATAACCGATCATGGCACCTTCGTGCAGATGAGCATGAATCAGATGCGGCCGGAAAGAGAGTGCCGTACGGTAGGCTTGTGCGAGGAGCAAAATGTCGAGATAGGGTTTATGCCAGGAGGGACCGGCCTCAAGTTTTTTATACCAGGGAACCACCGGAGTCCGTACGACCGTAACACCCGGCATATCGCGCCCCAGGTGATAGGTGGCAATACGAACCTCATGTCCCCGCTTCGTGAGGTTCCGTGCTTCTTCATAAATTCTGACATGGCATCCACGATCTGAAAAATAGGGGGTGGGTGCGATCATCAGCACGCGTAGTGCGGTCTCAGCCAAAATTCAACCTGTCTCTTACCACATAAATCGGCTTTCCCTGTGATTCAAAATAGGTACGTGCATTCAGCTCACCGAGGAGTCCCAGGACGATAAATTGGATACCCATGAAAAGCAGAAACGCCGTCAGAATCAGGAGGGGATTGCGGTTCATACTGAAATGTTCAAACAGTTTCATATAGAGCGTCATCGCGCCGCTGCCAATACCGGCCATAATTGTGTAGACACCCCATCGGCCGAACAGTTGAATCGGCTTGGTAGAGTAAGCCAGCAGAAATTTAACGGTCATCAGATCCAGCACCACGCGAAGAGTACGCGAGATACCGTATTTACTGACACCATGCAGACGGGGAAAATGATTGACCGGTAACTCGGCAACTTTGGCCCCGTACTGGGACGCCAGTGCCGGCACAAAGCGGTGCATTTCTCCATACAGATTTATACCCTCCAGTACTTCGCGGCGATAGGCCTTGAGCGTACAGCCATAATCGTGCAGATGCACTCCGGTCAGATACGAGATTAAGGCGTTGGCCATCATTGAGGGAACTTTTCTGGAGACAAACGTATCTTTACGGTCGCGCCGCCACCCGGAAACGACATCGTACCCTTCGTGTATCCTTGCAATCAGGCGCGGAATATCAGCCGGATCATTCTGCAGATCGCCATCCATCGGGATGATAATTGCCCCACCGGCGGCATCAAAACCGGCCGACATGGCGGCGGTCTGACCAAAGTTTCTGCGAAACCTGATCACCTTGACGCGGACATCTTCAGCAGCGATCCGCTGTAGCTCAGCAAAAGAGTGGTCCGTGGAACCATCGTCAATCAGAATGATTTCATACTCCTGACACGAAGCATCCAATGCAGTGGTAATCGACCGGTACAGTTCGGCAATATTATCCTGTTCATTATAGATCGGTACAACGATGCTGAATTCCACGTGATACTCCCTGATGGTGTGGCTTGGTACTTTCCGGCACTATAGCGAATATTTTAGACATCGTCTTGCAAATTGCACACATCTGCTACAAGTTCTGATCAAATCTCTTTATTCGTGTAATTTTTATATCTGCACCATCTTTTCGCTCCGGCTTTCCCGTCACCAGCCCGAACAACAGTCCACAACCGTTGACAACATGCATATATGGTACGAGCAGAAGCAGGCCACATGAAAGCGGGGAACGACGTGCAAGCAGACTCTCAAGGGCGTTGACAACAGCAAGCAGTATGTATAACAGCAGCGGAGCGATAAAAAGCGGAAAATATGGTGTTACAAACGGCAGCACAACCAGATAAATCACAAACAGCAGCGGCGCAAAACTGACCGGATTCCAGCTCCCTGAGAGCAGAGATTGCTGGGCCCGGCCACGCCCGTAGGAAAACATCTGTCGCGTAAAGGCTCGGAATGTTGACCGTTGGCTCCTCTGTACGATCATGGCCGGATCGTGCACCAGCTTTAAGCCGGCGGTCCTGATTCTATCCATAAACTCATTTTCTTCATTCGGATAGAGACGTTCATCGAGCCCCCCCATGTCGAGGTAGACTGAGCGACGGATAGCCAGGTTACAGAGGATAAGCTCCTTCTCTGTCGTTTCACGAACGGTGCCATGTGCACGATATCTGTTTCTTACTGGACCGGCTCCCAGCAGGGAACTGAGTGCATAGCCGAACAGGCGCTGCCACCGACTGTCTGAAGCGGGGGTGATGGAGGGGCCACCAACCACCACAACGGAAGGATCGCCCATAACGGCACTACAGCGTTGAAAATTCTCCGGATGTACGCATGAGTCATCATCCAGAAAGTACAAAATTTCGCCCTGGGCTTCCGCAGCAGCCAGATTGCGCTGACGGCTCGGCATGCTCCCCTCGGCACGTAAAATCTCACATTCCGTATTATCGACTCCCGCTCGCCGGAGACTGTCGATTGCCACTACATACCCTCCCGGCTTGACAGGAATAATTATCGAAAATTTCATTCGTGGGCACCTTGCAAAAAAAAAGCCCCCCTGCGCTTCTGAATCTTGAAGTGCAGGGGGGCCGTCATCATAAACTTACATTTTTGAGTTGCCGTAACTGTGCAATCCGGAGAGGAACAGGTTAACTCCCAGGTAACAGAAGAGCGTCGCAGCAAAACCGATCACGGCCAGCCAGGCGGCCCGTTTGCCAACCCAGCCGCGTGTAATGCGGGCATGCAGATAGGCGGCGTACACAAACCAGGTAATCAGAGACCAGGTTTCCTTGGGATCCCAGCTCCAGTACGTGCCCCACGCATAGTTGGCCCAGGCAGCTCCGGTAATGATCCCCAGCGTCAGCAATGGAAAACCGATCATAATAGCACGGTAGCTCAGGTCATCAAGCACCTTGATTGGCGGAAACATCGACATCATACCACCGGCAGGCTTTGAAGCATCGTCACCTTCAACAGCAGCCTTGATCAGATACATGATAGAAACACCGCACGCTACGGCAAAAGCGGCGTAGCCGAGGAAGCAGGTAATAACGTGATAGAGCAGCCAGTTACTCTGCAGGGCCGGCACGAGCGGTTCGATGCCGGTGTTCATACCCAGCTGAGCCCAGGCCATACCGAGCAGCGAGAACGGCACGACAAATGCGCCTACCACGCGATATTTATAGCGAAAATCGATATAGGCAAGAATCAGGACAATGGTCCAGGTAAAAAACACTATCGACTCATACAGGTTGGACATAGGGGCATGACCGACACCCATATCGTATGATTCTTTCCAGCGTAGACCGATAGCAACTGTCTGCACTATCAGACCGGCATAGGCGACGAAACTGGCGACACTGCCAATAGTCTTGTTTTTACTGGCAAGGAAGGCAAAGAATACGACCGTAGAGATCATATATGCAAACGTAGTGACGTTAAAAAGCATGGAACTGGACATATAAGGAGAACCTCCGTTAGATTTTTATCTGCTTGAATTTTTCTGACATTTCTTCGAACTTCATTCCAAAAGGCGTCTGATTCTTGTTTACATTACCGTAGATACGGGCGTGGCCATGTGAAATGACAACCCAGATCCGTTTATGTGACATGAAAAATGCGATGCCGAGCCCAATCACCATCAGAGCACAACCCAGCCATACCGTCCAGACGCCCGGGTCTTTGGCAACCTGCAGACCGGTATACATTTTTGCGTTCGTCCCTTCATATCCGAAGATCAGTGAATCGCCGCGTTTGGCATTCACGTCAGGGAAATCCTTGAATACGATGAATATCTGCGGAGCGCTCCCCGGCCGGGAGAGTTCAACACGGGCGGCCGGTCCGGTAAAACCGGGCGCAAACTGCCGCACTTCCTGAGTTGTCTCCATCAGCTTCAATGTTGACCCGTCTTTCAAACCGATAGAAGTTCCTTCACGCATTGCAATTTTGTCCGGGGCTCCTCCACCACGCGGGGCAACCGTTATGAAATGGTCGCCACCTTCGCTGGCCTGTCCATAGCTGGATTGATAGAAGGTAATCCCTTTGTAGCTTAGCGGATCATTAACAATAACCTTCACATTGGAGTAGCCCGGAACAGGACGACCATTTTCCAGTACCGTCAACAGACTTTTGAACTCCTTGGGGGCACCAGTCTCATAAAATTCGACACTGAATTTTTCGCACCGGACTTCAAAGCCGAGCGGGATCGGATTCCCGTTTCGTCCGCCTACAGCATTGATGCTGGTTCCTTCCACAATATTGACAAATCCCTTGTAGCCGTACAGCGATCCGATGATTGAACCGACAAAAATAACCAGAATGCTGAAATGAACAACATAGACGCCCAGACGGCTCCACGAGGCTTTCTGAGAGAACAGGTGAATTTCACCGTTGTGCTCCGTAACAACGGGAGTGGAGAACTCGTTGCCCAGAAATTCAGTCAGGCGGCTTTGCGCTTTATCAACCGGTCCGCTGAAGGCAAGTTCGGATTTCAGCGATATATTGCGCATCGAATCAGGTAAAACAAGCGTCGGCTGGCTGACAAATTTAAAAACGTGCGGCAAACGCTTGATAGAACAGGAAATTAAATTGACACAGAATATATACAGCAGCGCGATGAACCACCAGGAGTGGTACATATCGAAAAATCCAAGTTTGGTATAAATCTGAAGCTTGCTGGGACTAATCGAGGCGATGTATTCAGGGGGTAAGTTCCCTTGCGGCAGAATCGTGCCGATAATCGACGTGAGAGCCATGGAGAACAGGAGGAATAACGTGAGTTTAAGTGAGCAGAAAAAGTCCCAGACATTGTCAACAAAGCTGCGTTCGGTAGTAGCCAATGGTATCTCCCAACTGATCTGTGATAAAAGTACTCGGCATGACACTGCCGGACAAAGCTCTGCGACAATACCTCAATTCTAAAAAAAAATGTACCCATTTTTTTAGCATGACTATTCATTACCTGAGCGACTACGTATAAACTTCACTTTCAATTTGACTACCATGGTGTATACTTGCATATCGTACAAATCACTCTGCATCCGGAGGCGGCGTCATGCCTGTCGTAGTGGAAGCGATTATTGTTTCATTCGTAATGTTCCTGATATTTGCCCTGACATTTCTGGGCATGTTTCTGCTGGCTATTGCCATGTTTCCGATCGAGCGTGAGCTATCCAAGATCGTCTGGGAGAGTATGGCTCCAAAGTACAAGCGGCCATTACCAACGCCACGCAAGGGCAATTTCCAGGATTTCAGCCGAAAGCACTGACATTCCCCGCACGCCTTGCACATCATGACCTATAATAGATTCTTTCAAAGAGGCGTAGTGTGACCACCGAACCTTCCCTGCCCTGCATCCTGATTGCCGAGGACGACCTCCTCTCCCGGACGTTGCTTGAACTCTACCTGCAACAGGAGGGGTACCCGTTCGTATCCGCAGTGAACGGGCGTGAAGCTCTGGAATATTTCAAGCGCACTCCTTTTCAAATCGTAATTACCGACTGGCTGATGCCTGAAATGGATGGCACCGATCTCTGCCGTTCCATCCGCAATCTGGCCGGCAACCATTATACCTTTCTGCTCCTGCAGACCTGCCAGGACTCGCCGGAGGCCATGGTTGAGGGGCTTGAGGCCGGCGCCGATGATTACATCATCAAACCGATCAATCCTGCCGAACTGATGGTGCGCCTGAAAGGGGCCAGACGCATCCTCGATCTTGAAAAATCTCTGCGCGAAAGCCTGGCCGAACTGCGCGAGCATTCGATCCGCGACCCTCTGACCGGAGCCTACAACCGGGGATATCTGAATCAGCACCTCGAACATGAGATTCAACGGGCGTATCGCTACCGCCACCCGTTATCACTGATCATGTGCGATCTCGATCATTTCAAGCTGATTAACGACACCTATGGACATCAGGTCGGTGACCAGGTACTCCAGCAATGCGTTGTCAATCTCAAAGCCTCGGTTCGTCATAACATCGACTGGCTGGCGCGCTATGGTGGCGAAGAGTTTGTGATCGTGCTTCCTGAAACCAACGCCAGCGGCTGTCAGGTAGTAGCTGAGCGGATGCGCTCCATGATCGCCTTCTGCCCGGAAGAGACGGCAAACGACGCTATAAAAATATCTGCCAGCTTTGGAGCGGTTACACTTCTCCCGGATTCAGACCCGATTCACCGCTCTGGCCCCGATCTTCTCCAGCGGGCTGACGTCTGTATGTATCAGGCTAAACAGCGGGGCCGGAATCTGGTCGTCTGCGAAGAGCAGCACGCATTATTGCACGGGGGCAGCGATGGCACAGATCAGCATTGATGACCTTGCAGCCGGAATGGTTCTGAAATCGGTGGTTAACGATCGTAACGGACGACTGCTGCTGCCTGCCGATACCGAACTGAGCGATAAACATCTGAAGATATTTCGTACCTGGGGGGTCACCTCTGCGGATATAGATGGCGTGGATGGCGCTTCAGAGGGGTCGTCTGCTTCCAATGCCCTTTGCAGTAACGATCCCCAGGAGATTGAAGCCGTGCGGGCGCTGGTTGCACGCCGCTACATACACAATGATCCCCTTCATCCGATGATCGCCGAGCTGATTAAAATCTGCACCACCCGAAAGCTGGCCCATGGTTAGTGCGAAACCACTCACGATTGAATCACTGCTCGGCGATATCAGTGCGGTCCCGTCACTGCCGCAGCTCTATACAAAGCTCGATGAAACCATCAACCATCCCCGCAGTTCGATTGCTGACATCGCCAAGGTACTTTCCGAAGACCAGGGACTGGCGGCACGCATCCTCAAACTGGCCAACAGCCCGCTTTTCGGCTATTTTTCCCGCATTGACACCATCACACAGGCGGTCACAATAATCGGCATTCAGCAGGTTCGCGATCTGGCGCTGGCCATCTCTGTCATGGGAATCTTCAAGGATGTGCCTGAAGACCTGATATCCATGGACCGTTTCTGGCGGCACAGCATCGGCTGCGCCCTGGCAGCCCGTGCTCTGGCTGCCAGCCTTCGTGAAACGAATCTGGAGCGTTTTTTTGTAGCCGGGATTCTTCACGACATCGGGCGACTGGTTCTGTTTATGCGGCTTCCCGAACTCTGTCGCGAGATAATTGATCTGGCCAGCCACGATAAACGCAGCATGAATGAAGTCGAGCGGGAGCGAATCGGTTTTGATCATGCCGACCTGGGCGGAGCATTACTGCGACTATGGAAGCTGCCGTCACGAGTCGTGGAACCGGTAGAATACCATCACCGCTGTATGAAGGCCGCTCAATTCCCACGTGAAAGCGCATTTCTGTACTGCGCCGACATCCTGATACATGCGCTGGAACTGGGCAACAACGGTGAGGATGAGCTGGTGCCCCCCCTGACGCCCGGAGCGTGGGAACAGCTGGCCATCGCCCCGGCACAACTTTCCACCATCGTCTCCCAGATCGACCAACAATTTGAGGAAATTACCCGCACAATCCTGAGTGACGTACCATGACCGGCCTCCCGCTGAAATCAGATTTACAGGCTCTTGGAGAACGGGTCCGCTTCCTTGAAGAGACCAACCTGCACTACGTCAATCTGCTCGACATAGTAGCCGCCTGCAGTGATTTTTCCTCTGACATTTCGGAGCTACGGGGCAGCGATCAAATCATTCAGACCGCATTTGCGCAAACCGGAAGACTGATACCCTTTGAGGCCCAGGCCATTTTTACGATAGACGACGATGCCGATTTTACGCTGGCCTGGTGTCAACCGGAGAGCGCCAGTTCCCGTATTCAGGCGGAAGCTGACGCTGCCATCGCCGACGGCAGTTTTGCCTGGGCTCTCAATCAGAATCATCCGGTTGCCAACCCGGCCTCGGACGCGCACTCGACACTGCTCCTGCATGCCGTCGCTACCCACTCCAGGGTACGAGGCATGTACGTCGGGATCCTGCCCGGCAACAACGCTGCAATTGAAGTTTCAACACTGAGTGCGCTCTCGATCGTACTGACCTACACCGCCTTCGCCCTTGAAAATGCCACCCTCTATGAACTGCTGCATGATCATATGCGTAATCTCGAAAAGAAGGTTCAGGAACGGACCGCTGAACTGGATGCCGCGCGAATCCAGGCGGAAGCTGCCACGCATGCCAAGAGTGAATTTCTGGCGACCATGAGTCACGAGATCCGCACGCCGATGAATGGCATTATCGGTATGGCCGAACTATTGACAAACACCGCGCTTTCCGAACAGCAGCGTCGATATCTGAATAACATCACCGTTTCAGCTGATAATCTCCTGGAGATTATCAACGATATTCTTGATTTTTCCAAAATTGAAGCGGGACGCATGGAGCTTGACCTGCACCAGTTTAATCCGCGCAAACTGCTGGAAAGCTCCCTACTGCCGCTGCGTCTGAAGGCTGAATCGCGGCAGGTACAGCTGACCGTATCTGTGGCAGAAGAGTGCCCAACTCTTCTAAGCGGGGATGGCGCCAAGCTGCGCCAGATTCTGCTCAACCTGGTCAGCAATGCCGTAAAATTCACCCCGCACGGGAGCATCAGCGTTGAGCTGAACGTCTCGACCCGCACCGCTTCAGGTCTGAGCTTGCAGATACTCATTCGCGACACCGGTATCGGCATGACGAAAGAGGTCTGTCAGAAGATATTCGACCCTTTTACGCAAGCCGATTCTTCCACCAGTCGCTCCTACGGAGGAACCGGCCTTGGGCTGGCCATCACCCGTAAACTGGTCGAATTGATGGGGGGGCGTATCAGCCTCTCCAGCGAGCCGGGCATTGGCAGCTCTTTTGCGCTGGACCTGCCGTTCGGTATTGCCCGACAGGAGGAAATTCGTAAAACAGCTGAAACGACCGTTAATCCTGAGCTTCCCCGGACATCACTCTCCATTCTGCTGGCCGAAGATGTACCCATAAATCAGGAACTGGCTACGATCGTACTGGAACAGATGGGACATCGGGTGACACTTGCTGTAAACGGAGCCGAAGCGGTCGAGCAGTTCGGCAACAACAGCTTTGACCTTGTGTTAATGGACATGCAGATGCCGCTTATGGATGGCCTCCAGGCAACGCGAGCCATCAGAGAGCAGGAGCAGCGGAGCGGACGCCGGACACCGATCATCGCCATGACGGCCAATGCCTCTGAAAACGACCGTCAGAACTGCCTGGCATCCGGTATGGATGATTTTATTGTCAAGCCGGTGCGAGCGGAACTGCTTCAAAAAACATTGGCACAATTTTCGGCGAAATCAGTCTCATCAGACCTTTCAGGCACGTCTGATAAGTCTGAACGGTCGGATTTATCTGACAACTCGGATCTTTCAATCTACAACCGCGCCGATTTACTGCAGCGCCTGGGGGGGCAGGAAGCTCTGCTGCCACGGTTCCTGCAGCTGTTCGCGGAAAGCACTGACCTCTCCATGGCCCATCTGCAGGACGCAGTTCTTTCCGGCACCAACGATGAAATTCACCGCCAGGCCCACTCCATCAAAGGCGCAGCTGCCAATATCGGCGCTGACCGCATTCATGCCTGTGCCGCACGATTGGATACAGCCGCCAAATCGGGGGATTCAGCTCTTATTTCTGCTCAGACCGCACAACTCGTTATGGAATATGCACTCTTCAAAAAAACCATCGTGGCCCCTCAATGAACAACGATGTTAAAATACTGGCTGTCGATGATCTGGCGCTCAATCTGGAACTACTCGAAGTTATGCTGTCACAGCTCGATGTCACCCTGCTTAAAGCCGTTAATGGTCAGGTTGCCCTTGATATACTGGCGCAGGAACCGGAGATCGATGCGATCCTGCTCGACCTTGAAATGCCTGTCATGGATGGTTTTAAAACGCTCAGAATCATTAAAGAAGATATAAGTATTCGGGATATCCCGGTTATCGTCATCACAGCCGATGGTGATGAAGTTGTAAAAACACTGGCACTGGGAGCCAACGATTTTCTGGCCAAACCGTTCAACCCCGAAGAGCTGAGACTGCGGGTCATGAACCACGTCCGCAGTAAAAAACTGAACGACCTCACCAAGGATATGAACCACATTCTTGAGCAGGAGGTCGTCAAAAAAACAGCTGCCCTGCGCACCGCTCTGGAGCTTTCAAAGCGAGCAGAATATGAAATTTCACTCCGTCTCGGTGTTGCGGCCGAGTTCAGGGACCTTGAAACCGGTATGCATACCCGTCGTATCAGCGAGTTTTCCCGCATGCTGGCCGGATTGGCCAACATGACGGAGGAGGAAGCTGAAATCCTCCGGTACGCTTCACCGCTTCATGATGTCGGCAAGATCGGCATCCCCGACCGGATTCTGCTGAAACCGGGTAAACTGGATGCTGTCGAATTCGAGATCATGAAGAAACATACCGAAATCGGAGGAAAGATCCTGAACGACGCTCAGCGTTTTCCACTTCTGGATGCCGGAAGAGTTATCGCCCTGCAGCATCATGAGAGATGGGATGGCAGCGGCTATCCACACGGACTGGCCGGGACGGAGATTCATCCCTTTGCCCGCATCGTATCAATTGTAGATGTTTTCGACGCCCTGACATCAGAGCGACCCTACAAAAAAGCCTTCACGCTTGAAAAGACCGAGTCAATCATGATGGAGGATCAGGGGACCTTCTTTGATCCGCAGCTCCTGAAGCTTTTTTTCGAGCACATTGATCGCTTTGTCACCATTAAGGATGCAATGCGGGATCTGCCGTGCGAGGAAAACATAACGTATTTACAGCATGTTGTAATTTAACAACAGGAGTGACGAATGAAAGTAATTGCGCTCTACAATATTAAAGGTGGCGTCGGTAAAACGGCAACCTGCGTCAATCTGGCCTATTGTTGTGCCAAAAGCGGCATGAAAACACTGTTGTGGGATCTCGATTCGCAGGGAGCTGCCAGCTATTATTTCAATGTCAAACCGGAAGTCAAGGGTGGTACCAAGAAGCTCTTCAAAACCAGATCGGTCGGCGATCTGGTTAAAGAAACCGATATTGAAAACCTGGATCTGCTGCCGGCTGATTTTTCATACCGGCATATGGATCTGTTTCTTGATAGTGAAAAAAAACCTAAAAAGCAGATGAGCGAGTTTTTGAGCCGCATTGAAGATGATTATGACGTTCTTTTTCTGGACTGTCCGCCCAGTTTTTCTCTGGTGTCGGAAAATATTTTTAACTCATCCGATATCATGCTGGTTCCGCTTATCCCCACTACGCTCTCACTTCGTACGCATGAGCAGATACTTTCATACGTTAATGAGCACAAAAAGCTGACTCTCAAAGTCATGCCATTCTTCTCAATGGTAGACCGTCGCAAGAAACTACATACCGAAACCATGGACAGTGCCCAGAAAGAGATAAAGGGTGTACTGAAATCATGCATTCCCTATCTTTCGATCATTGAGTTAATGGGAGTAAAAAGAGCACCGGTCGGTGTCTTTGCGCCTACGAGCAGTGCAGCGTTACTTTTCGGTGAGTTGTGGTCGGAAGTTGTGAAGAAGGCTCAGTTGCACTCTCGTTTGCACGGGTAAGTAAGGAAAGTTCATATGTCACTGCACAATGTTAATGAACTGCTTTCCAAGCACCGACGTGTTGAAAACAACTTACCCGGCAATCCATACCACGTCAGGATCTGGTGGAATCGATGGTCTAGAAACAGCAATTGTACTGAATTAAAGAGAAAATTTAGCGGAGAAAAAAGTCGTGGAGCCTATCGTTACGCATAAGGACCGTTGCCGTCGCTGCTACTCCTGTGTTCGCAGCTGTCCGGTCAAGGCCATCAAGGTTGATAGCGGCGTTGCCCAGATTATTCCTGAGCGCTGTATCGGCTGTGGTAACTGTCTGAACTGTCCGCAAAATGCCAAGATGGTGGCTGACCGAATGGTCAGGACGCAGGAGATGCTTGCTTCCGGTGTGCCGGTTATTGCGGTTCTGGGGTGTTCGTTTCCCGCTTTCTTTCATGACGTGTCAACGGGGCAGCTGGTTGCGGCTCTGAAAAAGCTCGGATTTTGTGAGGTGCACGAGGGTGCATACGGAGCCCGCATGATTGCGCCAGGCTATCGTGATGAACTCGATAAAGCGGATAAGCCACTGATTTCATCGCATTGCCCGGCTGTTGTTGACCTGATCGAGCGGCACTATCCCAAACTGGTGCCCAACCTCATGCCGATCGTGTCGCCGATGATAGCCATGGGGCGTTTCATCAAGAACATTCTGGGTGACGAAACCTGCGTCATCTATGTCAGTACCTGTATTGCAGCAAAGTTTGAGATTCAGGCGGAAGCGTCAGGCGCTATCGATGTGGTGTTGACGTATCAGGAAATTGACAAGCTGCTTAAGAAGCATGCTATCAATCCACATGTGCTTGAGTCACTCCCTTTTGATGGCATTGACCCTGCTCACGGTCGACTCTTCACGCTGACCGGAGGAGCGCTGAGTGTTTTTGAGATTTCAACTGATCTCCTGAGTAACAAAACCATCAGTGCCGAGGGGGAGGCACATACGGTCAGCCTTATCCGCGATCTGGCCGTTGGCCGGATTTCACCCGATTTTGTCGATCTGCGCTTTTGTGATGGCGGCTGTGTTGACGGTCCGGCCCGCGATAAAGAGCTGCACCACTTCTTCAAGCGCGAGCAGATTGTACGCCACCATAGCGGCAGCCCGGCGTATCAATCGGTAGCTCACTATAATTCGCCGGCAATCCATCCGGCGTTGATGCGTACATTTTCTGATAAATCCAGGACGTTGCCGTTACCTGACAAGGGGGACATCAAGCGGATCCTGTTTGCAACTAATAAATTTACGCGTGGTGATGAGCTGAATTGTCGTGCCTGTGGTTACAATAGTTGTCGTGAGCATGCGGTGGCCGTGTTTCAGGGGTTGGCTGATGTTGAAATGTGTCTGCCGTATAATGTTCAGGTGATCGAAGAGGAACGTGGTCACCTGATGCAGAAGTATGAACTTGTACAGCGCGAACTGGATCGTCATGCCGGCGAAGATATGATGATCGGTATAGATCCTGGTATCAGCCAGGTCATGCAGCTGGTTCATCAGGTTGGCCCGACACCGACGACGGTTTTGATTCGAGGTGAGACCGGAACCGGAAAAGAGCTGACAGCGCGGGCGATCCATCGGTTGAGCCAGCGTAATGACAAACCGCTCATGACGGTTAACTGCACCACACTGACAGATTCACTTCTTGAAAGTGAGCTGTTCGGCCACAAAAAAGGGTCGTTTACCGGTGCCATAGCTGAAAAAAAGGGGCTTTTTGAAGCGGCCAACGGCAGTACCATTTTTCTGGATGAGATTGGTGACATTACGCCAAAACTGCAGGCTGAGCTGTTACGGGTTCTTGATCTGGGCGAGGTACGCCCGGTAGGGGGGCTTGCCGCTAAAAAAGTGGATGTGCGCCTGATTGCCGCTACCAATAAGGATCTGGAGCAGGGGGTGCGTGAGGGGTGGTTTCGTGAAGATCTGTACTATCGTCTGAATGTCTTCTGTATCGAACTGCCGCCGCTGCGTGAACGGGCAGAGTCGGTGCCGCTGCTGGCCCAATGTTTTATCGATAAGGCCCGTAAGAAACTCAATAAAAACATTGACGGCATTGAAGATCGGGCCGTCAGGGCCATGCAGCATTATCTCTGGCCCGGTAACATCCGGGAAATGCAGAACATTATTGAACGCTCGGCTGTTCTGGTTAAGGGGGGGATGATCCGTTTGGAGAATTTACCCACCATCTTTACCGATATATATGAGGCCTGTCACGATGATGTCAGTCGCCGCCGGGTTTCGTTTAAGGCCGAGCGAGAGTTGCAGGTCGTGCGTACCGAGCGGAATATCATTGTGCGCTATCTGGAGGAGGCGGAAGGCAATGTTGCCAAGGCAGCCCGTCTGGCGCATGTTCCGAGGCGTACGTTTTATCGTCTGCTGGAAAAAAACGGCATCGAATTGGTGCGTCCGAAGCGGCACAAGAGTTGATGTCTGCTTCGGCGGTCCCATGCCGGGTATGCTAATTGGTAATACCAAATCGTGTATACTTTTGAGCTAATATGCGCCAATAGTGACACACTGTTTTTTCTGTAGAGAGAAGATTCCGTGAGGGGCACCGCTTAACTACCTGTTTTTATATGGATCGCATTTAAATAATATTATTGGCACGGTATTAGCTAGTGTTTACAGTATATTCGTTTATGCGAACACGACACAAACCATACAAAAACAGGGAGGAAGATTACAATGGGAAGAATGAGAGAAAATCCGCGCTACAATGTTATTTCAATGAGGGTCAGTGATGAGGAGCGTGATCAGCTGGAAAACCTTATGAAAACAACGCACAAGAGCATTTCAGACATTATGCGTGAGGCCATGGAGTATTTTTCTGCGCACTACGAGCAAGGTTCCATGGATCACAAAGCTGTTGCGTAAGTACCGTTTCAAAGTCCTGAATGGCAACAAGGCGGGGAAAAAATCCCCGCCTTGTTGCATTTTGAAACAATTCATGTGAAACAACTCAGCTGATTACAATCTCGAACTGTTCCTGATGAAAACCAGGTTTGGCGCGTACCGTAATGCGCTTTTTAAACCGTTTTTCAAGCTCTTCCAGGCCTCGCCGCTCTTCGTCGTAGAGCAGGTCCGCCACCTGTGGATGGACAGTGACGGTCGCCTTGCTGCCGCGAATGTCAAGCATCTCCCGGCGCAGTTCGCGGAAGATCTCATGACATACCGTCGTTTTTGATTTGATGTAGCCACGACCTTCGCAGTAACTGCATGGTTCGCACATCATGCGACTGATGTTCTCACGTACCCGCTTGCGGGTCATTTCCACCAGGCCGAGTTCGGATATTTTCAAAATATTGGTTTTGGATTTATCCGCTTTCAAGGCCTCTTCCAGCGCCCCGTAGACCTTCTCGCGATTGACCTCTTTTTCCATATCAATGAAATCGATGATGATGATACCGCCGATGTTACGCAGGCGCAGCTGGTAGGCGATCTCTTTGACCGCTTCCAGGTTGGTTTTCAGGATAGTGTCTTCCAGGTTGTGTTTGCCGACAAAGCGCCCGGTGTTGACATCGATGGCGCTCAAGGCCTCGGTCTGCTCAATGATGATGTAGCCGCCCGATTTGAGCCAGACCTTGCGTCCCAGCGCCCGGCTGATCTCAACCTCCAGACCGTAATGGTCAAAGATCGGTTCTTCTTCATCGTACAGTTCGATCGAATACTTCATCTTGGAGGCAAAGGTCGAGATAAACTGCACGATACGGTCATAATCGGTCTGTGAGTCAACCACGATTTTGCCGACCTGCTCGGTGACAATATCGCGTACTACCTTTTGAACGACATCAAGATCTGAATGTACAAGTGATGGAATGGCAGCTTTATCCTTGCGGGCAGCGATCTCATCCCACAGTTTGGAAAGATAGAGCATATCTGCCACAAGGTCCTCTTCGCTTTTTCCTTCCGAAACAGTCCTGACGATATATCCGGAGCCGACTTTCTTAAGGCGTTCGACGATTTCCCGAAGCCGCTCGCGCTCTTCTTCGTCCTCGATGCGTCGGGAAATGCCGATATGGTCAACCGTCGGCATATACACCAGGTGGCGACCCGGCAGCGAAATATGGGATGTGATGCGGGCACCTTTGGTGCCGAGCGGCTCTTTGGATATCTGTACCAGCAGCTCCTGACCTTCCTGAAGCAGATCTTCGATTGGGTGCAGTGGGCGGAATTCGGGGTGCTCGGAATGTTCCTGGCCTTCTACGGGCTCGTCTTCCTTTTTGGTGCCGTCATCAAGCAGTGACTCATATTCTACAAGTGCATCAAATACATCCGCTACGTACAAAAAAGCGGCTTTTTCCAGGCCGATATCCACAAAAGCGGCCTGCATGCCAGGGAGGACGCGAATAACGCGCCCCTTGTAAATATTACCCACGATTCCCTTGTCGCGGCTGCGCTCGATATACAGCTCGGCAATAGTGCCGTTCTCGATCAGCGCAATGCGGGTTTCGTGGGAAGCAGCATTGATAACTAATTCAGCTCCCATGGTGATGTTCTCCGATTTATGTAATGTAAAGAAAAAACGTAATTATGATGGAGTGAAGACAACATCCAGCTTTTCTACGCGGACATCGTTCCCCTCAAGAGCGTTATTGCCGGTGATCGCCCGGGCGAATTCAAGCGGTTTGCCCCTTTTGGCAACCAGTTCCAGCACATGGCCGGTAGCGCAGAGCGAAACCGTTTCCATTCGCAGATCAACGCTCTGGGTCTGTCCCTTTTTGGTACGCTGAATGACAAAAGTTTCCAGCTCCATAAAATGGGCGGACAGCTGCTGCAACTGGTCGCTCGGAACGCTTTCAACGGTTATGCGATAGCTGGTGGCGTCGATCAGGGTCGAAATGGAGGGCGCTTTGGCGTCGATCTGTGCCGCTTCGAGAATGCGAAGTCCCGCAGGCAGCACGGCATTAAGCCGCTCTTGAACGTCCTGTGCCGTTATGCCGGTCGCGACGTGCATGTCCATGTATTCGGCCTGCGACTCGACACCCACCGACGTGGCGGTACCGAATGAAAAACGGGGGTGCGGGTGAAAGCCCTGTGAGAACAGGATCGGCACATCACCACGGCTGACTGCGCGGGTAAAGACGGTAATCAGCTCCAGATGGCTCAGGTAGCGCATGGCGCCATCTTTGGCAAAGCGGAGCCGCATGCGGGCGGCGTCAGGTTCAACAGCGGTTTTTACGGGGCGCGGTGGCAGGTTGCTCTGCTCGGAAACCCGGTTTTTCAGTTCGCTGAAATCGCAGACGCCACAGGCGCTGCACTCGCCATGACGACAATCCGTTGTGCCGGTTTCTGCAAGGGCGCGTTCGCGTTCGCCCAACAGGAATTCGCGCGTGACACCGCAGTCAAGATGATCCCACGGCAGTACTTCGTCCAGACCACGGCGGCGCAGGTACCATTCCGGCTGGATTCCGCAATCATCAAGTGCCGTAAGCCAGCGCTCCAGCGAAAAGTGCTCGCGCCAGCCGTCAAAACGGCAGCCCAGTTCGACCGCACGGATCAGGAGCGGCGCCAGGCGTCGATCGCCACGGGCAAAGACCCCTTCCATAAAGGAGAGCGGCGCATCCTGCCATTTGAATTTAAGTTTGCGTTTTTTGAGGTCGCAGTGCAGCTGGTACTGCTGGTCGTTGATCTCCTGCATGGAGATCTGCGGCTCCCACTGAAAAGGGGTGTGTGCCTTGGGAACGAACGTGCTGACGGCAACATTTACCTCTCCGGAGCTGCCCAGGATTTTGGCCTGATCCTTGACCTTGCGGGCCAGAGTGGCAATCTGGGCAACATCTTCAGCCGTCTCGCCCGGCAGACCGATCATGAAATACAGCTTGATCAGGCGCCAGCCGGCCGTGTAGATGGCGGCCGCTGCGGATATAAGATCGGCCTCAGCGATGCCCTTGTTGATGACTCGCCGCATGCGGTCGCTGCCCGCTTCGGGCGCCAGGGTGAAACCGGTTTTACGCACCTTTTTGATCTCTTCGATAAGTTCATCCGAGAGACTGCCGACGCGTAGCGAGGGGAGCGAAACGGCTACGCGTTCTTCGGCATAACGGGCCATCAGTTCGGTTACCAGAGGTGTCACACAGGAGTAGTCGCCGGTCGAAAGCGACAGCAGCGAGACCTCATCGTAGCCGGTGGCCTTGAGCGACTTTTCGACCAGATCGAGGATCGTTTCGGGAGAACGCTCGCGCAGCGGGCGATAGACGTAACCGGCCTGACAGAAACGGCAGCCACGTGTACAGCCACGGGCAACCTCGACCGCTACCCGGTCGTGGACCGTCTTCATGAACGGTACAACGGGGGAGTCAGGGTAGGGGGCGGCGTTCAGGTCGGCCAGGAAGCGCCGCCGGACTGACGTGTAGCCGGGATTAAGCGGCCTGATTTCCGTAATAGTCCCATCGGGGGCGTACTGCGGTTCGAAAAAGGAAGGAATGTATACGCCGGTAATGGTTGACAGGCGCTCCAAAAGCTGGGCCTTGTTTTCGCCGATCTTTCGGGAGTCTCTGACCGCCAGAGCGATTTCGACAACCGCCTCTTCGCCATCACCGAGCAGTATGGCGTCAAAGAAGGGGGCCAGCGGCTCAGGATTGTAGGCACAGGGACCACCCGCCAGAATCAGCGGCCAGGTTGCGTCGCGATCTTTTGATAAAAACGGAATCGAGCCCAGGCGCAGCATGGTGAGAATATTGGTATAAGAGAGTTCGTACTGCAGGGTAAAGCCGACAATATCGCATTCTGCCAGCGGAGTATGACTTTCCAGTGTGGCCAGCGGCGCGTTGGCGGCCAGCATCTCGCGTTCCATATCAGGCCAGGGGGCAAAGGCCCGCTCTGCAGCAATGCCGGGCACCCCGTTCAGAATATGGTAAAGAATACGCAGGCCCAGATGACTCATGCCGACTTCATAGACATCCGGGAAGGCCAGAACAAAACGAAGATCGGCTTCATCCTTGTGGATGGAGCCCATTTCGCCACCCATGTAGCGGGCAGGTTTTTCAACAGCGAGTAGATTCATCAATAAAATTGCATTCTTTCTTGAATTTAATAGTCGGTAACAATAACAAATCGGTTGTGGCTATGCAAGTTAAATAGCCGATTGCTGTTGCATGGGGCTGTAACAGGAAATGAAATCAGGTCAGCAATACTCCGTCATCAATAATGATACAGCGACTGCCGTCAGCCATGATTGCCGTCAGAGTGGGGTGATAGAAGACATAATCTTCGTGAAAGGGGGCGCTGACCGTGCCTCCGAAGCCGGTGTTATCCCCCAAGGCGAGGTGGATTGTGCCGAGGATTTTTTCGGCCTCCAGTACGTTGTCGGGACGGCTGGCCTTGTCGTTGGTGCCGATACCCAGTTCGGCCAGGTTGCGGCAGGCGTTATTGGCGGCGAACAGCTCTTCCAGCCGCAGCCGATGACGGTCATTACCTTCCAGGTCAACCACGACCCCGCCTTCAATCAGAATCCGCAGCGGTTCGTCCAGTTTGCGGGTAGGGCCCCACTCTACGACCATGACTCCGTGACTCTGACCCTCCAGAGGTGCCAGGTAGGCTTCGCCGGCCGGCAGATTACCAAAACTGCCGGCTGACGTCAGCAGTCCGTCATCCCCCTTGGCATAGCGCCCCTGTTTGCAGATATGCATATCGGTACCGTTGGGGGTCGTGACGTGAATCCATTCGGCCCGGTTGACAGCTGCCACCAGGCGGGCGGTTCGATCAGCCAGCGCTTGCCAGTCAACGGTCATCGAGCTGTAGAACATATCCGGATCAAAGTGCGGCAGGCTGGCAAAACGGGCGCCGGTGGTACAGGCCAGAGCGCGATAGCGGGTGTGGCTGGTCGAATTGTTGGACAGGGCGATAATGGCTGTTACGGCTTCCTCGCGATGAGCCTGGACGGTTTCGCGGGCTCGCTCGATGTCGGCTGAATCGGCAGACTTGGTTAAAAGTCTCGCCAGCAGGCCGCCAGCTTCCAATTCTATAAGTGCCTGACTGCCGAATGTAGCCAGCCAGAGCTCCCGGGGCGGCTCCGTTCCGGAGGCGGGTGTAGCGGGGAACTCCACAAAGCTGCCGCTGCCATAGGTGCGTGCGGCAAAATCGGCTGCAGCGCGGGCGGTCGCATTCAGGCGTGTCCGCCGGTCAAGGTCCGAGCTCGACAGCTGCTCATCCGGACGGATCGTGTCACTGAAAACCAGGATCCGTTCCGTCGACACGACAGGAACAGAAATATCAGCCCTGATGCCCATATTGGTTTCAAAGAGAGAGTGGAAGGCGAGGTCGAGACGAGCGTTAGCGGTCATGATTCTGATTTCTCCTGTTGAGCGGGATGGAAACTGCGGATGCTCCTGCTATAGCACATCATCGCAAAAAGGTGAAATCAGATCAGAGTGCCGATCAGTTTTTTCCTTGATTTATAGGATGTTAGTATGATAATCATGCATACTGTATACAATTCTTGAAAACGATTTTATCCAATAATTGCGAGTGCTTAACCTTGTAGACGGGGTTAGTTGGTGGAGGTTTGTGTGGCACAGGTAGTTTTTTCTACGTGGGGTAAGGATCTAGTCGATAACCGGGATACAACCGCAGAACCGAAAGCGGTCAGCTACCGACTGCCGGTGGCTTTCGACGGTAAGCGCCCGTTACGCGCCTTTATGGGCTGGGACGGAATCATACTTTTCGACAAAGATGTCGATGTACCCGCCATGACGGCCGAGTACATGAAACGGGTGCAGACGGAATACTGCTGCGGAAAATGTACGCCGGGTAAAAAGGGGACCAAAGTCCTGATGGACCTGCTACAGAGCGTGCTGGCAGGTACCGCTTCTGCGTCTGATCTGGATAAGGTCGAAGGTTTGACGAACCTACTCAAAAACTGCAAGTGTACGCTCTGTCAGAGTGCGACCGTGCCGGTCTTTGATGCGGTCAAGCATTTCCGGGCCGATTTTCTGGCATATCTGAACACCGCCTGCCGCCCGAGATTTGTGCCGGCGAAATATATTCACAAGATTACTGCTCCCTGTATGGACAAGTGTCCGTCTCATATCGACATTCCCAAGTATATTGAGGCAATTAAAAACTATCAGTATGACGTTTCGCTGAAAACCATCCGCGAAAACATGCCGCTGCCGGCCGTCTGCGGACGGGTCTGTCCACATCCCTGCGAAAGCGCCTGTCGCCGTGCCAATGTTGACGAAGCCATCAGCATCATGTTGCTGAAGCGGACCGCCTCCGATTACGAACGTCTGCATAATATCGCTCCGGCCATGACTCCCAAACCACGTAAGGAAAAGAGCATCGGAATTGTCGGTGCCGGTCCGGCCGGTCTGGCGGCGGCCTATTATCTGGCTTTGGAAGGGTATCCCTGCACTATTTATGAAGCCCTGCCGGAAGGGTATGGCGGCGGTATGGTCGCGGTCGGCATTCCGGCCTACCGTATGCCGCGCACCATTTTGCAGCGCGACATCGATATCATCAAGTCGGTTGGGGTCGAGATCATCTATAACTGCCGTGTCGGAACCGATATCACCCTGCCGGAACTGAAAAAGAAGCACGCTGCCGTCTTTATTGCACCGGGAGCCCACAGTTCAAAACCGATGGGAGTTGAGGGTGAAGAGAAGGGGTACAAGGGCTTTTTGACCGGTGGGATCTATTTTCTGCGGGATGCCTATCTGGGCAAGCCGACCGGTATGGGCAGGAAAGTGGTCGTCGTCGGCGGCGGCAACACCGCCATTGACTGTGTGCGGGTAGCGCTGCGTGAAGGTGCGGAGATGTCCTGTCTGGTCTATCGCCGTTCGCGTAAGGAGATGCCGGCTGATGTGTGGGAAGTTGACGGTGCCGACGAAGAAGGGGTCACGTTTGAATTCCAGGTGCTGCCGACCCGGGTTATTGCCAATGAGAATAATGAAATTACCGGGGTTGAATGCGTCCGCATGGCTCTGGGTGAACCGGATGCGTCCGGTCGTCGCCGTCCCGAACCGATGCCGGGCAGCGAATTCGTGATTGAATGCGATACGGTTATTCCGGCCATCGGCCAGGATATGGATTTGAGCTTCATTCCGCCCGAAATGGGTATTGATATCAGTAAATGGAACACCGTCATCACGAAATATCTGCCGCTCAAAGATGCTGCCGGTAAGGATCTGAAAGACGGTATGGGCAATCCGCTGTCACGAACTCTTATGACCGATTGCGATGGTGTTTTTGCCGGGGGAGACGCCGAGATCGGCCCCTTGACAGTCGTCGCCTGTGTCGGTAACGCCCATCGTGCTGCGACGGTCATACAGCGCTATATTGAAGAGGGCACCACCTATCTCTCCGAACAGGATATTTTTGATGACCTCTTGACCTATCTGGGGGTCTACGATAAGGCGGAACCGGTACCCTGGCTTGACTCGGCTGCCCGTGCCCATCAGGTGGAGATCCATGGCAAAGCACGTGCTGCCAAAGGGAATTACCTCGAAGTCGAGCTCGGTTTCAGTGACAGCAAGGCCCAGGCCGAAGCGGATCGCTGCCTGCGTTGTTACCGGATGGCGATGGTAGCGGTGTAATACCAATTCCATATCAAGGCCCTATCGTCGTTGGCTCGTCTTCGGCTGCTCAACATACTGATATGTACGCCTCGCCGCCGCAATCCTCGCCGCCTTGATATCATCCTTGATCTGGAATTGGAAAATATTTTCAATACGATTTTTATATCTGGAGATACAAAGATATGGTTTCATTAACGATTGACGGCCACGAGATTCAGGTTCCCAAAGGTACGACTATCCTGACTGCAGCGGCGCAGTTGGGCATCACCATCCCGACACTCTGCTGGCTGAAAAAAATATCAACCACCGGTGCCTGTCGTATTTGTATTGTCGACGTCGAAGGTGTTGACCGCCCCATGACCGCCTGTAACACGCCGGTCAAAGAGGGCATCCGGGTTACAACCAGCACTCCCAAACTGGAGCAGATCCGCAAGAGCACGCTGGAGCTGATGCTGGTCAATCATCCGCTGGACTGCCCGATCTGTGACGCCGGCGGCGAATGCAATCTGCAGGATACCTGCTATGCGCTCAAGGTTGACAAGAACCCCTACACCGCAGAACTGGAACGCCTGCCGATCCGCTACGACTGGCGACTGCTGGAAAGCGATCCCAACCGCTGCATCCTCTGCGAAAAATGTGTCAAAGTCTGCCGTGAAGTGGTCGGACGAGAAGCGATTGAAGCGGTTGACCGTGGCGATCGTACGATCATCGATACGCTCTCCCGCCAGCCGCTGGATTGCGACTTTTGCGGCAACTGCATCGAAGCCTGCCCGACCGGCACGCTGATCAGCACACCGTTCAAATTCAAGGGGCGCCCATGGACCTTCACGGTTTCTCAGAGCGTTTGCAGTTTCTGTTCATCCGGTTGCCCGATTGAATATCATGTCAAAGAGGGCAAGGTCGAGCGGGTAACCAGCTCTGACGAAGGCTTCAACAAGGGCAACCTCTGTATCAATGGCCGTTTCGGCTATGCCGCCTTCAATGCTCCCGAGCGTCTGACAGCGCCGCTTGCCAAAGATGCCTCCGGAAAGCAGCAGAAGACCGGCTGGGATACGGCACTGCCTCAGATTGCCGCCCGTTTGAAAGAGATTACCACGCAGGGTGGCGGCGCGGCCGTGGCCGGCATCGGCTCGCCGCGCGTGACGAATGAAGAGAGCTACCTGTTTCAGAAATTTATGCGCGGCGCTCTCGGCAGCAACAATATCGATTCCGAGGCACGACTGGGCTATCTGCCTTCCCAGGTAATCCAGTGGGAGATGCTCGGGTACAGCGGCGGCACCTACAGCATGGATGCCATTGAGGAGGCTACGGCCATTCTCGTGATCGGCGCCGATCTCAAGGCCGAATCGGCCGGCTTTGCCTATCGCGTGATTCAGGCCGCTACAAAAAACGATGCCCGTCTGGTGCTGGCCGGCAGCCGCGTCACCTCGATGAACAAATTCGCCAATGCATTTCTGCAGTGCCGTCCCGGCAGTGAGGCCTGGCTGGTGGCCGGACTCAACAAGGCGCTTGTGGCAGAAGAGCAGGCCACGACGGAGAGACTGACCGGGCTGTACGCTTTGCAGGCTTCACTGGCGCCGCTGTCATTTGAGCAGATCAGCGCGCAGACCGGTGTGTCTGAAGCAGCGCTGCGAGAAGCGGCCCGTATGATCTGCAGTGGCGGGCGTACGGCGGTTATCTACGGCTCCGAAATCATCCGCTCCGCCGACCTGAAAAACGCTGTATCCGGAACGATTGACCTGGCGCTGCTGACCGGCGCCGTAACGGAAGCCGGGGCTGGTCTCTATCCGCTGGATGAAAAGAACAACACTCAGGGCATGCTTGATATGGGCGTCTGTCCCGAGTATCTGCCCGGCTATCGCAGCTATGATCATGCTGCCGATGTCTGTGGGAAAGCCTGGCATGCGACAATTCCGAAGATCCCCGGTAAAGATCTGTTCCAGATTCTGGATGCTATTGAAGCCGGTCAGATCAAGGCACTCTATGTGATCGGCAGTGATCCGCTGCACATGCTGCCGAATCAGGAGCGCGTGCTGCGGGTTCTACAGAAGCTGGAACTGCTGATCGTGCAGGATCTCTTCCTGACCGGAACCGCCCGACTGGCTCATTTCGTCCTTCCGGCCGCAACCGGAGCCGAGAAGAGTGGTTCCTTTACGGCGGTTGACAATCGGGTACAATGTTTCAGCGCGGCTGTCAAGCCGGTCGCTCAGACCCGCACGGATGCGGATATTCTGACACAGCTGCACCAGTTGGTTGCACCGGTGGTACCTTTTGCACCGCAGTCAGCTGAGGCGCTGCATCATGAAATCACCTCTCTGTCCGGCCTTTACACTGAGACGTGCACGCATGACGGTTGCCACATGGGCAGGGTTAAGAACCGGACAGCCACAGCCGTCTGTCTGCCGCTGACACCGGCAAACGTGACTTCGGCAACTCGTCCGTTTGCCCTGACAATTGGCCCGATCCTGCATCACAACGGCACGTTTTCAACCTGGTCGCAGAGCAATCTGCTGGTCGCCGGGGAAGCATCTGCGACCATTAACAGTGAAGATGCTGCTGCCCTTAATGTGAAATCCGGAGATACCGTCAAAATCACCTCGGACAGCGGCACGGTCACGCTACAGGCTCTGATTTCCGGCGATCAGCAGAAGGGATCGCTGTTTGTTCCGGCCCACTTCCGGGAACCGGCTCTGGCTGCCCTGCTGATATCCTCCTCGTTTCCTCAGTACGTGACGTTGGCCAAGGCTTGATCCTGAAACTGCAGACTTTCGTGCAGACAACAAAACGCCGCCTCGAGCGGCGTTTTGTTGTCCAGCCGGATGATATGAAAACCTTGATTTCAAGTCCCCTCATGCCTCCCCCATCATTCAGATGACTCGCGCACTTCGGCAACAGCAGCGCACCATCCTGCAGGCTGAGACTCATCTCTATCCGCGCGGACGTGTCGGGCAGATCAACATCTGTCTGGTCTCTCCCAGTCGCTATCAGGTCGGAATGAGCAGCCTCGGTTTTCAGACCGTGTATGCGCTGCTCAACAACGCGCCCGATATACTCTGCGAGCGGGCTTTTCTGCCGGATCGTGCCGGTATTGAAGAATATCGCAGCAGCAGAACGCCTCTGCTCTCACTGGAGTCACAGCGACCGCTCTCGGACTTTGATGTGATCGCCTTTTCAACCTCCTTCGAGCCGGACTATCTGAATATACCGGTCATACTCGCCCTGGCCGGCATACCGTTCTCTTCTGGCGAGCGTTCCGATTCCGACCCGCTGATCATTGCCGGTGGCGCAGCTTTTTTTATCAATCCCGAGCCGGTGGCTGATTTTATCGACGCTATCTGCATCGGTGAGGGTGAGGAAATCGTGCCGGCGCTCGCCGCAGTTCTGATGTCGCCCGTGATCGGTGGTCGTCAGGGGCTTTTGCGGGCGCTGGCTGGCATACCAGGCGTCTACGTTCCAACTTTTTATCAGCCGCAGTACGAAGATGGAGAGCTGACCGGCTACAGCGCTGCTGAAGGCGCCTGCTTGCCAGTGCTGCGTGCAGTTGTCTGTCTTGAACAGCACCAGCCGGCTTCATCGCAGATTCTGACGGAGGATACCGAGTTTGGTGACATGTTTCTGGTGGAGGTCAGTCGCGGCTGCCCGCGTGGCTGCCGTTTCTGCAGCTCCGGCTTCATCTACGGTGCTTTCCGTCAGCAACCGTTTGAACATGTTGTTGCCCTGATTGATCAGGGTCTGAAGCACCGTAACAAGGTCGGCCTGGTCGGGGCGGCTGTCTCCGATTACGCCGAGATCGGACGTCTCTGCAGCTACATAGTCGAGCAGGGGGCCAAGGTTTCGGTCTCATCGCTGCGGGTTGACAGGATTGACTCCGGTATGCTGGATGCGCTGATCGCCAGCGGCCATAAGACGATCTCACTGGCACCGGAGGGTGGTTCGCAGCGGCTGCGCGACCTGATCCGTAAGAACTTGAGCGAAGCCCAGATTCTGGATGCCTGTGACCTGTTGATTTCACGTGATATCCTCAATCTGAAGCTCTATTTTATTATCGGATTGCCGACGGAGACTGAAGCAGACCTGGATGAACTGGTCAGGTTGGTGGCAGCAATCCGTGAGCGGGTTATCGAACGGGGGCGGGCCAACAAACGGCTGGGCGAAATTACGCTTTCGGTCAATCCCTTCATTCCCAAGCCGTTTACCCCGTTTCAGTGGTGCGGCATGGAACCGCTCAGTTCTCTGGAGCGCAAGGTAAAGCTTCTGGAGGCGCGCATACGCCCGCTTTCAAATGTGCGACTCAAAGTCGAAAGTCTGCGCGAGTCCGCTCTTCAGGCGCTGCTGTCACGCGGCGACCGGCGTCTCGCTGCGCTGCTGATTGCCCTGTCTGAAGGAGCGAATCTTAAAAAAGCTGCCCGAGAATGTGGTGTTGACGTCGAGTGGTATCTGCAGCGCGAGATTGCAGGGGACGCCTTCCTCCCCTGGAGCGTTATCGGGACTGCTGAGATGGATAAGCTGCGACAGGAGTATCTGCGGGCACTTCCGGGAAAAGAGGTCACGTTATGAAAAACTGTACGATGTGCAAGAAGGATTACGACGAGACGGCCACGCACTCGCTGTATGCCGAGGCGGGAGAATGGCTGGCCGGTGAGGTCTGGCAGGACGCCGGCGAATTATGTCCGCTCTGCCTGGAAAATCGTGCCATGCTGGTTATGATGTACGACCGGCAGTATAATAGTTAACGGTAAAGAAAGCCCCCCGAGGTTTTAAAACCTCGGGGGGCTGGTTGATGTCAACTTTTTTGCAACGTGGAATCACAAAGATCTTTCAGGTCTAGATCTACTTCGCTGCTACCGCTTCGGCGGCGGCCCTGCCGAGCGCTTCGCACTGTTCCAGCACTTCCGGTGTCGGAGAAAAATTGATCCGAACGGAGTCGGCCACCAGCTTGAAGCCGAGGCTTTTCAGTCGCTCTTCAGCCATCTTACAGGCTTCTCCGCTCCAGCCGTAACTGCCGAAAACGCCCGCCAGATTGGTCTTGAGTTTGACCGTACTCAGATATGCCAGTACCTCCCACATCGGTTTGGCGATGTCGCGATTGAAGGTTGGGATGCCGAACAGCAGCGCATCGGCCTCTTCCATCAGGTTGCGCATCTCAGAGGCGGTCAGGCTGTTAATGTGGTAACTGCAGACTTCAATGCCGTTTTGCGATGCACCCCGTGCAACGGCATGAGCCATCTTTTCCGTGCTGCCATGAGGTGACAGGAACAGCTGCACGATTTTTTTCGATTGCGAGGTCGGTTTGCTCCACTCCTCAAATTGGCAGATAGCCTGCCAGGGGGCTTTGCGGATGATCGGGCCATGGCTGGGGCAGACGATATCAATTACGTCGTGACGGATCTTCTCAACAGCCGCCAGTACCTTGTCCTTGAACGGCCGGAAGATGCAGTCGAAGTAGAAATGACGCGCCGAGGTGAAATCGTCAACCTGGTCATCAAAGATGTGCCCCGGGCTACAGTAGTGCGCAGCAAATGCATCGCAGGTAAACAGGACATTGTCCTGCTCCAGACGCGTGAACATGGTATCGGGCCAGTGCAGGAAAGGAGCCATGATAAAGCGCAGGGTACGTCCACCCAATTCGAGTGTGTCTCCATCTTTAACGGTCTGACAGGCGATCGTCTGACGCAGGATGTTGCCCAGAAAGTTTTTGGCGGCAGGGGTGCAGATGACCGTCGCCTGCGGGGCATGCTCCAGCAGATAGGCCAGTGAACCGGAATGGTCATGTTCCGTGTGGTTGACGATGATATAGTCGATCGTGGTCGGATCGACCAGTGATTTTACCTTGTCCATGTATGAGTCGACGTATTTTTCTTCGACGGTGTCAATCAGGACGGTCTTCTCGGTGCCTTTCAGCAGATAGGCGTTGTAGGTGGTGCCATGTTCGGTTGGAAACAGATCGTCAAAAACTCTCAAATCGGGATCCTCTGATCCTATCCAGTATAATCCCGGCTTTATTTCTATCGGTCCAGTCATGTTCAGCTCTCCTTTTGATGTACTTCCATGTTATGCAGTAGCAGGGCGACGCCGTTATCGCTTAGATACGCTGCCACGGTGGCGGGATAATATATCAGAAATTCTCTTTTTTACACAAGCGGCAATTAACATTTAGCGGTTGTCTGATCGGCCTGTTTCTGCTACATAGATCACTATGAAAGATAAGATCCGATCACGAATAGAAGCGTTGCGCCCCCTTTTAAAAGACAGCGTAGCCGGTGTTCAGATTGCAGCTGCTCAGGCTATTGAAAGGCTTGAAGGGCTCAACAGCACCGGTGAAATTCTTGCGGTGCTCAAAAACGGGGATATGGGGGCCAGAATCGGTGCCATTTACGCTCTGGGAGAGATTGGCGGAGATAAAGTGTTGTCACCGTTGATTTATTGTGCCGGTCGTCCCGAGGTCGATATCCGTTCGGCTGCGGTCGATGTTCTTGGCCGCCTGGCTCTGCCGGCTGCCTTGCCGGTACTCATCGAGCGGCTTGAGGATATTCATACTGCTGTCCAGGCCCGCGCGATCACAGCCATTGGTAATTTCCGTGTTGGTCCTGATGTGCTGCAAAGGTTACGCACGTTTCTGGATGCCAGTAACGGCTCGCTGGAGGCTGAAGCTGCACTCAGCCTGGCACGCCTCAAGGATGTCGTCTCCGTTGACCGTATCATCCTCCTGCTGGGATCAGAACACGCTTCGACCCGTCAGGCTGCCGCTACGGCACTCTATCTGATGCCGCTTTAGTAGAAGTTCCCGCTCGATACCAGTCTGCCGATATCAAGATTCTTCAAAAACGGATCTACAACCGCAACAATGGAAGCATAACGCGATCCATCATGGTCCACCAGCGACTGTTCGCGCGGTACCGGGAGCCGTTCGCCGTTTTCGTCAATCAAAATACGCACAACCGGCGCTTCATTTTCCAGAGGGTTGGGGCGGTAGACCACCGCCACTTCATTCGTATCAAGCCGCACGACGGTACCTACCGGATAATCCCCCATCATTTCAACAAACTGTCCCATCAAAGCGCCATCCAGAACAGTTCCGGTCAGTTTGCGCATCTCGTTCAGCGCGGTTTTCGGGTTAACCGGATGCTGGTAGCAGCGCAGCGTCGTGATGGCATCGTAGGTGTCTGCGGTGGCAATGATATCAACCATCTGGTTAAACGGGAGTTTACGGGCCCATTGCGGATAACCGCTGCGGTTGTAGTGCAGGTGATGTCCAAGCACGATCTGGGCAATATGCGGAGCAAGTCCCTTCATCTCCCGGATAATTTTAGATCCCAGTTCCGGGTGCCGCTTCATCTGCTCGAATTCATCACTGGAAAGTTTGCCCGGTTTGTTGAGAATCTCCTTCGGGACCATGGTTTTGCCGATATCATGCAGCTGTCCGGCAATGCCCAGGTCCCTGACCGTATCCGCATCCAGACCAAGAGAGGCGCCCAGTGCCATTGCCAATACTCCGACGTTAACGCAATGATTAAAGGTGTAATTATCATAATCCTTGATCATGGTCAGTCCCATCAGGGTAGTCGGCTCCTGCATGGTCATGGAAACCATACGGTCAACAATCCGCAGGACCGGGGCGCTGTTCGGGATACGTCCCCGTTCTATGTCGCGGCAGACGGACCTGATTGCGGCTAAAGCCTTGTTGTACGTTCCGACGCGATCGTCTTTGACGTCATCGTTCTGGTCATCCTGTTCATCGAAACTCTCTGCTCCCTGTCGTACAAGATGAATATGTAAAATTCCCTCCTGTAGCAGCTGAGTAGCGAGAACATCAAAGCTGATGCCCTTGTTGGAGAAAAGGCGGATAAAATTCTGCATCTCCTCAAAGCTGACATCTGCGGTCATAATGATCCGGCCAACATCTTTTTCCAACATGCGATTTGTCAGATCCGAAATAGCGGTCGAGGGCTCGAAAAAGAGGTGGTCGTCGTAGAACATGATCCCGTCGATCAGACCCCACGCTATCTGATCGGCGCGGCTGAAAGCGGACGTAAGAATCTTATAGAGCTCCACCATCGGTTGGTGGATCGCCGGATGTGATGCCGGATAAAATGCGATCCCCTTCACCGCACCGGAGAAGAGCGTTATCATTCGGAGAGCGTTCTGTTTGTCAAGCGATTCCATCAGCTGTCCCCCCTGCTTTTTCAATTGCTTTAAGCGCTTCAGTACAGGCCTTGCCAAGCTCGCCTGAAACGTTGGATAAGTCCTTCAGTGTCGTGACAGCCCGCGTGTCGCCCAGTTTTGCCAGACATTGCACGATGGCCACCTTTAACAGCTTCCAGCGCCCGGCGGCTAACAGATGCCGTTCCTTCAGGAGTTTCAGCAGGTAGGGAGTCACCTGGTGGTCCCCGATCAAGGCCAATGCCGTTAATACATCTGTCTTGAGTGGCAGCGATTTCAGAAACATATCTTTGGCGAACAGAATCCGCATCAGTTCCGGAAGTGCCTTACGGCTTTTCATGCCTCCCAGGGACGTCAGTGTCTGAGGGTAGAGGTCGCTGTCGTTGCCTCGCAGGATTTCAATAATGGCGGTCTCAGACTCGCCGCCGCCAATCATGGCCAGACTGCGGATCGATTCCTTGCAGACCCGCAGGTCGGTATGATGCAGGCAGCGTAATAATCCCGGAATCGCCTCTTTGCTGCCAATCAAGCCAAAGATGGTGCAGATGTTTCTGACGATGTACCAGCGTTCATCAGCCACCAGATCGAGCAATACCGGTACCGTACTTTCTCCAATTTCAACCAGCAGATTGGAGATGGTTTTCCGGAGAGCAAGATTAGAGGTTGATCCCATCAATTCGACTGTCAGGACGACCGCCAGTGTGCCGCCGGCAGCCAGCACAATCGGGAGTGCTTTTTTCGACAGTCCGCCGCCCATCTCGATCCGCTCCAGGACCGCGTGCAAAAACACATCTTTACCCGCCAGCTGTTCAAGGGCGAATTGTGTTTTCTCACGCAGGTTCTGGTTCCGGAACAGATCCACAGAATGGGTCGCCAGTAATTCGGCCAGCGGGAAGGTCGTCTCAATCTGAAGGTTTGCGATCAGAGAGTCAGCGCAGTTAAGCGCCTGGCGGATGAGGATCAGATAGGTATCTTCATCAAAGGCTGATTCCAGGCGTTCCAGAAGTGCCTGAAGCTGCATGTCGGGCGGGAGCTCTGCTTCATACTGCAGTGAAACGGCAGCATTCATGTCTGCGCCGGCCTCGGCTTCTTCGATGTCTTGCGGGGTAATCCCTCTGGTTTCGATATCCAGGCGCTTTTGGCGAATTGTTACCAGGTCGAATTCATTAACCCAGATCGAGCGAATACCATGATCGGCCATAATAACATCAAGGCCGCCCATTTTTTTTACGACTTCGGGAGAGAGCGTTAACATTCTTACAAAATCGAGCAGATCTTCCTGTCGCAGGTCGTGCTGAAACGTAATTTTCTGGGCGCGGCGGACGAATAGCTCATATGCCAGTGATCTGGCTTGTCCGCTCGTATCTCTGAGCGTATCACCGTCGGGAAAGCTGAAACCGGTGCGTCCGCAGTTCAGCAACAGATCATTACCATCCAATTGCTGCAGCAGCGCTGTGTGGGATTTGTGCAGAGTACTGCGCCGCGTCGGATGTCCCTTGGGATAGAATTCCCAGGCTCGTAAAGCCCGGTATATGCTGCCAAGCGCATCGGTTAGTCCCTGATGTGTTGGTGGTCGATAAAATTCCATATCCAATACCTCTTCTGAAAGGTGGCCACTATGCCATAGAGCGAGGCAAAAGTCTTGATTAAATTCCAAAAAAACAGGTTACAAACACCCGGTTTAGCGGTGATATACATGTGCTAATTACCTCACGTGCAGCTGCGGGGAGATGAGCGGACCGGGCCTGGCGGGGGGGAAGGGGGCACTTTGGATTTTATCTGAATGTAACGTCAATAGCGAGGGCCGCTGAAGCGGCCCTCGGAACAATCTGCTGGCTCAGGAGACAGGCACATGATAGCGGGCATGCTGCTCCTTTTCCGGCTTGGCTAAATGTTCCTTACCCAACCTGTACGGAGATCCGTTTTGGTTTGGCGACTTCCGCCATGGGTACCCGCAGGGTCAGAATGCCGTTGACTAGTTCAGCCTTTGCCTTTTCGTGGTCGAGGCTTTCGGGTATCGTGAATTGACGGTAGTAACTGGCAAGTTCGAATTCACGATAAGCTGAAGTCCCCGGCAGGCTGTGCTGTGCCGGTGCATTGATGGTCAGGATGCCTTTTTCGACGTTTATATCGAGAGATTCTTTGGATGCACCGGGAATATCTGCGGTAAGAACAAGTCCTTCTTCGGTCTCGATAATGTTTACCGCCGGGCGGATGTATTTCTCGTTTGATCGAGTCTCTTCACGTGTCTGAACGTTCCTTTCTTCATTTCTTTCCGTCAAGCTGTTTGCTGCCATGATAATTACCTCCTTTCCACGTGGTTTGTATGATTATGAAAGTTTTATTTCAATTTTTTTCGGCTTGGCATGTTCTGCTTTGGCCAGGGTTATCTGCATGATACCGTCTTTGCACTGGGCTGAGATCTTTTCAGGATCGATGTCGACCGGCAGTTCCACCGTACGGGAGAACTTACCCGAACCGAGTTCCGTGCGGTGTACAATCTGTCCCTCTTGCTCGACGAACGGTTTGCGCTCGCCGCTGATGGTGACCGTATTCCGCAGAACGGAAAGGTCGACATCCTTCGGATCTACGCCGGGAACCAGTGCCTCAATATAGACATGCCCTTCGTCCTCGCTGAAATTGACCAACGGAAAACGACGGGTTGTTACCGGCGAAAGGAATGTCGGGCCGAATGGTCGACTGTAACCGGCGCCACGAAACGCTTCGTCAATCTCCCTTCTCAGAGTGTCCAGTTCTTTGAATACATCCCAGGTTGCCATGTTGATTACCTCCTTTCGGTAAGTGGATTTTCTAATGCAAAAATAAGTACGCACTTTTTACATGTCAAGGGGGTGGCGGCCGGACAAGGATAAAAGAAAAAGACTGTGCAGCGGTATTGCTGAATGTGCTGCACCCAGGTATCATTTATTTCTCCCCGTTATGCAGAAAATTATCTCCCGGAGGAAACATACGGCAAGCAGTTATCGGCTCCGCCACGGGAAAGGCCATTCTTCCGCAGAGGATCTGATCGCAGCCTACGACAATGGCGCCCGGGAGAAGAATCGGCTGCTGGCTAAATCGAACTACATCAAGGATGTCCTGGACTAGTGCCTCAATTTCTTTCAGCCGCCAAATCAAATCTCTGATCATTGGGTGCGACCATCTATTGCGCGACAATGTCATGTGGCAGCCCCAAAAAGGATAGGTGCCGAAATCTTTTTCCGATACCCGGACACGACATCCAGGATGCACTTCATGTCTGGCTTTGTACTGGCGCTCTGCATGATCGACCTGACCGTTGCTTGTCGGGATATGAACTTGATTTCTTCTGCATGCATTGGGTATTGCTGAACTATGTCTACCAAGATCTCATCGCTGAAGTTGTTTTCCCCCAGGCATGCCTCCCAGCAACGCATCTGAAGCTCTTCAGGTGGGAAAGCCAGATTTACGAGTTGATGAAACTCAGTAGGGCACAATCCGCTTTTCATGTACGCTCACACGACTGTCCGGTAAACTTCTATCGCACAGCCATAACGTTTTGATTTAATTTGCTCTTTGATATAGTTGTTCTTTTTTCGATTTGAATTTGCTTGAATTGCCCCATTTCAGCCATTTTTCGGCGTAGGGGGCATCAATGAATTCAGGCAAAACCGTTTTTAGACAACTGCTCCAGTATCTTCCCCGTCATGAGTTTAACGCCTGTGTTCGTAGGTATCGAGGAGAATACTGGGTTCAGAAATTTACCACCTTCGACCAGTTCCTCTGCCTAGCCTACCGTACATAGGATAAAAACCTTGCAAGGCGCAACTATGATTGCGAAGCTAAAAAACGAAACCTTTCCCCTGTCCCTAAATTATCATTGCAATTTTAACGATTACAATTAAAATAACAATCATGTTATCAAGAACCCTCTCCGCAAAGCTCCAGCAATCCTTATCAGAATTTCCCGTAACCGCGTTGCTCGGGCCGCGCCAGGTGGGCAAAACCACGCTGGCGAAGCAGGTGGCTGCCGGTATGCCGCCGGACAGGGTGGTATATCTCGATCTCGAACTTCCCTCGGATCTGGCCAAACTAACTGAACCGGAACTGTATTTCAGGGCGCACCAGAAGCGTCTGGTGATGATTGACGAGGTTCAGCGCGCTCCCAGACTGTTTCCACTGTTGCGTGCTGTTGTGGACATGGATCGGCGACCGGGACGGTTTCTGCTGCTCGGCTCTGCTTCGCCGGAACTTTCCCGATTCGGTTCCGAATCACTGGCCGGACGCATTATCTATCACGAACTGACGCCGTTTTCATTGGCCGAGACCGGGAATGTCGAACTCGCCAGACTCTGGACCAGGGGCGGTTATCCCCCCGGTTTTCTTGCCGCGACCGATGAAGAAAGCCTGCGCTGGCGCGAGGCGTTTATTGCCACCTATCTTGAACGTGATATTCCACAGCTCGGCATTCGCGTCCCGGCTACCATGCTGCGCCGGTTCTGGACGATGATCGCACATCATCACGGCAATCTCTGGAACGCCAGCTCCATTGCCAACGCTTTGGGGGTTTCGTCACCAGCCACAAGCCGTTATCTCGATATTCTCTGTGACACCTTTATTGTCAGGCAGCTTGCGCCATTTTCCGCCAACCTGAAAAAGCGGCTTGTCAAATCTCCCAAAGTGTATATCCGCGATAGTGGCCTGCTGCATGCCCTGCTTGGCATCAACACCATGGAACAGCTTCTGGGACACCCGGTTGTTGGTGCATCATGGGAGGGGATGGTGATAGAGCAGATTCTGGCTGTCTTGCCTTCTGGAATTGAGCCGTACTTCTACCGGACAGTAGCAGGCGCTGAAGTGGATTTATTGCTGGTTCCCCGAGGTGGTTCGCCGATGCCGGTCGAGATAAAACACTCGCTCTCCCCGAAAATTTCAAAAGGATTTAGCTCTGTCATGGATGATCTGAAATGTGAGTGCGGCTTCATCGTCTACCCAGGCAACGAGGCTTATCCGCTTTCGAAAACAGTAATGGCACTTCCGGTGACAATGCTGGACAAACTGCTGCCGTGAACGGTGTTTGGCATATTCCCAATGGTTTGACACGGAGCTCCAATGCGCGGCCGCAGAATGAAGAAATTATTCGATGCAATAAACCTGCTGGCACAACCATGCGGTGCAACCATCAAGGACCTGGCAAAACGCCTGGAAACAACAGATCGGCAGGCATACCGTACTATAGAAACCCTTCAGGATGACTTCTATTTTGTCATTACAAAAGATCAAGCACTGCTTGGCAATGAGGTTCGCTATTACCTCAAGGAAAAAGATCAAGTCACCAGCTTCAAGAACATGAAGGTCGCTGATCTGAATCTGTCACTGCCTGAAGTGATTTCGCTTTATTTTCTGAAAGGCCACGCCCGCCTGTATCAAGGAACTGAAATCGAAACAGAGATCAACCGGGCCTTTGCCAAACTGGACACATTTGTTCCGGACGGATTTGAAAAACGTCTGGAAAAAGTAAAAACCCTTTTCAGCCCGTCATCGCAATTCACGAAAGATTATACCGGCAAGGAAAAGATCATCGATGATCTCACGGAGGCAATGCTCCAGCAGAAAACCTGCCAGATAGAATACCACTCCTTCGGCGACGACAAGCTCAAGAACTTCAAAATCGACCCGCTGCGGTTCTTTGAACGGAATGGCGGGTTGTATGCGTTCATGCGGTCCACATCATTCGGAGACATCAGAATCCTGGCTGTCGAAAGGATACAAAGCATTTCAGTTCTGGATTCAACCTTTGACTATCCGAAAGACTTCGATCCGGACACTCTGCTGGACAATGCTTTTGGAATTTTCTACGACGATCCCATTACCGTCAAAGTTAGATTCCCCGCTGAACAGGCACGTTACATCCAGGAGCGGCGCTGGGCGAAGGACCAGAAAATCACTAAAGCAAAGAACGGCTCGATCACGCTTACCATGAACACCTCCGGTTGGTACGATGTTAAGCGCTGGATTCTTTCCTTCGGTCCCGATGCGGAATTGCTGGAACCGGCAGAGATGCGTGAAGAACTGAATGCCGCTGCCCGGGAGATGACTGCATTGTACGAATAGGACTCTCAGTCTCTTTAAGAACCGAATCCAATCGGGCGCTTGCTGCCTTCTTTGACTTCGCATTCTTTCTGAAGTTGTTCGTAGAGCTTCCCTGGTGAAACGGTCACATCCCAAAGCTCGAACTGACGCGCTGCCACCGCGAAGTCGCCGGGAGTAAGCTTTTCCAAACCTCGAATCTTGCTTTCCCATTCGTCGATGCCATCATCACACCCGCCTAGCCGTTTCAACTCCTGACAGAACATCTGCCATCTTTGCTCGGGATTGAGATGATTGAACCTGACTTTGAAGGCAAAACGTCTGAGGCTTGCCTGATCGAGTTTCTCCATAAGATTTGTCGTGCAGACAAAAATCCCATCAAATGCCTCCATTTGTGTCAGAAGTTCGTTCACCTGCGTGACTTCCCAGCTTCTCTGGGCATCCCGCCGGTCGGAGAGAAAGCTGTCGGCCTCATCCAGGACAAGAACGGCATCCTGATCCCTGGCTTCAGAGAACATGGCCGCGATGTTTTTCTCAGATTCTCCTACCCATTTGCTCAAGATATCGGATGCCCGTTTCAGAATGAGAGGCTTGCCGATTTCATCGGCAATATGCCGGGCAAGCTCACTCTTGCCGGTACCGGCTGCCCCATAAAAACAGAATGTGCCCCGTGGTCGTCGTTTCAGACCGCTGATGATAATGGAGATATCAATATCCGTGTTCAGGAAGTCAAGATTATATCCGGTCCGCAGGACATTGCGGTTTGGCGTGCGCTTCTGACCCAGCAGGGTTACACTTCGGTCGAGCGTCTGCTCAATCAGCTGAATTGCACGGGCGTTATTCCCACCGCTGGCAATTTTTGCAACCTTTGCCGCTCTATCAAGCTGTCCCGGAGTGATGTCGTCATTACCGGCAATTCTTTCAATCATTGATCTGGGTGGGTCAAAACAGCCCAGATGATACTCGGCAATATTCAGTCGTACCGCGACCGGAGGCACAGAAAATGCGATTGAATAGTCGAACCGCCTCAAATAGGCAGGGTCAATATGTCCGACGCGGTTACTGATCCAGATTGCCGGAACCGGATTCCGTTCCATAGTCCGGTTTACCCAAGCTTTCCCGCTGCTCTTTCCCCCTCCGCCTTCGTCCATAAAGAAGCTGAACATGCCGAAGTCAGCTGGGAAAACATCCTCGATCTCATCGAACATCAGAATGGCATTGCTGGTTCTGGCCAGGAGACGCTGACAGAAATTGAAAGCTCTCAGTCGTGCTGTTCCCTTGATGGGGTCACCTTCTTCATCAGAAAAAGCGATCTCATACAAATCAGCCCCGATTTCAGCTGCCAATGTCTGAACGAATTCTGTTTTGCCAACGCCTGGTTTGCCGTGGAGCAGAATGTTAACGCCAGCAGTCCTTTCATCCAGGACATTTGCGAGATAATCGCGCGTCACTGCGACATCGCATCTCAGGTGCGGGAAATTATCCAGAGTCAGGGTTGGGGGAGAAGCCTTCTTGAGAAATCTGGCGGAGAGTTCTTCGGAACTCAGATGCGGATTTATGAGTATGGAACTGAGGCCTTCAAACACATCCAGCTTATCCTCAAGATCGACTACACCTTTGGCGACCCGTATCAGGCCAGTAGAAACCAGAAGGCTGTCTCCGCTGATGGAGGCACGGAAATCACTCTCCGGTACTCCTGTGATCCTGGAAAGGATTTGGCAGATAAGTTGATTTGTCGTCTTTTCGCACCTGGAGGAAATCGTGCCTTTGAACTGCGGAAAGAGATCCAGTGCGGATGCGAAGGCCAGTACACATTGATCCGCTTCGTTTAAGCCGACCATTTCAGCCAGAAGCTCGATGTTATCAAACAGCGCCAACTGCTCTGGAGCTTTGGTCTTGTGTAGAACCGCCAGCCGTTTTTCAAGGATTTTTTTGCAGTTTTTCGTGGTAGGAACTTGGGCCGCCTCACCGTTTTCTTCATCATCCTCTTCGTAGGGGTCATGGATGCCCGTCAATGCGAGAAATTCGCAATCTGAAAAGATGTCTGGCCACCGCCCAGGCTTGGGAGGCCGGTGCCAGTCGAGGTGCAAGGCTATTTCAATGAGCCATGAAGCAAGTAATGTCCTGTATTCACTGGCAACCTTCCCAATCCGGCTGCCTTTGCCCCACCGTCTTCTTTTCCTGAAGTATTGCGGTTGCATATCCCCTCCTGTCAAACGAACGTATTGTCTTTAAATCAACAATATCTGCTGTCATTGACAGAATTGGACAATCAACCGGTGAATTTTGATTGTGACATAATTATGAACTGCCAGGAAATGCGATAACCTACAACTGCCCCAACAACCCCAGCGCATCGGCTAGCTTGTGCGCCCCGTCAATCGGTTTGTTCTCGAATACCATGAAATAGCGGAACTGCCGCCCCGCCTGTTTCTCCCAGGCATTGCTCAGCTTCAGTTTGCGAACAGAATCGGAATTGTCCCGGTCGTCACCCTTGGTTTCCAGAATGATGATCTTGCCGGAAGTGGTTCTGATGATGAAATCCGGGTAATGATTGATGAAGCCGTTGATCCTGAAACCGCTTTTTTCGATGTTGCGGTGCCAGAACTGGATATTCGGCAGATTGGCGATGTCGTTGATGACCCGCTCTTCAAAGCCATTGGCCTTTTTCTCCGACATATACAGACTGTTGGCAATGGTCGGCCCCATCAGGTTCGGTGCGATAAACTCGGGAAGTTTGAAGCTGGGGGAGGTGACGATCTTCTCGGTTGTCAGCCAGTCGCCGAACACCTTTTCGCAGTAGTCCGTGGACAGCTCGCTGATCTTCTGCTTGATCTTGGCAACGTAGCTGTAATCACGCTCAAGGCAGTCGTGCAGCTGCTCTGCCGTTAATCCTTCCATGATCCGCTTGATGTAGGCCAGAATCTCACGGTCGGCGATGGGATACATGTTGCCGATCATCTCGGCCAGACGGGCCGCCATGTTTTTCACTTGCGAGTCTCGCGGCAGGGAAAGGATGTGCGCGTTCAGCAGCGCCTTCTGGCGGCTGTCGATCTTCTTGAAACTGGGGCGGTAATCATCTTTGCCGGTCTGTTCCAGATCGACCCGGTACGCTTCCGCGTCGATCCCTTCAAAGTTGAGCGCGGTATCGCAGGTGCTGAGGCGGAAATCCTTCAACAGGTTTTCCTTCTCCAGCAGGGCCAGCTTCTCTGCTTCATCGAAGAAACCACCAGCGGGCACCTGGATAAAGAACTGCGGAATGGCAATCGCCCTGGCCTCTTCGAGGTAAATACTCTTGATCGGGTATCGGTTCATTCTGGCTTCCAAGTCCGGCGAAAGTGATGAATCTGCATCCTTTGCTTTTTCTGTGAATTCCTGGTTGGCTTCCTTGGCGTGGGCGGTCAGTTGTTCCAACATGCCGTGAACCCCATCCCCACCCCGGCCCTCCCCTTGAAGGGGAGGGAGGTTGCAGTCAGTTCCTTCCCCTTCAGGGGGAAGGTCAGGATAGGGGTGGCGTGAGCTTTCACCGCACACACCTGCTAATCTTTCAACATCAATCTCTTCGGTCAGTTCAGAATAAACTCCTCCCCCTTCAAGGGGGAGGTCGGAAAGGGGATGGGGTAAATCCGGTTGCACCGGCCTTTCCCAGAACAGCGGCTCGCCCACCCCATCCACCGCCCGGTAATCCCGGTCGCTGAAACCTGCCCGGTTCAGCCCCTTGACCACCTTGTCGAGGGTGTCCATGAAACGGTTGGAAGCGGTGAAGACGTAGCTCATATTCAGCAGCGGTTCCTGGTGGGCCACAACATGGGGCTGACGCAGCACCCTGCCGACAACCTGTTCCACATCGACGGACGATGATTTATCGGCCAGCGACGCCAGGATATAGGCGAACGGGCAATCCCACCCCTCTTTCAGGGCATTGACCGTGATGATATAGCGCACCGGACAGTCACGGTTCATCAGGTCCACGCCCTTCAGCTCATTGACGTCCGCTGTCTTTATGGCGATCTGCGCTTCGGGGATCCTCAGCTTGACCAGCGTGGCTTTGATCTTCTGGAAGGTCTCCTTCTCCTCGCCGGTTTTCGGTTCGGCCTGGAACAGGATAATCGGGCGGATGTACTTGCCGGTGATCTTCTCCTCGGCAATGGCCAGCGTTTCCAGCTTGCGCCGCAGCTGCAGGGCGTTGTTGACCACCTCGGTCTTGTCGGGGCGGTTGTAGACGATGACCGGCAGCTTGACCATGCACTCCTTCTTGAGCGCCAGGGCGTCCACAAAACTGACAATGTTGCTGTTTTTACGCGGGGTGGCGGTCAGGTCGAGGATAAAGCTGGGCTTGAGGTTTACCAGCATTTCAACGGAAAGGTCGGACTCGGCATTATGGCTTTCATCCACAACGACAACCGGCCGCAGGGCACGGATGACGTTGATCAGGGCGGTCGGGTCGGCGCTTTCCAGCAGGTCGGCATCCAGCACATCGAAGGTTGCCAGGTTGCCATTCTCCTGAAAAATCTTGCGGTCATCCTTGTTGCGGGCTCGCAGGCTGTCAAAGCTCATCAGGATCAGGGACAGCTGACCCTGAATGGCGTCGGGAGAAAATCCGGCCCCCTGCAATAACGACTTCTTGCCGTAAATCTCGACCCGCCCCTTGAAATGGGTATTCAGCCGCTGCCGGTAAGGGTGAGTCGGGTCGGCGAAGTTGCGTTCCGTCTGTTCCAGGATAGTCAGGGACGGCACCAGCCAGACCACCACGCGGGGTTGGCCGGTGGATTCAGGTGCGACTACGTCGAAGATCGGCTTGAGGGCATTGGCGGCAAGGAAGGTCTTGCCCCCGGCGGTCGGCACCTTGACGCAGACATGGGGAACACCGGGGACATTGTTCTTGTACCCTTCCATCCTTGTTGCGCCACGGTCGTCCCAATAGGCGCGGAAAGCAGCCCGGATATCCTTGAGTTCGTCAAGGTAGCCGAGGAAATCGGTGAGGTCGCTGATGACGCGGCTTTGATAGTCTTTCAGTTCCATGTATGCCTTATTCTCGCTCTCTTTTAGGAGATGGTTCAAGCTACAGCTCCCTCCTCTTCAAGGTGAGGGCTGACTTTATTGCTCCTCCCCCTTCAAGGGGGAGGTTGGGAGGGGGATGGGTTTTGCAGTTCCCGCCAGATAACTTCCGTAACAGACTCCAACTCGTTCAGTACTTCATTGTTCCAGAAGCGTAAAACACGGAAACCTGCCTTTTGGAGATGCTGTGTTCGTTCGTTATCGTAATCGGCATTTTCCGAATGCTGGCTGCCGTCAACTTCAATAATGAGCTTTGCATCCAGGCATACAAAGTCGAGAATGTAATCATCGAACGGGTGCTGTCTGCGGAACTTGTGCCCTGCCATTTGTCTACCGCGCAACGACTGCCAGAGTTTCTGCTCAGCATCCGTCATGGAGCTTCGGAGGTTCCTTTGCAGCTTGTTACTGATGATCGACTGGTTGGTTTGTCCTTGCACAAATCTACCCCATCCCCATCCTAACCTTCCCCTTGAAGGGGAAGGGACAAAAGCTAAAAACGCGTAATGTCACGCGGGATTTTTTTGAAAATAATGCAGTGCTTGCGCAGCTGATCCTGCGACAGCAGGCAGTTGTCGGCATAAACTACCAGTGTTGCCGGTCGTGCTCCCCCTGTGAACTGGAGGCTGTTCAGAAATTCATAATCCAGCGCCGTTGCCCGATCCGGTTCGTAATGGAAGAGGTACGCGGCATGATTGGCCTGGCCGATATAGTACGGCGACATCTCGGAAAGGCCGTACTCCACCCCTTCCGTATAGGCCACATAGCGCCTGATCTCTTCGACCGGAACGGCATCGTTGAGATTACCGTCCTCATCGAACAGAGCCTCGCCGATAGTGCAATACTCGAAACTGCCGCCAAGCCCGGGTATGAAAGAGCCTTTTTTCACCCCATCCCCACCCCGGCCCTCCCCTTGAAGGGGAGGGAGGTTTTTAACTCCCTCACTTTCAAATAGAGATGGGCTTTCAGTTCCTCCATCTTCAAGGGTGTGGATCTCAGTTCCTCCCCCTTCAAGGGCGTGGCTCATAGTTCCTCCCCCTTCAAGGGGGAGGTTAGGAGGGGGATGGGGTTGATTCCTGCCATAACCGTTCATCACCCGGCGGACCCTTTCGGCGGTAATGGTTTCGGCATAGTCCATCATCTCAGTCAGGATGAAACGGCGATTGCCGCCATCCTGGGCATTCAACTTCAGCACGGCATGGGCAGTGGTGCCGGAACCAGCGAATGAGTCGATAACAATGGAATTTTTATCTGACGCCGTCAACAGGATGCGCTCAATGACAGAACAAGGCTTCGGAGTGTCGAACGACGATGTTTCAGGGAAAATTGCCCGCATTTCGTTTTTCGAGGTTCGGTTGCTACCGACTGATTCCTTTTTCCATAGGGTTCTGGGAACAAGATCAGACACCTCATTCAGATACCGTTTGATACTTGGCCTTGCGTCGCCAGTTGGTCCCCACCAGATTCGTCCATCTGAGTCCAGTTCAAGTAGCTTTTCTTCTGAAATTCGCCAAAAGCGTCCTGGCGGTGGTGAAAACTGTTTGCCTGATGGTCCGGTTATTGTGTAGAGCCCTTTTGAATACGGTTTATTTGCAAAGGGATCTCCAGGAATCCACGGCCCTCGTTCGTCATCATCAGGATTTTGATAAATTGAGTCAGATTCTTCCGTACGCGGGAGCTTGAAAGGCGTCCATTCTGGATTCTTCGAATAAACCAAAATATGATCATGGTCCGTTGAAAATTGTCTCGCAGAATTCCGAGGTGAATCGGCTTTTTCCCATATTACGTTGCCGACAAAATTTCCAGCACCGAATATCTCGTCCAAAACCAACCGCAGATTTGCGACCTCAATATCATCAATCGAAATCCAGATACTCCCGTTCAGTGCCAGCAACCGATGCAGCAGCTTCAGCCGCGGATACATCATGCAGAGCCACTTGTCATGCCGCGACAGGTCTTCACCTTCCTTGCCGACCACCTGATGCAGCCACTTCTGAATGCGCGGATCATTGACGTTGTCGTTGTACACCCAGCCTTCATTGCCGGTGTTGTAGGGAGGATCGATGTAGATGCACTTCACCCGCCCTTCGAACTCCGGCAGTAGCGCCTTCAACGCCTCCAGGTTGTCGCCGTGAATAATCCGATTACCGGTTGAATTGGCCGGCGTCCCTTCCGGAGCGGCATGCACATACTCCCGCCGCAGAGTCTTGAACGGCACCTCGTGGTGATGCTTGACGACTTTATCTTTTCCTATCCAGTGCAAGGTTGGCATGCGTTTCCTTCTGCTTTCGTTATTTCAATGGGGCAACGTATCTACTCACTTCAGCTTTCTCGCCTCCTGCCATACGGCAAATTCCGCAGGACGCAGGCGATAGCGGGCAATTATCCCCGGATGCAGACGCTTGATCTCATCCTGTACCATTTCGACAAAGGCGGAGCGATTCTGCTCGTCGATGCGCTTCTCTGCGAACTGTTCAATTGTCTGCAGAATATCCGGTCTCTTGTTGCGAACGATATCGGCCACCAGTTCGTGCAGCTGTAGACGATAGCGGAGCCGAATAGGATCAGGCTCCGCCAGGCTTTTGCGGACCAGGACATATTCCCTGGTAGATCGTTCATAGGCCCAGACAAACAGGTCACGCAGCAGTTCGATCCGGTTCATTTCGTAAACACCCAGCATGGCGTCGATGTAGGCCCGATCCGGCACATCGATAAACGTCAACGGTGAAAGGTTATGTTTTATCAGCGGGATATTGGCCCCGAGTCGGGAAACCCGCTTGTTCACGTCCTCGAACGGCTGCAGATACGGAATATGTACCAGGATGAAAAACGCCTGTTCAAAGGGATCTTCGATTTCAGAAGCTTTTCTGAGGATATCGTGGAAACACTCTTCGATGAGCTGTGGCGCCGCGAGCGGCACAAATACAGAGCCTTCGATCTGGACGGGCCGTGAACGCAGGCGTCCGCTGGCGTCCGGGTCGGGCATCAGGTTTTCCGACAACAGGCCGTGCAGGCTGAGGAAGGTATGTGTATCAAACCCGACGGATTCCGCTTCATCAAGCAGCAGCTCAATGGCCGTCTTGTGATTGAGGATCATCTGCGCTTCCTGAGCGTCCTTCCCTTCCGCATAACGGCCAAACTCGATCAGGTTTTGCGTGTCGATGCGGGAATAGGTGTTCCCTTCCAGACGGCTGGATGCCCACGAAAGATCGATCAGCAGCCGGTTGAGGATGGCACGGCCATGGGTCCCGGCAGGTCTTTCAAACTCACCCGTATCACCAATGCGATGCAGGTGTTTGCGGGTCATCTCGCCCAGATACCATGTTGTGTTGGGGATATAGGCATCGAGAAATGAACGTTCATGCCCGACAGGGGTTCGCGCTCCCCGGGGGCGACGAACCTGGGCGAAAATCTCGCGCCCCTCTTCAGAGAGCGGAATGTACGTTTCGTAGGTTTCTTCCGCACCGGGTATTTCTGATTCGGGTAAAGCCATACGGATATCAGTTGGCGCGAGCAGCCGGTAGATCGTTGCCTTGCCTTTGCCGACAGCCGCAATATGCCGCTTTGCCGCCAGTTCAGCGAGCCAGCGCTGGACCGTACGCAGGTGCGGCGGATTACTCAGTTCATTCCGAATGCTCTCACTGTTACGGCCATCAGGGTGACGGGCCAGGAGAGCTAGGATCTCTTCTTGTTGGGGAGACAGCAATGTAACAGTCATGTTCAAGTCTCGCTGTTGATATTGACGACGAATCGCGACACACATAATGTCGTTAATAGTCGTGAATTGCAACTAATTTTGTCGCAAGCCGTCGCGAACTCTGTTGTGAGAGCTGTCGCAATGTATCGAATGATGAGCGGATATGGCCACGGAATGTCCGGCAGCAACCAGCATCGCCTGCTCAAGACTCTGCCGATCCTTCCAGTGGAAGTAGGCGGCCAGCCGGTCCTTGACGCTGTCGGTGGGCGACAGGAGCCGCAACACGCCGGTCGGGTAGGTACGCGAGGCAATTTCTCCGGGCGGTTCATCCCCGATGGCCAGAGGGCCGGAGGGAAATTCAACGAAGTATTCGGTTTCCGGATGTCTGAAATACCGTTGCTCTTCCGTAAAGCCGATTTCAGCAAGCGCCTGCCGGATGCTCTGCCGGCCAGCCATGCCGGTGGCGATGAAATCTGCATTAGTCAGTCTATCACGTTGCAAAGATCGTCAAAAATCCGTATAGTTCCGCCCAATTATCAACAGCACAATTCCCCCGCCATATAGGACACCCATGTTTGAACAGGCCTTCAAGAATATAGATGACGTTCTCTGGAAAGAGGCCGGTTGCGGTAGTGAGTTGGATTATGCAGAGCAGACTTCATGGTTGTTGTTCCTGAAGTACCTTGATGGATTGGAACAGGACAAGTCGATGGAGGCGCAGCTTGAGGGTAAGGCGTACAGCTTCATTCTCGATGAACCGTACCGTTGGGATGTCTGGGCTGCCCCCAAAACCGCTGACGGCAAACTGGATCACAACAGGGCACTGACCGGCGATGATCTGCGGGACTTCGTAGATCGAAAGTTGTTCCCCTACCTGCATGGTTTCAAGCAGAAAGCCAGCGGCCCCAACACTATTGAATACAAGATCGGCGAGATATTTGGGGAGATAAAGAACAAGATTCACAGCGGCTACAATCTGCGGGAGATTATCGACCATGTGGATGAACTCCGTTTCCGCTCACAGGCCGAGAAGCATGAACTCTCCTACCTCTACGAAGCCAAGATCAAGAACATGGGGAATGCTGGCAGGAACGGTGGAGAGTATTACACCCCCCGTCCATTGATCCGTGCCATTGTTCAGGTGGTTAAACCGGAGATCGGTAAACGTATCTATGACGGTGCGGTTGGTTCGGCTGGCTTCTTGTGCGAGGCGTTCGACTATCTGAAGGCTCAACCCAACCTGACCACCGACGACATGAAGGTTCTGATGGAGCGTACCTTCTACGGCAAGGAGAAGAAGTCACTGGCCTATGTCATCGCTATCATGAACATGATCCTGCATGGCATCGAGGCACCCAACATCATCCACACCAACACCCTGGCCGAGAACCTGGCCGACGTTCAGGAGAAAGACCGCTTCGATGTGATCCTTGCCAATCCTCCTTTCGGTGGTAAGGAGCGGAAGGAGGTTCAGCAGAACTTCCCCATCCGTACCGGCGAAACAGCTTTCCTGTTCCTGCAACACTTTATCAAGATGCTCCGTGCCGGTGGTCGTGCTGGCGTGGTTATCAAGAACACCTTTCTCTCCAACACAGACAATGCCTCTGTAAGTTTGCGGAAACTGCTGCTGGAATCGTGCAACCTGCATACGGTGCTGGACTGCCCCGGTGGTACGTTCCAGGGCGCAGGGGTCAAGACGGTGGTGCTGTTCTTCGAGAAGGGGGCACCCACCCGCAAGGTCTGGTACTACTCCCTTGATCCCGGTCGTAATATGGGTAAGACCAACCCGCTCAATGATGCTGACATGGCCGAGTTCATCGAACTGCAACAGACCAAAGCCGACTCCCCAAAAAGCTGGAGTCTGGATATTGCGGGTATTGATCAGACAACCTTTGATCTCTCAGTGAAGAATCCTGATGGTGGTGAGGTGGTTATACATCGTAGTCCGCTGGAAATTATGGAAGAAATTTCACGCGGAGACGCGGAGAGCGCGGAGATTCTTGCAAGGATCAGGGTACTGCTGTCACACAGTAAAGGAGATAATTGATGCCAGAAGATATCCGCTGGAAACAGCGCTTTGACAACTACTGCCGTGCCTTTAGCCAACTGAATAAAGCCGTCGAAGTCCATTTTTCACAGTCAGACAATGAGCTGATTCAGATGGCGTTGGTTAAAGCTTTTGAAATGACCTTTGAGCTTGCCTGGAAAACCATGAAGGATTACCTCCGCTTCAATGGCATTGATGTCAAGCTGCCGCGTGAGGTCATCAAACAGGCCTTTGCCAATGACATCATTGTTGACGGTCAGCTCTGGATCTACATGCTGGAGAATCGCAATGTCATGGCGCATGTGTATGACGAGGCTCGCGCCCAGGCAACCGTACAGTTGATTTGTCAGCAGTATATGCCGGCGTTGATTCAGCTTCATCAATTTCTGCAGGAAAAGTCAGCCTGATGTTTGGCCTGGACAAACATACGCTGGAACTTATCGCCGACTGCCTGCGGCAGTTTCCCGACATTGTCTGGGTAAAGGTCTATGGTTCGCGTGCCAAGGGGGATTATCAGCGCGGCTCCGACATTGATCTGGCTTTCAGCAGCCCGGTTGATTGCTCCGCTGAACTGCACGAAGCGCTTGATAATCTGCCTACGCCATATCTGTTTGATGTGACACATTGGGAAACCTTGCGGCATGGCGGGTTGAAGGAACATATCGAACGGGTCGGGGTGGTGTTTTATGAACGAAAGGCGGGGTCACGCGGAGATTCCTGAGAGAATCAAGATGGTGCTGCTTCTGTAAGCGGTAATGGTAATTGAAGCGAATTCGCCATAATTAAAACGACATCGCATATCCACAAAAAGGTTTACTCATGGCAAAAATTGAAGTTCTGAAAAATGAAGTTCGCCTCGTATTCATTAAAAATGATGACTATATCTGTATTACCGATATTGCCAGATATAAGGACGCAGCACGGACGGACTACCTGATTTCAAACTGGATGCGCAATCGAAATACCATCGAGTTCCTTGGCATCTGGGAGCAGATCAATAATCCTGCTTTTAATCCCATCGAATTCGATGGAATTAAAAAAGAGTCCGGCCTTAACAGCTTCATTCTCACTGCAAAGCAGTGGATCGAACGTACCAGAGCCATTGGTATTATCTCCAAGGCGGGGCGCTATGGCGGCACCTATGCCCATAAGGATATTGCCTTTGAATTTGCTTCGTGGATTTCAGTTGAATTCAAGCTCTACCTCATCAAGGAATTTCAGCGGCTCAAAGAAGATGAACACAAAACCCTTGGCTGGGATATCCGCCGCAATCTGGCAAAACTCAATTACCGCATCCATACCGATGCCATTCGTGAACACTTGATTCCGCCTGAATTGACCCCGGCTCAGATGTCGCTGGTCTACGCCAGCGAGGCGGATCTGCTCAATATGGCGTTATTCGGCAAGACCGCTGCCCAGTGGCGCAGCGAGAACCCACGGGAAAAGGGTAATATCCGCGATCAGGCCGAAAGCGCGCAATTGCTCTGCCTGGCCAATATGGAAAATCTCAATGCACATTTTATCGCCGAAGGGGTTGAACAGCCAGAAAGGTTGCGACGGCTGAACCAGCTTGCCATTCAGCAGATGCGGATACTGACGGCAGATGACCGGCGGATCAGGATGGAGTCGGTCTCACGCGGAGACGCGGAGGGCGCGGAGAAAAGCGTGGTGGAGGGATGAAGGCGGGGTGGGAGAGAATAAGTCTTGGCGACGTCTGTGAGTTTGATAAACGACAAGGTCTTCACAAGAATCTACTTTATGTTGGCCTTGAACATATTGAATCCCACACAGGAAAGTTTATTGGATCTACTGATCCCATAGAGGTAAAAAGCTCTACGTTTAAATTTACGACAGAGCATGTTCTTTATGGAAGATTACGCCCCTATCTCAATAAAGTGCTGGCTCCTGATTTTACTGGGCACTGTTCTACTGAAATATTCCCCTTAAAGCCGTGCACAAACTTGTCACGAGAGTTCCTGCAATACTGGTTGCTGTCAAATGCTGTCGTAGAAAAGATTGATGCAACGTGTACTGGTGCCCGAATGCCAAGGGCAAATATGAATGACGTACTTAATTTTGAGTTTTTGCTTCCTCCACTCCCCGAACAGCAACGCATCGTAGGTATCCTTGATGAAGCGTTTGAAGGTATCGCCACCGCCAAGGCCAACGCCGAGAAGAACCTGCAAAATGCCCGTGCGCTGTTTGAGAGTCATCTGCAAGCGGTGTTTTCAGAGCGGGGTGAGGGGTGGGGGGAACGACATTTGGGTGACAATACCCTTCTGGAAATAGTTGATGGCGACCGTGGAGTTAATTATCCGAAAGCCGATGACTTTCTTGAAGAAGGGCACTGCCTTTTCATGAATACTAAAAACGTCAGACCAGATGGGTTTGATTTTGAATCCACAATGTTTATAACCGAGGAGAAAGATAACCTGCTTCGTAAAGGTAAGCTCAAGAGGGATGATGTTGTAATGACCACTCGTGGTACCATCGGAAATATAGGTCACTATTCCGAGGATGTACCATTTCAGAACATTCGTATCAACTCAGGTATGCTTATCTTTAGACCAAACAAATCATCTTTGCTGCCTTCATTTCTTTTTGAAATGTTAAGGTCTGAAATAGTAAAGGATCAGATCAGAAACCAGACTACTGGTGCGGCGCAACCACAGTTACCTATCAAGACGTTGGTAAACTTCAAAATCCCTGTTCCGAAGAAGCTCGAAGATCAACATGCAATAGTTAAAAAGTTACGTGCGTTTGAACCGGAAACCCAACGCCTAGAATCAATCTACCAGCAGAAAATTACGGCACTGGATGCGCTGAAGAAGTCCCTGCTGGATCAGGCGTTCCGGGGGGAGTTGTGATGAAAAAGCAAAACCGCCTCACGCGGAGGCGCGGAGAACGCGGAGAAAACCAAGACTGAAGGCTTTTTGGGTTAAACCAAAAATCGTTTGCCTTAATTTGCCTGTTTTTGACTTTCTCCGCGCCCTCCGCGTCTCCGCGTGAGAAAGATTTAGAAGTAACCCGGTGCAGGTTTTCCGAATGAAAATTTTGAGGGGATTCAATTGTCAAGGAATCCTTGACAGTTCAACTGAAAGGTACAAAAAGCAACTCACGCGGAGGCGCGGAGAACGCGGAGAAAACCAAAATCAACAGCTTAGAATCTTTAAGGGGTAAACCAAACGGCTTAAAGACTTTGTATTTACTCTCAAAAAAAGATTTTCTTTGATTCTGTTTTTACAATAAATACTTTATGGTTTTGACTTTCTCCGCGCCCTCCGTGTCTCCGCGTGATAAAAGATTTTAAAAGGAACACAGATGAAAAACCTCGACGACATAACCGGTGCCATTTTGACACCGCAATGAAAATCCACATAGACCTCGGTCCCGGACTCCTTGAATCTGTTTACGAAATGGTGCTCGCCAAAGCTCTCCAAAAGCGCGGTTACAAAGTAGAACGCCAGAAACCAATTACCTTCGAATACGATGGCATCCTGTTTGAGGAAGGCTTTCGTATAGATCTGCTGGTAGAAAACCAAATCATCATTGAACTCAAATCAGTAGAAAAACTGAACCCGGTACACAGCAAACAGCTCCTGACCTACATGCGTCTGATGAACTTGCCCGTCGGCTTTCTCATGAATTTCGGCGCAGCCACCCTCAAGGAAGGTCTGCACCGTGTCGTTAACAGCCTGCCTTCCTCCGCTTCTTCGCGTCTCCGCGTGAACCAGAACGAGGCCAATCCATGAACGAAGCCGAAACCAGAGCCGAACATATCGACCCCGCCCTGAAAACCGCTGGCTGGGGTGTGGTTGAAGGTAGCCGTATCCGGCGGGAGTATCCGATTACTCTTGGCCGTATTGAAGGGTACGGCAAGCGGGGTAAGGCTCTGACGGCTGATTATATTCTGGAATACCGCAACACCAAGCTGGCGGTAGTGGAAGCGAAGGCATGGGATAAACCGCTGACTGAAGGTGTCGCACAGGCCAAGGACTATGCCGGTAAACTGGCTATACGTTTCACCTACTCCACCAACGGGCAGGGTAGACCAGCGGGAAAAGACCTTGGTGTTCTGCGCCACACAGGATCATGCCCTTGCGGTGCGTGACCTTATCAATCAGATCAAGTCCAGCACCGAGCCGAACTACTGCCAGCGGGTTACAGCCAATGACGGCGCATTAGGTGAACAGCACCTGCGGGACTTTCAGGATAACGAGAAGAGTATCCCCACCACCCTGACTACCTCGCAGAAACTATCCACCGGCGTTGATGCCCGTAATATCCGCAACATCGTCCTGATGCGTCCGGTCAACTCCATGATCGAGTTCAAGCAGATCATCGGGCGTGGTACACGGCTCTATGACGGCAAGGACTACTTCACCATCTACGACTTCGTGAAGGCGCACCACCACTTCAGTGATCCTGAGTGGGACGGTGAACCGATTGAACCGGAAGCCTGTACCACGTGCGGCTGTTACCCGTGCGAGTGCGTAAAACCTCCACCCCAACCCTGCAAAGTATGCGGTCAGCAGCCGTGCATCTGTGACAAACCGGGGCCGGAACCCTGTGAGAAATGTGGTCAGCGTCCCTGCGTCTGTAAGAAGAAAGCGAAGGTCAAGCTGGCTGACGGTAAAGAACGGAACATTCAGCACATGACCGTTACAAGTTTCTGGCACCCTGACGGTACGCCGATGTTGGCGCAGCAGTTCATGGAGATGCTGTTCGGTAAACTGCCTGAGTTTTTCAAGAACGAGGAAGAACTCCGTAGCCTATGGAGCCGACCGGATACCCGTAAGAAACTGCTGGAAGGGCTTTCTGAAAAAGGGTTCGGTCATGACCAGTTGGCCGAGATGCAGAAGATCATTGATGCCGAGAAAAGCGACCTGTTCGACGTGCTGGCCCATGTTGCCTATGCCATGCCGCCACTGACCAGAGAGGGGCGGGCAGGGAAAGCACGCTTATTACTCAGCACTTCACCAGCAAACTGCAACTGTTCCTTGATTTCGTGCTGGCGCATTACGTGACCATCGGCGTGGAAGAGCTGGATCAGGCGAAGCTGACACCGCTCTTGAAGCTGAAGTATCACAACTCCATCGCCGACGCTGTTGCTGATCTTGGTAGGCCGGAAGAGATAGGACAGGTGTTCGCAGGGTTTCAGCAGTATTTGTACCCGCCGCAGAATGTGGGAGGGCTGTAGAAAAGCTGGTTGTCGCTGATCGGTTTCAGGATTGCGCAGGTAACAAGAAGAAACAGTCCTTTGCCGTCATACAGGCGATAATCTTTAGGGCCAGCCTTTGCTTTTTCCACTGCTGTAGCAGAGAGTTCTTTGGTTGTCCGTGCCATAGTGTCCCCTTTTAAGGGTAACTGCCATTATGTCAATAATGTTACTCTTAAAGTTACCCTTATTGTGGCTGGATTCATAGGGGCATCATAACGCATTACCGGACAAAGAAAGAAAAAGCCCCTGATTTCTCAGAGGCTTTTGTACCGCATCGGACGATGCTGGATTGTTTACTGGCGGAGAGAGAGGGATTCGAACCCTCGGTACGCTATTAACGTACACACGCTTTCCAGGCGTGCTCCTTCAACCGCTCGGACATCTCTCCGCAAGAGCGAACGAACCTTATAATATAGAATAAAATTTTTGTCCACTCTTTTCCAGAAGCGCGCTCACACACGCTCTATTCAATTGACAAAATACCGGTCAAGCCCGTACAGTCGCGCGTTAACGGGATCGCCATGATATCTATTAGCAAACTTAAACAACAATTTAAAAAGATCCTCTCTCTGGACGCCCATCCCGGTCATATCGCCGCCGGTTTTGCTGTGGGCACTTTCATCAGTTTTACCCCCTTTTTCGGACTGCATACCCCGTTGGCGATAGTTTTTGCCTTCATTTTCCGTGTTAACAAATTAACCTGCATCACCGGCGCCTGGGTCAACACCCCACTGACGGTTGTTCCTGTTTTAGCCGCCAGCTACAAACTTGGTGAAACTATGTTGGGGAACAAGCCGCTGGTATTTAAAATCACAACGCTGGATTGGGCTGGTATGAAGGGGTATGCTTCGGCTCTGCTTCTGGGAAGTTCGGTTATCGGCTTCTTTGCCGCACTGGCGGCCTATGCAATTTGTTATTGGCTGGTGGTTGCCTTCCGCAAGAAGGACCCGGTCTTAAACGCGATGACCGATGAGATGGAAGTGACCGGCGAGGAACTGGAGTAACGCGACAGAAAAATTCTCAGCTCTGCTGCCCGTAATCTTTGGCGAAGAGATAGAGCACAATCGCCATGAGCAACCCCGCCACCGGGAACAAAAATGCCTGATGAAATGCCGCTGCCGGCATCGAGCCGACTGCGCCTCCGAACTCCCCGATAATCACTCCCATCACCTGCTGCGTGACCGCAGCCCCCATCAATACAAAAAAATTGACCGAGGTCAGTGCCGTTCCGACGATACGCACCGGAAACATGGAGCGGATGATCGGATATATCAAAACTCCGCTGGAGACTGCCAGGCCGATCACAAAAAAGAGTGTAGCCAGAAGGGGGGGCGGCAATGCCTCTGCCCATCCCAGGAAAGCGGTCATCAACAGCAGCAGGCTCAACTGGCCGGACACTAGTGTCTTTTTGTAGGAGCGGAAAAACCGCCGGGCAACTGAGTCGATCAACATGCTGCCAACGATGAAACCGAACGAGGTAAACATCAGCATCGTTCCGGTTGTTTTGCGGGAAAAATGCAGCACGTCCGTCAGATACGGCCCCCCCCATAAAGCCTGCAGCGCCAGATAATTGCCGTACCAGAAAAAGGCAATCGAACCGAGCAGCCAGAAATCGCGATTGCCGAAAATTTCACCCCAATCCGCCAGAATGCCTGCCCGTTCCCTTTCTCCTGAATCCGTGCGTGACACCGCTTCAGGGTCGGCTGTGATAGCAGCAGTCGGCCGGTCCTGTACCATGCTGAAAACAAGAAGGGTGACCAGCAGCTGCAGCGCTCCGATTGCCAGAAAAGATGCCCGCCAGCCGAAGGCGCCGACCACCAGCGCCAGCGGCGCCGTGGCAGCCAGGTTGCCAAGATTGCCGACCGCCACCATGAAACCGGATACGCGCCCGAACTCCTGCTTACTGAACCAGTAACTGAAAATTGTCAAGGTGGCCATCAGAACCGATGCCGTGCCGATACCGATCAACATTCTGGCTGCCATGGCTGCAGCAAGTGTTTCAGCCTGAGAGAACAAGAGGCCGCCAATTGCCGTCAATACGCCACAGCCGCTGATGGTCAATCGGCTCCCCAGTCGGTCGATCATCGGCCCCAGCGGCAGTTGGGCAACTCCATAAACGTAAAACATCACACCGGAAAGTACGCCGAGCTGCCGTGGTGTCAGATGCAGTTCTCGGGAGATATCGCCGGCTACGACCGCCAGGGAAACGCGGTAGAAATAAGCCAGAATATACATCAGCGCCAGAACGGCGAAGATTGTCCAGCGTTGGCGATTATGCGAGACGGCAGTACTCATTGATGCTCCGTTAGGTGGCTGTCAGCATGGTGATGTTCCCTTATAGCGGTAAAGCAGAGAAAACGGAACAGATATAAATAACGAAAACAGCCCGTAACCATGGTGGTTACGGGCTGTTTGTATGGTGTGCAGTATCTGGGGGTGAGGCGTGTTTTTAATCGTCGAGCGTGATCGAGCTTTTTGTCTTCTCGCGCCGTTTTTGATCTTTGGCAGAGTATTTGTCAAGGCACTCACTTGTTTTGTCAACCATGGAGCAGGTCAGATAGTCAGCGATATTGATCACACAGGCCCGGATGGCTTTTCCAACCGGTGTCTTCTCTTCTTTATCAACATTGCCGCCTATACCCATGAAGCTGCCGGAAAGGGCGTGAGACGTTGATTCTGATGTTGCTTCTATGGTCCTGGTTTCAATGACTTCACTGGATTCAACGTCAACAATTTTAAGGTCAACCGCAATATATGCCTTGGCAGAACGAGCACCCAGGCCGATGCCCATGAAATGCAGGCCGCCGCCTTTTTTGCTTGTGCCCTCCTCAAACGACGAGACCGTGGCCATGACCAGATACTGGGCGCCCTTTATCTTGCCGAGCCGGGATTTTGTCGATGGTTCAACCAGTCCGGACTCGCCAAACTTCAGCTCGCTGACCACGCTTTCAATTTCCTTGCGTTCAACCAGCTTGAATTTCTTCGTGCTGCTCAATTCACTGGTCAGCATGTCAGACAGCTCTGAACCGGTGCCGGAACGCCACCAGCTGGCATGAGTGTTATTGGTAAAACGCATGACGGCCATACGCGGTTTTTCTGCGGCGTCTGCGATAGTGGTCAGAGATACGCAGGCCAAAGCTGTCGCGACGGTCCGACTTACCCGTGCCAGGTACTTCCCGTTAAAAACTGTTGTAATGCCACGCATAAAATACCCCCTCGTAATATACTCACTGACACCGGCCTGCATGCAGCGGTAATGGTAATTAAATCGTGCGAACCCTAGCATCTTCAGGGTATTTTGGCAACATTCTCATCGTGGGTGGCTGTATTTTTATGGCGCCCCATTAATAAATCATTCTTTTGCTTCACCGGATGTCTTGGTGAATGCATTCCAGAAGTTTTTCTGCAGGGACGTCATTGACATCATGTTTTCAGGCAGCAAAGGCTTCATCAGGGAGAGGAGGTCGAATCCTTCAACACCATCCAGTGTTTTTTTCCGGATCTGATCCATCATCTCTTTTTGCAGACTTTCAACGTCAGGCAGTCCGAAAAACGTACGTAATTCTTGAGGAGTAGCATCGATATCAAATGTAATTTTCATTGGTTCCCCCTGCTGATAGTGGTGGGTCTAATTGTTTCTGGCCAAAACATACGCGCCAGGTGAAGCTTCGATTTCCGGATAGTCCGCGCTACCGACCTGCGCCGGCGCAGGTATTTCTTTTCCGCCCTGACTCTTCAGCCATGTATCCCAATGTGTCCACCAGCTGCCGGGGACACTTTCTGCCGTTTCCAGCCAATGGTCGGCGCCTTGTCCCAGTTCGCCATTAATCCAGTAATTACGCTTGTTTTTGTTGGCCGGATTAAGAACGCCGGCAATGTGACCACTGGCACCCAGTACGAATTCCATCGGAGCCTTCAGGACTTCGGTTGAAATAAACGTCGATTTCCAGGGGGCGATGTGATCTTCAATGGCAGACAGGCAATAAACCGGGCATGCAATTTTGCCCAGATCAACCGGAACGCCGCACAGCTCGATAGCTCCCGGTACGATCAACTTGTTTTCCAGATACATGTTTCGCAGATACCAGGTGTACATGGCCGCAGTCATATTGGTCGAATCAGAGTTCCAGTACAGGATATCGAAAGGGGGCGGTGTCTTGCCCTTCAGGTAGTTATTTACCACGTAGCTCCAGATCAAATCATTGGCACGCAGCATCGCAAACGTTGTGGCCAACTGTTTGCCCGGCATGACGCCGCCGTTTTTCAGCTTCTCTTCAAATTGCTTAACCTGTGATTCGTCAATAAATACCCGCAGTTCACCGGGATCAGAAAAATCCAGCAGCGTCGTAAAAAAGGTTGCCGAAGCGAAAGGTTTTTTGTTTTTTGCAGCCAGAACGGCAATCGTCGTCGCCAACATCGTGCCGCCGATGCACCAGGCCACGCCGTTGATTTTTTTCGCACCGGTAATCTTTTTAACTGCAGTGATAGCCGGGAATGTTCCCGCATTAAGATAGTCGTCCCAGGTTTTATCCCCAAGCGTTTCATCCGGATTGCGCCATGAAATTATAAAGACGTTGTTGCCCTGTTCCAGGCAATAGCGCACATAGGAGTTGTTTTCAGACAGATCAAGAATGTAATATTTGTTGATGCAGGGCGGTATAATCAAAATCGGACGGTCATTGACTTTTTCAGTCATCGGCTTGAAATGAATCAGCTGAATAAGTTCATTCTGGAACACCACGGAACCTGGCGTGGCCGCGATATTTTTGCCCAGTTCAAATGCAGATTCATCGGTCATGCTGATACGGCCTTTATCAAAATCCCGCATCAATTGTTCCAGCCCCTGGATCAGGTTTTGGCCCTTGCTTTCCAGCGTCTCCTTAAGTACTTCGGGATTGGTCAAAGCAAAATTGGAGGGTGACAGTGCGTCCACAAACTGACGGGTATAAAATTCAGTCCTGCTCTTTGTTGCCTCGTCCAGCGGGGAGTCTGCAACCATCCCCGTCAGGATGCGTGATGTCAGCAAATATGATTGCTTGATATAATTGTGTACGGGGCTTTCTTCCCACTCAGGAGAGGCAAAGCGCCTGTCACTATGCGCCGGTTGAGCGGCACCCTCAGAGGATGGTTTGAACATATTGAACCAGAGATTTAACTGGTCCTGATAAAACCCGGTGATCGTTTTCAGCCAATCTTCGGGGTTTTCCATAGAACGCATCACGATCGTATTCCAGGAAGCGCCAAACTGGGTTGCCATTTCCTGTATTTCAGTGGCTGATACATCCTTGAGCAGGCGCTGCCCGGTTTCTGCAAATTTTTCAAACAATGCTTGTGGGTCTGTTTTTTCCATAATGGCCTCTGCTGTGATGTGAAATTAAAATTAAAAAAAGGGGTTGCAGCCGAAACTGTAACCCCTTGATTTTTTTGGTGCGCCTGGAGCGATTCGAACGCCCGACCTACGGATTCGTAGTCCGTTGCTCTATCCAGCTGAGCTACAAGCGCATTGCGAATTGGCTTTATAACTCAACGCAAAAAATATATCAACCTTTTTATTGCTCATGACGGTAACCGCTTCGGTTTTTCCGCTACCAAATTGTTTGAATATCGGCTATCGTGCCCCCCGTATTCATTACAGGAAGGTTTTTAAAGCTTATGGATCACTTTATTATAGAAGTCAGCGAAGCAGACGTTAAGCGGGAACGGGAAAAATCACGCGACCTTCGCCGGAGTCGCTGGTGGCAGAGCAGGCTTGCTCTGGGGCGCTGCCATTACTGTGCAGGGATTTTTACGGCAGAGGATTTGACCATGGATCATCTGGTGCCGCTCTCGCGTGGCGGAAAATCTTCCCGTAATAATGTTGTTCCGGCCTGCAAGGAGTGCAACAGTCGCAAAAAATACCTGCTGCCTATCGAGTGGGAAGAGTTTATCAGGCTGTCTTCCGAAAGAGAGCCTGATCATGAATAAGTTGAAATGCCGCTACAAAGTAGTAATTTATGATTGCGACGGCGTGATCCTGGATTCTATTGAATCTAACTATGTTTTTTATAACAGGGTCATGGAATATCTGGGTCGGCCGGCTGTCGACAGGACTGACCTGGAAGCCCAGCGGGTACTGCATACCTACTCGTTCCACAACGTGATGGAGTATTTTTTTGCGGATGATGCGCGCCGCGAGGATGCCTTCCGGTTTGCCAAGACCATTCACTACCGCGACCTGATGCCGTATATGAGTATGGAGGATGGTTTTGTCGATGCCCTTGATCAGCTGAGAGGGCATACCTCACTGGCCATCTGTACCAATCGGGCGACCTCGATGGATATGATTATTGAGGATTTTGGACTGACGGGGTATTTTGAATACGTTATGACGGCGGCACAGGTCGTCAACCCGAAGCCCCATCCGGAACCGCTCCTGAAGGTTCTGGAGCATTTCGGCATTGCAGCGCATGAAGCGCTCTTTATCGGCGACGGCGAGGTAGATATGCAGGCGGCCAAATCGGCCGGCGTCCCCTTTATCTCCTATAAATCCGATCTGCCATCCCTGGCCCGCATCCAGCATCACGCCGAAATTGTTCGCCACGTTTTTTCTGCATAAAAACGGCATAAAAAAACTCCGGAAGCGGCCGCCCCCGGAGTTTTTTTTATCGCTTCTCATTGTGTAAAATTCTCAGCGTACCAGTTTTGAGAGCTTCTTGAACTCTTCTGTTCCCGCGACCTTCAAGAGTTGAAACAGGACAGATTCGGTGCAGGTCGGTACGGCACCGGCCAGGCTCATCGCTTCGATGGCTGTCTGCCAGTTCTGCTTACTGCGACTCATTATGGCGTCTTTCACAATGTGGACATCAAAGCCGGCCTCGCACAGCTCAATAACGGTCTGCAGCACACAAACGTGCGTCTCCATTCCGGTGATGATGACTTGCTTACGTCCGGTAGCCCGCAGAGCCTCAATAAACTCCGTGCTGCCGCAGCAGCTGAAGCTCATTTTTTCGTAACAGGGGGCAGCGGCGGTCTTCTCCTTTAATTCCGGCAGTGTGGCTCCTAATCCTTTGACATACTGCTCCGTAACCAGCACCGGAACCTTCAGTTCGGCGGCGCTCTCCAGCAGGATGCCGACATTTTTGGTGAGAGTGCGCAGGACCTTGTCGGACATGGCTACGCATAACTTTTCCTGAATGTCGATTACAACCAGAACAGCCTTCTCCCGATCCAAAAAAAACCTGTCTTTAACTGACATATTCTGTCTCCTTTCCTACTCCCGTTTTAGTTCAATTCCCAGTTCGGTGATTTTTTTGCGCAGCGTGTTTCGATTGATGCCGAGGATATCGGCGGCCTTGACCTGATTCCAGCGTGTCTTCTCCAATATAAAGCGGATCAGTGGTCGTTCGATCTGCTCCAGAACCATGGCATGAATATTTCCTTTGTCGAGCGTTTCAATCCCGTTCATGCAGGACCGCAACTTCATATCGACCAGCGACTCCAGCGAAGCGTCCTGTGAAGCAGAATCCTGCGAGATGACGGCAGCGGGCAAATTCTCAAAGTCATGCGCCGTGAGCAGCGGGTCGCTTGAGAGTATTACCGCGCGTTTGATTGCATTTTCAAGTTCGCGGACGTTGCCGGGCCAGGAGTGTGCTTTCAGCGATGCCAGAGCATCATCGGTTAAACGCTTGGGTGACGTTGACATCTCGGCGCTGGTGCGTTCCAGAAAATAGCGGGCCAGATCGGGAATGTCGTCGCGCCGTTCCCGCAGCGGAGCCAGCATGATCGGCACGACATTCAGGCGATAGTACAGGTCTTCACGAAACTCTTTCAGGCGTACCTTTTCAACCAGGGCCTGGTTGGTCGCGGCAACGATTCTGACGTCAACGGCGATATTCTGGTTTCCGCCGATGCGGGTGATCTCCTGCTCCTGAAGAACCCGTAAAATCTTGGCCTGCAGGTCCAGCGGCATATCACCGATCTCATCCAAAAAGAGGGTACCGTGATTAGCCTGCTCGAACTTGCCCTGTTTCCGCTCTCCGGCACCGGTGTAGGCACCTTTTTCCGAACCGAACAGCTCGCTTTCAAGCAGGTCACGTGGAATAGCAGCGCAGTTGATGGCAACAAAGGGCTTTCCGAGCCGTCCGGAATTGAAGTGAACCGCCCGCGCCACCAACTCCTTACCGGTTCCGGATTCTCCCTGGATCAGGACTGTGACATCACTTCCGGCCACCTTGCCGATGGTCTTGTACACATCCTGCATGGCCTGCGAATTGCCGATGATGTTTCGTTCCGGTTGATATCGTTCTTTCAGCTCCTGTTTAAGCGTCGTAACTTCACCGGCAATCTCCTTGGCCCGGGTGACCTTTTCGATAATGGCATCGATCACATCCAGGTCAAAAGGTTTGGTGATGTAGTCGTAGGCTCCGCGTTTCATGGCTTCAACGGCGTTGCGCATACTGGCTTCGGCAGTCATGATCACGACCAGCAGATCTTTTTTGGATTCCTGAACCTTATCCAGCAGGTCCAGGCCGCTGATACCGGGCATCTTGATATCCAGTATCGCCAAATCGTAGCAGTTGTCCTTGATCAGTTCCAGCGCCTGGCGGCCGTCATGGGCCAGGTCAACGTCAAAGCCTTTCCGTTTCAGTGCTTTGGAAAGCACCCAGCGCATACTTTCTTCATCATCAGCTACAAGAATTCTGTGTAATGGCATGAATAAACCTCTTTTTATTGTATCAGCGGCAACAGTACCGTGAATTTTGTGCCGTGTCCGGTCGTTGACTCAACTTTGATCATACCACGATGTTCGGCAACTATTTTGTGACAGATTGTCAATCCCAGACCGGTGCCGCTTGATTTCGTGCTGTAAAACGGGGTCCAGATATTTTCAAGGTCTTGAGCAGGGATGCCGGGGCCGTCATCGCTGACCTCAATTGCCACCATCCGCGAACGGCGCTGGTTCTGGGCCATGCGAAAATCACCCAGTACCCTGCTGGAAACAGTCAAACTACCATGGTTACCCATGGCATCTATGGCATTGCGGATCAGGTTCAGAAAAAGACGCGTCAGCATCTCTTCGTCGGCCATGATGTCGGGGATGCTGGGGTCAAAGTGCTTGCAAAAGCTGATTGTGCGCCCGGCTACTGCCTGCCCCTGCAGCAATAGGATGTCGCCAAGAATTTTATGAAGATTGACCGGCGCGAGCCTGAGACCACGCGGTGAGGCAAGCTCCAGCAATTCGCGAATAATATGGTCGATACGCTCGGTTTCACGGATCATGACGCGCGTATAGTCGAGCATCTCGCTGTTCGGATCGAATTCACGTTCCAGTAGTTGGGCTGCGCCTTTGATGCCGCCCAACGGGTTTTTGACCTCATGTGCAAGTCCGGCGGCCAGAGTGCCCAGCGTCGAAAGCCGGTCGGCCTGGCGCACGGCAGCCTCCAGTTCGCGGATGTAGGTAATGTCCTTCAGTGTCAAAATGGCGCCGATATTTTCGCCGCTCCCCTCTAGTAACGGATAGCAGGTGGCTGCCACCGGGGTAACCCGTCCCGTTGAGCGGACAACGACATTTTCATGGTCAGAGATCGTAATGCCGGTATGAATGGTTTTTGAAACCATCTGCAGTAGAGTGGTTTCGAGAGCGAACAGCGTATTGAATGAGGCACCCTGAGCCTGTTTACGCGAGAACCCTGTTATCTCTTCTGCTGCCGGGTTACACAACGTAATCAGACCGCTGCTGGAAATGACAATCACTCCGTCGCCGACGCTGTCGATAACGGTGGCGTAGTAATCGTCGCGCAGTTTTTGAGTTTCGCGTTCAGTTGATTCAGACGGGAGCATGCGTGTGAGTTTCCTGTGCCGAGCGTATTTTTTCTGCAAGTTTGAGGATATCATCAGTCGAACGGGCCTGATGTGCTGCCCGCCGAACTTCCGACGCTCCTGAAAAGCCGCGGGCATACCAGCCGATATGCTTCTTCATCTCCCGAACTGCCGTGGCAGCATCATTTTCACTGCAATACAGAGCCAGGTGGCGGGCAATCATATCGGCACGTTCTGCAAGAGTAACCGGACCGTAGCAACCGTGCCGTGCCAGTTCGAGCGTCTGGCGAAAAATCCAGGGATTGCCAAGAGCGCCCCGGGCGATCATGATCCCATCGCAGCCGGTCTGCCGCAGCATGCGCAGGCAATCTTCCGGGGTAAACAGGTCGCCGCTCCCCAGGACCGGGATGGAAAGAGCGTTTTTGATTTCTGCAATCTGATCCCAGTCGGCCTGACCGGAAAACATCTGGCTGCGGCTGCGGGGATGCAGGGTAATCGCGTTACACCCTTCGGCTTCGGCGATTCGTGCCACCTCCGAAAAAACACGACTCTCTGTGTGCCATCCTGAGCGGATCTTAATGGTCAATGGCAAGCTGGTCGCTGCCCGAACGGCACGCACGATGGCGGCCACCCTGAGCGGATCCTGCAAGAGTGCGCTGCCGGCACCGGTTCCGACCACCTTGCGAACCGGACACCCCATGTTGATGTCGATCAGATCGCCATAGCCAGCCACCATGCGGGCTGCCTCGGCCAGATCGGCCGGATCGCTTCCAAACAACTGGATGCCGAGCGGGCGGTCCTCTAAACAGCTCTTCAGCAGCATCAGTGTTTTGGCACCTTCGCGCACCAGGCCATTGACGCTGACCATTTCGGTATAGGCGAAGGACGCTCCTTCCTGATGGCAGATCAGGCGGAACGGCAAATTTGTAATTCCGGCCAATGGAGCCAGCACGACGTTGTGCGGCAGTACAAGGGCGCCGATTGTTAATGATTTAAGCATGATACACACGAACGGACATGCCGTTAGGGGGAGGAGGATGGCCTTGCGATGCCTAAATTTTGGGCATAATAGCACAGGGTTTGCAAATGGCAAGGGTAAAGTACGTGGAACCGAAAATTTATATTGCTAATACATCAGTTTCCGTTTTAAATAAAAACCCAAGAGTAACTCTGTTATAGAGAGAGGAGCCACCATGTTTGGAATCGGTATGCCGGAAATGATTATAATTCTTGTGATAGCTCTGGTTGTCATTGGTCCACAAAAACTACCGGAATTAGCCAAGTCACTCGGTAAAGGGCTGGCAGAGTTTAAAAAAGCTTCCGATGGCTTCCAGCGCTCTATCCAGGAAGAAGCCAGCAGAGTCGAGGAACCGAAGAAGGCTGAAGCTACGCAGATGCACACTGCGGCTGCCGAGCCGGTCGCTGCCGCGCATGCCCCGAATACGCCTCCTACAGAAAATAAATCTGTTCCGCACGCATGATAAGAGTCTGAACAAGAGTAAAAACATACAAAAGCGGGAGCCGACATACCGGCCCCCGCTTTTGTATTGAAAACTATTGACGAACTATTTAACGTGGATATTGATCTGTTTCGGTTTGGTTTCTTCTTTTTTGGGTAGTGTTATCGTCAAGACGCCTTTGTCACAACTGGCGGCTACCTGCTCCTGATCAACCGTTGTCGGCAGGCTAAAACTCCGTTGGAAACTTCCGAAGTAGCGTTCAATTCGGTGGTAGTTCTCCTTCTTGACCTCGCCCTCATGCTTGCGCTCCCCTTTGAGAATCAGGGTATTATCCTCGATACGAACCTCAATATCTTTCTGGTCAACATCCGGCAACTCAGCTTTGATAACGATAGAATCTGACGTTTCGTAGATATCGACTGCCGGCTGCCAAAGCCCCTCTTTGATATCTTCGCTCGGGAGATCATGATTCCAGGAAAGATTGAGGAGCCGGTTCATCTGGTCCTGCATTGTTCGCAAATCCCTGAGCGGGTTATATTTTACAAGCGCCATGGCTGTATCCTCCTGTCATTTAATATGAGAAGTACTCTCTGGTGAAAAGATAATCACGAATGCCTGAATGTCAAGGGGACAGCAGCCCGGTGTAACGAGCCGCTCTGTCTTAAAAAGTCCAGGCTCTTCAGCTTGCGACCGGCATGCAGTGTGAGAGTTTCATCCAGCAGGCCGGCAATCTGTACATGTTCATCATCGGTAAAAGTAACCAGGCCGAAGCGACCGGTGCCCAGGCAGGCACGTAAACCGTGCAGCGCTGTTGTCGTCACTGTTCGTCCGTTTTTGGCACAGGAGTGACAGGCCAGGTCGCCATCCGACTGCAGCCGCGCGCCACGATCGCCGTATACTGATCCACACCGACTGCAGTGCTCCAGCGAAGGGCGGTATCCGAGAATATTCAACAGGTTAATCTCAAACAGTCGCCGGTCATCCTGATTGCCAGGCACAACCTCCAGGCGTTCAAGATAGCTTGCCAATAATCGATACAGTCGCGGCAGCGGATGTGCCTCCGGAGTCAGAGATTCAATCAGTTCACAGGCATACAAGGCGTGGGCAATGGCAGAAAGGCTGCCACGAATAGCCGGGTGCAGCGTGATAATGTCTGCCTGTCGCAACGAAGAGAATCCTTCTTTGCGCAGCAGCTGCAGGTTGATGCGGGCAAACGGCTCAAGAGCAGGTCCAAAGCGTTTGCGACTGCTGCGGGCAGCGCGGGCAAACCCTGAAATACGGCCATGTTCAAGTGTGAACAGCGATACAATCCGGTCGTTCTCTCCATAGTTTGAAGCCGAAAGTACGAATGCCTGTAGTTTCTCGGGATGCATGGGAAGAGTGCGGCTCCTGTAAGTTCTGGCAGGACTGTACGTTAATGCTGCAGAGTCGTCAATATGGGATGCGGAATCGGCGCATACATTCATATCTTGCATTCATAAGCACTCCTCTGCTATTATTTTCAGCTATTTTACCCTGCTCAATGTTTGTTGAAAGGATCACACTATCATGCTGAAGATATTTGACTACCTGTTCGGAATGTTTTCCAATGACCTGGCCATTGACCTTGGCACCGCCAATACCCTGGTTTATCTGAAAGGCAAGGGCATCGTTGTCCGTGAACCATCTGTCGTCGCTGTGCAGAAAATGCCGAACGGTCAGCAGAAAGTATTAAAGGTCGGCATGGAGGCCAAGCAGATGCTGGGGCGTACACCCGGCTCGATTACCGCCATCCGCCCGATGAAGGACGGCGTGATTGCCGATTTTGACATCACAGAAGAGATGCTGCGCTACTTTATTCATAAGGTACATAACCGCAAGACGCTTGTGCGTCCCCGCATCGTCATCTGCGTGCCGTCCGGCATCACCCAGGTTGAAAAGCGTGCCGTCAAGGAATCAGCCGAGTCGGCCGGTGCCCGTGAGGTCTATCTGATTGAGGAGCCGATGGCGGCTGCCATCGGGGCCGGTCTGCCGATTATCGAGGCATCCGGCAACATGATTGTTGATATCGGCGGCGGTACCACTGAGGTGGCGGTCATCTCGCTGGCCGGTATCGTCTATGCCCAGTCAACCCGTATGGGTGGCGACAAGATGGACGAAGCCATCGTACAGTACATCCGCAAAAAGTATAACCTGCAGATTGGCGAGCGCATGGCTGAATCGATCAAGATTGATATCGGCGAAGCCTATCCCGGCCCGGAACTGCTGACGAAAAAAGTCAAGGGGCGTGATCTGGTTTCCGGCATTCCCAAAACGATCGAAGTCAATTCGGACGAGATTCGTGACGCGCTCAAAGAAGCGGTTAACGCGATTGTTGACACGGTGCGCATCTGCCTGGAAAAAACACCGCCCGAACTGGCAGCCGACATCGTCGATCAAGGTATCTTCCTGGCCGGCGGCGGCGCTTTGCTGCGCAACCTGGATCTGCTGCTGCGTGAAGTTACCAAGGTACCGGTGCTGATTGCTGAAAACCCGCTTGACTGTGTTGCGCTTGGTTCCGGCCTCGTTCTGGATGAGCTCGACCTGCTGCGTCGCGTCGCGATTTCGTCATAGCTTGCCGTACTTCCGGTGAGTTCCCCTACGGTTGACATAATTGTTCCGGTCTGGAACAGCCCGTTTGAGACGCGTGCCTGTCTGGCTGCCATTCTCGAACATTCACCAGAAGCTCGCCTGATCATTGTTGATAACGGCAGCAACCGCGAAACGGAGCTGATGCTGGAAGAATTTTCCGAACCGCTCGGCGAACGCGGCCTGTTTATCACAACAGAGCGTAACATCGGGCTGATCCCTGCCATCAACAGGGGGTTGGCCCGTTCCGATAGCGACATTGCCGTGATTGTCCGGCCCCACGTCATCGTAACATCCGGTTGGCTGCCAGCGCTTTTGAATGCTGCCATGACCACCGGTACCGGTATCATCTCTCCTCATTTTAGCGGCGTTTCAGCGCCCGTTCTCCCAACGCTTGTCTGCGGCTGCTCACTGATGGAAAGCTGCACCGTTTCATCTGCTGCCCTGCTGCTGCGCGGCGAGATGCGTATGGTGGCCGGTTTTTTTGACGAGGGACTGGATGGCGGCGAATGGTGTCTGCGCGATTATGTCCGTCGGGTTGCCGGTTTTGGGTATCGGACATGTCTGCTCTCGCGGCCGGTGCTTGTGTGCGGCACCGAGCAGAGCTTCGGATCAACAGAACGGCAGCGGAAAATGAATCTGAAAAGTCAATCGGTGTACCGAGAACGCTGGGGACAGACGTACCATTTTGCGGTGTATTTTGGTAAAGAGGCGCGCGCCGATTCGTTGAGCGATTCAGTTGATGCCATTCTGGAGGCTGCCCGTTTGGGGAATCGCTTCGCGCTGCTTCTGCACCGTCGCCAGTACGCAGATTTCTGTCGCAGGGGGTGGCACGCGCTGCATACCGGCATAGAAATCTGTCGCCTGTCGCCGATTTTTTCGCTGCGCTCACTGTCGCAACGAATGGCGACGCTCCAATCCGGCTCACCCGGTCTGGTTATGCTGCGCGGAGGGCAGGGGGCTTCTTTTCCGGGGCATGAAAGCGCTCAACCGCTGACGGAACTATCAACGATTTTATCAGACGGTCTTGTCATACCGAGACCCGCTACGGAGGAGAAACCATGATCGCTGAAATCACACAACAGCTGCAGAGTCATCGCGAGATGATCAGTGCCATTGAGCGGGAGATGACGCCGCAGATAGCCGAATTGGTCAGTCTGATGATCGGCACCTTCAAAAAGGGGGGCAAGCTGCTGGTGATGGGTAATGGTGGCTCTGCTGCTGATGCCCAGCACTTTGTGGCTGAAATAGTCGGACGATTCAAAATGGAGCGTCCGGGCCTTCCGGCGGTGGCTCTTTCGACCGACACATCCATTCTGACCGCCATCGGTAACGACTATGGTTTCGAGAAGGTCTTTCGCCGTCAAGTAGAGGCGCTGGCGGCTTCTGGCGATCTGGTGATCGGAATCTCGACCAGCGGTAATTCACCCAATGTACAGTCGGCCCTGGAACTGGCGCGAGAAAAGGGATGCCATACGGTAGCTCTGCTCGGTAAGGATGGCGGCACGATCAAGAGAGTCTGCGACCTGGCGCTGATCGTTCCCTGTTACGATACCCCCCGTGTTCAAGAAGGCCACATCACCATCATTCATATCGTCTGCGATTTGCTTGAAAAGTCACTGTTCGGCTGATTTCATCTAATTCTGAGGAGGAGAAACCATGGATCGAAAGCGCGTAGAATCCATTTTTTCACATACCCCCGAAATCCGCTGCCTGGTTGTCGGCGATCTGATGCTCGATGAATATCTGTGGGGCAAGGCCGAACGGATTTCTCCCGAGGCGCCGGTGCAGGTCGTTGATGTACTGCGTGAAGAGTTACGTCTGGGGGGAGCCGGCAATGTTGTCAATAATCTGGCTGCGCTGGGCGCACAGGTTTCGGTCTGCTCGGTTGTCGGGGATGATGAAAACGGCTGGGCGCTGCTCAAGGAGTTCAGCCGTCACGATATCGATATCAAGGCGATATTTCTCGACCCGGCCCGTCGTACCAGCCGCAAGACACGCGTCGTAGCCGCCCACCAGCAGATTGTACGCATCGACCGTGAATCACGGGAAGCGGTGCCGTCATTCTATGAAGAGCAGGTGTGCAGCTGGATCGCTGCTCACATCAATGAATTCAATGTTGTGGTGCTCTCCGATTACAACAAAGGGGTGCTGACGCCGACCGTCATCGCCACAGCGGTCTCTGCTGCAGCGGCCACATCTATCCCGGTACTGGTCGACCCGAAGGGATCCGATTACAGCCGCTACCGGGGTGCAACACTGCTGACCCCCAATCGCAAAGAGGCAGAAGCGGCCTCGGATGTCACGATCCGCGATGCGGCTTCGCTCTCCCAGGCCGCAGACACCATCATGGCAGCGGTCGGCTTGCGGCACCTCCTGATCACACGCAGCGAGGAGGGGATGTCGCTCTTTACGGCAGGAGCGGAAGCGGTACATATTCCGACGGTTGCCCGCGAGGTTTTCGATGTTTCCGGTGCCGGTGATACCGTGCTGGCTACTCTGGCGGTCGGTATGGCGTCAGGCTGTACCATGGCCGAAGCGGCCGGGCTGGCAAATGTAGCCGCCGGAATTGCGGTTGGGAAACTGGGGACCTCGATCGTCACGCCTCAGGAAATTATCGACGCGGTTGCCTTGAGCCACCGCGACAGCGATTCCAAAATAAAGTGTCTGGATGTCCTGGCGCCGCTGATTGCAGCTGAAAAGGGAGCCGGTAAGCGGATCGTCTTCACCAACGGCTGTTTCGACCTGCTGCATGCCGGACATGTGAAGTATCTGCAAAAGGCCCGCGTGCTGGGTGATCTTCTCATTTTGGGTCTTAACAGTGACGAATCGGTGCGACGCCTGAAAGGTCCCAAACGTCCGCTGATCTGCCAGGAGGAACGTGCCCATATTCTGGCAGCGCTGGACTGTATCGACTACGTTGTGATCTTTGATGAGGATACCCCGCTGAATCTGATCACGGCCCTGCGTCCTGACATCCTGGCCAAAGGTGGCGATTATGCGCTTGAGAGTGTCGTTGGCAGGGAAATCGTCGAGGGTGATGGTGGCAGGGTCGAGTTGGTCTCGTTTGTGGACGGCAAATCGACCACCAATCTCATCGAGCGGATCCTGGAACTGTATTCGGCAGAGTAGATTATTTCTAATTCTGGCTTTTGTAGCTGATTTCTGCTATGAGGGTGCATCCATGAATTATGCATTCATACGGGAGTTGCTATGGCACTCAACAATGAACCACGCAGAGCCCTCTGGATTTTAGGAGTACAACCGGGAAACGGTCGTGAAGAGACGCTGTTGTCATACCTTCAGGCGGGCGGATATGACTGCCGTTTGGGGCACTATGACAATCTGGCCGTTGGTCGGCCGCTGGGAATCGTGCTGGACGTGTCTCCGTTTTCTGATGATGGCTGGGGACTGCTGATGCGTATCAAGAGTTCACCCTCAACACGCAACATCCCGGTTCTGGCGGTTTTTTTAAGCGAAAAAGGGAAAGTGGGGGGGCTGTTTCCGGTGGCTGGTTTTTTTATGCTGCCGATAGATGAACAGTACCTGCAAGAGCGTCTGGCCATTTATGGACTGACCGAAGAGGCCGAAACCTGGGATCTACAGGCACTGGTTGCGTCACGTTCAGGTGAGGAAAATCTCTCCAAAGCTGTCGAAGGGCTCGGTTTTGAGGTTGTCAAGGGGTACACCGGCAAGGAAGCTCTGGCGCTGGCTTCAATCCATCCCCACTACATCGCCTTCAGCAGCCAGATGCTGCCCGATATGTCCGCCTTTGAACTGCAGGAAAAATTCCGTCTGTATCCCTACAGCAGCAATATGCCGCTCTTTGTCCTGCTGAAAAGCGATATGAAAGAGGGGGAAAAACAAGCCATGAGCCGCGAACTAGCTCATCTGGTCCGCAAAAAACAGCTGAGCTGTGAAGAGTTTCTGGCGCATCTTCAGCGCCGGGATTAGTGGTTCGACTCCGCTCACCAACCGGACGTGCTTGCTCACCAACCGAATCCACGTATCACCCGATCGTGGTTCCATCATTCCACTCACCGACTACAGTAATTGTGCACCCTGAGTGGAGTCGAAGGGCTACAGCATCCCTTTCAAATCCTTGACTTCTATACTTGCTTTTTCGCGCAGCTCTTTGGCCCACTGGCTGAAACGTTCTTCTGATTTTTTACGGTAGAGCGCCTCATCGATCTCAGTCTTGACACTTTCAAACGACTTCAGGGCGCCACTGAGGCGCTCTTCCAGCTTGATGATGTGAAAACCGGCTGCCGTATAGACCAGTTCACTGACGTCACCAGGCTTCATGGCTACTATTGCGGCCTCCAGTTCCGGCTGCATATCTCCTTTTTTAAAACTTCCCAAATCACCGCCATCTTTACGCGCTGCCGGATCTTCCGAAAACTTTTTGGCCAGTTCAGCAAAGTCTTTACCATCCCTGGCATCAGCCAATACCGCCAACGCGGTTGTCATGGTTTGTTTGATAGCTTCAGGAGTTGATTTCTCGTTCGTCTTAAAAAAGATGTGGCGGGCACGATAACTTTCATCGCCGGTGTATTTGGCCAGATTCGCCTGGTAATATTCCTTTGCTTCGCTTTCGCCGACATGGATCTTGGAGCGGACCTCCATGCTGATCAGCTTGAGCTTTTCAATCTGTTCCTGTAACTGGCTGCGATACTGGTCAAACGAAAGCCCCTGACTTGCAAGAGCCGCAACCAGAGCTTCCTGGGAAGGCATATTGTTCTGGCGTTTGACGTCTTCAATCGCCTGCCGCACCTCCTCTTCCGTCACTTTAATGTTCAGCTCGCGAATTTTCTGTTCAACCAGCCGCTTCTCAATCAAGCGTTCAAGGACAGCCGAGCGGATGGTGCTGCGTGCAGCTTCATTCATGGCACCCTTTTTTTCAGCTTCGCGGATGACCGGCTGCGCTTCACGGTTTACCTCGTAGAGCGAGACAATATCGTCATTGACGACTGCAGCGATGGCATTTACAACAGCTGCAGAAGCGCTGAGCGGTGCCAGAAGAAGTACTGTTAACGATAAACCGGAGAGAAATCTGATATTCATAGGGCACCTGACCTGTCATAAAAAGAGTGAGGGTGAACGGAACGCCCACCCTCACGGATACTCATAGAATCAATTAACAGCGCATCTTCCCGCTGTTATTTCTTTTCAGGAGCTACAGTCGGCGCGGCTGCTTCAGCCGGTTTCTTTTCTTCGGGCTTGCCACCATCTTTTTTGCTGTCCAGGCCATTCAGCACATCTTCCTTAACGGTGATCTTGGCGGTCTTTTTGAGTTCTTCCTTGATCTTCTGGAAAACTTCCTGCTGTTTGGTCGGCATAATTGCGCCCTTGATCTGGTCCTTGACCTCTTCCAACGGACGGACGCCGGCAGCACGTTTACCGGTCAGCTTGATAATGTGAAAGCCGAAGTCCGACTTGACAACATCGGAAACCTGTCCCTCTTTGAGAGCCAGAGCTGCCTTTTCAAAAGCTGGCACCATGCTGCCCTTGCCGAACCAGCCCAAATCTCCGCCTTTTGCTGCTGAAGAGTCAGCCGAGCTTTTCTTGGCCAGCTCTTCGAAGTTTCCGCCACCCTTGATCCTGGCCAGAATCTCTTTGGCCTCTTTGTCAGTTTTAACGAGGATGTGACTGGCTTTGATCTGCTCACCGCTCTTGAATTTTTCTTTGTTCTGCTCGTAGAACTTTTTCAGATCTTCGTCAGAAACCTTCGATTCACTCTCGACCTTCTTCTTGAGGAATGACTCGATGATCAGCCGTTTTTTCAGGTCTTGCAGCTTGTCTTCGATTTCCGGACCCTTGTCGAGACCGTCTTTAGAAGCCTGCTGTAGAATCAGCTCGCGGATGACCATGGTATCGAGCATCTCTTTACGTCCCTGAGGGGTATCGGCCATGGCTTTCAGATATTCCGGCAGATTTTTCAGTTCGCGTTCAAAATCGCCGGTGGTGATGCTGCCGTCATTGACTTCGGCCAGAACCGCTCCTGTTTTCTTTTCAGTTTTTGCACCGCCAGGAGTGCTGCTTCCCTGACAGCCGACAAGTGCGACAAGGCAAACGGTAGTCGTAAACAATTTTGAGATGGTGATGGTTTTCACGTAAAGCTCCTTTTTATTATCTGTACTCATGCTTTAAAACTCGAGAAAATTAGCATACTAGCAGAGCTGTTGCAATACCTTTCTGGAATGTACCGCGTACATTGAGAGAGTCGGACATAAGAAAGGAAAAAAGCCGCTTAACCTGTCAGAGTAACGAGGTTTGCGGCTTTTTTGAGTGAATTCGAGATGTCGGAACTAAACCGGTTTTTCCAGTTTTTCTTCTAACAGCGGAATGATGACGACTTTGATCCTGCCTTTGCCCCACAGACCGATTTTTTTGGCTGCGGCGCGTGAGAGATCGATAAAATGGAACGATTTTGAGGCGCAGCGGTCGGTAATCGTGACATGAACCTCCTGCTGGGTAGCCGGATTAACGACCCGCACGATGGTGCCGAGCGGAAGGCTCTCGTGAGCAGCGGTCATTTTTTCGGGATTGTAACGATGGCCGGATGTTGTCCGGCACCCATTGAAGCGACTTGCGTAATACGAGGCAAAACCCTCGACAGCTTCAAAGGGGCTGCTCTTTAAAAGCAGCTCTTCCAGTTGGACGGAAACCGGACGGGAATCTTCCGTGATTTCGGGTTCGGCAGTCTCTCTACCGTGCTCCGCCAGTGCTGGCGAAGCCGTCTGAAACAGCAGCAGAGCGGCCATTAAAAACGGTATCATAGTGGAAAATAAACGAATCATGGCGACGCTTATACTACATCAGGCCCTGTCCGTCAAGCTTTGCGCAGGTATTCGATGATTCCCTCTTTAAATTCGCGCGGTTCAAAGCCGAAGACCTTTTGCCATTCACCGTCGCAGATGCTCTCTTCCAGCAGCATCTGCAGCTGGTCACTGGTGATCGGAAATTGCGGCAATTTCTGCATGAGCGGGATAATCAGGCGCATCAATCCCAAGGGGACGTGCGGTTTACGTGGCGGGGATTTACCAAGAGCCGCTGCCACACTGTCCAGCAGCTGCTCATACGTCATGCGTTCGTTGCCGCACAAGCCGTAGCTGTGACCGATCGTTTCAGGCATCTCCAGCGCCAGTGCAAAACAGCGCGCCACATCATCGGCGTGGATCGGTTGCAGGCGGTAGCTGCCATTACCAATAACCGGCATGACCGGCGCCAGGTGGAGCTGGGTAGCCAGCATGTTGATAAAGGCGTCCTGCGGTCCAAAGATCAACGAAGGGCGTAAAACTGTCCAGTCAAGGCCGCTCTCTCGAACCAGTTCCTCGGCCCGCCACTTGGTTGTGTGATATGCGGAAACCGCATTCGGCCGGGTTCCAAGCGCCGACATCTGAAGATAGCGTCTGATGCCGTTTTTCTGCGCTGCCGCCAGCATGGCGGCGGTGGCCTGTATATGCAGCCGCTCGAAAGTAATCCCCTGCGACGGAAATTCCCGGATGATGCCGACCAGGTTGATGACGGCCTCGCAACCGGATAGCGCCGCTTCGAAACTTTCAGGACGGGTCACGTCACCTTCGACCAGTTCCACTCCGGCGGTCGATTTCCCGCGATGATGCGTCAGCAGGCGCAGTTCATGCCCCCGGCCGAGCAATTCACGGATCAGATGACCACCGACAAAGCCGGTCCCGCCACTTACAAAAATCTTCATTATGGACTCCTTTTCTCAAAACGCCTTACAACTACATCAAAAGCTCTTTTGAATCAGAAAAAACAAGGAAAGCATGAGCGGAAACATGTTCAGATAGCGGCAATGCAATCGCGACGGGGACAACAGGATGAATGAAAGCAGCGCCAGAGGGAAAATGGTGTAGCAGAGCGCCAGCGGGCGGGCAATGATGCCGAAGGCGGGCAGCAGCATGGCCCCGGCACAGAGGGCGGCCATCCAGAGTCGGAAGAAGGGGTCAGCTGTCTCATTGCGTCGAGCAAGAAACAGTGGAATACCGGCCTGGAGGTAGTCATTACGGTGGCGGCGCTGCAACAGCCAGAAATGCGGTACTTGCCAGAGAAATAGCAGTCCGCACAGGAACATGATTCTGAAATCGACCGGGTCGCCTCCGGCCAGACACCACCCCAGCAGCGGCGGAAAGGCACCGCAGAGTGCCCCGATCGGCAGGGCCAGTGAGGTGCGGCGTTTGAGTGGGGTATAGACAGCCAGGTACCAGAGAGTTGCGGCAGTGCCGAGCAGCGCCGGCAGCATGCCTCCGGATGCGTACAGCGTCAGTAGCCCGGCCAGCAGCGCAGATACGCCGATAACGGCGACCTGTTGCAAGGACAGTACACTCTGAGGCAGCGGGCGCATTTGGGTACGGTTCATGCGGCTATCAAGATCACGCTCAATCAGCTGATTCAGGGCCGAACTGCCGGCAGCCAGCAGCATTACACCCAAAAAAGCTGCTGCAATAATCTGCCATTCTATTATTCCGGGAAAAAGCAGGCAGCCACTGATTGCGGCAATGCCGTTCAGCAGCGACAGCTTCAGCCGCAGTAGTGCTGCCACTGCAACCATCATTTGAGTGTCTCGATAAACTCTACCAGTGCCTCGACCTGTTCGTCAGTCAGGTCGGGATTCGGTGGCATGATTGGCGGAAAACCTTCCAGTATTGCAGCAGCCGGCTGGCGGATGGATTCTTTCAGGTATCCTTCGTCGGCGGAAACGGTCATCGACTTTCCGTCACGCAGAACCTTGAGCTGACTGCCGTAAAGCCCTTTGAAGGTCGGACCGACACCGGCAGAGCCGTCCAGCGAGTGGCACCCCAGGCACCCCTTTTCTTCAGCCAGTTTTTTACCATCCGGTTTTGAAGGGTGCTGGAGTGTCGTCGGTGTGAGCCAGGCGTTAAACTCAGTTTCCGGCAGCGCTTCAACTGTCGAGATCATTGCTGAGTGGGCTTTTCCGCAATACTGCGAGCAGAACAGGTCATAACTACCTGTCTTGGAAGCTACAAACCAGACATGGTTCTGCATGCCCGGCACAACATCGCGTTTAACCCGGAAATCAGGCAGAAAGAAACCGTGGATGACATCCTGAGAGACCAGGTTTACCTTGACCGGCCTGCCGACCGGAACATACAGTTTGGGGCTGATTTTGCCATTTTCGTACGTGAAGCTCCATGACCACATGCGGGCCGTTGCGGTCACCTCCAGCGCTCCGGGCGGCACCGTGCGCAGCGCCACGTAGCCGCGCCAGCCGTACCAGAACATGGCGATCACCAGCAGGGTTGGCAGTGCCGTCCAGACTATCTCCAGCCAGAGATTCCCGTCGGCCTGCGAGGATGGCTGCGGAGCCCGGGAACGGTGGTAGCGCACGACAAAATAGAGCATGGCCACCGTGATGCCGACCAGCAGCAGCAGGCAGGCGCCGAAGATGAACATGAAGACTGGGTCAATGGCCTCGGTGGTGGTGATGATATGCGATGGATTCATCTGATTTCCTCAGCGGTAGAGTACATCGAAAAAGGTAAAGCCGATGAAAATGGCCAGCGTGAGCAGTGTCACAAGCAGCAGTCCGCGCAGTAGCCACCCTTCGTAACGCATGTGCATGAAGATCGCAATCACCAGTCCCGCCTTGAGTGACGCGATACCCAGCGCCCCCCAGACTTTGTAGGCACCCAGATCAAAGCGGGTGATTCCCACGGTCAATGCCGTCAGGGCCAGCAGAAGCAGCCAGATGGCGGTCAGTTTACGGTAGCTTACAATGTGGTGTTGTTCGGTCATCATAGATTTTACCTCGCAAAACTTTCCTGCAACTCTACTCAAAGCGGCGAATCAGTTGGCCGCTGATTTCATCAAATTCGATGACAAGTGTCTTTTCCTTGCTGGCTGAACGTTTCTTTTCTTCAGCTTGCTGCCGGGATTTTTTGGCAGTTTCCTGCTGCTCAAGCTGTTCCCGTGCTGCCGCCTGCCGCCTGGCCAGCGGGTCCTTGGCTGCAAGATCCTTATCCCACACCACAATTACTCGATTGCGATATTTTTTAGGTACATCTTCAAGCCGGTTGGTAATGGTAAGGTTGCCGCCGTCATCCTTGTACTTGAAAAAATCCGCACGGGAAATATGTGGCAGCAGTAATAGCATAAAAGCTATCAAGATTGATGTGCCATGACGAGGAAAATTGACGCGTGAGGGTTCTTCCCAAAACCTGACAGAAGAAATTGTCAGGTTGAACCAGTTGTTATGAATCTTAGATTTCAAACCTTACCCCCCACACCTTTAAACTTCTCTACAAAAGCGACAATTTTTTGAAAAACGTTCTGTTTCTTGATGAGGTACTGCGGGTTAAGCGGACTCATTTTGGGGAGAATCGCGTTTAACTCAGTACCGTTTTCGCTGGCGAATTCTCGTTTTAGTGAAGCGGTAATATACCGTTTCGCCGCCTCTTCATTCAGGTTTTCTTCCGTAATCAATAGGGCAGCTTCACGCTGTTGTTCCGCCTGGGCAAAAGAGAAGAAGGCCTCTATGATGCTGGCTTTGTCCTGGATATTTATCCAGAACGATGAAGTTGTTCGACTCGGCAATGGTGGAGTAATCAATCATTTTCAAGATCCTTGTTCGATAGTCGCAACTGCTGTGCATTTTGCGGGCTGACAACTTTTTTTCCCGTTTCAGCTTCCAATTTCAGCCTGGCTTCTTTAGCAACACCTCCACCTCGCTTGGCAACATTTTCATGCTCGGTAAGCGATTGAGGATTGACTACCTCCGAAATCTCTTTGGTGGATAATTCTGCCAACATATTGATAACCAATTCTTTATTGGTCATGTTTACGGGTAACGGAACCATATCCTTCAAGGATACGGTATTCGTTAAACTCCAGAAAACGGTTCACACTTTCGGCAAAGCTTTCCATGGTGAAGGTTGTGCGGTTTTCAATGATTCGCTCAATGTAATCAAAAAAGGCGGTAACGGCCCGTTCCAGTTTTTTGATCTCATCTTCCTGAAGATAATTCTTCCCGACGGTGGTGTCGGATTTGAGCACACGACCATCCGGCGCATTATTATAGGTCATCATGCCCATCAGCGGTTTGTCGGCATCAGCATTCAAATAAATGATCTCTGCTGCGGTGTGACCGGTGATGGCAAAATGGAACTTATCCTGCACATGGGCGTAGAAGTTCCGGGTGGTTTCCGATTTCGGATCATAATCGATACTGCACTCAGCAAAGATGTCGGTGATCTGCTGATAGATCCGGCGTTCGGATGCACGGATCGAGCGAACACGCTCCAGCAGTTCACGAAAGTAGTCCTTGCCAAAAAAACGACCATTTTTCAGTCGCACATCATCCATGGCAAAGCCCTTGATGATGTACTCCTTCAGCAGTTGCGTGGCCCAGATTCTGAACTGTGTGGCTTTGGAGGAATTGACACGGTAGCCGACAGAAACAATGGCATCGAAGTTATAAAACTTGACAGCGCGGGTCTGGGTTTTCCCTTCAATAGCGCCGTGCTGAGTGGTTAGTTCCAAAATGGAACTAACCACTTTTTCCTCAAGCTCCCCGGATTCAAAGATGTTTTTCAGGTGCCTGGTAATGGCCGGGCGCTGCACCCCGAAAAGTTCGGCAATGCGATCCTGCGTCAGCCAGATCGTTTCATTATGAAGAATGCACTCCACCCTTACCTGACCGTCTGGCGCGGTGTAGAGCAGAAAGTCGGTCATCTCATCCCGCGTTGTCAGCTTGCGTTCATCACTCATGACACAGTCCTTGTTTGAATCGTCTCCGGCTTGGGGGAGCTCAACAGAAGATTGCGGTAATACTCGTATTGCTTCTGGCGCAATTCAATTTCGCGCGGTAAACCCTCGGTGACTGAGATGGTGAGGGCGTCGAATTTGTCGAGGATAGCGAAGATGCGGGCTTGTTCGGCGAGGGGTGGAAACGGGAACCGCATACTTTCAAAGGTTCCCATATTGATGTTATCTTGAGCACTGCCAGTGCTTTGCGATTGCAGTTTCGATTTAAATGAAGACAAAAGATATTCAACATAGTTTGAAGTTGTCTTTTCAGGATTAGCAATAAAACCAATAACGCTGTCTGGAAAACATGAATCGAACCCAAGAATTGTCGTTTCTGCAATATTTGCTGCTATCGTTATGCAAAGCGTACCTTTTGGCCATAACTTACTTTGTGACAGCCCAAAATCACTATAAGTCTGCGTGTACTCCGTTATGACATGCGACGCATTTCTGATGTCACCGGTTTGAATGAATGGAATACTCCCACCATATAACTTTTGATCGTTTCTCGGTCGGTGTTTTGATTTTCCTCGGCCAAATTCAAACGCCATATCCCCCAACGTCTTCCACTCGACCTCAAACCTTTTCGTGCTTTTCGTGTCTTTCGTGGTTCCGTCTTCAAAGCTCAACAACTGGTCGCGGTAGTAGGCGTATTGCTTTTTGCGGGCTGTAAGCTCGGCTGTAAGCTCAGTGAAAGTGTCCAGAATACGGACGATTTCGGATTGGATCTCAAGCGATTTTTCGGGGTTTTCAGGGCATGGGATGGGGATTAAAATTTTATTCAATATGGCCTGTGTAAGGCTTGGTCTTCCCGATCCAGTGTCCAAAGCCATTAGATCAATCGTTTTAATGAAATGATAAAGAAATTTCGGGATAATTTTCGATTCATCAATTTCTGTATAGTAAATTGTGTCAACATTCCAAAATGACGACTCAACATAGAAAATATTTGTAATCGAACCTTTTCGAGGAATCAGAACGGATGGCTTGTCATATGAATACGTATCGACATATCCCATAATCCCACCCGAACCGTAGACCGGAACATTGCCTGTTTCTAAGCCTTTCCAGTCTTTACCATGTTTTATTTTTGCCACTTGCTCCAACGCCTTCCACTCCACCTCAACTCCATCCAGCAGTTTTTCCATAAAATTCAGACGGCTCATGGTTTACCTTCTTCTGCTTCTATTTCACTACGCTTGCTTTGCAGCGCCACAAAGCGGTCAAAATCGCTTTCAAAAAGTTGATCCTGCACAATGCGGTATTTCTCAAATTCGGTTTCAGCGTGGAGTTTTGCCTGCTCATGTGAGATTTTCCCAGGACCGGTCAATATCTCGTTGCCGTTGAATTCTAAAAAACCATCCAGTCGCTTTGCCCAATCTGCCATGGACATCGGTATCTTTCGTACTGTCTGAAATTCAGCAAAGTCCAGATAAAGAGAAACAATCCGCTCCAGATAGTCCATTTCATCGGCATTTGAATAATTTTTCGCAACTGAAACATCGGATCTGACGATTTTGCCCTCTGGGGCGGCTTCCCACGAGGTCAGTCCCATGTTTTGCTGGTCGGCATCGGCGCGCAGCACGATCAGTTCTGCCGCTGTATGGCGATGAGTAGCCCAGTGCAGCTTGCTTTGCACCAAAGCAAAGAAATCTCGCGTGGTTTTTGCAGTGCTGTCGTAATCACATGCGGTTGCATAGAGGTCGGTCACTTTTTGATAAAACTTCCGTTCTGACAGGCGAATTTCGCGGATCTGTTCCAGTTGGCGTTCAAAATATGTGTCCGTGAATTTATGGCCATTTTTCAGACGCTCCACATCCATTGCCCACCCTTGAATGGTGTAATCCTTGACAATGTGCCCTGCCCACGTTCGGAACTGGACGGCACGCGGGTTGTTTACCTTGAAACCGACAGAAATAATCGCTTGCAGGTTGTAATGCTCAACCTCGCGAGTGACCGCTCTATTGCCTTCGGTTTGAACTATTAAGTATTGCTTAACAGTTGCCTCCCGCGACAGCTCAGCATCGTCAAATATACGTTTAAGGTGCTGATTGATGGCAGGCACAGTTACATCGTACAGCGTTGCCATCATCTTTTGTGTCAGCCAGATGTTTTCATCCTGATAGCGCATCTCAATGTTCTGCAGGTCGCTGCCGACTGCTGCCACAAAAGTCAGGTATTGCGCGGCTGATGATTCTGTAATGGAAACTGTTTTGTCTGATTTTTTCCTGCTCATTGTTTGCCGCCTTCAATCTCCGCAACAATGGCATCAATATCCTTACGCAGCTGATCAATTCTCGCCACCGTGGTTTTCAGCTCAGCATTGAGCGTGGCAATATTGATCACCTCGCGGGTGTCTTTGGCCTCAACATAAGAGCTGACAGAAAGGTTGTAGTCGTTTTTGGCTATGGCAGCGGAATCAATCGATTTCGCAAAATGGTCAACATCGGCTTTGGTGTCGAACCACTCCATAATTTTTTTGATATGGTCATCGGTGAGGGTGTTGTTATTGGTCTCTTTTTTAAACAAGCTACTGGCATCGATAAACTGGGTAAGGTTATCGGTTTTATGCCTGGAGAGGACCAGAATATTCACCGCAATGGTGGTGCCGAAAAAGAGGTTTGGAGCCAGAGAGATAACCGTTTCAACGAAGTTGTTATCGATCAGATATTGACGGATTTTCTGCTCCGCGCCACCACGGTAGAAGATACCAGGGAAGCAGACAATGGCAGCGCGCCCTTTGCTGGAGAGGTAGCTGAGGGCGTGGAGCACAAAGGCAAAATCGGCTTTGGATTTTGGGGCAAGCACACCGGCAGGGGCAAAGCGGTCATCGTTAATGAGGGTGGGGTCATCGCTGCCGATCCAGTTCACCGAGTAAGGGGGATTGGAGACAATGGCATCAAAGGGTTTTTCATCACCGAAATGGGGATCTAACAGCGTATTACCGAGAGCAATATCAAACTTGTCGTAGTTGATGTTGTGCAGGAACATATTCATACGGGCAAGGTTGTAGGTGGTGTGGTTGATCTCCTGGCCAAAGAAGCCATCTTCGATGATGTGGTTATCAAAGTGCTTTTTCGCTTGCAGAAGCAGGGAACCGGAACCACATGCCGGGTCATAGATTTTATTGACCGTGGTCTGTTTGTGCATGGCAAGCTGGGCAATGAGCTTGGAAACATGTTGGGGGGTGAAAAATTCACCCCCGGATTTGCCCGCATTGGCGGCATAGTTGGAGATGAGAAATTCGTAGGCATCGCCAAAGAGGTCGATCTTGTTGTCCTCAAAATCGCCGAAGTTTAGCCCTGCCACACCTTTCAGAACCGCTGCCAGACGGCTGTTTTTGTCTTTGACTGAGTTGCCGAGCCGGTTGCTGGTGGTGTCGAAATCGGCAAATAGTCCTTTAATATCATGTTCGGAAGGGTAGCCGTTGGCGGAGCTCTCGATGGCGGCAAAGATTTTAGCCAAATCGGTGTTCAGGTTTTCGTTGTCGTTGGCATTTTTGGCAACATTTGCAAAAAGCTGGCTCGGGTAGATGAAATACCCTTTGGTTTTGACCGCATCGTCTTTGATTGCGGGAGAGATGACACTGTCTTTGAGGGCAGAATAGTTGACGCTATCATCACCGGCTTCGATGTAGTTGGAGAAGTTTTCACTGATAAAGCGGTAGAACAACGAGCCTAAAACGAATTGTTTGAAATCCCAGCCATCGACGGAGCCGCGAACATCGTTGGCAATTTTCCAGATTTGGGCTTGCAGCTCGGCTCGTTGTTGGATACTCGTCATTTAATAATACTCCTGTACAGCTTTCAGTATAAATACTGTCACAGCACCAGATAATACAACGGGAAGATAAAGATCCAGATCAGATCGACCAGATGCCAGTAGAGCGCCCCGTTTTCGAGTAGTGCGTAATCACTGGCGTTGACCTGTCCCGATTTGACCTTTACGCCGATCCAGGTCAGGAGCGCTGCGCCGATCAGCACATGCAGGCCGTGGATGCCGGTGGTCATGTAGTAGAGGCTGAAGAAGACCGATTCACCCGGTGGGCCGGCTTTTAAATGCTCAGAACCGGGGTAGATGCCGTGGCCGATCTTGGCGCTCCACTCAAAATATTTGATGGTCATGAAGCCGGCTGCACAGAGGATCGTTGCGCCGATCAATTGCACAACCCGGCGTTGCTCGCCGCGCTGCACGGCAGTCACCGCCATGGCGGCGCACAGGCTGCTGGTCAGCAGCACGACCGTGTTGGCGCTGCCCATGACCCAGTTGAGCTTGCTGCCGGCAGCGGCAAATTCGTGCGGGTAGCGCGCCAGATAGACGGCATACAGGATAAACAGTCCGCCGAACAGTAGCAGTTCGGTGAACAGAAACAGCCACATGCCGAGCTTGGCACCGGCGTAATCTTTGTGATGATGACTCATGGCTGACCGCTCCTTGTAAAGTCATACGGCCCGTGCGTCACAATCGGCTCCTCGATAAAATTTCCGGTCGGCGGCGGGGTAGGGATGCTCCACTCCAGCGTAGCGCCCCCCCAGGGATTGCCTTCGAATGGTTTACCCCACCAGAGGCCGCGAAACAGGTTGACCAGCATGATCAAGAGCCCTGTCGCCAGGATCCAGCTGCCGATTGTGGCGATCAGATTCAGGTTGGCAAACTCCGGCAGATAATCGTAATAGCGGCGCGGCATACCCTTCATCCCCAACACCTGCATGGTGAAGTAGAGCACGTTGAAGCCGGTAAACATCAGAGCCCAGGCCACGATGGCCGGTTTTTCGGCGTAGCGGCGACCGTAGAACTTGGGCAGCCAGTAGTGCATGGCGGCAAAGAAGGCAAAACCGGTGCCGCCGAACATGACGTAGTGGAAATGGCCGACCACGAAATGCGTGTCATGCACATGGATGTCGGTGGCAGCCGCTCCCAGGATCAGGCCGCTCAAGCCGCCGATCGAGAAGAGCAGGATGAAGGAGAGCGCAAACAGCATCGGCGCCTCCAGCGAAATCGAGCCGCCGTAGAGCGTCGAGACCCAGTTAAATACCTTGATCGCTGATGGAATCGCCACGATGAAGGTCAGAAACGAGAAGACCATCACCGCTGTGTCACTCATGCCGCTGGTAAACATATGGTGCCCCCAGACCAGTGAACCGGCGGCGGCAATCGCGATGCTGGAGAAGGCGATCATCTTGTAGCCGAAGATCGGTTTGCGTGAAAAAACCGGGATGATGTCCGAAATGACCCCCATGGCCGGCAGGATCATGATGTAGACGGCCGGGTGTGAATAGATCCAGAACAGGTGCTGGTACATGACCGGGTCACCTCCGCGCCCCGGATCGAACAGGCCGGTGCCCAAAAGCCGCTCGGCGACCACCAGCACCAGTGTGATTGCCAGAACCGGTGTTGCCAGGATCTGGATCCAGGCGGTGGCGTACAGCGACCAGGTGAAGAGCGGCAGCCGCCACCAGGTCATGCCTTCGGTTTTCAGGCGGTGGATGGTGGTAATAAAGTTAAGACCGGTCAGGATCGAGGAGAAGCCTATGATAAAAGCTCCCAGCACCGCCAGTGAGACGTTGGTGCCGGTGCGGGCACTGAACGGAACGTAGAAGGTCCAGCCGGTGTCGGGCGCTCCGCCACCCGAAAAGAGCGACGTCAGTGCTACTATCGCCCCGATGATGTAGATCCACCAGGAGAGCAGGTTCAGCCGTGGAAAGGAGACATCGCGGGCACCGATCTGGATTGGCATGATCAGGTTGCCGAAGGAACCCTGAAAGCCGGGGATGATGAAGAGGAAGATCATCACGACGCCATGCACCGTGAACAGGGCATTGTAGGCCTGTGCTCCCATGATCGTGCGTCCCGGTGCCATCAGTTCGATTCGCAGCAGCAGGCCGAGCAGTACCCCCACCAGAAAAAAGCCGAAGGTGGAATAGAAGTAGAGCAGTCCGATCCGTTTATGATCGGTAGAGAATATCCAGGAGGAGATTCCAGTTGTACCGGTATCGTTCCAGAAGCTGGCGGGTGGGTGCTGATTGGTCATTTTAGCTCCTTATTTCTTCCTCGTCGCTTGCCGCCCCACACAAGAAAAGCCACGAAACTGCCGACGCAGAGGATGATTGCCGTGGCGCTGATCCGCAGAAGGTTGAAGGCGTAGCTGTTTTTCTGCGGATCGAAACTGAAACAGTACTCTATCATTTTCCGGATAGTCGTGCCGGATGTACCGTCGCGAGCTTCGATCAGTGCCAGTGCCAGATCCTTGGGGAGCAGGTTCGTGCCGTACAGATAGCGCACGATTGTGCCGTCAGCAGAGACAATCATGGCGGCCACCGGGTGCAGAAAATCGCGCCCGCGACGCTGGAAGTGGTAACCGAGCGCCTCGGTTAGCATATTGATATTAGTTGTATCACCGGTTAGAAAGCGCCAGCCATCCTCCGGGAAGGGGGCATGCATCGAGGTCAGGTAGACCCGTTTGAATTTGGCGGCCAGTTCCGGCGTTTCACGATCATCAAAACTGAATGAAATAATCCGGTAATCAACCATGGGTCTGCTCTTGATCTGGGTCAGGCTGCGTGCCAGTCGCCACTGAAGGTTGTAGCAGACGTTGCTGCAGCTGTAATAGACCGGCAGGATGATGGTCGGCGTCGTAATCAGTTGAGCCAGGGATAACGGTTTGCCCTGTTCGTCGTTGAATATAAGGTTCAGCGGGAGTTTTGCACCCCGGTGTTCATCAACAGAGAAGTCTGCTGATGAGCCGGTTTCCGCAGCACCTGCAGGCGCAGCAAACGGGTACAGGAGCGCCAGTATCAGCCATGCTTTGACCATAATGCCGGTCATGATAGCGGCGGAGCTGCCTCTCCCGCTTTCATGCTTTTGGTGAAGAGGGTCATGCGGTTCTTGCCGCTTTTTTTACTGACATACATGGCTTCGTCAGCGTTGGCCATAACGGTGCGAACATCCGGGCCATCCTCAGGATATCCGGCCAGGCCGGCTGATAGTGTGGTCGAAATACTGATACCCTCGAAATCGAAAGGGGTGGCTGCCATTGCGTCAACGATGCGTTGGACCGCCGTGATCACATCCTGCTTACCGGTTTCGGTGAACATGATTACGAACTCGTCTCCTCCGTAGCGGGCACAAAAATCCGAACTCCGAATGCTGGCAGTGATGATCTTTGCCACCTGCTGGATCAGAGCTGTCCCGGCAAAGTGGCCATACTGGTCATTGACTTTTTTGAGACCGTCGGCATCGATCATACAGATGGCGAACGGCCTGATATAGCGGGTCGCTATCCGTTCCTGTATTTCTGCCAGCAGAAAAAAATTGCGCATGTTGTTGATGCCGGTCACTTCGTCGGTCAGCGAAAGCTGTTCCACCTCCTGGCGGGCCGCCTCGCCTTCTCCGGCCAACATGGCGCCCAGGTGGGCAATCAGCATGTACGGAAATACTTCCAGAATGTGGGTCAGATAATAGTTGAGCTCACGGAAGTCGACTGAAGCCAGCAGAATATAGGAGGAAATAGCCAGGCCGGCCATGAAGTAGGTGATGCGACGCCCTTGCGTCAGCGCGGTTGCCATCAGAATCAGGTAGAGCAGCGACATGAAGGGGCTGGTTATTTTGCCGGTGTACCAGCAGACTGCTACAATAAAGGCCAGAAAAACCATCAGGTCGACAAAGGTTTTGAAGGGGCTGTAGCGGTGCGATAGAAGGCCGTAGCGGGCATTCAGGTTGTAGAAGAACAGCAGTAGTGAGAATATCGTCAGAAAGAGGGTACTGGATTGTTCCGTCGGCATCAGCTTGATGTCCAGAGCTACCAGCGCGATCAGCAGCCAGGATATATTGCCCATGATGCGGTCATAGCCCTTATAGCGTGTGTCGCTACTCAGTTTGACGTCAGTATTGTCCATGAACACCCCTTTCATGTGATGATAATCTATCGGGTCGCTTGCAAGGTTATCCAGGCAACAACAACATAGCGCAGCAGTTTTCCGGATGCCACCAGCAGTGTGAACGTTGCAAAATTAATCCGTAGCAGACCGCCCACCAGGCAGAGTGGATCTCCGATCACCGGCAGCCAGGAGAAAAACAGGGAATAGACCCCGAAACGTTGATACGAGCTGCGGGCACGTTCCTGCTGCTGGAGTGAAATCCGCAGAACTCGTTCTATCAGCCAGCTTCCTCCCCACAGACCGATCAGGTAGGTGACGGTAGCCCCCAGATAATTGCCGGTGCTCGCGACGACAACCGTCATGAACGGGTCATAGCGCGCGGCCAGCATGGTTACCAGCAGCCACTCAGAGCCGAGCGGCAGCAGTGTCGAGGCCAGAAAGCTCAGGAGAAAGAGCGGCAGGTAGCCGGGTTGGCTGAGCCCGTCATACAGCGTGACAGCATACGTCAGAAATTGGTTGTCAAAATGGCTCAAACCGTTACAATGCTCCCCCGCTGTTTTCCACCAGCAAACGGGGACATTGTAGCGATTATTTATGATTCGGCAAGCGGGAAGCGATGTTGTAAGTGAAACCGGCCAAAAAAATCCCCGGATGTGTTGTTGCACCAGGTAGTGAGTTATTACTGCTGTGCCACCGCAATGATAAGAAACTGAAAAAACTGAAGGAACTCTTTCGTGAAAAAACTGATTTATACTCTCCTGCTGGCAATCATTGCCTATCTGGCATATGTTGGCGTATCGCTCTCGCTGATGCCGCCGGTGGCAGACCTGGTCGGCAAAAAGTACAGCACGGTTATTCAGGTCAAAGATTGGCAGGGGGACTATCATGACTTCGTGGTTGGTCCGAAGAACCGCTACTGGACCTCGTCATCTCGGATTCCGGCCGAGATGAAATGGGCTGTAATTCTGGCCGAGGATTCAAACTTCTACAAACATGACGGCTTTGACGTCAAGGCCATCAAGAACGCCATCAAATACGATCTCGAGAAGAAGAGTTTGAAACGCGGCGCTTCGACCATTACGCAGCAGACCGCCAAGAACCTTTTTCTGTCGCGCGAGAAGACCATCACCCGCAAGCTGAAGGAAATCTATCTGGCCTACCGGATGGAGCAGGAACTGACCAAAGGGCGCATCATCGAGTTGTATCTGAACGTCGTTGAACTCGGTCCGATGGTGTACGGTATCGGTCATGGGGCGCAGTACTATTTCGGTAAATCGGCATCAAATCTGACGCCGCGTGAATGCGCCTTTTTGGCCGCCATGCTGCCCGGTCCTCGTGTGGCCTATAACCCGTATAAAAACCTGGAAAAAGTGCTGAAGCGCTCAGATATGATCCTGCGGCTACTGCGCCAGAAAGGTGTCCTGAATGAGGTCGAGTATCAGGCCGCACTGGCCGAATCGCCCAATGTGGGGCGTCTGCAAAGTAAGATAGATCACGTCATCAGTACGCCGCCGGTGTTTGCATCGCCGTCATCGTCCAGGGTGGAAGCGGTCGATAAGCAGGCGGGTGAATCGCAGGATAAAATACCGGAAACTCAGGTGGAGCAGGCAGAAGAACAAAAAATAGGGGGCAACACGCAACTCCACTCTTCACCGGTTGAGGTTATGCCGGATAAAAAGTAGGATTATAAGTGGTGGCATTGAGTGCGTGCCGTGATGTATACGTTGGGCAAGATAGATGACAACAGTGCATGGAGGAAGCTATGCAGCATGTTCATTCAATTTCGGAATTGCGAAGTAACTTTAGCCAGCTTGCTGAAATATGCCATAAGGAAAATGAACCGGTTTTTCTTACCAGGAGAGGTCACAGCGACCTTGTCTTGTTGAGTATGGACGGCTATGAACGATTGGTCTCAAAGCTGAAACAAAACCAGGGGAATGATGTAGAAATTGAGGCGTTGTGGGTGCGAGAAGCTGAAGCACGCTATGACGAGATAGAAGCCGGTAAAGTTGTCTGCCGACCGTTGGATGAGGCTGTTGAAGATGCGCGTAGAGCAATTCTGTGAAACCAATCGTCCTGCATCCGGCTGCAGAAGCAGAAATGTTGGCTGCAGCCAGGTATTATCAGAATTGCCAGGCGGGACTTGGTAGACGCTTTCTGGATGAAGTCTCACTTACTGGCAAACGCATAACAGAAAATCCGGTAGCCTGGCCACTCATCTCAGGATCGATTCGGAGATGTCTTTTAAACCGTTTTCCGTTTGGACTGATTTTCCGGGTTGAAATGGAAAGGGTTTACGTTCTCGCGGTAATGCATTTACGGCGCGAACCCGGTTACTGGTGTAACCGTATTAGATAGAAAATATTGGAAAGCAGTATGAATGTAATGACTGAGAAAACCGATCTTAAAAACCTGACGCTGCCGGCACTGGAGCAATTTCTCCAGGGGCAGGGCAAAGAGCGTTTCCGCGCCACGCAAGTGTTTAAATGGATCTATCAGCAGGATGCCGGCAGTTTTGAGGAGATGACCAATATCTCCAAAGAGCTGCGTACCCAACTGGCCGCCAGCGCCTGCATTTCAAGTCTGACCGCCGAGGCGGTTGAGGTCGGCAATGATGGCACCCGCAAATACCTCTTTACTCTGGCGGACGGCGAGTCAGTTGAATCGGTGTTGATACCGATCGAGGGGCGCAATACGGTCTGTATTTCATCACAGGTCGGCTGTGCCATGGCCTGCGAATTCTGTCTGACCGGCACCTTCAAGCTGACCCGCAATCTGACGACGGCAGAGATCGTCAACCAGATCATGGCCATCAGGCGCGACGTCCGTGACAGCGGTGAAGAGATCAGGAACATCGTCATGATGGGCATGGGCGAGCCGCTGCACAATCTTGATAACGTCATCCCGGCCATTCAGATCATGATTGATGGCAACGGCCTGCAGCTCTCGAACCGGCGGTTGACTGTTTCAACCTGCGGACTGGTGCCGGAGATGGAGCGCCTGGGGCGTGAAATTCCGAACGTTAATCTGGCAGTCTCGTTAAATGCCACGACCGACGAGCTGCGTAACCGCATCATGCCGGTCAACCGCCGCTACCCGCTCAAGGAGCTGCTCAAAGCCTGCAAGGAATTTCCGCTGCCGGGGCGCCGCAAGGTTACCTTTGAATATGTCATGATGGGGGGGATTAATGACTCCCTGGAGGATGCCAAGCGGCTGCTGCGTCTGATCAGCGATATTCCCAACAAGGTCAATCTGATTCCGTTCAACGAACATGAAGGGTGCGGCTTCAAGGCTCCCACCCAGGCGGCCATCGACGCTTTCCATACCTATCTGATTGACCGTCACGTAACGGTTATTACCCGCGACAGTCGTGGCGGTGATATTTCGGCGGCCTGCGGGCAGCTAAAGGGGAAGTTGAAAAAGGAGGACGTGAATGAGCTCCCTCGGCATCCGCTTGGCCCGTGAAGAAGCCTGTTGTGAGTGTCGAAATTACCACGCTGTGTGGGTATTAAATCGCTGAATTTATTTTCTGCTTGACTTGTCGATGGCACTTCACTATATTCCAGAACTCTTTAAAACTCAGATGCGGATGGAGATGGTACTATGTACGCAGTTATTAAGACAGGTGGCAAACAATACAAGGTTTCCGAAGGTGAATTTCTCAAGGTAGAAAAGCTTGAGGGCGCAATCGGTGACAGCATAGAATTCGCCGAAGTATTGATGCTTGGTGGCGACACAACCGTTGTCGGCGCACCGCTGGTTGCAGGTGCATCGGTCACTGCCAAAATTGCCGTTCAGGGCAAAGGCAAGAAAGTTTTGGTTTTCAAGTCCAAAAGGCGCAAAGATTCGCGCAAACTTCGTGGACATCGTCAGTTCCAGACGGTACTGAAGATCGAGAAGATCAGCGCGTAGCGAAAAGCATACATCAATAAATTTTCCCAGGAGATACGGAAATGGCACATAAAAAAGCTGGTGGTAGTTCGAGAAACGGCAGGGATTCCGGTGGACAGCGTCTTGGATGCAAAAAATTCGGCGGCGAAACCGTGAAAGCCGGTAATATCATCTACCGTCAGCGCGGTACACAGATTCATCCCGGCAACAACGTTGGTTGCGGTAAAGATTACACCCTTTTTGCTCTGATCGAAGGCGTCGTCGCTTTTGAACGTCTGGGTAAAGATCGTAAAAAGGTGTCAGTTTACCCGAACTAAAATAATTATTGATACATTCAATTCAAAAGCCCTGAAGATTTATCTTCAGGGCTTTTTTGGTTTGAATCTGAGTCACCCAGACTGGAAATCATTGCTTTTTGCGAACTCTGTCAGTGATTCTTTTACCTGGCATACCAGGCCGTGCCAGTCACTCTGCTTTTGCTGCCTGAATAGACGCATGCTGTTATACCACGGGGTGGTGTCACCGTCTAATCCCCAGCGCCAATCGGGTGCGTATGGAAGCATAACCCATGTTGGTTTGCCAAGTGCACCGGCAAGATGTGCAACGGAAGTATCAATGCTGATGACGAGATCCATCTGCTCAATCAGCCCTGCCGTATCGTCAAAGCCCTGAATTCGTGATGTCAGGTTTCGTGTGTTGGACATTCCTGGTTGTAGTGACGTGCCTGGTCGAAGCGGGTAAAACGTGACATGCTCACAGGTAAACAGTTCTCGAATGATTTCGTCAGGACAACTGCGGCCAGGATCAGGATACTTGTTTCCGCTCCAGCACACTCCCACCTTTAAGCGAACATTATCGTTGTCAAACAATGCTTGCCAGGATTCCGAAAACGTCAGCGGCACGTGCAAATATTTGTCGGAAGACGGAACATTCTGCTTGGTAATTCCAAGAATTCCGGCGAGTGAAACAAGTGAAACCTGATAATCAAAAGGGGAGTCAGACGGTACCATTGAAGCTAATTTAAGCCCGGAATGCACCGTGGTGATTACAGGATGAAGCGACGGGTGGCATTCTATCGTCAGATGTGCCCTGCTGGCTGATGCAACCAGCGGGATGAAACGGGAAAACTGGATGGTGTCACCGAGTCCCTGTTCAGCATGAACAAGGAGCCGTTTACCCGGTATTTCTTCGCCGTGCCAGGCAGCCATAGAGAATCGTCGTTTTGTAAACGGAGGGCGGTTGGTTTCCCAGCGCCATTCATACTCCTGCCACCCTTCACGATATCTGCCCTGGATCAGCAGAAGTGAGGCCAGGGTATGGTGGGGTTCTGCAAAACCAGGGAACTTTGAAATTGCCACCCGGCAGATTTCTTCTGCATCATGAATCCTGTTCATTCGCTGAAGCGCTGTTGCCAGGGCTGATGCCGGTAATGGCGAATGCGGTAGTAACGCTGCCGCCTGTCTGAAGGCCTCTGCGGCCTCGCTGTTCTTGTCTGTCTCCAGATACAGTTTCCCCAGATTGTTATGGGCCTCACCCAGAGTCCGTGAGTTTCTAATCGCTTTCAGGTAATACTGCTCAGCATCGAAAGTGCGCTGCAGCAGATGCAGTGCAATGCCGATTCTCATCAGAATCAAGGCGTTGCCAGGTGCCAGTTTCAGCGCCCTGAACAGATGTTCCAGAGCCTCGTTCGGTGCTGAACGCTCAAAAGCCTTACCGGCTTTCTGAAGCAGTTTGTCAAGAGCGGCGTGATTCATTGTTTCAGCGGCATACGGTGCCATAGGTAGCTTCTACAATAGAGCGCAGCAGTACACGCCAGAAGCATGACGATGGACATCACGAGCGGGTGAAGGATCATCAGCACCAGCGGAGTCAGCAGCCATCTGGCAAGAGTACGCACAATTTCATGCTGTGCTATAAAATGTGCAACCGGCGGACTCAAACGGTAATAGAGGGCAACAAATGCCCGCCCCGGAGCGTTCGTCAGAAGAGTGTGATCACGGAAATTACGCAGGAGTTGAACGCTCGGATGCAGATAGCTGCCATACGCGGCTGTTGCGATAAAGCAGCCACCTCCGCCACCACCCGCAGCACCTGCTTCTAAAACAGTAACAGTAATGGTTTCAGTTGCTGAAGCACCGGTGCTGTCAGTAATTCTAAAACGAACTATATTGACTCCGGCAGTGCTGAAGACGTGAGACGTGCTGGTGGTAACCCCTTGAATTTCCCTGAATATCCCGTCGCCCAGATCCCATTCATATTTTGATATGGTGGCACCGGTCGAAATTGTCGCCGCAAGTACTACCGATAAAGGTGCATTCCCTGAAGAGGGCGTAGCTGCAAGCGTGATCAAGGGGACCACGGTCACGGGGAAGCCGCTCCCTTGACCGTTGACCTGTACTACGCCACTCCTTGCATTTTGAGGGACAGTGGCCGTGATCGAAGTAGCGCTCCATGAATTGGCGGACAGATTCACGCCGTCGAGTGTAATACTGCCGGTTGAGCTTCCGAAGTTAGTGCCGGTTACCGTTATCACACCACCATTCCAGTTCAGTTGATATGGTAAAACATCAAAAACGGCAGGGCTGTCTGCCGCACTCAGTCCCTTTTCAAGATTCAGCCTTCCGCCTGAAATCGTCTTCTCTGCGAAAGAGGAAACGCGATCGACACCGTTCAGTATGCGTGCCTTGACCTGTTCAGCCGTCAGAAGCGGAAAGAGATTCCAGATCAGAGCGGCCGCCCCGGTCACATGGGGGACAGCCATGGAGGTGCCGGCAGTTGTCCGATAAAGGGTTGCGCCGTTATCCAGCCAGACAGTACTCAAAATGGCATTGGCAGAACCGGTAGTAACACCCCCGGGAGCGGCAAGTTCTACGATGTGCCGTCCGTAATCCGAATAGGGGGCAAGTGTATCTGTGCGGGTTGCCGCAGCGACGGCAATGTTGATCGGCGATCGGATTGAGGCCGGAAATACGCCGATGCTATCCAGATTCTTTCCCGTATTGCCGGCGGCAGTTATAACCAGGACCCCCGCTTTTTCTGCCGCAGTCACGGCATCACGCAGCGAGCCGGTATCTTCATCAACTTCAAAACTCATATTAATGATTTTCGCACCCTGGGCGATGGCGTATTCTACTCCACGCAAAGCGTCGGCCAGTTCTCCGAGCCCATCCGGACCATGCAGGAATTTAACCGCCATCAGCCTGGCGCCCCAGTTGATTCCGGTGGTGCCGATCTGATTATTTCCGACGGCGCCGATAATCCCGGCCACATGGGTGCCATGGCTGTCGGCCGTATCGTCATCCCAGGGGTTTCCGGGAGTAAACCCGCCAAAGTTAGCGCCATAGCAATCGTCGATGATGCCGTTATTATCGTTGTCGATTCCATCCCCGCAAATTTCGCCGCTGTTGTGCCAAAGGTTGGCAGTCAAGTCCGGGTGGGAATAGGCGATGCCGGTATCAAGTACCGCCACAATGACCGACCCGGCAGCCCGGCTCCCGGTAAAAATATCCCATGCTGATGGTGCCGAGATCAACGGTAGATTCCACTGCTCGGCATAGCGGGTGTCGTCTGGTACCGTCGCTTTGCGGACGATATAATTCGGCTCTGCGTAGAGTACGTTCGGATCGTTCCTGAACCCCTCGAGAGCTTCACTGACTGAAACACCGGTCGGAATTCTGACATGATGCAGGGGAAGGGTCCCGAAGCGCCGTATGATCGAAGACTTTTGGGCAGTGACGCTTTTTGAGGCTTTAAGCGGGTTTTTGAAGCGTACCAGTAACTCACCCTCTTTGTATGCCGGTGCGTTTGTTGCGGAGGCAGCTTCACAAAAAACCGGAAGCGCTGTAAATACAAACAACAGATGTGCGATAATCGCTATAATTCTCATTAGTGTCCCGCTTTCCCGGTGAGGTATCATCTTTCTGTTCGTATGACGAAGCATTTGCAGCATCTTATTACCCTACCGGCGCAAAAAAAGAAAGGGGCAGCCTGCGCCGCCCCTTTCCCTGTCATCATAATTGCCTAGACATTATTTTGCTGGTGCCACGGTACTGCTTCCCTTTGCACGGAACGGGTAGAGATAGGCCGTGCCGCTCTGGGTTGATTCACCCCAGAAATTAAACTTGAAAGAACCGTAAGAAATGGCAGTCTTTGAGGAGCTTTTCAGAGCTCTGAAATTCGACGGGTTGTAGATATCTCCCTTAGCAGGATATTTTGTTTTGCAGGTGTTGTAGTTCGGATTCGGTATCATCCCGGTGGCAGTATAAATATTTGGGTTATAATCCCACTCATGACAGTAATCGCCGATATTATTTACATCGGTAGGAACCAAGCCATATGAGTAATCTCCGGCATCAGCAACCATTGTATATGTTATCGGATTATAATTGCTCAGATAGGGATAATTGGTATAGCAGACCCGGTCGCCGGACGTGCTACTTAAAACAACTTTTCCTGCAGATGTGTTGTTGGCAAAACTCCAGGTACCCCTGTTTTTGGGATTTGTACCGGAGCATACAAGAGTCTGAACTTCTTTTACGGTGAGAGCGGTGTACGCCGTATTGTTTGATTGAGATTTAACTGCCTTGCCTACTATCTTGTTGATGCCGGTGCCACCTGTAGAACCTGTGCTTGGCGGATCCGGTGGTGGTGTCTGTGCTGACGCAAGTGCAAGTGTTTTAGTCTTGTCGGTAGATGGTAACCATTCTAAAATCCCGCCGGTCATAAGCTTGCCACCGGTAACGGTTGTTTCCGGCATTTGTGCTTCAAGATCAACTGCCTGTCCGTTCAGCGTGAAAGACGTTTTTCCTCCGCCGGGGAGCAGGGTCTCGGCAGAGCCATACAGAAAGCTTCCTTCGTAATAGCTGCCACTCTGATAGTTACCGCCACCTTTTCCGCTGATCATGACGAGTTGATTGCCGGCTTTCTCGTCGCAGGGGAGAGCGTAATAATTATAGAGGCCACATTTCTGAGTCAGATTGTAACTGTCGCTGTAGAGTGAGTTGCTGCTGGTGGTACCTACAAACTGTGATGCCATACCGCCATACGTTCTGGCACTGGTATTGTTGTTAAAACGAAGTCGGACGATTCCGCTACCACCACCAACAGGCTTGGTGTAGTCGATAGCGCTTTTGGCCACCGGATACTGATTCATTTCGCTGCCGATAACGAAGTCGTTCAACTGCGTTCCATTGCTTAACACAAGCGGCGATGCAGCATCATTGGCATCAACAAGCGTCCACTGTCCGTCCAGAAAGGTCAGGTTGACATTGTTGGCTACCCCAAGTTGCACTTCTCCAGCGGTGCTGGTGCGTGCCAGTTGAGTGCGGGTAGCTGTGTCAGAGGAATCGTAGGCAACTGCATTAATAGTGTACAGACCCGGAGCCATTTTTACCGTTTGCGTGGGGGCAGCCGGGGTCAGTGTCGCAATTAGAGTTTGCTGATAGTTCTGACTGCTCTGCTGGTAGGCATAGACTTCAATTACCGCTGTTTTATCCGGTATCAGACTTTTCACGGCTGAACCGGATACCGGGAATTTGGCCGAGACGGTCACATCAGCCTTGGCGGCCTGACCCAGTTCCGACGACGCGGTTGATGAGCCAGAGGTTCCGCACCCGGAAAGGGATGCGGCAACCACTGTCATGGCGAGGGCAATCAATAATGCATATTTTTTCTGTGTCATGGAGTGTTCCTCCTTATAGGATTTAATTTAGTTATTCAACTACGATTTTAACGTCAGCGGATTGACCATACACAACCTTAACGGTATTACTACCGGTGGCGGCACAATCGGAAGCTGTATACTTGAAAGTGAAAATCTGATCTTTGGTTGCCGTATCGGGAATGGTGTAACTGCAGGTCAGGCCGGTACAGGTAAGTGCGGTATTGTCTACATACCATGCTGAACTCGCAATGGCGTCCGAATCAGGATCCTGGGCAGTAGCAGTTAGTGTTACTACGCGGGCAGCACCAGTAGATCCTTCCGGTACAAGATTCTTATCGGATCTCAGTGTTACAACAGGTGGGTTGTTGTAGGTGCTGATGGAAACAGATGCAACACCTGCAGAAGTGGCAGAATCGCTGGCGGTGTAATTATAAACGAATGGTCCGCTTCCCTGCGGTAATGTGGTCTTACATGCAGCAGAGAGGGAGATTCCTGCAAGTGATTGTCCGCCGGGGCAGCTTGTTGCGCTGGGTGCGGTGCCGCCCGTCAGGCTCCAGGCGCCGGTCATTGCATCACCGTCCGGATCAAATGCCCAGCCATAGAGCGTCGCATCTCTGTTGGAGCCGCAGGCTTTTATATAATTCGTGCTTGTGTAGAGTTGCGTAACCGGGGCCCGGTTACCGCTTGAAACATATACTTTGCCAATGTTTTTTACTCCGCTTGAGGCGTCTTTGCTGTCTTTGAGTTCAAATGTGGCGTTATAGTCGCCAACTGTCAAACCGGCAATACTTACCGTAATCGGTTGCGGATCAGAGGCACTGATGGTACCTGTCTTAACGGTACTGCCGATCGTCAGGGTATAGCTGAGCGGATAGTTATTGTCGCCGTCGTAGCCGGAAATATACGCTGTTAACGCTGAAGTCTTCAGCAGATTGATGGAGCTGTTGGCAAAATAGGCGTAGCCGTTTGGTGCCATATTTGGTGTCGTGATATTGTTCAAAACAACAGCGGTGGAATCGTCTGATGTCTCACCGGCTGTCGTGACACCATTAACAGTGAAGGAAGCCAACTCAGTGGCACCACCGGAATAGACCTTGATCGGTTCACCGCATTTTACTTTGCTGCTGAAAGAACCATCTGAACCGGTACCAACCCCTTTATAGAAGCCGGCAGTACTGCTTACCAAGGAGAGACTGCGGTAGGGTACCCCAGTTATTCCATCGTCGCCGACCAGCTTCCCGGAAACCGTGCATGGAGCCTGTAAAGTTTTATCGAGTTGTTTGCAGGCCGGGTAAACGACACCGCTAAGGTCAACATCTGTGGAGTTATAGCCGGAAACAGCATCATAGAAACTCAGTTTACCTAGCTTTGCGTTGCTAGCGGTGCTGCTGCTGTTAAGCAGAACTGTTTCGATGGTGTATTTACCGTTGGCAGCAGTGTATCCCCAGGCGTTGTCTAAATTATTGCCGCTCAGGGTCAGGCTCATATTAGCCATCGGGTTTGTGCCGTCAGTGAATGTTCCTGACAGACAGATCTTGGTAGGCGTGCTGAAGACAATGTGATCAAGGTTCCAGTAGTTGTTCTGGAATTCGGTGTTGGATACCTGAATGGTCAGGTAATAGCCGTCAGTTTTGCAGCTGGCTGCAGTAGGTGCCGTAATGGGGTTGTTTGAGCTGTCGGTGACGGTGCCCTCGCCGATGTAGACCCATTTACCAGTGCTTGATCGCAATGACCAGACCGGAACCTGATGGCCGGCGGCTGTCTTATTGTAGTCTTCCAGAAACAGGTTGTCACAGCTGTTCGAATAAATATAGCGAGTATAAGTCGTTGTTTTATAAGCAGATTTCTTGACACCTGCTTTAATAAGTGCTTGAGCGACCTTGCCGAGATTCTTTGTCGCTCCATCTGTTCCGGTTGCCGTAAGGTTCAGGTAGTCGAACGCCAGTGAGACCATCTTGCCTTCTTTTCCGCTGCTGTCTGTCGCCGTGTTGGAACCGGGCAGAGAATTGCTGGCCGGATCAAACGTACTAGCTTTTGCATTGATGCTGGCTACGCCCGGCAGTGAGGCAGCCGGTATTGAAATACCCATTTCAAGCGTTGCATCAGCCGCCGATTTTGCAGCAAGTATGGCTGATTTTCCGGCGACCGCTTTCTTTGTACCGTTTGCGTAGCGAATAATGGCAAAATTGAAACTTGCTTCAGATGACTTGCCAATAGTTGTTGCCGATGCAGGATCAATTGTGATTTCTCGCGTAAATGCAACGCGGTCCACGGCAGCCTGTACTTCAATGTCGCCGGGTGTGGTGCTATCGACCTCTATCCTTTTTTGATATTGGGTAAATCCTTCTTTTGTTGCTTGTACCACAACATAACCGCTGGCAAGCAGCGGAAGTTGTGCGGCAAAGCCTCCTGTTGTGTCTGTCGTCATAACGGCGCGGCCCAACTCTTTGCCACTCTTGTCGTATGAAACGACTTCAACAGCTGCACCATCTAGTTGCACGGCCGCTTTACTGGCAGCAGCTTCTGAAATAACGGCTGTTCCGCTCACCGTCTTTGACACGGGAGTAGCATCACCACCACCGCCTCCACTGCTACTGCTGCCGCCACCGCCGCACGCGGAAATCATCGCCATGGCTGCCACTAAACAGATACACTTACCAATCCTTTCTCTCATAGCTTCCTCCTTTTCTTTTTTTGCGCTGCAATTGTAAAAGCTGCTGCTCCCACAAAACGAAATTTTCGTGCTTGAAATATTCATCACATTTTTATCGTATTTTTTATACAATGTTTTATTTGCTTGTCAATTGCTTTAATGATTTTTTTAGATTCATTAAACAAGCGTTCTGGATAGCGTATAAAATGCTGAAATATTTTTGAGAACTGTGCTATAAGAGCAGAAATTGTTTTGGGTATGCGGGATGAGGTGCTATGAAACATTTAGGGGACATACTGGTAGAGGCACAAATTATCAGTTTGCGGACGCTCGAACGTGCGCTCGAACGTCAGCAAACGTCCAAAAAACGACTGGGCACCGTCCTGGAAGAGATGGGGGTTATTTCAGAAGAAGAGCTGGTTGAAGCGCTTTCCAAGCAGTTTAACTTTAAGACCATCAAAAACTTTGTCAGTCATTCCTACGCACAGGAACTACTGGATCTGCTGCCGTCTGATTTTGCCATGAAACGGCTGGTGTTCCCGCTTAAACAGAAGGATGCCCTGCTGGCCGTCGCTATTACGGATCCCTTTGATCTTGAGACGATTGAGATGCTGAGTCGCATAACAGGGTTTCAGATTATTCCGGTGCTGGCTACCCGCAAAGAGATCCTGGATGCAATATCGGTGCATTATCTGAAAAGCAGTTCCGGTGAAGGGGGGCAGGCGATTCTGATCGCTGAAGATTCTGCTCCGGTCGCAACGTTGATTCAGATGGCGCTGGTCAAGGAGGGGTATCTGGTGCTCCTCGCCAACGATGGGCTGGATGCGTTGAAGCTGGCCATGGCGGAACGGCCGAAGCTGATCATTACCGATGCGGTCATGCCGCGCATGGATGGCTATGGACTTATGCGGGCTATAAAGGCCAATCCGATGACCTCCGGTATTCCTGTCATCATGCTGACATCCAAATCAACGACAGAGGATGAACGTAAAGCACTCGAATTCGGGTTTGCAGATTTTATTTCCAAGCCGGTGCAACCACTGCGCATCGTTTCCCGCGTCAAACATATCCTTGAGCTTTCCCAGAAATACAAACTTTGAACCCTGATGCAACCCGCATCACCAGCGCTTCCGCTGTTTCTGGGAGCTTTTGAGTGCATGACGGTACTCCCAGGGGGGCAGCGGTTTTGAATCTCTCCACAATCCGGTTCGCTGTGAGCGTGCCCGGCTTTCACGGCCGATGTACTCTGATGCATACGGTGCATGCAGATACTGCCGATAGGCCCAGGCCATCCCTTCAGAAACCATCTCGCGATTGATATCCCGGCCAGCAAATCGAATCACCGCTACCACCCGCTTATACTGATCAACATCGATAATTTCGGCTGAAACCTGACGCCCTATAATCTTCTTCATCAGGGCTCGTTTGGAATCATCTCCAAAGGGTTGTCCCGGTTGATCCGGCTTTCTGGTTTCCGGTGCATCGATGCCGTACAGCCGAATCTTAAGCCGACTCTCCTCGCGGGTGGCCAACAGCACGGTATCACCATCATAGACGGCCCGTACCACTCCCGTAACAACTCTGCCGGCAGAGGCGTCGCCCGCTCCCAACAGCACCAGCAGGCAAAGCGTCAGTAGCGTTTTCATCAGATAAGTTCCTTGGGATAGTTAAATTCAGTAGTGCCGGCCACGTCCCGCCCTGATTTGAATGCGGCCAGAATTTCGCCCCAACGCTCGCGCGGAGCTTCTGTCAGGTCGATCAAAAATGAGCCACAGCCCGCCCGGCGCAGCTCGGCATGGCGCGCGGTCAGTGAAAAGGGGGTCGCTGCCGTTATTGTCTGCAGGCCGTCATGTGTGTTGACACGGTACTCCTCACCACGGTCGGAGCGGAGCGGGGTGTTGCCATGCACCTCCTTGAGGCGGATCTTGGTCGTCATGACCGGTAGCGGTGCGTACACGATCACGCGTCGTTCGAGCGGCAGGCCGGTTTTCAGCAGGTCAGCCAGGTTATCGGCGTCATCCTCGATGTACAGCGTTGCGGTAGCAGCGCCCAGATCATGCCACGCCAGGAGCGCCTGACTGTTCAGGCTGAAACAGCGCTGCCCGGTTGAAATCTGCAGCTCTTCAAATGCGCGCAGGAGCTCAAAATGTGACAGATTGGTCGCCTCAAAACGGCGGAAACCGTTCCGGTGCAGCATGCGCAATGTTTGTGCATACAGCGGAATATCCCGGTCAAAGAGTATGAAGGGGAGCTGCCAGACAAGCATGTTTTCAGAACCGCGCAGGCGGGGGAGGGCAGCCGCAAGTTGATGAATCGCCGCTTTGGTGAGCGGAATCATGGTCGCGTCTGCGCTATGTGCAAACGGAACATTCCACTCTTTGGGCTGCTCCATGACAACGGTCAGACTCTCGCTGCTTACAGAGCGGACGGGGCGTGCCGTAGCGGCCTTGATGTCGGCCAACGCTTCCGCTCGTGACCGCTCAAGCTGTTCGCGGAAACCGCTCAAGGCCACCTGCTCCAGCTGCTGGTAAAAGGTACGACGCAGCTCTTTAAAAAGACCCGATGGTATCAGTACTGGCGGAAAACCTGGGGCTGCCAGTGAGTCCAGCCGGAAACAGGTTTCGCCGGTTTTGGCAAACTGCCCGGCAAGTACCGCCTGCATATTGTCGCTGCGTGATATCTCCAGCGGCCCAAGTGGATAACTGAAGGTATGCCGGCAGCCGAGAACTTCGGCGTCAATCGTGAGATTGTCAGCATGCAGCGAAAGTGTCAGGTGACAGGGAAGTTTGTCCCCTTTGATCCCTTCCAGACGACGCTGACAGGCGTTGTCGCTGAGGGTAAACGCTTCACGGGATGATACTTTGTAGATCGAGTCGCCGACTGAAAAGGTGAAAGGTGTCTCAACCTCCACCAGACTGCCGGCCTGGGCTTCCATGACCTTCTTTCGATTGAAAAACAGATCTCGCACGGTCCAGGCCTGACCGGCCATGTCGCTTTTGGGTTGCGCCCGTAGGCGGTCACCGACATACAGCGCATCACGGCTTTCAAAAGTCAGATGACTCCCTTTGACACTCCTGATCTGGCCGATGTAACGACCGGTACCCCCTTTCTGCCAGGGGTTGGCGATATCATCCGGTTGCTGTGAAGCCAGGAAGCCTTTGGTCGGCGTACGGCCGAACGAATATTTAAGCATCTCCTTGGCGGTTGACAGGGCCGATTTGCGGGACGTTTCGGGAGCATCGATAACAAGACGATAGGCTGACACAACGCTGGCCACGTATTCGGCCGACTTCATGCGCCCCTCGATTTTAAGCGATTTGACACCGGCTGCCATCAGATCGGGAATCATATCGATGGCCGACAAGTCACTGGTAGAAAAGTAGTGTCCCTCCTTGCCGCGATGGGTATACAACCGTCGGCAGGGTTGGGCACAGCGTCCGCGATTGCCGCTGTGTCCGCCCAAAAGGGATGAAAAGAAACATTGGCCCGAGATCGAAAAGCAGAGTGCGCCATGTATGAAACATTCGACTTCAACCGGTGTGGCTGTAGCGATCGCTGCAATTTCGTCGACCGCCAGCTCCCGGGCCAGCACCGCACGTTGAAAGCCGAGCTGCTCCAGCATCTTGATGCCGGGCGTATTGTGAATCGTCATCTGGGTCGAGGCGTGCAGCGGAATGGAAGGGAAGTGGTTACGGATCAGGCGCGCGACGGCCAGATCCTGCAGAATGACGCCATCCACCCGCATCCCGGCCAGAGCGGCCAGCGTATCCACCAACTGCGGCAGCTCTTTTTCTTTGACCAGGGTGTTGAGTGTAACATAGACCCGCTTGCCATTGGCATGGGCGTAGGCCAGCATCCGTTCAACTTGGGCAGCCGAAAAATTTTTGGCGCGGGCACGGGCTGAAAAATCCTGCAACCCGCAGTAGACGGCGTCAGCCCCCTTTTCCATGGCGGCAAAAAAAGCCTCCAGCGAACCTGCCGGAGCCAGCAGTTCAGGTTTGATATTTGAAATTTCCATAGGCGATTACTCCCAAAAGAACGAAAAACGCCCCATCAAGGGGCGTTTCGTACAGCGCATGACAGTCTGTTTGCGTGTCTAACGTGACCTCTTATTTTTCCAGCAGAATACGCAGCATGCGGCGCAGTGGTTCTGCGGCTCCCCACAGCAGCTGATCGCCACAGGTAAAGGCCTGCAGATACTCAGGTCCCATTTTCATCTTACGTACGCGGCCGATCGGTACGGTCAGTGTGCCTGAAACCGCCGCCGGTGTCAGGCCGGCCAGTGTTTCAGCCTTGGTGTTGGGAATCAGTTTGACCCACTGGTTGTCGTTGGCGATCAGGTTTTCAATTTCAGCCAGCGGCAGATTCTTGTTCAGCTTGATAGTAATCGCCTGGCTGTGGCAGCGCATGGCACTGACGCGGACACAGATGCCGTCAACCGGAATCGGAGTTGCTGTCCCAAGGATCTTGTTGGTTTCCAAGAAACCTTTCAGTTCTTCGCGGCTCTGGCCATCCTCAACTTCGCGATCGATCCAGGGGAGCACACTGCCGGCCAGCGGGAAGCCGAACTCTTTGGTCGGCAGGCTGCCGTCACGCAGCGTATCAGTGACCTTGCGATCGATCTCAAGTATTGCGGAACCCGGGTTCTTCAGTTCTTCAGCAACGACACCGTTCAAAACACCCATCTGGCTGAGCAGTTCGCGCATGTTGGGAGCACCGGCTCCGGAGGCGGCTTGATAGGTCATTGACGAGATCCATTCAACCAAGCCGGCACGGAACAGGCCGCCCAACGCCATCAGCATCAGGCTGACAGTGCAGTTGCCGCCGATAAAATCTTTCTGTCCGTTGGCCAGTGCCTTGTCGATTACGTCACGGTTGACCGGATCAAGAATAATAACGGCGTTGTCCTCCATACGGAGTGTCGAGGCGGCATCGATCCAGTAGCCGTTCCACCCCTGTGTGCGCAGTTCAGGGTGTACGGACTTGGTGTAGTCCCCCCCCTGGCAGGTGATGATGACATCCAGTTTTTTTAATTCGTTGATGTCACTCGCGTCTTTCAATGTCCCGGCGTTCAGCGGAGCAGCCTGACCGGCCTGAGACGTTGAGAAAAAAACCGGCTCGAAACCGAGTGCAAAATCATTCTCCTCCAGCATTCTCTGTAGAAGAACCGAACCAACCATGCCGCGCCAACCAACAATTCCAACTTTCATAGTCATTGTCCTTTTTATTGAGGTATTAGAGTGCGGCTATAATTGCCGCGCCCATTTCTTTGGTATTGACCAGCTGTTCGCCGGCTTTGTTCTGGTAAATATCTGCCGTCCGGTAGCCCTGGTCCAGAACCTTGGCTACCGCATTGTCGATGGCATCAGCCGCTTCCAGCATGCCGAACGAGAATTTGAGCATCATACCGGTAGACAGAATCTGGGCGATCGGGTTGGCGATGCCCTGGCCGGCGATATCTGGAGCTGAGCCGCCGGAAGGTTCGTACATGCCGAAGGTACCTTCGGCCAGAGAAGCCGAGGGGAGCATCCCCAGTGATCCGGTCAGCATGGCGGCCTCATCGGAGAGGATATCGCCGAACATGTTCTCGGCCAGAATGACGTCGAACTGTTTGGGCCATTTGACCAGCTGCATGGCGGCATTGTCTACGTACATGTGCGTCAATTCCACATCGGGATACTCTGTGGCGATGCCGATGACCACTTCGCGCCAGAGTACGGAGGATGAGAGCACATTGGCTTTATCAATCGAGCAGAGTTTCCTGTTCCGTTTGCGGGCCGCCTGAAAGGCCACATGGGCGATACGCTCGATTTCAGGTACGGAGTAGCGCAGCGTATCAATACCGACTCTGCCTCGCCCCTCACCCTCTATACCTTTGGGCTGTGAAAAGTAGATTCCACCAGTCAATTCCCGAACGACCAAAACATTGAAACCGCCGCCGATAACCTCTTCCTTAAGTGAAGAGGCGCCGGTTAGAGACGGGAAGATGATGGCCGGCCGCAGATTGGCATACAGTCCGAATATTTTACGAAGCGGCAGCAGGGCTCCCCGCTCAGGCTGCTCTTCGGGTGGCAGTGTTTCCCATTTTGGTCCACCGACCGAGCCGAACAGGATCGCATCGGCGGCTTTACAGATATCAATGGTGGTTTGCGGCAGAGCCTTTCCTTCACGGTCAATACCGCAGCCACCGACATTGGCGGCAGTACGCGAAAAGGTCACATCAAATTTTTTCTCGACCGCATCAAGGACGTCAAGTGCCACGTCCATGACCTCCGGTCCGATGCCGTCGCCTGAAAGAACTGCAATTTTAAACGTTTTCCCCATAATCCCCCCCGTAATGTCCTTCTGAAATCGATTTTTGATAATAATTTTCACAGCCTGTTTTGTCAATTGAATAGACTCATTCCAAGGCAATCGACTCACTTGCTTTACCGAAAAAGTTCGTGTATTGTCCAACCTAATTTTCAGCGGAGGGGACAGATGACAAAGGCAGATATCGTAGAAGCTGTTTCAAGTAAATGCGGATTTTCAAAAAAAGAGTCGTCCGATCTCGTGGAGGGTGTCTTTTTGCTTATAAAGGGATGTCTGGAGAGCGGCGAAGATCTTAAAATATCAGGCTTCGGTAAATTCGAGGTTAAACAGAAGAAGCCTCGTCGCGGAAGAAACCCGCAAACCGGTGAAACGCTTGAGATCTCTGCCCGCAGAGTTCTCAGCTTCAAACCGAGTCAGATCCTGAAGAGCGCCGTTAACGGTTAATCTGCCAATGTAACCGTGTGATCATTTCACAGAGCGGAACGACAATCATATTCAAGGAGTTATAGTATGGCCAGCCTTAACAAGGTAATGCTGATAGGAAATCTGGGCAAGGACCCTGAAGTGCGCTTCACGGCTTCCGGTCAGGCTGTGGCCGGTTTTTCTCTGGCTACAAGTGAAAAATTCAAGGGAAAAACCGGTGAGTGGGAAGAACGCACCGAGTGGCACAACATAACTCTGTGGGGCAAGCTGGCCGAGATCGCCGGCGAGTATCTGTCCAAGGGGAAAACGATCTACCTGGAAGGGCGACTACAAACCCGTAAGTGGCAGGATAAAAGCGGCAATGACCGCTACACGACGGAGATTGTCGGTGACAAGATGCAGATGCTTTCTCCCAAGGGAGAACGTCGCGGCGGCGAGACATCTTCATCCCAATCCGGCGGAAGCGGTGGGGTAAGTTATGAGGAACCACCTTTTCAGGATGATGACATACCATTTTAAAGTACCCCTAACTCGAAAATGTAAACTTAACCCATAACACCTCGTTGTTATGGGTTTTTTTGCTTTACACTTTTTTTGATGATGTTTCGCATTTCTAGATTGCGGATTAGATGGTTACATGCCATTTACCGTATGTGAATATATAGAAGGGACCTCAGCTGCCTATCCGCACATAATTCTTAAAGGTAGCTACCCACACGGTATTCATTTAGAATTGAGCGTCTGTTACCATGGTGATGAAAAAAAATGGGAAATTATTCTCTTTGTCCAACAGAGTGACCTGCAAAATTTGGATGAATCATTTAAGGTAGCGAATTTCGATTTTAAATACCAATCGGAGGATAAATCATACCTATTGGTTAAAAAGGACTGTAACGTTGAACAAATGAAGAAATATCTAAAAGAGCTTGCAACTCATCTAAGTGAACAAATTACTTTAACTACTGAGGTTGGGAGAGGGCAAATATAACAAGTTGATGTGTTGTTATGCCCAATTATAACACCCATTGTGAGGTGGCCGGTTTCTCTATCATCAACATAATCGGGTTTCTACCCTGAGCTTCTTGTTCAGAAATAATGGCCACGCTTTGAAATACAAATTCTCTGTCGCATATTAAATTTGTATTGACTCCCCGTGCCCCCACTTCTATCATGCTTCTATGTACATTCAACGCACCATAGAAAAACTGCTTCCCGGCATTCTTGCCACCTTTCCCTGCCTTGCCGTAACCGGTCCGAGGCAGTCCGGCAAATCAACCCTGCTGCGCCATGCCCTGCCCGAATATCGCTATGTCACGCTTGATGATCCGGCGGTGCTGGAGCAGGCGCACTCCGATCCGGTCTATTTCCTTGATTCACTGGGCGAGCGCTGCATCATTGATGAAATTCAGCTTGCCCCCGGGATTCTTTCATACGTCAAGATGAGGGTGGATGAAGATCGCAGTCGCAATGGCCGCTTTGTATTTACCGGTTCCCAACAGTTCGGCATGATTCGCAACCTGGGAGACTCCCTTGCCGGCAGGATTGCGCTGCTCGATCTGCTCCCCTTTGCCGCCGATGAGATGAAGCAGACCGCTTTGATCACGGGCGGATTGGAACTGTTTGCCGCTGCCTGTCTGACCGGTGCATACCCCCAGCTTGCCACGGCTCCGGAAATTGACCGGCGGCTCTGGTATTCATCCTATATCCAGACATATCTGGAACGGGACATCCGTTCTCTGTATGACATCGGCAGCTTGCGGGAATTCCACCGCTTTATGCAGCTTCTGGCGATACGCTGCAGCCAGATGCTCAATATGAGCTCATTTGCCACAGATCTCGGCGTAAGCGTTTCGACAGTCAAGCGCTGGCTTTCAGTTCTGGAAGCCGGACGGATAATCTACATTCTGCCGCCGCATTTCAATAATCTGGGCAAACGCGTTACCAAAATGCCGAAGGTATATTTTCTTGATACCGGACTGGCATGTCACCTGGCCGGTGTGCGGGATAGAGAACAGTTACTGGAAGGGCCGATGGCGGGAGCATTGTTTGAAAATTACTGTCTGCAGGAAACAGTAAAGACGTATGCCAACCGGGGTGAACAACCACGCCTTTCGTATCTGAGGACAAATAACGGCCTGGAAGTGGATCTGATTATCGAGGGGGAGAATATGAGGGTTCTTCCGGTGGAAATCAAGTTAAGCCGTACACCGACCGCTGCTCTGGCATCAGGTCTCACCCGCTATGCCTCACTGTTCGCAGAAACCAAACCGGAGAACGGTCTGCTGCTCTGTCTGGCCGATGGCGAGCGGTCTGTCAGCCGTGGAGTAAGCGCCATCGGTATGGAAAATTATCTGAGTATGCTTCAACAAAGGCTTGATGGCTCAACATCTGCGTAATAGCCAGTTACGTTTTGGCAGCATGCCGCAGTGAATCTCGCTTAAAAAAATGTTCTTCCCTATGTCCAAATCTGTCACTCCCCGGTGTTACCTGTAGATCATAACCAAACTACAGGAGGCACCACCATGGCAGCTGACACCGACAAGCAGCAGAAAGACAACGGACTCAAAGACTACGGCATCATCTACATCTCCGGCGCTATTGCCGGCGGCACCGCCGAATCGGTCTGCAAGGAGATCATTGACCTCAACATCAAGGGCGAGGTCAACCAGATCCAGATGATCATCAACTCTCCGGGCGGTTCCTGTCCGGCCGGCTTCTCCATCATCGACATCATGGAGTGGTCACGTATCCCCATCTACACCACAGGCATCGGCATGATCGCCTCCATGGGGCTCCTCATCTTCATGACCGGTGAAAAGGGGCGCCGGGTCATCACTCCCCGCACCTCCATCCTCTCGCACCGCTTCTCCGCCTTCAACTTCGGCAACCACAGCCAGCTCATCGCCAGCCGTAAGGAAGAAGACCTGGAGCATGAGCGCATCCTCCAGCACTACCTCTCCTATTCCAACATCAAGCACAAGGACGAACTGGAAAAATACCTGCTGCGTGATGTGGATACCTGGCTGACACCGGACGAGGCCATTCAGTACGGGCTGGCCGACATCGTCGAACCGATCCGGAAACGGGCATAAGGGGGGAAGTCATGCAGACCATCATGCAGACAAATTTCAACCACGCAGACCAGGCGGCACAGATCATCGCCATGCCGGTACAACGGGAACGCAGCAGAGCTTTGGAACCTTTTGCAGACAACCTTGACCATCTGCAGGCGCTGGAACGGGAAGCAACACTCCTGCTCGCCGTGGCAGTGCTGCGACGTGAGAATCGCACCGGCGACGGAGAGGACAAGGATGATGCCTGCAAACTCTTCCCGATTCTGGGCAAAGATGCATCTCCGGGCAGTGCCGAGGAGATGCTGAGCCGCACGGTACGGGAAAACCGCAGTCGGGAAGAAGTCTCCCGGCAGCAGGGAATCTGCCTCAATTATATCGAATTCTGTGACTGCTGGAATCTGGACCAGTTTGAACGCACGGTGGTACTGTTGCTGTTCATGCTGTATGTAGCGCCGGATTTTATCGCCGTATTTCAGGGCAGCGGGCTCGAAAACCATTGCGACAACGGCATGGAAATCGGCACCCTGCTGGCGATTATCTGCCCGGACCTGCGCGGGCAACTGGAAAGCCGCCGCTATTTCAGCATCAACAGCACCCTGATGCGGGAACGGGTGCTCATATCCCATGGGCACGCGGACAGTACCACCAATATTATGGATATCAGCCACTACCTGCATGAGCGCAATGTCCGCTTCATCCTGGGGGACAATAACCATTATCACGCTGCGTTCCAGTTCATTCAGCAGGAACGGAGCAACGTGCGGCTGGATCAGGTCATCCTGCCCGAGCAGCAGAAGCAGGAAATCGTATCCTGTGTCGAAAGCTACCTGGCTCAGCGCAACAACGGCGAATTGACGGAACTGGACGAGTTTTTCGGCTACGGTACCGGTCTTGGAATGCTCTTCTACGGCCCTTCCGGCACCGGCAAAACCATGCTGGTCAAAGCTCTGGCACACACGTTCAACCGGCCGCTGCTCTCTTTCAATCTTGAGGATATGGACGATATGCCCATGAGCAGCGACAACATGCTCCGTTATCTGTTTAGAGAAGCCGCACTGCTGGGAGCGATTGTGTTTCTGGATGAATGCGATGATCTGTTTGGCGGACCGCACAACGCCCGACTGAGCCGCGCATTGCTGCTCGAGATTGAGAAATCGCGGTGTATTACGATTTTGGCAACCAACAAACCGGTTGACCTTGATCCGGCCATGGAGCGCCGTATCAGCATGAAGATCGAGTTTGAACTACCCAACGCCGAACTTCGTTTGAGTATGTGGAAGGCATTACTACCGCCGGCAGTAAAACTTGCAGCTGATGTCGATCTGAAACAGCTTGCCGATCGGTTTAATTATTCCGGCGGGCTCATCAAAAACAGCATCCTGATGGCACTGACAGTGGCGAACTCATCCGACGCCTCCTCGGGCGAGATAACCCAGGCAATGCTTGAGCATGCCGCCACGCTGCAGGCGGCTTCCATGAGTGATCTCAACCGCCTCTGCGTAACCCACAAGCCGACGCAGACGTTTGATTCGCTGCCGCTCAGTCGCCATCAGCGTGAGCAGTTCAAGGGACTTGCCACGGCATGGCAGTGGCTATCGCAGGAAAAAACCGGGTTCAACCTCCTGTTCAACTGCGACAACATATCTACCGGTATGCAGGCGGCGTTCGCCCTTGCCGCTGAACTAGGCATGGAGGTAAAGGTATTTGACTATGCCCGGGTTTCGTCTGTCGCTGAAGACAACAAAATCATGGACAGCGTAACCCAGCGCAGAGTTCATCCCATGATTGCGGCGTTTTCCAGCTCGATTTCAGACCAGAGACTGCTGCTGTTTGTCGATTATGAAGGCGAGGTAGGACGGTATATATACAGTGATCAGGATAAATTGACGAATTTTCAGTATGCCGAAATGCTTTCACAACTCCGGCAGAACAAGGGGCTGTTCTGCCTGGTGTCGAAAAACATAAAACCGGGCAATGTGCCGGTAGAGTTCCATCAGTTAATTACACTCAACCATCCGCCCGAAGAGCTGCAGATACAAAGCTGGGAAACAAACCTTGCGAACAGTTCTCTGGCTGAAGATGAGCTGATTGATCTTGTCGAGCATTATCCGATGCATATTCCGGAAATTGAGTTTATCGCACGGCAGGCCCGTGTACGTGCCATCATGTCCGGCAGAACCGTTCCGGTAATGGATGATGTCACACATGTCATAACCGGATATCGCGGCAGCAGGAGTAGAACTGTGCTGTTCGGAGCGGCGAGGCACTCATGAAAGTATCGGTATCTTTACCGGTGACAAGCCCGAACAATGATTGCATCTGCTTCGGGCCTGGCTTCGCCGTCAACAAGAACTTTTCACAGACCGGCATGGACGAGTATAATGACTTCCTGGTAAAAGTTCTGAATAATCCTGCTGAATTTGACGAGATTTTCTAAATGGTTCGCGTATTTGATCTTATCAACAGATACGGGTATTATCGCAATCGCTATATTTTGCCGTCAAGGACCTGGCAATGACTCAAGAAAATGCATCCATCACTCTCTTCACCACCCCATCCTCCTGGATCGAGGGGGAATCCGTGCGCCAGCTTGAACGGGTGGCGACACTGCCCGGCATGGTTCGCGTTGCCGGGTTTCCTGATCTCCACCCGGCAAGGGGGGGCCGGTCGGTGCGGCCATGCTGTCGGAAGGGATATTCTACCCCTATCTGGTTGGCTCCGATGTCGGCTGCGGTATGGCACTGTTTGCCACCAACTTGAGTGCTGCCAAGTCAAAACCGGAGAAATGGGCGAAGAAACTGAATGGCCTCGAACGACCATGGGATGGTGATACTGCTGCATGGTTGCAGGAGCGGTGGGCGCTTGATGTCTTCACAGCATCTGCCGGAACCATCGGTTTGGGAAATCACTTTGCCGAACTGCTGCGGATAAAAGATGTTGCGGATGAAGCTTCCTTCTACCCTTCGGGGTTTGATGAAAAGAATCTGTTCCTGTTGGTCCATTCAGGCTCCCGCGGACTGGGTGAGATGCTGCTTCGCTCCCATGTTGACCTTCACCGGGACGGAGGACTTGCCGCAGGTAGCGACGAAGCCGACCGTTATCTGATCCGGCACGACGAAACCATGAACTGGGCAACGGCCAACCGTGGATTGATCGCCCATCGCGTTGCGGAACAGCTTGGCGGCGAATATCGACTGATTACTGATCTGGCGCACAACTCCATCACAAATGTGACCATCAATGGGAAGGCAGCCTACCTTCACCGCAAAGGTGCTGCTCCCTCAAATCAGCCACTCATCGTAATACCCGGCTCAAGAGGGGCGTGCAGCTATCTGGTCAAACCAACCGGTGACCAGTCCGCCAATCTCTGGTCAGTTGCCCATGGTGCCGGACGGAAGTGGAACCGTTCCGAATGTGAAGGACGGCTCCGGGAAAATTATTCTGCCGACTCGATGAGGAAAACCAGGATGGGGAGTTACGTTATCTGCGAAGACAAGGATCTTCTCTACGAAGAGGCACCCCAGGCGTACAAAGATATTACGGGTGTAATCGGAGATATGGTCTCATTTGGCCTGATCAGTGTGGTAGCGGTCTTTGAGCCGGTTCTGACGTACAAAGTGAGGCAAAAATAGTGTCCATACTTCTCCAGATAACCTCTGGTCGCGGACCGGTGGAGTGCTGCTGGGTAGTTGCCCGGTTGGCGGAGTCGCTCATCGCTGAAGCTCGAAAGCAGCGCTTGCAAGCCGAAATTATTGAGACAGAAGCCGGTGGGGAAAAGGAAACGCTTCTCTCGGCACTCATCCATCTGGACGGTGAAGGTGCGGAAGGTTTTGTCGCCAGCTACGAGGGGACCATCCAGTGGATCGGCAATTCGCCTTTCCGTCCCGACCACAAACGAAAGAACTGGTTTGTGGGTACCCAGCAATTGCCGATGCCTGAATCAGTACCCCTCTCCGAGCTGGATCTCCGCATTGAAACCATGAAAGCCGGCGGTCCCGGCGGGCAACATGTTAACACCACTGAATCAGCCGTGCGCGTGGTGCATATTCCCACCGGCCTCATCGCAATGGGCCGGGATGTTCGATCCCAAAACGCAAACCGGAAACGTGCCCTGGAGCGGCTTTCAATACTGGTTGCCAGACACAGGCAGCGCCAGATGGCAAAAGTCCAGAAGCAGCGTTGGGATGCACATAATGAACTGGTTCGCGGTAATCCGGTACGGGTCTATAAAGGGAAAGACTTTCTTTTGAAATAGAGACCATTCCCGGTACTCGGCTGGTGTTATTTATTTTGACGCAAAACATATTAAAAACAAGAGCTTATCATCGAAGCAGATGCTTTTTACCAAGCAAAACGAAGATGATGATACGCTGAAATCATCGAGCTCGAAAAAATGTAAACTTTTACAGTCGAAATGGAGGCTGATTTACCATAATCTTTACAAAAGCAGCTTTAATTTATCGACACACATCACACAAATTGCCAAGATCATTTACTAACACGCACACTTTGCATTATTTTGGTATACTTAAAGAAGTTAACGAAGACCTGTTTTATAGTTGTAAACTTTGGGCCGGAACTTCTTGAAGTTTCGGCCCTTTTTACGTTGTGCGCCCGGCAGGGTGCGTGGGGCGTAAGCCCCATCGAATCAGCTATGGTGGCTGATTTGTGACTTGGAGGTGAAAGTCCTCTACGGACCCTGATGGTGGGAACCGTTAGCCGAACGGCAAGGGTGTCCGGGGCGACCCGGTATCTGAAGGAAGCCGATTGACAGTTCGCAGCCTGTGAGTGAATAGTCCATTCAATTAACCAGAAAAAACAGGATCTGATGCCAACTGAAACTATATGTCTTGATGCGCACCGCTAACCAGTCTTCGGCAGGATGAGGTTGATAGAGGTAGAGAGACCGGCCGGGTCCAGGTTAAGTTGCAACCGGCAGTCGAGCAGCTTTGAATCGGTGCTGGTGTATGTCCGAGTTCCAACAGAAATTTCTGGATATGCTTCATCAGGCCGCGCTCCAGCTCGGCTTCCAGGCGTGGTGCATCGGTTCCCAGAAAATCAAACAGGTAGGGGTCTTTGAAAATCTGTACCGCCATATCGGAATTTGGCGGTGGCAGGGTTGCGGGAAAGTTATTCTGAGCCCTGCCAAACCGTTGCTGCGCATGCCCCTCTATCTGAATTGCAAGAATATTGCGCGACCAGCCATGTTCGAGGGTTTTACCCGCATACCAGAGGCGCTCTTCAGCCGTCTTCAGTTTCTCCAGCAAGGCAATGTTGTGGTACCAGGTCAATTGTGCAAGCGGCGCTTGCACAATTTCACGATCCGGCCAGGCAGCGGCAAAGGCCCGCATATACTTGATATTTCTCGGTGAAAACCCCTTCATCTCGGGAAAGGCCTCGCGCAAGTCAACCGCCAGCCGATCTATGATCTTCGCCCCCCATCCTTGTAATGTCTGTTTTTCAAGGACACTTTGGCCGATTTCCCAATACAGCAGCACCATTGCCGCATTACTTGCCAGCACCACCCGCAGCCGTTCAGTGCGTATCTTCTGCTTCAAATCTCCAAGCCATGCAGCATAATCAGGCGGAAGTTCACGAGCCGCTGGCGCGACTGGAAACATAACCGTCCTGTCAACACCACCCCGTTGCTTGCGTTCGGTTGACGTTTCAGGAGTGCTTGAGGTTAAGGATTTCCTTTTCATTGCGTAGTCTCCATCACAGTAGGGGCGACCCGCTGGGTCGCCCTGTTGCCATATCCACCATTGTTGCCCGTTGCACCGGACGCAGCTGGGAGGGCGACCCAGCGGGTCGCCCCTACGAGATCATTTCGCTTTACCACGTTTCCCCGGTTTTGCCGTCTGCATAGACCGTATCCGCTCCAGCAGTTTCTCCGCCGGCTCATCATTCGGGTCTTGCGGCACCAGTTCACCGCGAAAGGCTTTGGCTAGCAGTGACGAAGTCAGTTGATGGACATGGGTACGGGCTGTTTGGTAGCGGGCTTCAAGGCGGTCGGCGACAGCAAAGAGGGATTCGACGCGGCGGACAATTTCGTGTTGTTCGTTTACCGGCGGAAGGTGAAACGGAAACGCAGCCAGCTTCTTTGCATTGATGTTTGACTGGCTCACACCATCAGTTTTCACCTGCCAGCAATATGTCTTACCATCAGGGCTGTTGAGGCAGTAGTTCAAGAAATCGGGCAAAAGCTTCTCTGAACATCGTACTCGGATGAGATAGCCTGCAAATATTGCTTGTTTCTCACCCTTATAGACAGCTGTTTTACCTACAAGTTCAGGGCTATTTGTCCTGTTGAACAGTACGTCTCCGGTACGAAGTGCATACTTGGTTATTTCTGTTGAGTCTGATGTAAAAACAAGGTCATCCCAGTCAAGGTTACCATCCTGGATATTCCCCATCCTCAAAACTGGTATTTTTCCCTCTTTTGATGATTTTGCAGAGGTCCCGTACGAAAAACCTTCCGCCACATCTTCAAGTACAACCTCAGACCAGTCGAACAGATTCTTATTATCTTCCCGCCAATCCGCCGTCAACTCCCCAGAGGTGGCAGCAGCAAGCACAGACTGGCGAAAACGTTTTATGATGCCGGGAATGGTGTCGAGGCGGGTCTTGCAGGAATCAACAGCAGCCAGCAGTTGATCGAGCTTGTCGGCAATGCGCTTTTGTTCGTTGAGAGGGGCGAGGGGAAAATCAGCTTCCTTTCCCGCCTGTGTTCCCAGTCTTGGCATATTGAGTCCGTGACTAATACTTGACACATAATCAATAAAATCAGGGCGCTTAAGAGAATAAAAGAGGTATCTTGAGTCCACACCTTCAGGAGCAGATATTGGAATGATTTCAGTCGTGCAAACGCCATCTGTATCAGCTATCAAGACTTTATTGAGGTACGGCCTGAGTTTTCCGTAAAGTGCGTCACCTTTGAAAAATCGATTTTTAGCACTTTTCGACTGGCGATCTGAATTGAATACCCTCTGAAGCAGCTTCGATGAGTCCTTCTCTATGTCCTCCAGCTCCAAAACCCACTCATTGGGCTTTATCTCAGAAGGCTCGACCTTTATTGTTTTGCCGTAGTTAGCGACCTCTCCGAGAGTAGCCAACGCCCAGCCTTGCGGAAGAGTCCCACTCACGCCAACACCTCCGCATCAACAAGCAGAAACAGAATCACCGGCAACAAACTGTTCCCCCTCCCTTGACGGGAGGGGGTTACCCGATATATTCTCTGTGTTCCTTATTTTCCGAGTCCTCTTCGTCTGGACAGATACCAATACTCTTGAATTTCATAGCGGCGTTGATTGTAAAGTTTTGTAAAACCATTGTGTATGCGTCATCATACGTTACACGATAGTAGTAATGTAACGCTTCGATATAACTAAACAAATCGCTATAAATAGATTTCCGGTGCAAATCTTCAAAATCATGCAGAGTTATATTAAAAAGTTCGTCCAGCGTTGTCTTTTCCGAGTTCATGTTTTTATGCAAATACTTCGCAAAAATTGCATTCAGCCTTGCCATAATCCATGATGCAGGTGACACTCCTACTGCGTAACTCTCACAAAAAGAGGCAAGTACATCAATATCGTCGCGGCCTTCTGGTGACTTCGACTTGTATTCTAAACACTCGATTCTGTGTTGCAGCTTTTCTTGTGTATTTTCCATAGGTTACGCTCCGAAAATCTTCTGATTCATTTTTTCGATAACTGACAGGGTGTGTTGTTCTGAAATGTGGGCGTAACGCTTCGCCATTTCAAGCGTCCGGTGACCGAGTACTGCGGCAATTTCTGCCATGCTTGCGCCGTTCATAGCCAAATATGAAGCGCACGAATGCCGCAGATCGTGGAAACGGAAGTTATCTATCTTGGCGGTAACAATGGCATTATCCCATGCTCTACGGATTGCCATTGACTCTTCTTTTCCTTTTGCTCCGGGCCTGGGGAATACAAGCGGGGTATCGATCCGGCGTACCTTGGAATGCTCTTTGAGTAGTTTGAAGGCTTCACCGGCAAGGGGAACTGCTCTTGTATCGCCGTTTTTGGTGTCAATCAGAATAATTCTTTTGAGGTCGAAAGAAACATTCTCCCAAGAAAGCCCCATGATCTCATTTTTTCGCGCGCCTGTAGCGATTGCCAGCAGCACAATCAGGTAAAGGTGCTTGTTATCGCTGGACTTGCAAGCGTCAAGTAGACGGTTTCTTTCATCATCAGACAGATAACGCACTCTTCCTTTCGGCTCGGTTTCCTTCTCGATTTGTGTAAAGGGCGTTTTGTCAATCCACCGCCATGTTTTAACCGCTCGCGTGAATACGTGTGACAATGCCGCCAGATACCTGTTGACCGTGGAACCGGACATATTCGTACCTTTGTACGTCTTTTGTTCTAACAGCTTCTTTTTACATTCATCAATCAGTTCCGGGGTGACATCCGCCAGTGTTCGCACACCGATTTCATTTTTCCACCATTCGAGTTGCGGTTTTTGCCCTTCTGCGGTCTTTGGTTTTTTGGGTAGTTCTTCCTTAATGTACTTATCAATCAATTCCGCTGCCGTATGCTTCTTGGCCTTGATCGTTTCAAAGTGCTTGCCGTGGTGTATGGCTGTTTCAACTTCCTTCGCCCAGCGGTCGGCATCGGTCTTGCGCTTGAAGGTCGCTGTTTGTGTCGGGTAGCCTTTCATTCGGATAGTCGCTTTGTAGGTGATTCCCTTCGCGCCGTCATACTTGGTTATGCTTGCCATAACTCCCCCCTTGTCAGTGACTGATAGCAACTGTCAAAAGAGTACAACGATTTAAGAGTTTATGCGGTGTGTAGCGTCAGCGGAACCACCGCATAAACTGTTGTTGAACTAAACCGCGTCTGCACTGCTGCTATTTGGATTTTTATCTCTGATTTTGACTCTGGTTAC